>Ga0224512_10002002_pt1 | contig 19045 bp, 16 predicted proteins | sample SF_May12_sed_USG_4_FD_169103 | JGI IMG/M metagenome (GOLD analysis project Ga0224512, IMG submission 169103) | Sediment microbial communities from San Francisco Bay, California, United States - SF_May12_sed_USGS_13 | ecosystem: Environmental > Aquatic > Marine > Sediment | place: USA... | reverse complement strand
TCGGCGCCGGAGATGCGCAGCGGATCGTGCTGGCGCCGACCAACGTGGACGGCTGTTACCGGACCGCCGGCAAGGCCTTCGAGATGGCGGAAAAATACCAGACACCGGTCATCGTGCTGCTCGACCTGTATCTGTCCAACCGCTACGAGACCGTCGTGCCGCCGGCGAAGAACCCCTTCGCCCCCAACATGAACAAGGGGTTGGAGGCGTGGCGCGGGGACGGCGAATACCAGCGCTACCAGCAGACCGACGACCACGTCAGCCCGCGCGCCCTGCCCGGCGAAGAGGGCGGCATGCATACGGTGACGGGGCTGGAGCACAGCGAATTCGGCAAGCCCAGCGACCTGCCCGAGAACCACATGGCGATGAGCGCCAAACGCCACGAGAAACTCAAGGCCGCGCTGTCCCATCCCGATTTCACGATCTGCAAGCGCTTCGGCGACGAAGGGCCGGTCGATGTCGGCATCCTGGGATGGGGCTCCACATTCGGCGAAATTCTCGAGGCGATGTTCGCGGCCCAGGCCGCCGGCATCCGCTGCTCGGCCATGAAGGTGGTGATGCTGTCGCCCCTGCCGGAAGAGCGGATCGCCGCGTTCATGGACGACTGCGGCGCGGTGCTGGTGCCTGAGCTCAACTACGAGGGACAGCTCGCCAACCTGGTTTCCGGCACCCTCGGGCGTCCGGTGAAGCGGCTCAACCGGACCACGGGAGCGCCGATGCAGGTCGAAGAAATCCTGGCGGAGGTCCGCCGGCTTGCGCAGGCCAAAGCGGCCTGACGCGTGGGAGGGAGACCATGACCGAACCGCTCAAGCCCGTCTATCTGGAAGACAAGCTCAAGCAGGTCCGTGGCGATGGGCATCTGCAGTATCGTTCGCGCTCGCTGCCGACGTGGTGCCCGGGATGCGGTTATTTCAGCGTGGCGGAAGGCGTTGCCGCGGCGCTGAACCGCCTCGGCGTCGCGCTCAAGGACTGCGTCGTCGTCTCGGGAATCGGCTGTGCATCGCGCTTTCCCTTCTTCATGGACACCTACGGTCTGCACACCCTGCACGGCCGCACCCTGCCGGTCGCCACCGGCGTCAAGGTGGCCAACGACAAGCTGACGGTGCTCGCGGTGGGCGGCGACGGCGACGCGTTTGCGATCGGCGGCGGCCATATCCCGCACGCGGCGCGGCGCAATGTCGATATCACCTACATGGTGTTCGACAACGGCGTCTACGGTCTGACCAAGGGCCAGACCTCACCGACTTCGGTCCTTGGGTTCGTGACGCCATCGACGCCTTACGAAAGCCACGACCAGCCATTGAACCCGCTAATGATGCTGCTGTCCTACGGGGCAAGCTGGGTTGGCCAGGCCTATGCAGGGAAGCCACACCATCTGGCCGACATGATCGCAGAAGCGATCGCTCATCGCGGCTTTTCCTACCTGCATATCCTCTCGCCGTGCGTGACCTTCGACAAGACCGAGATGACCTATTCGAACCTGGACGTGCGGGTGCGTGACCTGCCGGCGGACCACGATCCGGCGGACCGCATGGCGGCGATGGAGCAGGCCTCCCAGACCGCCGCGCCGGCGCTGGGCCTGTTCTTCAAGGAGCAGCGGCCGACCCTGGGCGACGGTTTCGTGGACGTCGCGGCGCGGGCGACCCGCCCGCCGGGAGAGAAGGCCAAAGCCGCCCGCAAGAAATAGCTGTACCGAAGGCCCCGACAACCAGCGGTGTTTTTTCGTTTCCATTCTACGTAAACTAATGCGTAGAATGGGCGCCTCTTATTGAGCGCATGCAAACGAACGGGTTAACCCATGACTTCGCAACCCCTGTTCATCCTGTTGTGTTCTGGAGAACACGAAAAAATCCAGATGGCGGCCATGATGGCTTCGGTCGGTGCGGTTTCCGACCGGGCGGTCCACGTCTTCGTCAGCATGAACGCACTGGCCGCGTTCGAGAAGGACCTCCCGCCCGACAAACGTTATCGCGGCGGCGCGTTTTCCCGGCTGTTGGTCGAGAAGGGCGCGCCCGATGCCATGCAGCTCTTCGAGCAGGGAAGGATGCTCGGCGACCTGAAGATGTATGTCTGCTCGATGGCGCTCGATATCACGGGCTGGAGCGAGGACAGGCTGGTGGACGGCCTGTTCGACGAGGCGCTCGGCCTGACCAAGTTTCTGTCCGACGCCGAGAGCGGACAGTTCGTCACGCTTTAGACGCCGCGGAAGGAGAATACCGAAAGATGGCCCAACGCACGAAGATCGATGCCCGGGGTGCCTTCTGTCCGGGCCCGCTGATGGAACTGATCGCGGGGCTCAAACTGATCGAAGTGGGCGACGAGATCGAGGTCTGGTCTTCCGACAAGGGCTCGGCCAAGGACATCCCGGAATGGGTTGCCAAGGTCGGTCACGAAATGGTCGGCGTGGAGAATTGCGAAGGCTATGACAGCATTGTCATCCGCAAAGCGAAATAAACCGTAAAGCGGCAGGAAAGAGAGGGGATCGGGAAAACAAACGCTGGCCTCAACAGGGAGAAATGTAAAATGGCAAAACACATCGTGATCGTCGGCGGGGGTCTCGCCGGCACCATTGTGGGCAACGGCCTGTGCCGGCAGCTCGGCGACGAGTTGCGGTCGGGCGCGGTCCGCATCACCATGCTCGGCAATTCTGACAAGCACCTGTACCAGCCCGGGCTGCTGTATCTGCCGTTCGGCAAATTCCGCGAGTCCGAACTGTTCCGCGACCAGCGCAAGGTGCTCGATCGCCGGGTGAATTTCAATATCGACGCCGCCACGAACATCGACGTCGAAAACAACCGTGTGACTTGCGAGTCCGGCAAGACTTACGACTACGACTATGTCGTGCTGGCGACCGGCTCGCGCATTCGCCCCGACCAGATTCCCGGCATGGAGGAAGGCGCGCACTGGTTCTACGACCTGGATGGCGCCCGCAAGATGCGCGACGCGCTGCGCGACTTCGAGGGCGGCAAGATCGTCGTCAACGTCAACGCGCCGCACAAATGCCCGGTGGCGCCGCTGGAAATCACCTTCATGCTGTATGACTACCTGAGGGAACGGGGCCTGAAGGACAAGACCGAGATCACCTACACGTACCCGATCGGCCGGCTGCACGCGCTGGAGCCGGTGGCCCACTGGACGGTGCCGGAGTTCGACAAATACGGCATCAAGTCGGAAACCTTCTTCAACACCAAGGAGGTCGATCCGAAGGCCAAGACCATCACCTCCGAGGAAGGCTCGACGCTGCCCTACGACCTGCTGGTGACGATCCCGCCGCATACCGGCTCACAGGTCATCCTGGACTCCGATCTCGGGGCCGGCGGCTGGGTGCCGACCGACAAGGAAAAACTGCTGCGCGAAGGGTCGACCAACGTCTTCGTGGTCGGCGACACCACCAACATCCCGATCTCGAAGGCCGGCTCCACCGCCCATTTCGAGGCCGACACGATCATCGACAATCTGGCCTCGCTGGTCACGGAAGGCCAGTGGGCCCGCAATTACGACGGCAAGGTATTCTGCTTCGTCGAGACCGGCATGAGCACCGGCACCTATGTGTGGTTCAACTACAACACGCCGCCGAACCCGGGGCCGCCGTCGCAGATGCTGCACTGGTTCAAGCTGGCCTACAACCGGCTGTACTGGCTGTCCGCACGTGGGCTTCTGTAGGGGGACGGTCGCATGGCAGAACAAGCGAAGGCCAAACCGAGAGTTTTGGTAAACATGCCCGAGGACGAGACAGCACGACTGATCATGGCGGCTCGCGAGGCGATGACCGATTCGATGGTCGAGCGGATCGCCGAAACCGGCTCCAATGCGTTGGAGGTCCTGGACCGCCTCAATGACGAGGCAACGAGGGACGCGATACATCTGGCGCTGGACCGGCTGACGGAACTGCACCGTATCGGGGCGCTGGACACGCTGTTCGATCTGGTAGCGATCATGCACGCGTCCAAATCGGCGTCGACCGACAATATCGTCGATCGGCTGTTCGCCTTCTTCGAGCAGATGGTGAACACGCTGGGCAGCGACAATCTGTCCCGGCTCGCCGAAGGCGCCACCAGCGCCATGGAGGACGCCGTCCGGGAGACCAAGGATGCCAAGCCTAAGGGCGGCGTATTGTCGACCTTCTCGCTGCTGTCGAAACCGGAGTCGCAGAAGAGTCTGATGTTCCTGCTCAGCCTCGGGGAGAACCTGCAGAAACGCTGCTGCGACTAGGAGCGACGTCACCGGCGATGGAGGCTGCGCGCCCTGTGTTCCCGCCGCCAAAGCGGTTGGCAATCGCGACGCGCCTGCCTATCCTGCAAGCCAATTGACCGGAGGCAGGGGGGCGTATGGTGGTCGAAAGCGTTGCGGCCGGGGCGGGCGCTGCCGCAAATCGGCGGGCGGCCGTCCAGGTGCAAGAGGTTACCAAAATCTTCGGCAGCGGCGAGGAGCGGGTCGTCGCCCTGGACGACGTTTCGGTCGCCGTTCATGAGAACGAGTTCTTCACGTTGCTGGGGCCGTCGGGTTGCGGCAAGACCACGCTCCTGCGTCTGATCGCGGGATTCGACCATCCGACGGCGGGCGCCATTCTGCTGCACGGCGCGGACATATCCGCCCTGCCGCCGTTCCGCCGGCCGGTGAATACGGTGTTTCAGAGCTATGCCCTGTTTCCGCATATGACGGTCGCTGACAACATCGGCTTCGGGCTGAAGATGCAGGGCAAACCGACGGACGAAGTGGCGCGCGCGGTCGATGACATGCTGCGGCTGGTCCGCATGGAGGAGCTGAAAAACCGCCAGACCAGTCAGATATCCGGCGGCCAGCAGCAGCGCGTGGCGTTGGCCCGGGCGCTGGCCCCGCATCCCAAGGTGCTGTTGCTCGACGAGCCGCTTTCGGCGCTCGACCTGAAGCTGCGCAAGGAGATGCAGATCGAACTGAAACGCCTGCAGAACGAGACCGGCATCACCTTCATCTTCGTCACGCACGACCAGGAAGAGGCCCTGACGATGTCGGACCGCGTGGCGGTCATGAACCAGGGCCGCATCCTTCAGGTCGGCTCGCCGCGGGCGATCTACGACCACCCGGCGGAACGCTTCGTCGCCAATTTCATCGGCGATACCAACTTCCTTGAAGCTGACATCGTTTCCGCCGCGAACGGCGAGGCGACGGTGCGGCTGGCCTCGGGCCGGACGGTGCGCGCGACGGCGCCAGAGGGTTCGGCGCCGGAAGGCAAGGTGACTGTCGTCATCCGGCCCGAACATGCCCGGCTGGCGCGCGGCAGAGACGAGGCCCCGCTTTCGGGGCGGCTCGAGCACGTCGTCTATTTCGGCACCGACACCCACTATCATCTGCGGCTCGACGGCGATGTGCCTTTCGTCGTGCGGATGCAGAATATCCGGGACAACGAGGAAGATTTCCGGGCGGGCGAAGAACTGGGCGTCGAGATCGCCCGCAACGCGGTCCAGATTCTGAAGGATTGAGCCGATGACGGATCGAGCGGGGTCGTTGGAGGCCGGCACAAGTGGCGAAATGGCGGGCTCTGCGGCGGCGCGCCAGGCCACGCGGAACCGCTGGCTTCTGCTGTCGCCCGCACTGGTCATCATCGTTCTGGCCGCGGCCGGGCCGCTGCTGATCGTGCTGGTCTATTCGTTCCTGCAGAAGGGCAACTATGCCGGCGTCATCTGGGAGCTTTCGCCCGATGCGTGGTTCAACGTGTTTCTCGAACGCGATATCTTCGACGATACGGTCTCGTTCGCCGACGCGCATCTGTCGATCTTCCTGCGGTCGCTGCGGCTCGCCTTCCTCGCCACGATCCTCGCCTTCCTTGTCGGTTTTCCGACCGCCTACTTCATCGCCACGCGGCCGGCCCGGAGCCGCAACATCTGGCTCTTCCTGATCACCATACCGTTCTGGACCAACCTGCTGATCCGGACATTCGCGATCATGGAGATCCTGCGGAACGAGGGCGTGATCAACGTCGTGCTGCTGTCGGCCGGCGTCCTCGATGAACCGATCCAGATGCTCTACACCGACTTCGCGATCGCGGTCGGGCTCCTCTATGTCTATCTGCCGCTGATGGTGCTGCCGCTCTATGCCAGCATCGAAAAGCTCGATTTTCGCCTGGTCGAGGCCGCATACGATCTCTATGCGACTCGCTGGCGGGTGCTGCGCCACGTGATCTTCCCGCTCGTCAGACCGGGCGTCGTGGCCGGTTCGATCCTGGTGTTCATCCCGGCGCTGGGCGCGTATGTGACGCCGCGCGTGCTGGGCGGCGGCAAGAACATGATGCTCGGCACCCTGATCGAGTTCCAGTTCGGCCAGGGCCGCAACTGGCCGCTGGGATCGGCCCTGTCGCTGACCCTGATGGCGCTGGTCATGGTCGCCCTCATGGTCTACGTGCGCAGCACCGCGGGCAAGGGAGGCGAATATGGCTGATCGCGCCATGCCGCGCGGCCGCTTCTCGGTGCGCGAGCAGCGCGGGTTCACCACCGTCGCCATCCTCTGTTTCGTGATGCTCTACGCGCCGATGCTGACGCTGGTGATCTATTCCTTCAACGACGGCGACTCGATCGCGGTCTGGGAGGGGTTTTCCTGGCGCTGGTACGAGATCGCCTTCAACAACCGCGAAATCCGGCAGGCGACCGTCCGCTCGCTGCAGGTCGCGTCCTTCGCGACGGTCGTCTCGACCATCACGGCGACCATGGCCGCGCTCGCCACCACGCGAACGCCGTCCTACCGCGGCCTGACATTCGTATACGCGCTGGTCAACCAGCCCCTGATGGTTCCCGAGATCGTCACCGCCGTCGCCCTTCTGGTGTTCTTCGCGATCGTCAAGGTCTTTACCGGCTATACCGGCATGGGCTATCTGCTGGCCGCCCATACCGCGTTCTGTATCCCGTTCGCCTACATGCCGATCCGCGCGCGGCTGGAGGACATGAGCCTGACGCTGGAGCAGGCCGCCGCCGACCTTTACGCCACGCCCTGGCGCACGTTCCGCCATGTGACGCTGCCGCTGCTGCTGCCGGGGATCCTCGCCGGCGGCATGCTGGCCTTCGTCATTTCGCTGGACGATGTCGTGATCACGCTGTTCGTCGCCGGGCCCGGCCAGGATACCCTGCCGCTCTACGTGATCGGCCAGCTGCGCCGCATCGTGACGCCGGAGATGAACGCGGTGTCGAGCCTGTTCCTACTGGTTTCCGCGCTGCTCGTCACTTTGTTCTTCTTTTTGAGCCGCCGACGGAAGTAAGATTTTCGATGAACCACCTCAACAGGGAGAACTTCAAATGAAAAGACCGATTATCGGTGTGGCAGCCGCGGCAGGATTGTTGCTGTTCGCAGGGCCGGCGGCCGCGGAAGGTGAGCTGAATATCTTCAACTGGGGCAATTACACCAACCCGAAACTGATCGAGAAGTTCGAGCAGACCCACCACGTGAAGGTCACGCTGTCGGACTACGATTCGAACGATTCCATGCTGGCCAAGATCAAGGCCGGCGGTCATGGCTACGACATCGTCGTGCCGTCGGACTACATGGTGAAGATCATGATCGGCGAAGGTCTGCTGCTCGAGACCAGGCCGAACCAGATGTCCAACTTCAAGAATTTGAGCAAGCAGTGGGCCGGCGTCTATTTCGACGAGGGTCGCAACTACTCGGTGCCGTGGCAGTGGGGCACGACGGGGGTGACCGTCAACACCAAGACCTATGGCGGCGACATCAACACCTGGGCCATGGTCTTCGATCCGCCGGAGGAGTTGAAGGGGAAGATCAACGTCGTGCCGGAAATGAACGACGTGATGAACGCCGCGCTGTTTTACAAGGGCTTCCCCTATTGCAACAGCAACAGGGAGCAGCTGAAGGAAGTCAGCGACATGCTGGTGGCGGCCAAGAAGGACTGGCTGTCCATGGAGTACGGCAACGTCGAGCGCTTCGGCAAGGAAGACATCCATGCCGGGGTCAACTGGAACGGCGCCTCGATGCGGGCGCGCCTGTCGAACCCGGCGGTCGCCTATGGTTATCCCAAGGAAGGCATCGGCACCTGGATGGACAATGTCGTGGTGCTGAAGGATGCGAAAAACATCGAGAATGCCAAGCTGTTCCAGAACTTCATCATGGATCCGGAAAACGCCGCCATGATCTCCGACTTCGCGAAATACGCCAACGCCATCGACGGCAGCGAGAAGTTCCTGCCGGCGGAATTCGCGCAAGCGCCGGAAATCAAGGCGCCCAGCTGGTACAAGCCGGTCTTCGTTCCGCCGTGCCCGCAGGAAGTGAACGAACTCTATACCAAGATCTGGACCAACCTGATGAAATAGGCTGGACCGGGAATGACCCGGGGGCGTCGCCGCTCCCGGGCTCCTCGATTGGGCACGGACTGCGCCGTCATGACGGCCTACGGTGTCGTGCAGGGTGGCCCGCGTTCCGGTCGCCGCCGCGCGTCCGGAACCTTCTTGCCGGTCTGCGGGGCATTGCCGACCCGGCGAGCCTGACGGCAACACAGCGAAAAAGAGTCCAAACCATGCCGGATCTCGAACTCTGTTACCTGCCCGCATCGCAGGCGGCGCGGCTGTTCCGCGAGCGCAAGCTGTCGCCGGTCGAACTGATGGAAGCCGTGATTGCGCGGGCGGAAGCGGTGGACGGCGGGATCAAGGCCTTCACCTATACCCATTTCGACGAGGCCATGGTCCTCGCCCGCAAGGCGGAGGCGAAGTTCATGAAGGCCGGCGCGCGGGTCCGGCCGCTGGAAGGGCTTGCGATCGGCATCAAGGACGAGAGCTATATCAAGGGCAAGCCGACCTCGACCGGCTCGCTGATCTACAAGGACTACGTCGCCGACCATACCTCGCCGGTCAACGAGCGGATTCTGCGCGCCGGCGGCATCGTCCATGCCCGCACCGCGACGCCCGAATTCTGCTGCGCCGGCTATACCAACTCGCGCCTGTGGGGTGTCACATCGAACCCCTGGAACCGCGAATTCACGCCCGGCGGCTCGTCCGGCGGTTCGTCGGCGTCGCTGGCGGCCGGCACGTCCGCCATCGCCACGGGCTCCGACATCGGCGGTTCGATCCGCATCCCCGCCTCGACCTGCGGCCTCGTCGGCTACAAGCCGCCCTACGGGCGCAACCCCGACGATCCGCCCTTCAACCTGGATTTCTATTGCCATACCGGGCCGCTGGCCCGCACGGTCGCGGATGCGATCCTGCTGCAGAATGTGATCAGCGGCCCGCACCCGGCCGATATCTCGACACTGCGGCCGAAGCTGCGCCTGCCCCAGGAGTATAAGCCGATCAAGGGCTGGAAGGTCGCGTACTCGATGGATCTCGGCAGTTACGAAGTCGACCGGGGGGTCGCCAGGAACACGCACGCGGCGCTCGACGTGTTCCGGTCGCTCGGCGCCACGGTGGCGGAAGTCGACCTCGGCTGGAACGCCGACGTCCAGAAGGCCGCGCTCACCTATCTCGAACATCTCTTCGGCGCCTGGATCGCGAAGATCCTGGACGAGCACGCCGACGAGATGACGACCTACGCCAGGGCCTTCGCCGAGAAGGGCCGGAACTCGAAATCAACGGACTTCATCTGGTCGCTGGAAGTCGCGGGCGACATGTACCGGTCGTTCGGGCCGATGATGGAAAAGCACGACATCTTCATCTGCCCGACCACGGCACTGCCCGCGGTGCCGGCCGATTTCGACCAGTCGCGGGACGAGATCCGGATCAACGGCCGGACCGTCGACCCGATGCTCGGATGGGTCATGACCGCGCCGTTCAACACACTGAGCCGCTGCCCGGTGATTACCGTGCCGTCCGGCCGGGCCAGCAACGGCGTGCCGACCGGCATCCAGATCGTCGGCCGCACATACCGGGATGCGGACGTCTTCCGCGCCGCCATGGCCTATGAGACGGCGGCCGGCCCGTGGTTCGCCGACGTCGCCGGCCGGCCGAAGCTTTAGGCCGGGAGAGCAGCCATGCAGCAGCGCACTCGGGACCAGGACGGGACAGCCGACCTCTCCAACTGGCGGACTGCGCCCTTCAGCCGCTGGGCGTTCCATCATGTGCGGGAACTGGTCCCCACCGCCGCGATCGCGGCCGGGCAGTCTCCGGTCTATCCGTTTTCACCCGCTGAGCAGGACCTCGCGGCGATTGCCTTCGCAGGGCCCGCCGGAGCCGAAACCACGGTCGGCCGTTTCCTGCCCGACAGTTTTACGGACGCCCTCCTGGTCCTGAAGGGACAGCAGGTCCTCTGGGAATGGTACGATCCCGGCTACCGCCCCGACTTCCCCCATATCGTGTTCTCGGTCAGCAAATCGATCACCGCGTGCCTTGCCGGCGTGCTGGTCGAGCAGGGACGGCTGGATCCCGATGCGCCGGCCGTCCGCTATATTCCCGAGGCCGCGGGCAGCGCCTGGGGCGACTGTACCGTCCGCCATATCCTGGATATGACGGTGGATATCGCGTTCGAGGAATCGTACCTCGACCCGGACGGCGACTTCGCGCGCTACCGCGAGGCGACCGGCTGGAATCCGGTCTGCGATCCCGCCAACCCGCCCGACCTCAAGAGTTTCCTTGTCACCCTGCCGCGCGCCGGCAAGCCGCATGGCGAGGCGTTCCGCTATATCTCCCCGAATTCCGATTTCCTTGGCTGGCTGCTCGAGAGAGTCGGCGGGAAGCCGTTTGCGGAGCTGTTGTCGGAGCACATCTGGGCGCCGCTTGGTGCGCGGGGCCCGGCCTGCATTACGGTCGACCGGCTTGGCGCCCCGAGGACGGCCGGCGGCATCTGTGCGACGGCGCGCGACCTGGCGCTGTTCGGCGCGATGATGCGCGACGGCGGCGCGGCCGGCGGGCAGCAGATCGTGCCGCGCCGGTGGGTCGACGACATCCGGGGCGGCGGCGACCGGGAAGCCTGGCTGCGCGGCGACCCCGTCTTTGTCGACCTGCTGCCCGACGGGCGCTACCGCAGCAAGTGGTACCAGGTCGGCAATCGGTCCGGGGCGTTCTGCGCCATCGGCATTCACGGCCAGTGGCTGTATATCGATCCCGCGGCGGACGTGGTCATCGCCAAGCTTTCCGCGCAGCCGGTGCCGCTGGACGATCCCCTGGACAAGGCGCATCTGCGCGCCTTCGATGCGATCTGCCGCACCCTTGCGTGACAGCAACAAGACACCGAACGCTCCGGAGGGTACATGGCCCGCGACCCGCGATACGACGTATTGTTCGAGCCGGTGCAGATCGGCCCGGTGACGGCGCCGAACCGCTTCTACCAGGTGCCGCACTGCAACGGCATGGGCTACCGCGATCCGTCGGGCATGGTCGAGCTGCGGCGCATCAAGGCGGAAGGCGGCTGGGGCGTGGTCTGCACCGAACAGGCGGAAATCCACCACACCTCAGAAATTACGCCGTTCATCGAAATCCGCCTGTGGGACGACCGAGACCTGCCGCCGCTGGTGGCGATGTGCGAGGCCGTGCACGAGCACGGCGCGCTGGCCGGCGTCGAGCTCGCCTACAACGGCATGAACGGGCCGAACTTCTATACCCGCGAGATTCCGATGGGCCCGTCGCACCTGCCGATCATCACCTTCACCAACGATCCGGTCCAGGCCCGCGCCATGGATAAGGAGGACATCGGCAACCTGCGCCGCTGGCACCGCAACGCGGCGCTACGCGCGAAGCAGGCCGGGTTCGACATCGTCTATGTCTATGCGGCGCACGGCTTCGGCGCGCCGCAGCATTTCCTGTCGCGCCGCTACAACCGGCGCAGCGACGAATATGGCGGCAGCCTCGAGAACCGCGCCCGGCTGCTGCGCGAGCTGATCGAGGACGCGAGGGACGCGGTGGGCGACCGTTGTGCCGTCGCCGTCCGCATCAGCATGGACGAGATGCTTGGCGAGGCCGGCCTGTACCGCGAAGAGGTCGAGGACGTGATCGCCCTGATGGCCGATTTGCCCGATCTGTGGGATTTGACGCTCAGCGGCTGGGACAACGATTCGCGCACCTCGCGCTTCGCCGGGGAAGGCGCCCAGCAGCCGTTCGTCGTGAACGTGAAATCGATCACCTCGAAGCCCGTGGTCGGCGTCGGCCGATTCACCTCGCCCGACGCGATGGCGGCGATGGTGCGTAAGGGCGTGCTCGACCTGATCGGCGCGGCGCGGCCGTCGATCGCCGATCCGTTCCTGCCGCGCAAGATCGACGAGGGGCGGGCCGACGAGATCCGCGAATGCATCGGCTGCAACATCTGCATCACCGGCGACATGACGATGTCGCCGATCCGCTGCACCCAGAACCCGACGATGGGCGAGGAATGGCGCCGCGGCTGGCATCCGGAACGGATTCCCGAGAAGGGATCGGACAGCCGCGTGCTGGTCGTCGGCGCCGGTCCCGCGGGGCTGGAGGCCGCCCGGGCGCTGGGCCAACGCGGCTATGCGGTGACCCTGGCCGAAGCCGGGCAGGTGCCCGGCGGGCGGGTCACGCGGGAATCCCGGCTGCCCGGCCTCGCCGCCTGGGCGCGGGTGCGCGACCACCGCCTGCAGCAGCTCAACGATCTGCCGAATGTGGAGATGTTCTACGACAGCGCGCTGACCGCGGAGCAGGTTCTCGAATTCGGCTTCGAGCATGTGGCGGTGGCGACCGGGGCACGCTGGCGGCGCGATGGGGTCGCCCGATTCCACCAAGCGGCGATCCCGATCGAGGACGGCGCCACGGTGCTGACGCCCGACGACCTGATGGACGGCGTGCGGCCCACCGGTCCGGTCGTGCTGTTCGATGACGATCACTACTACATGGGCAGCGTGCTGGCCGAACTGCTCGTCGATGCCGGCTGCGCTGTGACGCTGGTGACGCCGGCCGCGGAAGCCGCCAACTGGACGCAGAACACGCTGGAGCAGGCCGCCATCCAGACCCGCCTGCTGGAGCGGGGCGTCCGCATCATCCCACACCGCGCGGTCGGCAGGATCCTGCCGGAGGGCGTGGAGACCGCCTGCGTCTTCACCGGCCGCTCCGACGCGCTCGCCTGCAGTGTCGTGGTGCTGGTGACGGCGCGCCTGCCCGACGAGGCCCTGTATCTCGACCTGAAATCCCGCCGCGGCGACTGGCCCGCTGCCGGAATCCGAAGCGTCACGGCCATCGGCGATGCGTTTGCGCCCGGCCTGATCGCGGCCGCGGTCTATGCTGGTTACCGCTATGCGCGCGAACTGGACGCCGAGATCCCCGTCGACGAACCCCCGTTCCGGCGGGAAATCGCCGGGATGCTGATCGGATAGCGGCGAAGCCGCCCGTCTTGGCGCCCTATTCGATTTCGACCATCCGCCGTGCCAGTTCGACCGCGCCCGGAGCGTCGGCGGCGAAGCCATCGGCCCCTATGGCGTCGGCAAACTCCTTGTTGACCGGCGCGCCGCCGACCATGATGCGGCCGTTCCAGCCCTCCTTGCGCAAGAGCTCCACCGTCTTGCCCATGTTCGGCATCGTCGTGGTCAGCAGGGCCGACATGCCGAGCACGTCGGGATGGTGTTCCCTCGCCGCGTCGAGAAAGGCCTCCGGCGGCACGTCGACGCCGAGATTGACGACCGTGAAGCCCGCTCCCTCGAGCATCATGCCGACCAGATTCTTGCCGATGTCGTGCAGGTCGCGGTGGACCGTGCCGATCACGACCGTGCCGACCGGCTTTGCGTCGGTCTCGGTCAGCAGCGGCCGCAGCACCTCGAGCCCGGCCTTCATCGCCCGGGCCGCCATCAGCATTTCCGGCACGAACAGCGTGCCCTGGCTGAACAGCTCGCCGACCTCGTCCATCGCGGCGATCAGCGCATCGTTGAGGATAACGGGCAGTTCGGTGCCGTGGTGCAGCTCTTCGCGCACCAGCCGCTCGGTGGCCGCATCCTCGTAATCGAGCACCGCATCGAAAATGGCGTCGAGCCGGTCGTCCACAGAATTCGTCATAATCGCCGCTTCCTTAGTCCAGTATCGCCCGGTCCGCCGCGGCGACGATCTGTGCCAATTCCGCGACGGCGTCGGCATCCGGCAGGCCCGGCGGCGGGTCCCGCGAGATCAGCCGGTCGAAGATCGCCGTCGCATTGTCCAGCTCCGTCCGACGGCCCGCATCCTCATACGGATCGCGCGCCAGTTTCAGGAACGCGCTCGGCTCGAACACCTCGCGGCAGTGCCGGAGCGTGTGTTCGTTGGCAAGGAAATGCCCGCCCTGCCCGACCTCGAGCATCAGCTCCCATGCCAGCGTTTCGTCGTCGATCCGCGGGGTGTGCAGCCAGGCCCGCTGCATGGCGCCCAGCTCGTTGTCGATGATCGCCTGCAAGGGGCTGAACACGGTGGCGCATTCCAGCTGGCCGACCCCGCCCAGGATATCCGCGCCCGAAAGGCTGACCATGATACCGATCAGTGCCCGTTCGGCCTGCGACTGCCCGCAGACATCGGGAGTGTCCGCCCCGGCGCCGTAGGTGTGGGTCAACAGGCCGAAGCCGCGCTTGCACAACTGCACCGCCATGGCGCCGCCGCGTAGCGCCTCGACGCTGGACTGCAGGCTGCGGCCGGTGCGCATGTCGAGGGCGAAGATCAGCGGCGTTGCGATCAGCGGCGTGCCGGGCGACAGCACATGGGCCAGCACCGCCATCGCCAGGATCTCCGCGCCCGCCATCAGCACCGTGCCGGGCATGGTGACCGGCGCCGTGCCGCCCGCGGTCGGCAGGCTGCAGGCATGGATCGGCACGCCGTAGCGGCCCGCCTGGAGGATCGCCTCGATATCCATTTCCTTGAATTCGAGCGGCGTGAACGAGCAGGCGATGCAGCTGACAATGGGCTTTTCGCGCAACCGGTCCTCGCCGCCTGCGGCGACTGCCGCCAGCTTCATCAGGAAGTCGACATTCGCCGCGTCGTAGGGCTGCATCCAATTGTGTTTTTCGGAATTCGCCAGCAATGCGGCGAGCCCGTGTATGTCGGCGGTCCGCTCCGGCACGTCGTTGACGAAGGGGTGCGATATGAAGCCGATCTCCGGCAGCCCGTCGCCGACGGCGGCGATGGTCGCGACGTCCTCGAGCACGAGCTTGCGATACTTGCCGCCGGGCTCGATATAGCCGTGCGCACCGGTGCCGGTCCGCATGTGAAAGGTGTTGTCGCCGCGCGGGATATCGAGATCGAACCGCCCGGACTTGCTGTACAGCGTGGTCGTCTTCGGTATTTCTGACAGCGCCTCCCGGGCCAGCTCCCGGGGTATGCGCACCCGCTTGCCGTCCGCGTCCGCCTTGCAGCCGGCCTTCGCCAGCCGCGCGACCGCCGCCGTGTGATTGACATCGACGCCGCGCCGTTCGATCAGTGCGAAGCTGCGCTCGACCAGCGTCTCCAGACGGCCGTCGTCAAGATAGGCGAAATCCGGCAGGCTCGCCGCCGCCGTCGGGCCGGTATAGGGTTTGGGCATCGGGACATCGAAGACGGGGGCGGCCTGCTGCGATGGCGCTGCCGCATCCTTGCCCGTTGCCGCCAGCCGTTCGCGCCGGCTTCGCCGCGTCCGGGCCGGCGGTTCGTCGTCGCCCATTCAATCGCCTCCCTGTGCCAGCGCGCCGCCCCGCCGGGGGCATCGCCGCTCGATACGGATTATGGAAGCGGTGCCGAGGCGACGCAACTCCGCCGGGCGGCCGGCTGGGCATGCGGAAAGCGCCGAACGCGGCCTGGCCGGCCGAGGCGCCGCGGGCAATCGGACGCACACGGATTGATTCGGATCAATTCTTCACCGGCGCTACGCTGCTAGATTGCTAATATACATGAAGTCTTGGGTGATTTGCGCCTCCAGACCGCCCTGATTTCTGGCTTCGCCCGACATGAAGGCAAATTCCCCTCGCTTCCGACACCTGATGAAAGGTCCAGAAGGGAATGCGGCCGGTATCCCTCAAGCTCAAGATCGGCTTTTTTCTGGCGATCACCCTGACGGTGGCGATGCTGCTGTTTACCGTGCTCGTGGTGCGGCACAACCGTCAGGAACTCCTCCAGGAAGCGACCGGTCATGTGCATCAGCTCTCCGAGGTGATCACGCGGAGCACGCGGTTCGCGATGCTGCAGAACCAGCCTGCCTATGTGGGGCAGATCATTCAGGATGTCGGGAACCAGAAGAACATCGAAAAGGTCAGGATACTCAGCAACGACGGGACGATTATCCACTCGACCTACCAAGCCGAGATCGGCACCGCAATCCAGGAAAAGCCCGAAGAGTGTGGTCAGTGTCACGAAGCCCGCCAGTCCCTGGAGCAGATGCCCGCGTGCCGGAGGCCACGGATCTTTCCGACGTCGGATGGACGGCGACTGCTCGGCAGCATGGAAGTCATCCGCAATGAACCATCGTGCTATACCGCCGCCTGCCATCAGCACGCCAAGTCGCAGTCGGTCCTCGGCGTGCTGGATATCCTTTACTCTCTCGATGAGATCGACCAGACGATTCAGGCCAATTCCCTTACTGTCGCCGGCACATCTATCGGATTCATCGTGCTCGCCTCGCTGCTCCTGAGCTTCCTGGTGCATCGCATGGTGTATGTGCCCCTGCGCGACCTCGAAGGCGGCGCCAAGCGGCTCTCGTCGGGAAACCTGGAACAGCCGATTCCGGTCCGCAGCGGCGACGAGTTCGGCCAGCTGGCGACCTCGTTCAATACCATGACATCGGCGCTCAGGAAGTCCGAAGCCGAGTTGCGCGACTGGGGCCATACGCTCGAGCAGAAGGTGGAAAAGCGAACCCGGGAGCTCCGCATTGCCGAAGCGGAGGCGGCGCGCGGCGAAAAGCTCGCTTCCATCGGCCTGCTCGCGGCCGGAATCGCGCACGAACTGAACAATCCGTTGACCGGGATCCTGACGTTTTCGTACCTCATGCGCAAAAAGGTGCCGGACGGCAGCCCGGAGGCGGAAGACCTGGATCTGGTGATCCGCGAGACCAAGCGCTGCGCCGCGATCATCAGGCGGCTTCTCGACTTCTCGCGCGACAAGGCGCCGGAGAAGAAATTCGCTGACATCAACGAGATCATCGAGAACACGGTGCGCATCGTCGAGCGTCCCGCGCACCTGCACAATATCGAAATCAGCCTCGATCTCGACCGCAGCCTGCCGCCGGTCTGGATCGAGCCCGACCTGATCGAACAGGTCATCATGAACATGCTCGTCAATGCCCAGCACGCGATCGAGGATGACGGCAGCGTTACCATCCGGTGTCGCCGGTCGCCGGAGCCGCGGATCCCCGATCTTGGCATGGACCCCGTACCGATGGTGGAAATCTCGATCATCGACACCGGCTGCGGAATTCCGGCGGCGGACCTCCGGCGAATCTTCGACCCGTTCTTCTCTTCCAAGGAGGTGGGCAAGGGGACCGGGCTGGGCCTGTCCGTCAGCCACGGCATCGTCAGGGCCCACGGCGGCTGCATCGAGGTGGAAAGCACGGTCGGACAGGGAACCACCTTCCGCATCTGTCTGCCGCTGAATCCCCCCTCGGGCGCAGCCGACGGCAGTGGCGGCGGAGGCGATCAATGAGCGCCCGGATCCTGGTCGTCGACGACGAGGAGATCGTCATCCGGAGCTGTCTCCGGATTCTTGCCAGTGGCGATTACGAGGTCGATGCTGTTCAGGACGGATGGGAGGCCCTCAGGAAGATCGACGACAATGGTTATGACGTGGTCATCCTGGATATCATGATGCCGAAGATCGACGGTCTGGAGGTGCTCCAGCGGGTCAAGGAGACGCATCCGGACGTCGACGTCATCATGGTGACGGGGCACTCCCAGATCGAGACCGCCGTGCGCTCCATGAAACTCGGCGCCTTCGACTACCTGCCGAAGCCCTTCGATCCCGACGAACTCGAACTCGTCGTGCAACGGGCCCTGGAAAGACGGCGACTGCTGCAGGAGAACCTCGATCTCAAGACGGAGGTCAGCTCCAAATACCGCTTCGAGAATATCATCGGCTCCAGCCCGCAGATGCAGGGCGTCTTTCGCCTGATCGCGAAGTGCGCCCCCACCAACAGCACTGTCCTGCTGCAGGGCGAAAGCGGGACCGGCAAGGAGCTGGTGGCCCGCGCGATCCACTACAACAGCCTGCGAAAGGACAAGCCCTTCGTCCCTGTCGACTGCAATTCGCTGAACGAGAGCCTGCTGGAGAGCGAGATGTTCGGCCACGTCAGGGGCGCGTTCACCGGTGCGATGGCCAACAAGAAAGGGTTGTTCGAAATCGCCGACAACGGGACGCTGTTCCTGGACGAGATCGGCAATATCTCGCTGTCCACCCAGGCCAAGCTCCTCCGGGTGATCCAGGAACGGGAGTTCAAGGCGGTCGGCGGCACGCGGACGCAGGGCGCCAATTTCCGCCTGATAACCGCCACCAACAAGGATCTCAAGGCGATGGTGGCCGACGGCACATTCCGTGAGGACCTGTTCTACCGCATCAACATCTTTCCGATCCAGATACCGCCGTTGCGGGAACGCAGGGACGACATCCCGTCTCTCGCCTTCCATTTCCTGAACGTCTTCGCGGCGGATCTGGACAAGAAGATGACCGATATTTCAGCGGGAGCGATGAACCTGCTGACGAACTATGACTGGCCGGGGAACGTGCGGGAACTAGAGAATACCATGCAGCGCGCGGTGATCCTGGCCACTGACAAGACCGTCCGCCAGGCGCACTTGGTCAGCATCATCGACATGCTGCCGCGGCTCGATATCGACGTGCCCAGGACCGGGGAAGAGCTCAAGCGCATAAAGAAGCTTGCGCGGGAAAAGTCGGTCGAAAGCATCGAGAAGCTGTTCGTCATCGAGGCGCTCAAGAGGAACGCCTGGAACGTCACCAAGAGTGCCGAGGAAACCGGCATGCAGCGCGCCAACTTCCAGGCGCTCATGAAGAAATACAACATCCGCATCCGGGGCACCGACGCGGATCACGACGGCTCCGAAGTTTCGTGACGAGCCTTGGTATTGAAGCTTTTCAAGATGAAGTGAACCAGCATCGGCACCTCGCAACCTCATACTTCGAGACGGGCCTGACGGCCCTCCTCAGCATGAGGCCCCAGCGTTTGTGTCCTCATGCTGAGGAGGCGCGCAGCGCCATCTCGA
>Ga0224512_10002001_pt1 | contig 19046 bp, 18 predicted proteins | sample SF_May12_sed_USG_4_FD_169103 | JGI IMG/M metagenome (GOLD analysis project Ga0224512, IMG submission 169103) | Sediment microbial communities from San Francisco Bay, California, United States - SF_May12_sed_USGS_13 | ecosystem: Environmental > Aquatic > Marine > Sediment | place: USA... | reverse complement strand
CATTCGTCACCGGGAACCCCATAGTCATGCTCCACCTCGGCCAACAAAGACGTGTCGCCCAATCGTAGCGCGTCGCCGGTAGTGGGGCCGTACATCTGCGCATATTCTTTGCGTGTCATTTTCGCCATCGATCTACGCTCCCTTGAAATTTCGTTGTTTGGCACGTTGCAAAGCGTCTGCCTTGCGAATGTCACTGTTCGCCGATCCATTGGTAAGGCTATTTAGCCCGTATAACTCTTGTGTTCCGCCAAAGGTTGTCAGCGATACTTTTTTAGATTCACCCGGTTCGAACCGGACCGCGGTGCCCGCAGGAATATCCAGATGCATGCCATACGCCGCTTCTCGTTCAAAATCCAGTGCGCGATTAGTTTCGAAGAAATGATAGTGGCTACCAACCTGTATAGGTCGATCGCCGGTGTTAAGTACTTTGATGCTCGCCTTTCTTCGGCCCTTGTTGATCTCGATATCACCAGCGCTCGGCAACAACTCACCAGGCACGACCTGCTCGGATTTCTTCGATTTCTTCTTACCGGGACGTATGGGATCATGCACCGTAACCAGTTTCGTGCCGTCAGGAAACGTGCCTTCAACCTGAATCATAGATATCAAATTGGCCACGCCTGGCATGACATCGTCGGTGCTAAGCAAGGTTGACCCGAACGAAATCAAATCGGCGACAGATCGCCCTTCGCGCGCGCCTTCGAGTATTTCATCGCTGATATACGCGATCGTCTCCGGGTGGTTGAGTACGAGGCCCTTCGCTTTTCTCTTTCTCGCTAACTCTGCGGCCGTGAATATTGTTAAACGTTCCATTTCGGTAGGTGTAAGCAACATTCGTTAATTCTCCATAGTTTGTAGTTCGATCTTTAATTTACAAACAAACGATACGACATCGTCTCATGCCGCATTACAGCGATTTCTTGTTCTGGAGTGAACGTGGATATATTTCTCGGATCGGCGGGTGGGATCGATAGTATTTCCTCGATTATCGTGTGTGCCCCATTCACAATTTCTTGGGCGTCGATGTGCCCAATAATTCCGAGGCGCAAGGCAGCGCCGACCAACCCGATGCAAAACGTATGGGCCGCCATCGCCTCCGCCACCGATTCCGCGATACCCGACCCGCGCCACACCAAGCCCTGCACAATGGAATTGTGTCCATCCGCCATCGATCGATTAATCATGCTCTGATATTCAGAGGCATAATTCGTTCCCAGTTTCACGTGCACTCCCAGTAACGATCTGCCAGCGCGGCGGGAGCCAACCCGGGACTCGTCTGCCAAGGTTTGGGCTTCCACTAACGCATCCAATTTGGCGACCCGACTAAGATCGTCGGCGGCACGGTAGGACGCGACCAAAATCGGCCGGTCAAAGTCGCCCCAACGATTTGATAATTGACCGTACAGAAAAGTCTCGACTTCCTCTGATGACGCAATTCGATTTTCGTCCACCAGCATTTCCAAACCAGCAGACATGGCGATCGCGCCTCCAGGAAAGAAACTGTCGCCGTGCTGCAACGACCGGAGAAGGTCGGCGCGATCAACCTTAAGCAATTGGTTTAACACGATTATTCTGCAAAAAAGGTTGGAGCCTTGTGAGGTAGTCTTGCTCTGGGCCTTCCAGCGCTATGTGCAGTTCAGGCCCGTTGAACTTTACGCGCCAATGTAGGTTACCCACAAAGTAACCTAGCTCGACGGCGCTCGGTAAATCGGATGGGAGCAAACACAGCCATTGTTCTTCCGCCATCCGCACCACTAAGGCATGCTCCGGCTCCAGAACCAACACGGCACCATCCAACAGCTGTTGATCGCGCGGCAACGCGATCAGATATTCGTTACCGCTTTGTGAACTCACCCGCAAACGATGACGCAAAGTATCTTCACGTTGCAGGATAATATACTCGACGGCATCGTCGTGCCCTAAATCATGCAATCGATCGGCAATGACTGCGTTACTCGCGTATCCTATTACCTCAACGATGGTTTGGGTCACACGCCTATAAACCTACGAGCGATTACTTGTTACTGTCGATCGGCTATGCCTGCTCGTAGGCGTGGCCCGCACGCAAGACCGTTGCATCCTCAAAATGTCGACCTGTTATCATCAGGCCCACCGGCAATCCCCGCACACTCTTACACGGTACCGTAATCGATGGATGCCCCGTTAAATCGAAGGTCGCGGTATTCGCAACCATGTTCAAAGCTTGTCGAATATAAGTTTTGCGGTCGTCTTCGGGGCTCGGCGGTACTTTGTGCGCGGTCTGGGGTGTGGTCGGCATTACGACCAAATCATACGATTCAAAAACTTTGTTGTAGGCCTCTGTCAGTTGATTTGAAAGATTTCGAGCCCGCCCGTAGAAAACACCGTGGTATTGATCCGTCATATAGTCCCCGATCAACGTGCCCAGCTTTGCCGTCGGAGAAAAATCGCCCCCGTGAGAAATGATGCCACGCCCCATAGCGGACATTAACCGCGGGTTATACCAGCCTTTGTTTTGATAACTATGATGGCCAGCGTAAAAACTAGACACACCTCCTTCAATGGCAATGGCATTCCAAAGCGGTACCACGGTGTTGTGCTCGGGAATCGACACTTCCGTGACTTGCGCTCCAAGCTTTTTGAGAACCTTGAGTGCATTCTTCACGGCCGTATCCACGGTTGAGCTTGAGAGCTGCGAACCGAAACCCTCCTTGACCACGGCGACTTTGAGCTTTTTCATATGGCCCGTTAACGCTCTGGTGTAATCCATGGAATCGACCTGGTCCGGTTGACGCGGGTCAGCCGCGTCCGGATCTTTACCGGCAATCACCGAAAGCAACAAGGCTGCATCTTTAACGGTACGAGTCATTGGACCGATGTGGTCTATGGTGAGATCGAAACCGACGATTCCGGTGTAGGGAACCAGGCCGTGGGTAGGTTTGTGGCCGACTATCCCAGACCAGGCCGCCGGTATACGAATCGACCCCCCTTGATCACCGCCGAGCGCTATGTCTACCAGATTTTTAGCGACCGCGGCCGCTGAGCCGCACGAAGAACCGCCCGCCGTATGTTTCGAATTTCTTGGATTAAGGGTTACACCGTAAGCGCTCGTATGTCCTCCACCGGAAAACGCGAAATCGTCGGTATTCAATACCGCGGAAATATGACCGCCCGCCTCCAATATACGTGTAACAACGGTTGCATCGATATCGGGCGTATAGTCATAGAGCAGTCGCGAGGCACAAGACATCGGAATCCCAGCCACACAGATCGTGTCCTTAACGCCGATAGATTTACCAGCAAGCTTACCTTTTGCGCCCGGGACTTTTACCGAACACGTTCTAACGATCGAATTTAGCGGATCTTCGGCTGGCGTTAAACGGCGCCCCGGTACGCGTACCGCTGGCACTACTTCGCGAACCGGATCCGGATATTGCTCCAATTCGTCATACAAATTGAGGTTATCACAAACTAGTTCATATAAATCGTCCAGTTCGACTTCTGTTAAACGCAAATGGCGTTTCGAACTGATTGCGGCGAGATCGGCTTTAGAAGGACGACGAAGTGGCATAACAACTTCTCCTTAGTTGGCAGTTAAAACATATTCTTCGGAACGCCGATGCAAATAGGGCGCACCGTATTGTTTCGCTCAAATGGTCAGGTAGGCATGTATTTTATCAGTATCGACGTCTTCTCGATTGTCCTCGTAGACAAACTCACCTTTTTCCATTATTAGAAAACGGTCGGCAATTTCCATGGTAAAACCCAATACCTGCTCAGACACAACCAGCGCAAAATTTAGCTCAGCCTTCAGATGATTGAGTGCCTTGGCAATTTCCCTAATAATTGACGGCTGAATCCCCTCCGTTGGCTCATCCAGAACAAGTACTTTCGGATTACTGACCAACGCCCGGGCGATCGCTAGCTGCTGTTGCTGTCCACCGGAAAGATTGCCGCCACGACGCGTCTGCATCTCCTCGAGCACGGGAAACACGTCGTAGACGAATGGCGGTATCGTCCTAGTTTTTGATATCTGCATGGCGGCGAGAATATTCTCCCGAACCGTCAGGTAGGGAAAGATCTCCCTGCCTTGGGGCACATACCCCATCCCAGCAATAACTCGTTCGTGGCTTTCGGCGCTCGTGATCACCTGCCCACCAAGCGTTACTGACCCGGAACGCACTGGCAACAACCCGATCAACGCTTTTAGCAATGTGGTTTTTCCCATACCGTTGCGTCCCATAATGGCGATTGATTCCCTGTCCTGCAATTCGAAATTAATATCACGGACTACATGGCTGTCTCCATAAAAAACATTTAAATTGTCAATTTTGAGCGCCGCGGTCATGTTATCTACCTAGATACACCTCGATGACACGCTCGTCATTCTGCACCTCATCCATGCTCCCTTCCGCCAACACCTTACCTTGGTGCAGAACGGTGACCGTTTGCGCGATCATTTTAACGAACACCATATCGTGTTCGATGACAACCAGCGATCGGCCTGTTGCGATATCATTCAGCAGCTCGGCCGTCAACTCACGTTCGCGGGCGCTCATTCCCGCGACCGGTTCATCGAGCAGCAATAGATCTGGTTCTTGCATCAGCAACAATCCTATCTCAAGCCACTGCTTTTGACCGTGCGAGAGTTTGCCCGCCTTGGTCTTCAGTTGTCCTTGCAAAGATATGCGCTCCGCGACCGACTCAATTTTCCGCCTACTCTCGGACGTGTGCTCGAAAAACAACGCTCCAAAAACACTCCGCTCCGTTGGAGAAGAAATCTCGAGGTTCTCGAAAACCGTCAAATCCTGGTAAATCGATGGGGTTTGAAATTTACGTCCGACCCCCGCACGGGTAATTTGGTACTCGACCATTTTCGACAATTCCAGGTCCTTGAACTTGATCGAACCGTGAGTCGGCTTGGTTTTCCCGCATATCATGTCTAGCAGAGTCGTCTTGCCCGCACCGTTCGGTCCAATCACTGTCCTCAGTTCTTCACGGTTCACGGAAAACGAAAGATCGTCCACGGCCTTGAAACCGTCGAATGAGACGGTCAGATCGGACACCGTGAGAATCTTGCTCATCGACTCAACCTGACCGTTTGCCTACATCGCGCAGTTTATCAAGAATTCCCGCCAAACCTAGCGGCAAAAACATTACAACGAACACGTACAGCGCGCCGATAAAATAGGTCCAGTATTCGACAAAATTCTCGGAGAAAAACGTCTTCGCGCCGTTGACAAGAAAAGCACCGTATACGGCGCCGATCAACGACAACCGACCACCAACCGCTGCATAAATAACCATTTCGATAGAAGGCACGATACCCACCAGTGATGGTGACGCTAGACCCACTTGTATCGTGAACATGGCGCCTCCGACTGACGCGAACAACGCGCCAACAGCGAAAACAAACGCCTTGAACATCGCCGAATCGTATCCTGAAAAACGTGCGCGATCTTCTTGATCACGGATGGCCACCAGTACCCTGCCCAATAGGCTTTTAAGGATGAAACGGCCAACCAATACCGCTAGCAGCAATAAAACAACCGTTATGAAGTACATCACGTACTTGGCTGTGTCATTGTCTAAATCGAGCCCCATGAAGGTCTTAAAGTCAGTGATACCGTTGATGCCCCCGGTGTAGCCCTGTTGACCAATGATGACGATGGCCATGATCGCAGCAATAGCAAGGGTGACGATCGTGAAATAAACTCCACCGACGCGGTTTCGGAAGTTCACGTAGCCCAATATGAACGCGACTAGAGGAGGCAGAATGATGATCGCCGGTATCGTTATCCAAACGTGATGAAACGGCTCCCAGAACCACGGCAACTCCTCTATGCTGTTCCATACCATAAAGTCCGGAAGGCCGGCGGCACCGAAAAAAGCGGACAAAGCCGTACCTGACGATGAATCCGGATTCGCGGCAGACTCGAGTTTAAGGAACATGGCCATCATGTAACTGCCCATACCGAAGAACATTCCCTGACCCAGGCTCAAGATTCCACCGTATCCCCAGATGAGCACTATTCCGACGGCTGGAAAAGCGAAGCAAAGATACTTCGCGGCCAACCCCAGCCGAAACACGTCTAAGCTAAGCGGGACGACAAGTAGGAGTAGTACCCCCAGAACCACCACTCCGAAACGTTCAAGCATACCCACGGCCGTACTTGCCAAGGTTGGATTAAATTCCGGCTTCTCAGTGGTGGCTGCCTTGTCCATCAACGCCTGACTTTAGTGGCAAATAAACCGTTCGGTCGAAAATACAACACGGCGATAACCAGCAACAGTATGCCGGCTCGTGCCATCGACCCACTTAGATAAAACTCGAACCAGGTCTGCATTTGACCGATAAAAAACGCAGACATAATGGTCCCCAACAAACTCTCCACGCCGCCGAATACGACAACGATAAAAGTGTCGACGATGTACGCCTGGCCTGTGTCCGGAGCGGTCGATGCCAACATAGTAAACGAACTGCCGGCGATTCCGGCCAGGCCGCATCCTAATGCAAAGGTATAGGCGTCGACACGCTTCTGATTGATTCCAATGGCCCCACTCATCCCACGATTTTGTGTTACCGCTCGTATGAGGAGTCCCCGACGTGTTCTATATAGAAACAGATAAACCAAAGTTGCTGTCAAAAAGGCGAGTCCGACAATGAAAATTCGACTCATAGGAAAGGAGACGTCTTCCGAAACCTGCCATACGCCTTGCAGCCACGAGGCGGTGGGGACCTCAACGGGCCTGGGATTGATGAACTGACGATATAACTGCTGCAGTATTAATCCCACGCCCCAGGTTGCCAGCATGGTGTCGAGCGGGCGCTTATATAAAAACTGAATAAGACTACGCTCAAGAAAATACCCGAATACAGACGTGGCGAAAAATGCGAGCACGACGCCCACAATGAAGTAAATACTCATAAGGCTCGGGAAATACGCTTCGAACAGCACCGATGTCCCGTAAGTCGCATAGGCCCCCATGGCCATCAACTCGCCATGGGCCATGTTAATCACGCCCATGAGCCCAAAAACAATGGCCAATCCCAGCGCCATCAACATCAGGATTGAGAACACACTAAGACCGGTAAAGGCCTGTAACGCGAACATCTCACCGCTCATAACAATTCATTTCCCCCCGAAACGTCGAAGAAGAATCTAACCCTTACAAAAGCGGGGTAGAGAGAGCCGCATATAGCGGCTCTCCCCGCGTACAGCAGATTACCGAATTATTATAGTTTTGGGAATGGATCGGGCTCAATGAGGGGCGATTCATAAAGCATTTTCGCCTGTCCATCGGGCAGGAACTCTCCGATCCGGGCATGTTTCCATAGATGATGGTTGTCCGTATGAAACTTCACTTTACCCTCGGGCGCATCGATTTCAAGTCCGGACGAAGCGGCCACAACTTTCTCTACATCGAAGCTCTGTGCTTTTTCCGCGGCCATCGCCCATAGATGCACCGCAATGTAGGCGCACTCGAGTGTGTCGCCAGTCACGCGGTTGGCGCCGTACTTCTTCTTAAATGCACTCACGTATTTTTCGTTCGTCGGGTTGCTCAAACTCTGGAAATAACCCATGCAGGTCAAAGTGCCCGCGGTATTCTCGGAGCCAATGCCAGACACTTCTTCTTCTGATACCGCGAGTGACAACACGGTCGTGCCGGCATCGATAATACCGGCTGCTTTCAATTGCTTGAAAAACGCGACATTACTGCCGCCTACCACACAATTGACGATGACATCCGGTTTGGTCGCTTTGATCTTGTTGATCGCGGAGGAGAACTCGATGTGGCCCAGAGGATAGTAGTTCTCCCCGGCCACCGTACCGCCCAAACGATCGAGAGTGATTTTACACAGTTTGATCGTGGTACGAGGCCAGATGTAATCAGAGCCAACCAGAAAAAAGCTTTTTCCGCGATTTTCATACAACCATTCCGTCGCCGCAATGGAGGATTGGGTTGCCTCCTGAGCGGTGTACATAATGTTGGGTGAAATCTCCAGTCCCTCGTAATACGTGGGGTAATAAAGAAGGCCCTTCAATTTCTCAAAAACCGGCAACACGGCTTTACGGGACGCCGATGTGTAACATCCCATCACTGAGGCGACTTTGTCTTTTTCGATAAGTTTGCGTGCTTTCTCGGCGAACGTTGGCCAGTCACTTGCACCGTCTTCGATGACGGCTTCAATTTGCTGACCCATGACTCCGCCCGCATTATTGATCTCTTCTACCGCCAGCAATTCAGAATCGACTACAGATTTTTCAGCGATCGCTATAGTACCCGTAAGGGAATGCAAAATTCCCATTTTTACGGTAGCGGCACTAGCTCCTTTGGGCCAGATAAATGGCATCGGTAAGGCAGTTGCCGCGGCGGCCATCGCACTAGTTTTAATAAATTTTCTTCTATTTCTATCGCTCATTTTGTCTCTCCTCATTAGTGGATAAATAAATTCACATACTTGTTCCAAACCTCCATAACCAACATATACAACCCAGCACTCCTGACCCGGGCGCGCTGAACATCAATAACTGCGACACAGTACACGATGCCTGAATAAACTAATATATCACCTGAGGGGATATTCTTGCGCATTCCTTAGTTCGCTCCGCCAGCCTACACGACCTCGTACCAATTCGTGCTGACCGATTCAATTCTGCCCTACTCGAATTGACCATACAATACATGCTCACGGTCACAAATTGAATCGCCTTGGAAAGGTGACTAATTTCGCTAAATACGCTCCTTAGCTGATTCTGTCGTTAACAACCGGCCGTTCGATGTACTGCGCCCTCTGCACTAATCCTTCCCCACGTCCGAAAAAACTTCCAAATAAATAAGCAATTAGCGCGACTCCTCACGAACAACTATTGTTCTTCCACATGCGTAAACAGATATAAATACGCCCCCAGTACCATTCCGGCAATCGGCCCGACTAGATAAATCCAATAGTATGAAAAATCACCGTAGGTAAGATATGGTCCAAAGGCACGGGCGGGATTCATCGCCGCACCAGCATAAGGCCCCATTAGAAATACTTCGATACCGACCGTGGCACCTATCGCGAGACCGGCAAATTTATTAAACGCCGACTTGTGAAATCCGGTGCCACAGATAACCCACATCAATAAAAATGATAAAAACAGTTCAATAATGAATGCGCTAGATGCGGTCACACCAATGCTGACATTCGGAATATTGACACCCATTTTTCCGTAGTCGCCTATTACCCAGAACAAGAATAGTCCTGCCACTGCCGAACCGAACATTTGTGCGACAATGTATCCTGTCAACAAGCGTTTCTGTAATTTGCCAATAACGACTGCAGCAATAGACAGCGCCGGATTTACGTGGGCGCCTGATACGTTACCAAATGTATAGACGACAATCATTATGATTGAACCTGATGCAATTCCAGCGCCGATGGGACCAACCGCGCCCGTTATATCGTCAATCATAACCGCACCGGCCGCAAAGAAAACCAGTGCGAATGTACCGACGAATTCACACATGTATTTCCGAAAATCATCAATGCTCAATGAATGCGCCGCCCACCTAATCCGGATACTTCATGAAGGGTTCAAAGAGTCTCGATTCATTGTCCGCTTTCGTGAACTGTCCGGGCTAGGCTGTCAATCTAAAATACAACATAGGAAGACGTTCGGGCAGGGACTCTAACTTGTTGATCTGAATGAAGTTTCTGTGCCCGAATATGCGCGTGAGGTAATTTTCACCCCCTGACTCAAGGCCCACGCAAAATACATCTATTCCATCCTGCGCCAATGTGTGAACGGCGTGCCGTGCGTCCTCCACCAGATATTTCTTATCGGAGATGTCAACGTCAGCTGGCTCACCGTCCGTGAGAACCAGTAGTAGCCGTCTATGTGTCAATTGGGCTTTCAGATCTTCGCCAGCGTGTCTGATCGCCGCTCCTAGCCGCGTCGAGAATCCGCTTGATAGACCCGCGAGATAAGACTGAGGAAGCTTTTCGTAAGGCGTGTCGAAGTCCTTTACGCGATAATATCGCACCTCTTCGCGTTGATTTGAGCAAAACGCTGCGATGGCGAATGGATCATTCAGGCCTGCCATAGCATGCGCGAGTAATACCGTTGCCTGGCACTCGAGATCAATAACTTTTGTCTTTGACCCTTGAACCCGGTCATTGGTCGACTCCGAGATGTCAAGCAATACAAGTACTGAGAGATCGCGGTGGCGACGCTCGGTGCGAGAATATACCCGTGGGTCGGGGTGTTCACCGAGCCTTTTACTTATCACGGCCTCAATACATGCATCGATGTCGAGGTAATCTCCATCGTGTTGTTTTCTTACAATTTCCGGACGACTTACTCGCGCGTTGCTCACCAATAGCTTAATCCTACTAACCACCTCGGCATGTTGTTCTAAGATACTGTCCACCAATCGCGATCGGCCCGGTCTTGGCACGTACTCGACAATGGTTGTCCATTCCCTACGCTCACGTCCGGTGACGTAGTCGTATTCGGCATACCGTGCAACCGTTATACCTTCCTCTTCGACAACCTGAACCGATATCGGGTTCGCTTGTTCATCATCACTCCGCTCGTGTTCTTGTCGCTCACTATCCGGCGGTGATTCATCATCGTCTTGTTGCTCCTCAACGCGAATGGAGTCCAACATCATCTCGGCTTCCATCGGCATCGAGGATTGCTGATCGCCAAAATCCCACAATCCGCGGTTGTCGTCACGATATGCAGGCTCGACCACATACGTTCTGGCATTAAACTGCACCCGCATCTGTCCAAGATTGTTCCCCAGCAAGCCACCGATTTCACGGCTGACGTTACCGTCCCATTTGTGTTTGTTGGTTTCGACCATCTCGCGACCGCGGCGCACCCAACCGTCACCGTCTTCGTAAGCGGGGTCAATCAATGCACGAGACAACCTCGCCAGCAAGCTCGGTGCGGTCATCACTCCACTCGCTTGCGCAATATGAAAAGGTAGCCACAAACGTCGCAGGCCAGGGAATTCCTGCATCGCCAAGTATTCAACTCGAGCGTCTTCAATTAAAGAGACTAAAGCCACTTGCATGGGTTTTAGTTTCAACACCGGGAACGGCTTACCGGAGTACGTCATGTGCGCGCCGATATGAGCTATGGTTGCGCGGAACAAATCGTTCGCCTGGCCACCCCTGTAACCCGGAAACGCTGGAGGAACGCAAATAATCCCGCCGCCGAAGGTGGCGCGTCGCCAAACGTGATCAGGCGCATGCATAGATGTTTCGCGCAACGGTGCGCGAATTCCCCATAATGCGTTTAGATAACCTTTCAGTTCGCGCTGAATGTCCGAGAAAATAACCGAGCCCGATTCACGCTCCAACCATCGCTCGGCTTCTGGGTTCGCGAAGGTAAAGTATTGAAGTCGACGCTCGGGGTCCGTGCCTGCTGCCCTAACACCCGCGAGCAACCAAGATTCCAATCGCGATACATTTAGCCGGTCTAACAGTTTATCCATTTGCTGTAAAACGACTTGGAACGATTCCGGCGCCAAGTTGGCGAATCGCTCCATCAGGCCCAGCCACGATCGAAACCGCCATTCATCTCCCTGCAATCGAATAGCCGTACGCAATGCTGTCGGTGGCAGCTCTTCGGCAGCGGCTTTACCGGACTTTATAGCAACCGAGGAAACGACACTGGCGAGTTGGAGAGCATCCTGAGGATCTATCTCTTCGGCGAGTTCGCAGGAATAGCGTGTATATGAATCGACAACCCCTTTGCCGTATCCCGCCTGCTCCAACCGGCGGCGCGCTCTAAGCCAACGTGCCTCATAGGCTTCGGGAAAGGAATGGTGGAGAATTTGATTTAAAATGGCCTCATCGGCCAGTTTGCCGTCGTTAACGACAACGTTAAGGAAGTCAGGTTTGCCGCGATTCGTCATCCCATCCTATCTGATGCATCAAGTAACTTCAGGCACAAGCCGCAATAGCAGCCCCTAGAGCGCGGCGAATATCAAGGTCGTCGGTGAGCGGGAGTACGAGAGCAATTTCACAGGCTTCACCAAGTGGAATTCCTCGATTAATGAGTTTTCCGACATGGATTAGCATCCGTGTGGAACACCCTTCTTCAAGACCATGGCCCTTGAGATTACGCGATCGCTCGGCGATTTTCACAAGCTTTGCCCCTACTTCAAGATCGACGCCGGACTCGCGAGCAATAATCTCGGCTTCTACTGCAGGTTCTGGGTAGGAAAAATTGATGGCACCGAAACGTTGTTTGGTGGACTCCTTTAAATCCTTTAACACACTCTGATATCCCGGGTTGTAGGAAATAACGAGATGAAAATCCGGGTGCGCCTTTACGACCTCGTTCTTTTTCTCTAACGAAAGCATACGTCTGTAGTCGGTGAGAGAATGAATAACGACACTAGTGTCCTGCCGTGCCTCTACAATTTCATCCAGATAGCAGATTGCACCGTGGCGCACCGCTAACGTCAGAGGCCCGTCGTGCCATATCGTCCCATCCGCATCGAGCAGAAAGCGTCCGACCAGATCGGATGCCGTCATATCCTCATGACAAGAAACAGTAAGCATCGGCGTCTTCAACAGCCATGCCATGTGCTCAACAAATCGGGTTTTTCCGCAACCAGTTGGGCCCTTTAAGACAATCGGCATCCGGTCTGCATAGGCAGCCCGATAGTGCGCGATTTCGCTACCGACTGCTTTGTAATACGGCTCGTCGGTTATCAGAAATTCTTTAAGAGGCATCTCTCACACCAATATCAAATCTATATGGAACAATATTAACGCAGAAAAAAGAAACGAGAGCAAATGCTCTCGTTTCTCAGATCCATAAAACACCTTATCGGTGAGCTGCCGTTTTTTGATTCGGAATACCTTCCATTTCGCATTCATCCGTCCCCACAGTTTCACGTGTTAACGATTCGACCATCTCGCGGGTGGCATCCGGATCGTTAACCCACTTGCTGTAAAAATCGTAGGGGCATGCAGCCAAACCCTTGTCGCCGTCGCCGGAGTTGATCATGCCGGTGTAGCCGCGATGTAACAACTTGAATAGATGGTTCTCTGACTGCCCGTTACGCCGGGCGTCACGAATTAGTGAGAGCGAAACTGGCGCATATTGAATGCCATTTTCTTCCTCACCACATTCGCCCAGTGTGCGGCCATCGAAACCGATAATAGCGGAATGCCCGAAATAGGAATAAACACCGTCAAAGCCCGAAGCGTTTGCAACGGCCACATAGCTATTATTAGCCCAAGCCATTGCCTTGGCCATGATTACCTGCTGATCTTTTGCCGGATACATATAACCCTGGCAACGCACGATGAGCTCAGCGCCCTTCATAGCGCAGTCACGCCAAATTTCCGGGTAATTACCGTCATCGCAAATTATCAGGCTAATCTTCAAGCCTTTCGGCCCCTCATTGACATAAGTGCAGTTGCCCGGATACCAACCTTCAATCGGAACCCACGGCATAATCTTGCGATACTTTTGCACTACCTCACCCTTATCATTCATTAAAATGAGGGTGTTGTAAGGTGCCTTATTGGGATGTTCTTCGTGCCGTTCCCCTGTCAGTGAAAACACACCCCACGATTTCGCCTTGCGGCAGGCCTCGCCAAAGATTTCCGTTTCTTCGCCCGGACAAGCGGATGCGGTTTCGTACATTTCCTTTTCATCATACATAATGCCGTGGGTACTGTATTCCGGGAATATACATAAATCCATTCCGGGAAGCCCCGTTTTCATGCCTACCATCATATCCGCAATCTTATGGCAGTTATCGATTACTTCTGCCTTGGTATGCATGCGGGGCATTTTATAGTTGACAACGGCTACACCGACCGTATCTTTACTGCTTGAAATATCGCCGTGATACATGATTCCTCCTGCTTAGCAGTTAGTGATGGTTAACTATTCGAGACAATTCGTGCTGTCCTTCGTAACAATTATGACTGCGTAATATTTGGAATATTCAGCGCGCACATTATCATCTATTCAAGGCCCATTGAATACGTCTGTCGATGCCCGCCCTACTCCAGACCCGACGCTATTATAGCGCAACCCCAATGCGTCGCTGCTACTAACATCTAATCGTCCCAGAAACTTACCACATTTGGGCGTAGAATTTTCTACTATAGGGGAGATTCTACGACTGAAGAACTTTGATTTGAAGAAAGTCAGAAATATCAGGTTCTTAAGGAAGCCGAAGTAAGAGCCCCGATACCCAATTTGTGCGACTACCACGCAGTGGGAAGCGCGAGATTCTACAAACGGCGAGCTAAGTATTGAAGTATGGACGTACCGTACGTCAAGCGTTTGTAGGAGGCAAAACTAGGGAGTGTCTTCCTGATGAAGATGTACGCGGGGGAGGAGCTGAAGCGGCTACTGTCGCTGAGGCGTTAGAAATAAAGTAGAGCCGTCTCGATGGGCGGAGGTGGCCGCCATGATCACCGCGTCCGCCGAAGTTAGCCCGTCGTAATTTGCATACTTAGTCGCGCTGATGTATTCAACAGTACATTCGACGCGTTGCTCACCGAATTGGACGCGCCGATCGCGAATCCCGTATTGAGCATGGGGTCGATACAAGGAATGTGTTTACCCTCAAACGCCCTGACAATGGTGCGCGACGCCAGAGTAGTTTCTAATGATTTCAGAGAATCTGTGAAAGGCATCCGGAATTCTCTCATGCGCGACCGACTCTTGTTTCTGAACGAGGTCGGTAGAACCGACAACATCAGAATGAAGGATCACAGCAAGCCTACGCGACAACATTTCTTTCGATAGAGCGCACTATACTTCGGATTCCGATAGAGGTCGATCAGTATAATACAGTACGCCTGGAAAGGCGGTGACCCAACTATCAGAAATGAAATTGTGACCGCTAATAAGACGCAAATTTACCTGGGCCTCGGGCGCACGTGTTCGCCTAAATTTCCCGATAGACAACAGCGACAAATTTGGCTCTGGAGCGATTCTGTAAACGGCATCTGAACCTTCTGTCGGGGGTTGGCTTAACCCTCCATACAATTTCCGGGATGCCTATCCTCTGGTAGAATCCCGATTAGTCATTCACTGTAAACAGGAATTATTTTATGAAACTTTATGGTAGTTACACCTCTCCGTTTGTGCGTCACTGTCGAGTTGCATTGGCGCAAGCTGGTTTTGATTTTGAATTTATCGAGGCTGATAATGCAATGAGTGCGGAGAAATCGCCCACCGGTAAGGTCCCATTTTTTGCCGATGGCGACCTGACACTGACCGACTCAAGTTCGATTTTGAAATATATCAGGGAAAAAGCCGGCGGGGGGTTTCTTACTGACATTGAAGACTACGAGAACTTCGCCTTGACCAATACGGTGTTGGACAGCTCGATCAATCTGTTCTTGCTTGAAAAGGAGGGTTTCGGTCCTGATCAAATCAAGTATCTTGGCCGTCAGAAAAATCGTATAGAAACCGGTCTGAAGGAACTCAATAGACGTTTCGACCCGAACCAGGGTATTACCCGGGACAGCGCCCTGCGCTGTGCCTGCTACGTAGACTGGGCATTATTTCGCAACCGTATCAGTATCGATGGATTGGACAATCTTCAGGGCTTGTTGGACGTAGCTAACGATGTTGAAGAGTTTGCTGCCACTGCCCCGCCGCGTTAGTCGCGACGAACCCTGCTAGAACAGTCGATAGATGTGTAAGTCGGGCCGCTGGTCGTTGCCACCTTCAGTCACACGTATGGCGCGATTTTCGGAAATCTCATGCACGTAGATGTTGTGACCGTTTACTTCCGATTCGCTAACTAGCCAATTTTCTTCGTTGGACCAGGCCTGATTGTCGAACTTTTCTCCGGGTGGAGCATCGATGGTAAATCTGACCTCACCCGTACTCCAATCGATCAATGTCATCTTCTTGTGCCCACTTTGAAGATTTGATACCAACTTCCCACTTGGTGGCATTCCCGCAGAACAACCCCACCCCAAGCGACGGTTCGTATTTGAACGTAGATCAAAACCGTAAACTTGATAACCGCGCAGCGGTTCTTTGATGGTCACCGCTAACTGGGTGCCATTTTTTATTATATCCAACTCCTGAAATCGATACCCTTTAGCGATGGTGCGGACGTCACGCGTCTTAATCAAAACAGAGTAAATCGCCTTGCCGTCGATATACAGAATTTCTTCGCCGTTGGGATGATAGGCCAGCGCCCGTGCTTCATTTGCGGCTGCCAATAGTTCGATATTCGTGCCATCGGAGGTCATGCGCATGATGTTGTTGCCCAGTAGAAAGGCGACGAATTGACCGTCCGGCGACCATCTTGGATAACTACCGTTACTGACTAAGAGTCTTCCGGCTGCCTCACCAATGACCGTCTTGTAAATACCGTCATCGCGCTGATACACCACGGCCGCTTGCATTCGCTTTGACAGTTCGCCGGCTGAACCTAGCGAAACCGGGGGCAGTTGAGCGGTCTGGCCCCCACTTGCATATTGTGTCGGCTGAATGACAGCCAGAGCAAGTAACAGGCCGGCCACTCGCAGAATGCGGGCACTTCTGCACTCAGTTGTCGATAACATACAAGATCCGTGCGCGCCTTAGCTAAGCTGATACCGTCTAGCTGGATTCGATTGCGAACATACGCATGAGTTTCTCTACCGCGGTGCCTGGGCTCGTCAATACGCGCACTCCGATAAGTTCACGAATTCTTGGCGCGACCGGCGCCATCGAGAACTGCGCGAGAAGCAGGATATCGCAGGATGCGAACTCGGTTGCAGCAGCAAATGCCAGCTCGTCGTGCTCGGTTCGCTCACCCCACAACAACGCATCAAGCGCACCGGCAACGTTTCGTTCAGCGAGCTGGTAGATCTTCCCGCGCAAACGGGCATATCGTTCGATGTCCGATCGCATCCTCTCCAGCGTACCGTCAGTCGTCGACAACACCGCGAGGTTTGGCGGGATGGAGCCCGCCAGTGCTTCTTCGATCATGGCTTCGTAGGCCGTCAGCACCGGCACATCCAGGCGATCGCGCACCGCTTCGACGGTTTCGCCAAACAATGAGCCGGTAAACAGGATCGCTTGCGCACCCGATTGCACGCTAAAGCGCAACAGGGCCTCGATACGACCCTCTATCTCGGGTGTCAGGCCACCCGCTCTGTTGAAATCCACATAAAGTGATTCGTCGTACAAGCTGATTGCCTCGGCCTCCGGCCAATACTGAGAAAAGGTGGCCTCAATCGGCGCGATCGACGCGTGCAGCGCGTGCACTAATCCAATACGGGGACCCATTGCAGATCGCATCTATACGAATTTGGTTTCGCCGAATCCCCTGGCTGCATAGTCGAGAGCGTATTCCTGCAGCTTAAAATGCTAAGGATCTATGGTTTCAAATTACCTAGGGGCGTTGTGGCAAATGCGATTGCAAACTATTGAAGTTGGCGTTGAAATTGGGGCAAGCAAAAGTTTCGTTTTTAATAATCAAGGGAAGTTCGCATGAGTCTCTTCGGCTTCTGCAGCAAATAGAAAGCCAATACCCAAGGACGTCAATTTCTGGACCAGATTTGCAAGGTGCCAAACGGAATAGTGCCCCGGTAGTCTAACGTTAACGTGTTATTGCCGTCGGTGACCATCCACGTCGGCGACGCCGATCTGCCTATTGCCTGCGAGCACTGAGGTGCACCGGATGCGGTACCTGTCGTAATCGTCAGATTGGTTGCAGTCACACCGGAAACCGACCCCGTCCAGGTGCAAGTACCGCCCTGAAAGTTGCTGGTTTGCGAAAAGGAATTGCTGTTCAGAGTCAGTTGCCCAGTCGCGGGAGCGCCATTCTCTGAAACCGCGCTCCAACTACCGATCCAGGGGTTCGCGGGATCTACGCCGGGGCCACTTCCACCACCGGAACTCGATCCACCACCGCCGCACCCGGCGAACGCAACTAGAAAAATAGCCGACATCACTATGCGCACGAACTGGAACATTTCAATTCTCCGAATTGCGTAAACAAAGTTCAAAATACTACTAAGCAAATTCAGTGTCAATTTGTGCGTCCGAACGTGAATTTCAATGCGGGACATCCATAAATCTACCATTGGCAATTAGAGATCAATCGGTGGACATCCTGAATTGACCTCCCAACTGTCTATTAAACATTCTCCATGCCGTACATCGGATTGTAGCCGTCTACCGAAATCCAACTTTTGGTTTCTCCCTCATACTCCTTACCAGGATTGCCCATCACGGTCGCACGCCACATCAGCCGCGTGTAGCGCTCAGCATCATACCAGGTGGCGCAATGCAGCAGACAACGATTATCGTTGATCACTAAATCACCCGGATGCCATTCATGAATGTATGTAAAGTGCGGCTGGGTCGCGTGCGCGAGGAGATCACGGAGTAACCGCGCGCCCGTACCATCCGGGCCAGTTTCGAGACCCGCGATGGGTCCGTCGACAAAATCCATTTGCTTTTCTTCACATAAGTACAAGCAATGTTTGCCGGTTATCGGATGTCGCCGCACCAACGGCTGATGCTGCGGTAGCTGGTGTGCGAGCAGCGGCTTGGGGGACTCCCCGGCGAGCACGGCTTGTTTCGAGCGCCCTACCCAACTTGGCGCGTGTATTCCTTGGAGATTGCGAATATGTTGCTTGGTCGACTGATCCAGTTCCAGATAAGCCGCCGTGCAGTCTGCAAATAGCGTCTGTCCCTGATCGCTGGGCGGCGTCACCACCCCATACAGCAACGTGATATCGGGCGGAGGCCGGCGGTAACTTTGATCGGTATGCCAGTGTTGGCGGTGGGGAAATTGGACGGGCAACTCACCCGTCTTGGTTAACCGCGGTGTCGGCTTCGGTGGTGGCGGATGACTGCATGGCGGCTCATTGGAGAGTATCAGCAACTCGGGAATCTGCTCGTGAAAGAACCGCTTGCTGGTCAAGGTCTCATGATAGTTCTCGACTTCCGGTCCAAATAGGCGACTCAGGCGCACCAAGCTTCCCGGATTTTCGCGCACGCCCTCGAGTCCGCGTATTACCAATAGACCGCCGGCATCGTGCAGATAATTACAAATGACTTCCGCATGTCGCA
>Ga0224512_10002000_pt1 | contig 19052 bp, 14 predicted proteins | sample SF_May12_sed_USG_4_FD_169103 | JGI IMG/M metagenome (GOLD analysis project Ga0224512, IMG submission 169103) | Sediment microbial communities from San Francisco Bay, California, United States - SF_May12_sed_USGS_13 | ecosystem: Environmental > Aquatic > Marine > Sediment | place: USA... | reverse complement strand
GGCCTGTCTGGCCTGTCGGCGCGGTGTGTCCCGTGCGGCCTGTCTGGCCTGTCGGCGAGGTGTGCCCCGTGCGGCCTGTCTGGCCTGTCGGCGAGGTGTGCCCCGTGCGGCCGTGGTCAGTTGGCGCGGGTGCATGTCCGGCCCCTCGGAGTCGCGTACTCGTGTCATCTGCCGGTGGTGTCGGCGGCGTTGGCGGCCGGACCCGCAGGCGCGTCTTACCGTCGTCCTCCTCGTCAGCAGGGCTGGCTGTTCCAGGCGGCACGCCCGTCGGTGGCGCCGGTGGTACGGGTGGTACAGCGCTGCCGGGTGGCTGGGTCGTACCTTGTGTCTGCAGGATCCGTTGCGCCAGCATATCGTAAAGCTGTTGCGGCAAGCGGCCGGCGCCATACAGGTTTCTCAGAAGTTGCAGAAGTTCCGGGCCGGCGCCGGGATTGCTTGCCAGCTCGATATCGAGCTCCGCCTGGAGCTGCGAAAACTCGATCTCTCCGGTAAGAAACTTACCCAGTGGCTGCTTGAACCCGCTCATCGACGCTCAAAATCCATCGTGACGATTGACACATTATCCGAACAGCGGCGTGATAATGCGCACGACAACAGTTTTTGACAAACATCCGCCGTGCTGCCCTCCGACATCATCTCACGAATTTCTTCGGTTTCGATATCCTTGTAAAGGCCGTCTGAACAAATCATGTAGCGATCTTTGTGCTGCATCGGGAACAGCTGGTACTCGAGCACAAGTTCTTCTTCGCCACCGACTGCACGGGTGATGACATTTTCACCCGGATAACCGGCCGCTTCGCTTCGGTCCAGCGAGCCTTCGGCGATGAGTTCCTCGACTTCACTATGATCGACAGTCAATTGCTCGAGCTCGAAGTTGCGCAAGCGGTACACACGGCTGTCGCCGGCCCAGACACAAAGACAGTGAGCCGGTAAAGCCACAACGGCCGCAACCGTGCTGCCGATGACATGGCTCTGACCATCCGATTTGGACATCTCGAAAAGTTTCCGGTTGACCTCGATCAAGCGGTCTTCGAGCTCGTCGACCAACTTGCTGGGTCGGTCATGCTCGCCAATCTCCGACAGGGCCTGCACGATGCTGGAGCTCGCCACGTCGCCGGCCTGATGTCCGCCCATCCCGTCCGCAACAACCCACAGCCCGCGTTGCGGCAAGTCGAGCATTGCGTCTTCATTGATCTTCCTGACGTTGCCGACGTTGGTCACGCCGGTCGAAACCCATTGCCAGGTCTCGTCCGCCATCAGTCCGCCGCAACTTCCACGGCGATCGGGGCAGCACCCGTTGCCGGGGAAGCGCTGTCGCTCCAGCCATGTGCACTCCAGTTGCCGTCGAGCATCGCCGAAAATTTGCTCGATGCCGGCAATCCCCGGCAGACAAGCAAGCTCGGCGACACTCTTTCGGAACCCTGGCCCCACCATACGCTGCAGCGTTCGGTCATTTCGTCGATCGTGACCGCCGCCACGTCAAGAAGCGCCGCGGGCACATCGAGCGCGTCGTTCAACGGCAAATGGACACCCTGATTCACGTACCCGGAAATCTCCACACTGTTGCGAGGCGCCTGATCAACAAGGAAAGCCTGCAGTTGTTCATCGAATGCATCGAGATCCAGACCCTCGTCGTCAAGCGCTTCCAGCAGGCACGACTCAACGGCCTCGAACCAGGACTGGCCATTCGCTGCGATCATCACTGCCGACACTGGCTCGCGGAGCTGCACCGCAACCGTCATCGGAAAGTACCGCCCGACCTTGTCCACGCTGGGCATCAGTACGCCCGCCCAGGCCGAGGCACCGCAGATTCCCGGTGGCAATACGTACCGCCATAGTGGACTTGTCAGGTAAGTCTGTAACCAGGCCTCGCCCAGGGCCTGACGACTTGCATTCATGCCAGCCTGCAACCACTCGTCCCAGGCGTCGACGAAATCGCGCGGCAGATTGCGGTGCAGAAAGTCTCCTTTCGCCGGAAGTTTGCCGTAAAAGCCCGCCATATTCGTCGCCAGCCCGCCTACAAGCCTGCGGAGCAGTCGAAATTATGCAGATCACGCCGGGACAGCGGATTTCTGACACTGCTCGCCTGCATAAGTACTTCAGCCACGCGACCACCGGCCGATAATTCGGCGGTGAACTGAATCTCGGAATTGGCCGACACGCGAGAGTCATCCAGCAGACGGAAAAATGCCCACGGGCCTTCTTCTACCACGGTTGGGCGTCCGCCACTGGCCTCCTCGAACATGATTCGCGCCATGCCGAGGCCCTCTCCCGGCCAGTTCAGAGTCCACTGCGGCTGCGGGCCATGCCGATAGGCAAACGACTGCCCATCGACTTCCAGTATGAATCTCGACACGTCGGCATCGAGACGGTTGGGCACCATTGTCAATCGCATTTCCGGTCGCTGGGAACCGGGCCGGAAGTAGGCTTCTCGTATTTGCTCTGCATGCCGAAACTGCTGCAGAGCCGCTCCCGATATGTTCACGCCACTGCCGCTCTTGAGGCGCCAGCGTCCACCCGAACGATCGACGAATGCCGCCAGGTTGTCATTGAAGAAATTGTCGAGCACACCGCCGTAACCGAACATCCTGCCGAAATCATCGATCGCAACATCACGCTCACTGTTGCGCTCGAACGGGTAACGGCCATCCACCAGACGGCGGCATTCGCTCAGCACCGCGTCCTGGTATCGCGTCGCAAGCTCCGACCGGGCGCTGCTCGCGGCGAGTGCCTGGCTGCCGCCGCCGAGCTGCTTGAGCCAGGACCTCAATGGCTCCGGCTGACGTCCCGCCTCAGTCCGGACTTTGCGCGCGGCGGGACCGCCACCACTCGAGATGACCCGAAGCGCATTGCCGCCGGACGCATCAAGTTCCTGCTGCATGTCCGCGACCAGCAACAGGACCGGATCCATCCCGGTCGGCTGGCCTGGCTGGCCCGCAACCAGTCGATTGATTGCGGCGAATTCCTTGGCGATCGGATCGCCGGGATTCGTGACCGCAAAGGCCCCGCTGGCCGGCGCCGCCTCGGTACCGAATATCCTCGATAACCTCGATTCCGATTCGGCACCGCCACCCTCGGCAGCGCCGTCAGCAGGCGCCGCGCTCAGGGCCGTGTGTTCGGCGACCGTATCGAGCAGCTCACGCATTACCGAAGGTCTCGCGGTAATCAGTGACAAGGTCTCCATCGCCTGAGCTTCACTGGAAAACGGTATGATCTCGAGGTCCAGCAACAGTCGCCGCCACGTCGAAATATAGTCACGCGTGTATTGTTCCCGTAAAGCCGACTCGATGTTCGCGATTTCGCGCACGCTGAGGCCGGCATCGTCACGCCCAAGCACCCAGTTTTCCTTGCCCGCCTCGGCGATCAACTGCGTGGCAAGACGCGGATATATCTCGGTAAACCCGGTATTCGTGAACAATGCCGAGATCGGCTCCGACAACGAAGCGCCGCTCTTGCGCCGAAAGACTTTTTCCAGCGCAATACCGAGTTCGTCGGTCAGGATCAGGGTCTTGTCGTCGTACGCCAGCGCGTCGAGTTTCAGCCGCGAATACAGAAAGTCAGACAGCGGCGCCTGCGATAATGTTGCCTGCGCGCCCGCGATAAGCCGCTCATTGACCGGGTACGGCAACACCCCGTTTTCGAACAGATAGTCGCTGTGCCCGCGCAGCCGCGTATATATCTCCGGACTTGCCGAATAACTGCGGCGCCACTCCTCACCGATGAGAAATGCCAATTGCTGCGGCTGCAACCTTTCCGGATCACCGAGCATCATGTAAGCCTTCAGGTATTCGTACAGCAATTGCGGCTTGCCCGCGTTCTCGCGGATGCGTGTCTCAAGGATGGTCATCACGGTCGGGCCGAGCGTCGCATTCAGTTCCCGCAAATAGGCATCGGCGACGCGATCCTGCATGGCGCGTCCCTGGTACAGCCACATACGCATGTGCAAGGGCACTGAATCGCCGTGCTGCGACGCGACATCGAGCACCTGGCGCAACGAATCCAGACGCGGCAGTACCTGCTCGATCGAGGCCCTGCTGCCCGAGGCTGCCGAAGCGCTTTGTTCATAGCTCGCCAGCGAATCCGTCACTTCGCCCAGATAACCGCGATTGGCGGAAAAACTGGTGATCCAGGCAAGCGTTGCGACGACGGCGAGACTGATCGAGCCGATATACGCAGCAGCCTGCAGCCAGCGTCGCCGCCTTTCTATGCGCGGGTTGACGCCTGCAAGGCCGGATTCCTGAAAAATCACTTTGCGAAACAGATCGGTGATGAAGTAACTTCGGCCCTTGCCGCCGAATGACGGCAATGCCTGCTCCTGCATGCCGAATGTCTTCGCCATTACCGACATCATTCGATCGATTGGCGTGCCTTCCTGTGTTCCGCTCGTGAAGTACACACCCCTGACCAGGATCTGGTCTTCATAGCGGTTGGAACTGAACACATCGCGCAGGAAATTGTCGAGCGTTCCGGCCAGGGCAATGACCTGCTGCGGGAAGTTATAGATTTTCGAGCGCCGGTGCAGATCGCGCTCCTGACTAAGCCGCCAGCTCATCCGATCAGTCAACTGCTCCAGCAGCAGATTGAGTTCCTCGTGGAATTTCTTGATGTCGTCCTCTGCCGATTTCTTTCGCTCGGAGAACGGAAATGTCGTGCCCCAGATCTGCTGCCTGCCTTGCTGATCCAGGTCGTCGAAGAATTCGATGAATCCGGCAACGAGATCGCATTTTGTGAACAGCATATAGACGGGGAATCGAATGCCGAAATGCTGATACAGATCCTGAATCCGATGCCGGATCGCAAGCACCTGGGCATTCCTCTCGGCATCACTTTGCAGCAGCAGATCCGACAAGCTGATCGCCACGAGGACGCCGTTTATTGGTCGCCGCTTGCGGTATTTTTTCAGCAGATCAAGAAACCCTTCCCATGCCGCCCGATCGACGACCTCGTGACTGTCCTGCGTGACGTATCGGCCGGCCGTGTCGAGCAGCACCGCTTCATTGGTAAACCACCAGTCACAATTGCGGGTGCCGCCGACGCCGCGCAACGCTTCCTTGCCAAAACGCTGCTCCAGTGGAAACTCCAGACCGGAATTGACCAATGCCGTGGTCTTGCCCGAACCGGGCGGACCGATGATGACGAACCATGGCAGTTCGTAAAGGCTCACGTTCGACTTGTGCTTCGAACTTGCGCGCAATGTCGCAATCGCTTCTTCGAAGCGTTGTTTGAGAACCGCGACTTCTTCTGCGGACTGATCCGGCGCCAACCCGCCCTGCTGCTCCGCAGAACCGACGAGATCATCAGCCAGTTGTTCGTCGGCCTTCGCCGCTTTTCGCGTCTTGAGGAATTTAATTATTCCCCAGACGAGAAAGATGATCGCGATGAGAACAATTCTGACGAGCACGCTTTCGAGCGGTCTGAAACTCCCGAATCCGATGTACGGGCCAAACCAGAAGATCGTGATCGCGATCAGAACCAGGCCGATTATCGGGACTGCCGCTCCGGATAACAGGGGTCGCAACAAACTCATCATCGGGCTTGCCCCTGCGCAGTGTGAACGATTTCGACCCTGCGATTCAGGGCCCGCCCCTCGGCCGTGTCATTTGTCGAAACCGGCAGCGTATCGGCCACACCCTGTGGAATCAGCCTAGTCGGCGTCCGCACCGATTGTGCCAGGACTTCGGCGACATCGATGGCCCGCTCTCTCGATAACTCCCAATTGCTCTGGAACTTGAACGAACGAATCGGCACGTTATCGGTATGGCCGATTACCCTGACCGGCCCCGGTACCTCGTTCAATGCCTGGCCGACTTGCTGTAATACGGCAACATATTCGTCGTTTACTTCCGCACTGCCTGAAGCGAAAACATCGTCTCCCATGATCGTGACGATCGTGACGCCGCCTTTCTCGGTCACGTTCAGCAGGCCCTGTGCTTCGGGACCCGCCAGCAATGGTTTGAGGCGAACCGACATCGGTGTGGTCACGGCCGCCAGTTGTGTAATGTCCTGCACGCCAACGCCGCTCAGTATTTCATCGACCGGCTGGCCGGCCCGCGCCAGGGCAAAGCGAAACGAAATGAACAGGCCCATCAGGACGGCGAGCAGCACACTGGCCACAACCCACAGCGGCACATAACGCACCAGCGGATTGCGCCGGTCTTCGACACCCTGCCAGTGGGGTGACAGTTGCCGTTCGATTTCGCCGCGGTGCTGCCGGATCAGGCGATAGAGTTCATCCTGAATACTCGCGAGCTGTGCCTGGCCGCGTTCCTGAATCTTGTATTTACCCTCGAAACCCAACGCGAGGCACAGGTACATCAGCTCGAGCAAATCCAGATTTCGCGACGCATCGGGCTTGAGACGTTCGAGAATCTGAAAGAACTTCTCACCGCCCCAGGTTTCCTTGTGAAATGTGGTGAGCAGCGTGTGTGTGCTCCAGATGCTTTCGCTGCCCCAGGGCGTGCTCAATACGGTTTCATCGAGCGCCGCGCACAGCGCGTAGCGCGCCGACACGACATGTTCTGAGGCGATACCGGCTGCGGTCGCGTCCGCTTCAAATTTTTGCACGCGGCCGATAACCTGCTGGTGCAGTCCGTTGACATCATGATGGCTTGGCAGACCGCGCAACTGTGACATGAGCACCAGTAGCGGCGATGCTGCGGTCGCAAGCGGGCTGCTGCCCGCGCCACGAATCGAGTCGAGCGAAGGCAGCGAAGGCGCCTGCGGTGTCGGCGGCGGCGGAGCTGCTGCCTGCATCAGCGGCGGCGCGGCCGCCGGTTGCTGTGGCACGCCTGCGGCCGGTCCGGGCGCCGGGGCAGCCGGCGGAGGCTGTGCCGCCGGCGCGGCTCCCGGGCGCCGGCTACCGCCGGGCCGAGGCCTGAGCATCGTCTTGTCGCTCTCCGCCTCGCCGTCGGGATCGTCCAGAAAGTCGTCGTCAATGGTCACGTTTGATTATTCCTTGATGGCCCAAAGTTCCATCTGTAGTCCTGGAAACTCGCCGGCGACGTGCACGGCGATGCCGCCCGACTGAGCGAGTTGCCCCCAAAGTTCGTTGCTTCTGTCGAGCTGGAAGTAGGCAAATCCCGAGTGATACGGAATCTGCCTCGGCGCGACCGGCAGTGCAGTGATCTGAATACCCGGCAACGACAGGTTGACGAGTTCGCGAATCTTTTCGACCGAACCGATCTTGATTTGCGCCGGAAATTGCGAACGCAGTATCTCGGCCGGAAGATCCGCGTTGACGGCAAGTATGAAATTGGCCGCGCCGATAAGATTGCGGTCGGCAACCTGGGCGACGCTGATGCCGTATTTCTTTTTCTTCAGCGGAATGGGCGTTGCCGTTTGTTCGAGAACCGCACTCAGCGCCTCACGAATTGCGCCTATTACAGGGTCAAAACTGGCGCGAAGATCATCGTGCTTGTACGGAGCCAGCTCCGGTGCACGTTTGCTTGGATGCGTAAACGTCGCGAGCTCACCTGCTGCCATCGTACAGACGCGATAGAAATCCTCCGGATGCAGCTGGCTCTCTGCCGCCAGGTGATTTACGAGGGGCTGCAAGCGATTCACGACCTGCAATAGAAGAAAATCGGCTATTTCGGCAGCACCGCCACGACCGGTGGCGGCTACTCTTCCGGCGAGCGCTTCACCGCGCTGGTGCAAGAGCCCCAGGAACTCGTTGACGAATGAGTCGAGCACCGCCGAGGCACTGACGTTGCACACACTGGGCATAAACGCATCCTGCAACACGACCTGCTTGTCGACCTTTGCCTCAACGACATGCGCGGTCGGAATCCTCACGTACTCACTCTGGTCATCCGATTCGAGCAATAATCGCGTTTTCAGGGAGCCGACCTGCATCGGCGACGTGCCGGCCGATCGACTCGTGACATCCCTGACCTCGAGTTCGCGGCAATCGTATCGGGCCAGCAAATCTTCTGAACCCGCCAGATCAATTTCCTGCGCCTCGGGCTGCTGCACCGGCAAACACAGGTAGATAAGGCGGTCGCGCACCGTTTCGTCGATCTCGACCGGTGCCGGGAGTTCATCGTCATCCGGCATGCTGAACGGTGTGCCGTCCGGAAAGACACCGCGCGCGGAGCTGATAGCAACCTTGCCCAGTTTCAAGAGATCACGATCAAGACGGAGCTCTGAAAATCCCCACCCGTGTGCGCGAAATGCGGCACTTCGAAGCTGAAAATAGCGTTCGACGTAGCGATCCTGTTGCTGGAAATGCTGCGGACGAAGGAATAGTCCTTCCGACCAGACTACTTTGCTTCTATGAGACATTGACCGAACCTCGAATTCGCATGATCACTCGTCGACCGACACGCTTATGGAAAGCCGCTCGGCGTTGATGTTCAGCGAACCGCGCTGCAGGAATTTCATTAGATTTCGTTCGGGCATCGGGATCACCGCTTTCCACTTCGCCTGGTTGATATCCCGATAGGCGCCGACGACGCCGATGAACCGTGTGGTCGGGTCAATCGCCCCTTCATACGGCCGCACTTCACCCGGTGTCATCATAATATCTTCCACTGCGAGCATGTCCGCGCCCAGCGTCGCGTCCGCCTGATCGAACAACGCAAAGAAATCTGCAAGCTCGAATTTGTCCTTTGATTGCAGCTGGTAAATCTTGATCACGAGCGGCGATGGCCGACCCTGGCCATCCGGATTGACCGCTTCGACCGCTACTATGCTGCCTTTCAGAACGACATCTTCAGGTGGTTTGCTTGCGCACGCCGACAACAAAAGAATGATGCCGGTAATGCCGATGATTCTCAGGCCACGTCCACTACTTGTCATTGGTTTTTCTCCGCTAAGCCTTGTGCTGGTTCTGATTATTGTCAGGCTACAAAACGTGTAACTCCGCGTTTTACATGTTTCTTGCTATCTTCTGCATCTGCTCTTCGTACGCCGAGGCAAATTCGTCACCGAACAGACGCCGGAAATTGTCGTCGGAATCGCGCGTAATGCGTTCGAACATCTCACGGTACATGTCCCAATACCGTACTTTGTTTGCCATACCCATAAGCTTGCCACGTTTTGTACCGCCCTCGAACTGATCTTCGAGTACATCCGGTGAAAACTGTTCCAGCATGTATTCGAACGCGGCGCGCATGCCGGCGATCATGGCAAGTTGATGCGCCTTAATGTCCTTGAATCCTTCTTCGAACGCCTCAGTCGGGCCGAGGTAACCCGTCTTGGCACCGCCGAACAGATGATGCATCGCATCTTCGACGTTCGGCGAGAATTTCAGCGGATTGTTTTCCACCGGCTTGATCGTCGTCAGCGCCAGCCGGAACTGGCTCTTGATTTCCGCACGGGATTTCAATACGTCCATCATCCCCTGAATCACCAGAGGCATGAGCTGGTCGAACAGCGCGCTGCCCGATGCAGACCCGGCCGGCATCATGCCCGGCGAGCCTTGCGGCGGCGGCACGATGCTGGTAGTGCTCCCGAAATCCGGGGCCATCGGCGGCGGTGGTACGTCCATGGCCGGTGCCCGGCCGGCGCCGCCAAAGTCGGTCAGATCCCAGTCATCCGGAATCGCACCGGGCGGCGAGCCGCCGCCTGGCGGGCCGGGCGGCGCAAAGTGATCGGACATCGCGGAAGAATGATCGGGATATGCCGCCGGCGCCGATGGTGGCGGGGCGGGCGCATCCCCGAGCAGGTCCAGCGGATCCATCGGCCCCATCGTCGAGGACCCGGGTACCGTCGACGGTGAAGTTGGTGGCGAGGTCGGCACGCCGGTTGGCGAGGTCATCACCGGATCCGGTCCGGGCATCGCCATGGGCGCCTGTTCCGGCGCCGCGGCGCTCTCGCCTTCGACGATGCTCACATAGACCTCGTAATCACCGATCTGCATTCGGTCGCCGCTCTTGAGGATGACGGGCTCATTGCCGGCACCGACCGCCTCACTCTGCCCGTTCATGAAAACACCGTTGGTGCTGACGTCCTCGAGGGAAAACATGCCGCCCATGTAACGAATGATCGCGTGTCTTCCAGAAATGAATTTTTCTTCGTCGGCCAGAACCCAGTCGTTGCTCGGCGCTCGACCAATCGTGCCGCCCGACTGGCTGAATATCTTGCTCGCATTCTGTCCCATCGAGGCAGCCTGCGGGCTGGTTACTTGTAATGCCAGGTACATTGCCGCCTAGTCCCGCAACCGGTCAGCCACCGATCAGCACCGTGAAACAGCCGACGACGATCGATCCGCCGTGCGCGCACATGTCGCCCATGCGCGCCGCAGGCTTGCCGGAAATCAGCACGGTCATCGAGCCGAGGGCGATCGTGTCGGGCGGACCTGTGCAGATCGCCATGTCGCCCATCCGTGCCGCAGGCATTCCACCGATCAGGACCGTCGGGGCACCGAGGCTTATCGGTCCGCCGACGTGAGGTATAGGAGGCACAGCCGGTGTCACCATCGGGCAGACATGCATGTCACCAATTCTCGCCGCCGGTTTCATGCCGCTAATTCGCCTCCTGTGAACCGCTCGGGATGGCAACCATTGCCAGGCCGCCGTCGATCATTTGCCGACCGACGTCGGCTGTCGTCTCCGGATTGGCGACCGCTATACCGGTAAGACAGGCGGAAACGGCAACTGCCGTAAGGTGACCAGGCGGCGGTATTTCAGCCTGGTTCTCCGGCGCCAGGCTGCCGCCACTGAAGCCAACGGCGGCGGCGAGCCACGCCCAGGGGCCCTCGTAATCCCTGGCATCGGCTGCCTCCATCGTGGCCCGGCGAAGCTTTTCGTCGGGGCCGGCCAGCCATTGCCTGACCAGATCGACGCAGCGCTGATCTTCCGGAGTCGGTGCGTCGTCGCAGTGCTCGGCAACGCATCTGGATGCCCAAATGATCGCGTACTGTTTCGGCAAGACCCTGGCCAGGGTCAGGAACGCATCACTGAAAAGCTCTTCATCGCACAGCTTTTGCAAATACGCCAGCGTGTTCTTCGATTCCTGCATCAAAGCGACGGCATCGTCTGACAGAGCGACATCCGATACCACTTCAACGGGCTTTCTGTTTGATTCCTTCGTAAGATCAACTGTAGACATTTTCAATACCCGTGATCGTTAACCGATCATCGTGATGCCCCCTTTGAGTTTGGCCATTCCGCCGCCTTTGAGATCGAGGATTCCGGACCCTTCAACTTTGGTCATGGCACCTTTGACGTCTGTCTTTGCGTCACCGGTGATTTTGACTTGTGCGCCTTTCACTTCTACCTTGGCCGCACCCTTGATCGTCACGGAATTGTTGGCTTTGTACAGCAGCTTCATGCCCTTTATCGTGACGTCGCCATTCTTTTTCATGGTCAGTTCTGATTGCCCGACCTTGATTTTCAGCTCATCGCCAGCTTCGATATTGATCTTCTTCTTGACCTTGACCTTCTGGCTGCCTTTCTTGATTTCCAGGGAATCGTCACCCTCATTCAAAGTCGCCGTTCGGTTCCTGTGGATCTCGATGGTCTGATCGCCCTTGTCCTTCGCTTCCAGGCCGACCGTGAGCGAATCATCGTTTTCGACGACACGCTTAAAATCGCGCTCGGCATGAAAGTAGACTTCCTCGGCGCCTTTCTTGTCTTCAAACCTGAGTTCATTGAAGTCTTTGGCCGTCCCCGACTTACTACTTCGCGATTTAAAACCGCTTTGTGTCTTGTTTTCGGGCAACTTGTAGGGCGGCAGATTAACGTCGTTGTATACGCTACCGGTAATTATCGGTTGATCGGGGTCGCCTTCGAGAAAATCGATCACGACTTCCTGGCCAATTCTGGGAACCGAAACAAAACCGAAGTTCTGGCCGGCCAATGCGTGCGCGACGCGAACCCAGCAGGAACTTTTCTCATCCTTTTTGCCATCGCGATCCCAGTGAAACTGGACCTTTACCCGACCGAACTTGTCGGTCCAGATCTCCTGGTCACCCGGCCCAACGACAACCGCCGTCTGCGGTCCGCGAACAACGGCGCCCGGAGTGGTGCGCGCCGGCCGAAACGGTGTCTGATCAATGATTGCACTGAAGCTGCACTCGAAGTTCGGCTCACCCGACGACTGGCCCGTTTCCCAATCGCTGTTTTCCAGCTCGTACGCAGCACCGATAATCAGGAAGCTGCCATTCTGGTCGTTACGAGGGTGTTTCTTGAGCGCGAACTTGTATCCGCAACACAAGCCACGAACGTTACCGCTGCCGACCACGATCGCATAATTGGCCTGCTGTTCCTCGATTCGCACCTTGCTTGTCTGTGTTCCATCGGCCTTCTCAGGATAAAGGCGGCCGTATTCGTATTGCTCTTTTCCAGACTGACCGTGTTGCTGTGGAATTTTTTTCTCAGCCTTGAGATCGCTTTTTGATTTTTCGTAATTATAACTGGTCAGGCAAAAATTCTGAGTTTCGACCCGATGGGACAACTCCCATTCGTTAATGTGATCCTGCATAATTTCGTCGGCGTGCGGCGGATGAAACTCTACGGAATCGTACTCGGGCGCGGATTCGTGCGAGGCGGAAGCATCGACCAAAATCAGATCGTGCTTGTTATCTGCATGTTCGAAGTAATAATAAATACCCTCCTCTTCCATCAGTCGACTGACGAAATCGAAATCCGTTTCTCCATACTGAACACAGTATTCACGCTTCCGGTAAGTTCCCCTCAAATCGTCCTTACAGGAAAAACCGTGCTCCTTGAATACATCCTTCAAGATATCCGGAACCGTTTTCTCCTGGAATATGCGGTTATCGGAACTGTGCGTGAGAAACCACAGGCGGGGTCTCAGCACCGCCACATATCGCGCCCACTGACCACTTGTCCCTGAAAAACTCAATTGACTTACGATGCCGTTGAAATACCTTTTCTTCTTACGTGCAAGAAAACTAAGCGTCAGAGACTCGCCAACCTGCTTATTCAGATCGAGGTTCAGGTCGTCGCTAAGAAGTTCCAGTTCGTAGCGAAACGGTCGTCCGAGATCTTCGCTGCCTGACATGTGCTGCAGATGGACCTTGGACGCGAATACCGTCGATACATTAACGATTCGATCGTCACTCATAAGGATCAACCCTCTCTCGGCAGCCGTTTATGGCTTCGCCGAATTATTATTCTTAGACGCATCGAGCGGACATTGGATGCCGTATTTGCTTCTGATCTTCTTCGGCACTCTAATTCTGTCGTTCTTGAGATGCTTCCTGGTCCGTCTTTCCGATGCCCGGCGCCGCCAGATTTTCTGTTCTAATCGTGCAGCACACTGCCGCCTATTCCCGAACCCACTTCAAAACCGCTTCCTCGGCAGTCGTATACAGATAATACCCCTGCCAAGGACTGCTATCAGCGATAATTACCGGCTGCATCCCCTCATATTTCTTGTCCGCCAGACTCTTGAATGCGGCTTCCTGGATACGGTGCTCCTTCACAAATTCCTTCCAGCGATCTTTTTCACGCGGCTCGATTCTATCGCCACTGTCTGCCGCAGCCCGCAGCGCCGCTGTAAACTCGAAGTAATTCTGTTCAACAATGCGGACCTGACTCATAGGGTCCTTCCTTTTACCTGTTCTACCATTTCACATGCTCACAGCTGAACTTTCAGCGGTATTCCTTTGCTCTCCATTGCGCCGATTGGGATCCGACGATTACCTTGGGCTACACTGTCGGCCTACCGACCGAATTCGTGTCGATAGGCAGCGGTAAAGGCAGCCTTGTTAAATCTCGACCCATGGCGTCATACCTCTGTTGAGTGTACCGTTCGAACTTAAATAACTCCAGTAAATTCAGGCTGCTAGCCCATGAACATAGAATTCAACGTTGGCTTCGGTAGGGACGCCGGCGAATCCTCAGAGAGTCGCGCATTGAATATCGTGATTGTAGGTAATTATTCGGGCACATTTCACGATGGTGAGCCGCCCGCCGGAGATACCGCGATTCGCAATATGTTAAGTGTAGACGCTCTGGATATCGACAGTGCTGTCGAGAAATTGCGACCTCGACTATCACTGCAGATCGGCGACAACCAGATGGATCTCCAGTTTTCAGACCTGGACGATTTTCATCCCGATAATTTGTACAGGAATCAACCAGCTTTCGCGACAATAAGCGAGTTAAAACAATCCCTTGCGGATCCTGGCAAGGCTGAAGCAGCAAGTATTCTGTGCCGCGAATTGCTGGGACTCGAGACGATTTCCGGCGATACCGCAGCCGCTGATCGGCCGCAGGAAGTTGCTGAGGAGGCCGTGCCAGACGACGACATGTTTTCGCGATTGCTCGGCCGGTCGAGTAGCAAATCGGCGCCGGGTAACGCTGCCGCAAGGGCGGCTGTCGCGCGCATACTCGACAGTGCCGACGTGGACGCTGACGCCGCACCTGAAGCTGCTGCGAGTACCCTCGCGCTGCAGGATAGCCTCGATGCCTGGACTGCATCGGCCATGCGCGAATTGCTCGGGACGCCAGAGTTTCAGGATCTTGAAGCAAGCTGGCGATCGGTGCAGTGGCTTGGTGAGCGAATCGATCTCGATGAGCCGCCCTCGTTCTGGCTGGTCGACGTCGGGGCAGCCACTGCGGAGGCCTGGTCTCCGGAACTGCGCAGCCGGATCGTCCAGAACGCAGGGTCCGTGGACCTGCTGATCGTGTTACACACATTCACCGACACCAGCGAGTCCCTGCAGCAGCTTCGGACTCTCGCTCAGGCGGCCTCGGAACTGAATACGCGGATGTTTGCTGCCGCGTCAGCGACACTCGTCGGGCAACACGAATCGGCCGCATCCAGGCAGGTACTCGATAGCACGGATTTCGACGACGCTGAGACAGAAGAATGGACGGCATTGCGGTCGCAGGCGGCGGCCACTCGAGTGGCACTTGGGTTCCCGCGGGTCCTGCTGCGCCAGCCCTACGGCAAAATGTCGGATCCGATCGACACGTTCGACTTCGAAGAACTGCAGGCGGCGCCCGATCATGAAGCGTTTCTTTGGGCCAATCCGGCGATCGCCCTGGCAGTGATGAGCCTGCAGGATGAACAACGCGTCGAAGATCTGCCGATGGTGATGTTTGACGACGGCACCGGGCAGGCCATCAAACCAGCATCAGAATTCTATCTGACGGATTCCGCGGTCGAAAAATTGCTACAGCGCGGCTTCATCCCGCTGACCGGCAATCGCGGCCGCACCGACGTCCGCGTACCGAGATTGCAGTCGATCGCGAGTTCTCCGACCGCGGTCTAAGGCGGACACTCGCTAATGCTGGTCGGTTTCCAGCCGCAGCGCCCGCTCGAGCGCCATGGCCTCGCGTATGCGGCGGTCGATTTGTTGCACGACGAGCGATCGGATCGTAGTCGCATACTGCGTTGCCTGCTCCCATGCCGCTTTCGATGCCACGCTGCGCCACTTGGCAGCCCAGGTACCCGGAGCCCACATGTTCTTCCATAACTCGAGTACTGATGGCGTCACGGCCCAATACAGGCCTCGCAGCGGATCGCCGCCGGCGTTAACGACGGCATGGTCCGTTCGCTCGGCCACGTGTGTATGGATCATGCCCTGGCAGACCTGAATCAGGGGACTCGTATTTCGAGCCAGGATATCGGTCGCCTCTGCCACATAGCTGTGCAGTCGGGCCAGGGCCTGACGGATCTCTTCGGACTCCAAAGGATCCGCTGCCGCGAGAACGGGTCCCCGCAACTCGGTATTGCAGAGTTCCTGCATGGCGTCGAAATGCACCATGATTTCCGGCCGAAAACTGTGCAGTCCGTACAATCTCTCTCGTGCGAGTTCAGGAGCATTCGGCGGTATGTGGATCAGCAGCCCCACCGGTAAGTCATCGTGACTCTCCGTTAATTCCCTGAGTGCAATGTTTGGCGAAATTTCAGTTACTGCCCGCCACGAAGACAAGCGGTAACGGGCGACTATGGACTCTCGGGAATCGCCGGATTGAACAATATGTGCGAACGGGAACTTTATGCTCATGATGGCTGCGATCCTGCCTCGCCAAGATGTCCGAGAACAATCAGTCCGTCGACCGGTTGTTGCATCTCGGTCCTTAATACAGCGTGTTGTAGCACATCGACTTCAAATCCGGCGGTCAGCATGCATTGACCGATATAGTCTTCGCTGTGCGCGTAGCGACCGCTGGCGTTCAGCCGAAAGTCCTGTCCGGCATCCCTGGCCAGCAATTCGACCGAAAATGCGATGCTCGCCTGCGCCTTCAGTGCCGCCGCAGCCGCAGCCAGAATCGTATCGAGGGACCCGAAATAGCTCAGCGTATCCGCCGATACAATAAGGTCGTAGCGGGATTGATGCGTAGTCATGAAGTCGGTCAACTCGGCTACCGTTAACTCATCGTACAGCTTGCGTCGATCGGCCAGGGCAATCATCTTCCCGGACAGGTCGACTCCGTGGAGTTCCCGGCAAAAACGGTTCAGAAAGGGCGCGCACAGGCCCGTGCCGCAACCTGCATCAAGGACTACCAGACTGCGGGAGTCGGCGTGAAACCGGCCCTGCAGCAGATCGCTGATCAGTTCGGGCGCTTTGTAGTCCAGTTCCGCCAGTGTTTCTTCGTACGCATCGGCGAAGGCATCGAACTCCTCGCGAACAAAGTCGTCCGACGCTCTGTCCGTAACCTCTTCCTGCGTTGCAGCCATTAGCAAATGCCTGGCGGTTGGTGATTCAGGATAAATTTCCAACCATCGATGCAGCACCTCCAGTTGAGACTCTCGCATATCGGCCAGCCGATAGATCTCCGCGAGGTATCGATAAGCGCTCGGAATGCGCGGGTTATGCGCAAGTGCCGTGCCGAAGTGACCGGCCGCTTCGGCAAGCCGGCCGAGTTTTTGCAGTGCCGTGCCCTTGTTATACATAGCTTCCACAAATCCCGGATTCTGCTCGATCGCTCTGCCAAAGCAGTCCAGCGCTGCTTCGACATCGGCATTTCGCATGAAGATGTTGCCGATGTTGCATATCGCCCTCGCATTATCAGGATCGAGTCCGAGTGCACGCTGATAACAGGCTTCAGCTTCCGGTAGTTGATCCCGACTCAGGTAGACATTGCCGACAGAGACATGGCAATCGGGATCGTCGTGCGCCAGTTTCAAGGCACGCTCGCAGGCCGCCATCGCCTCGTCGAGGCGCCCGGACTTCAGCAGTGTTTCACCCAACTCCCGGTGCAACGCCGCGTTTGAGTCATCCAGTTTGACTGCGGCCTGAAAATGCTCGATCGCACTGTCGAACTCATCGCTCCTCGAAAGCATCCGACCGCAGTTTGCATGTGCATCGGCATAATCAGGGTTCAGGTGCAGAGCGTGCTCGTAAAGTGCGCGCGCCTCTTTACTGGGGGAATACTTACCAAGCAGGACCGCCAGGTTGTTGCATCCCTCGACATGGTCGGGGTCCATTGCCAGCAGGCGTCGAAAAACCGTCTCCGCATCATCTTCAAGGCCTGCGACAAGATAAGTACTCCCGAGGTTGTTCAGGCCGTCCGCAAAATCCGGATCGAGTGTCAGGGCGAAGCTGAAGGCGTCAATCGCTTCATCGTATCGACCGGTAGACCTCAACACCAGGCCAAGGTTGGAGTAATAATCACGATTATCCGGCCGAATGCCGATCGCGGCTTTTATATATTTTTCCGCATCTTCTGCGTCACCACCCTGATAGCAGGCGACGCCAAGGAAGTGCAGCGCATCCGCGTGATCGGGCAACATCTCGATAACTCTGAGATAGTTGCTTCTGGCTTCACCAATGTCGCCCCGCTGATGGCAATCGATGGCTCGCTCGAAAAACTGCTCAGCGGTGAGCGCGTCTTCAGAGATTGACGTCATAACTTCCGTGCAACAGCCAGAGTGCCGGCCACCGGCTGACCACCCTCCTCGCGCAGTACGACATCCTCCAGAGACTGCACGGCGAATCCCGCAGATTCCAGGGTATCACCGAGATACTCCCTGGAATGACCGTAGCGTCCATGGTGCTGCAAACAATATCCTTTTTGATTTTCCTTGTCGGTGTGCGTCTCGACGGTAAAGAACAGCCACCCGTTCGCACTCAGTGTCCGGGACGCCGCGTTGAAAGCTTCTGACAAGTCGCCGAAATACACGAAAGTATCGACGCAGATGACGATATCGAACTGGTCCGGCGCGGCGTTCATGTATTCTGTCAGTTCGGCTACTTCGAGATGGTCGTAGACAGCTTTTTTTGTTGCCTTTTGCAGCATTTTTGGCGATAAATCGACACCGATCAGAGTCCTCGCAACAGGCTTCACCAAGGCCCCGCAAAGTCCCGTGCCACAACCGATATCCAGCACACGGAAACCACGTCCCGCCGCGCCGAACTGATCGATTACTCGTGACCCGACCAGTCGCGGCGCCTGGTAGTCGAGCCGGGCGAGCGACTCATCAAAGTGTGTGGAAAAATCGTCAAATAACTGCCTGACATAACGATCCGGAGCGCGTTTCGGTATGTTCTCACCGCTATAGGCGGCCAGCATATGAGACCCGATAGGGTGATCGGGGAACCTGTCCAGTAACTGCCGCAGGACGTCCATTGCCTCATGGTACTTCTTCGCATCATAAAGAGTACTCGCGATTGACAGGTAAGACATGTCGTCATGCGGTGCCAGCTCCTGCGCCTTGCTGAATGCGACCAACGCTTCATCGCTTTTCTTCAGAGCGCGGTAGACATTGCCCAGATTGTGATAGGCGGTAGCATGATTTGGATCGATATCGAGAGCCTGCTCCAATAAATCCAGCGCTTCATTCGTTTTATCGTTCTTACGCAGAATGATGCTCAAATTGACAAGCGTGTCTACATGCTTCGGAGCAAATTCAAGAACAGTCCTGTACGCCTCTTCCGCATCTTCGAGACGGCCTGTTTCACGGTAAATATTACCGAGATTATTTACAGCATCCGGATTGTCCGCAGACAATTCCAGCGACTGCTTGATATGAGCAATCCCCTCATCACTATTACCCAGCTGATGTAGCGTTACGCCGAGATAATGCAGTGCATCGGGATGCTCAGGTGCTGCTCGCAGCACATCATTGTAAACCGACCGAGCTTCCTCGAGCTGGCCGTGCTTATGCAGTTCAATGGCCATCGATAG
>Ga0224512_10001998_pt1 | contig 19057 bp, 21 predicted proteins | sample SF_May12_sed_USG_4_FD_169103 | JGI IMG/M metagenome (GOLD analysis project Ga0224512, IMG submission 169103) | Sediment microbial communities from San Francisco Bay, California, United States - SF_May12_sed_USGS_13 | ecosystem: Environmental > Aquatic > Marine > Sediment | place: USA... | reverse complement strand
CTCAGCATGCACTTTCGGGAAGCACGCGGGCCGGTGTGGCGAGTGGCCGTACCCCTCATGTCTGGAGGCGCCGTGATACCGAAGCGGCAGGTCGCGAGCACGATCGGCGCGGGGCTCGCCTCCGGCGTGCTGATCCTCGGCGTCGGCGGGAGAATCGCGATGCGTGTGGTCGCGTACACGGCGTCTGACCCGCTCCGGTTCACCCTCGGCGGGACGCTCCAGGTCGTCGCCCTTGGCGCCGCCTGGGGAGGCCTCACCGGCCCGATCCTGCTGCTGCTCGCGCGCCTCCCGCGTAGCCGACGACGCTGGACGGGCCCGCTCTTCGGCACGATCGTGCTGGGCCTGGCGGTGCTGATCGTGGGCACCGTCCTGGGATTCGAGGGCCGGATCGTGGCACCACCGGCGTTCATCGCACTGAGTGCCGTTCTCTTCCCGCTGCTGTTCGTCCTGCACGGCATCACGACCGCGTGGCTCACGGCCCGGGGCGCCGAGTGACCGACAGATCGACCGATCGAGGGATCAATGCCGAACTCCACGCCGTCACCGGCGCGTTCGGCTACTCGGGCCGTTACATCGCCCGACGTCTGCTCGATGCCGGCCACCGGGTCGTCACGCTCACCAACACGACGCCGCGGGACGATCCCTTCGCCGGCCGGGTGACCGCCTACCCGCTCGCGTTCGCGGATCCCGCGCGCCTTGCCGAGTCGCTCGCGGGCGTCGCGGTCCTCTACAATACGTACTGGGTGCGGTTCAACCACCGACGCTTCACACACGCCACGGCCGTCGCCAATACGCGAACGCTGTTCCAGGCCGCCAAGGCGGCCGGTGTGCGGCGCGTCGTGCACGTCAGCATCACCAACCCGTCGCTGCACTCCCCGCTCGAGTACTTCCGCGGTAAGGCCGAGCTCGAGGCCGCGCTCCACATGAGCGGCCTGTCGAACGCCGTTCTGCGCCCCACGGTGCTGTTCGGGAAGGAAGACATCCTGATCAACAACATCGCGTGGATGCTGCGTCGCGTTCCGGTGTTTGGCGTGTTTGGGTCCGGGGACTATCGGTTGCAGCCGATCTACGTGGACGACCTCGCCGCGCTCGCGGTTCGGCACGGCGCGGGCACCGCCGACGTGACCGTGGACGCGATCGGGCCCGAGACCTTCACGTACCGTGCGCTCGTGGAGGCCATCGGCCGCGCCATCGGCCGGCCGCGCCCCATCCTGTCCGTGCCGCCCAGGGTCGGCTACTGGGCGGGCCGCGCCTTCGGCGTACTCGTCCGCGACGTCGTCATCACCCGCGAGGAAATCGAAGGACTCATGGCTGGCTTGCTGCACGTCGAGAGCGCGCCGACGGGGACTACCTCGCTGACCGAGTGGGCGACGGCGCACCGGGATACCCTCGGGCGGCGTTACGCGAGCGAGCTGGGCCGGCGGTCGCGCGCGGCGGCACGCTGAACGAGGCCGGTCGACACCTGGTCACCCGCCGCGAAACGCCGCCGCGTGGTCGCGCGCGAACTCGGCGATCGTGACGGGGTCCTTGCCGCCGACGTCGCGCACCACGGTCGTCGGGCCCCGGCTTTTCCCCGCAGCCGCAATGCCGTACAACACGAGCAGGTCGTCCGCGAGCCAATCCGGCAGGCCCGCCTGGAGCATGCCCGCCCGCGCCGCTGCCGGCGGCACGTCCACGTACGTCACCGGTTTCCCGATCGCGCGCCCGATGTGCGCGGCGACCTCGGCGTAGCTCACCGCCTCGCCGCCGGTCACGTCGTACGTCATCCCTTCGTGTCCGGGCTCGAGCACACATGCCGCCGCAACCGCCGCGACGTCTCGCACGTCCACCAGCGGCGTGCGGCCGTCCCGCATCGGCGCGTAGAGCTTCCCCTCGGTTTGAATCGTGGGGGCGGCCATCAGGAGGTTTTGCATGTACGACTGCGGCCGGAGAAACGTCCAGCCCATGCCCGACGCGACGAGCTCCGCCTCGATCTCGGCGTGCCAGCGACCGAGGGCGAACGGCGACCGCGGACCGGTGCCGACCGCCGAGACCTTCACGACGTGCCGGCGCGGGCCTCGCATGGCCGCCTCGATCAAGTTGTGTTGCACCGCCACCTGGTCGGGGCTGGGGCTGGTGACCAGCAGCACGTGATCCATGCCCTCCAGGGCCGGGCCGATGGTGGCCGGCGTAGTGAGGTCGGCGACCACGACCTCCGCGCCCGTCGCCCGCAGGGCCTCGCCCTTGGCGGCACTCCGCACCATCGCCCGCACCCGCGCCCCCGCCGCCCGGAGGCGGCGCACCGCCTCGGACCCGGTCTTCCCGTTCGCCCCGGTCACCAGAATTCCGCTCATCGCTACCGCTCCCCGTCCCCGTGGTCGTTGCTCCCGATCGCCGCCCTGCCGGCTCGGATCAATCTGTATCAGGGACCGGCGCTGTCGCCACCCGTCGTGGCCGTCTGGCGCAGGCCGCCGCCGCGTGACAGCTTGGGAGCATGCACGTTCGCCTCGCTGCGCCCCTCGCCTGGCGCCTGACCATCGCGCCAGTCGTTCACGCCATCCGCCCGCGGGTCGCCGGGGCGCACGCGGCACTCGTGCAGCGACTCCGTCGCATCTCGCGGGAACAGGTCCTGTGGACCGTGATGGCGATCGTGCTGCTGCTGTTCGTGCTTGTGCTGGTGACCCAGCCGACTGGGGTCGGTCGGGGAGGTCGCTGAGACGATGGCCGCCCGGAGCCGCGCGCGCGCGCCCCGGCCCCGCCACCCGATGCCGCCCGACGTCCGGGAGGCGCTGCGGCGACGCGACCTCATGGCAGCCTACACCCGGCGCCCGCCGTATCAGCAGAACGACTACCTGGGTTGGATAACCCGCGCCAAGAAGCCCGAGACCCGCGAGAAGCGGCTCGCTCAGATGCTCGACGAGCTGGCGGGCGGCGACCGCTACATGAACATGCCGTATCGGGCCAGGACATGAGCTGCGTCGGCGCGCCTGGGCAGCCCGGCATCGCGCGCATCTGGCATGGCCGGACCTCAGCGGCCAACGCCGATGCGTACGAACGGCTGCTCCAACGCGAGATCTTCCCCGCCATCGCCGCCCGCAACAGCCCGGGCTTCCGTGGCATCGAACTGCTGCGGCGCACCCTGGACGACGGCGTGGAGTTCGTCACGATCATGCGGTTCGATTCGCTGGATGCCGTGCGGGCCTTCGCCGGGTCCGACTACGAGGCCGCGGTGATCCCGCCCGCCGCCCGAGCACTGTTGGACCGGTTCGACGCGCGGTCCGCCCACTACACCGTTAGCGAACTGCGATAGGCAGCTCCGCTCAGCCTTTCCCCACTCGCTTCTGTGAGGCTTGCTGGATGGCCACCCTCAAGACCACCCCGACCACCGCGAGCGTGACGGCGTTTCTCGACGCCCTCAAGGACGAGACGCGACGCAAGGACTGTCGCACCCTCGTGCGGATGATGAAGCAGGCCACCAAGGCCCAGCCGAAGATGTGGGGGCCCAGCATCGTGGGTTTCGGGACGTATCACTACCGCTACGACAGCGGCCGCGAGGGGGATTGGTTCCTCACCGGGTTCTCGCCCCGCAAGCAGGCGCTCACGCTTTACATCATGGCAGGGTTCTCCCGCTACGATGCGCTGCTCGAGAAGCTCGGCACGCACAAGACCGGCAGGTCGTGTCTCTACGTCAAGAAGCTGGCGGACGTGGACCTCGCCGTTCTGCAGCGGTTGATAGATCAGTCGGTGGCGCACCTCAGGCGAGCTCACGCCTGAGGAAGTCTCGTCGTCCGGCTCGACCACCCCAACCGGCACCACATCCACGACGGGTTCGCGAACGACGGGCGGCGGTTCTACTTCAGATTGGGCACGCGCGAGAGCGATAGCTGGGTCCTGGAACAGGAGCGACCCTGATCGCCGGGCCGTGGTGGAACCGGGACTGTAGCCGGGCTGGCATCCTCAAGAGCGGAGCGACTGTGTGCAGCTCGACCTGATTCACCTGCTGATGGTGCTCATGGCGGCGTGGGGCAGCGGGCTCCTCGCCGTTCGCATGGGTTTCCCGGCCATTCTGGGAGAGCTCGCGGCCGGGGTGGTCTTCGGCCCCGCGCTCCTGGGGTGGCTCGCGCCCAACGCGTCGGTCAAGGTCCTCGCCGATCTCGGCGTGTACCTCCTGATGCTCTACATCGGGATGGAGATCCAGCCCCGGCAGCTGTTCTCGGCCTCGCGGGCGGGGCTGCTCGCCGCCATCGGGGGCTTCGCCGTGCCGTTTGCCGCGGGCGTCAGTCTCATGCTGGCACTCGACTACTCCACGGCGGCGGCGCTGTTCATGGGCATGGCCATGGGCGTGACCTCCTTGGCTACCAAGTCCCGCATCCTCGTCGATCTCAACCTGCTCGGTACGCGCATCGCGAGCGTGCTTCTGGTCGGCGCCATCTTCGCCGACACGCTGGCGCTGGTGACCTTCGCCGCGATTCTGACGATGTCCTCCCAGGTGGGGAACACCGGAATCTGGTCCGGCGTGCTCGTCACCGGCGGCAAGGCGATCATCTTTTTCGCCGTCGCCATCTTCGTCGGCATGCGGGTGTTTCCCTGGATCGGACAGCGACTGGCGCGCTGGGATCTCGGCAAACGCACCAGCAACTTCACCATCGTCCTGATCGTGGCCCTGCTGTTCGGGGAACTGGCCGAGCTCGCTGGCCTGCACGCAATTCTGGGAGCGTTCGTGGCCGGCCTCTTTCTGCAGGAAGGCATTCTACAGCACAAGTGGTCGTACGAAGTCACGGATGTGGTGCACGATCTCTCGATCGGTTTCCTGGCGCCGGTGTTCTTCGTGTCGGCAGGATTCCACATCTCGCTGACGGCGATCATCGCCAACTGGGAGCTGCTCGTCTTCGTCGTCGTCCTCGCCACACTGGGGAAGATCGTCGGCACCGCCCTGTTCTACCTGCCGAGCGGACACGGCTGGAGGGAGGGCATCACCGTCGGGGCCGGCATGAACGGGCGTGGCGCGGTCGAGGTGATCGTGGCCGAAATCGGGTTGGCCATGGGACTCATCTCCCGCGAGGTGTTCTCCATCCTCGTCGTCATGGCGTTCCTCACGACGCTGTCCGTACCGTTCCTCCTGACCTGGATGGTGCGGTGGCTCCGGGGACGAAACGAGCTGGCCCCGGCGGAAACCGGGCGGCGCGGTGTGATCATCACTCCGGTCACGACCGTCGGCCTCAAGCTGGCCGCGCTCATGGCGGCCGACAACGAGGCAGTCACGTTCGTCGATCGCAATCCCAGTCGCTGTCGCGACGCCGAGCAGCAGGGCTTCCGCACGGTGCTCGGCGACGTTTTGGACCGCGACACGCTGGGCGACGCGGGAGCGCACGACGCCCGCCTGATTCTCTCGCTGCTGAGCGACGAACCGGGGTCGGTAGCCCTGGCACGCTACGCGCTGGTGGAGTTCGGCGTCCCCGAGTTCTTCCTACCGGGCGCGCCGCTCAAGGAATCGGCGACGGAGTCGGAGGTCCAGCGCCTGGGATTGCGGCGACTCCTCCTGGGGAGCGCCGAGCTGACCCGTCTGCAGGATCGGGGCGATCTGGAGCGCTACGAGCCGAGTCAGGAGGTGGCCCCGGACCTGATGACGGGAGACGAGACCTCGCTCGTGTTCGCCGTCGAGGGAGAGGCGATTCCTCTGGCGTTCCGGCAGGACGGCCTCACCCGACCGCTGTTCCGCGATGCCACCCTGCACCCAGGAGCGACCGTCTGGGTGCTCAAGCGCCCAGAGCACGTGGAGTTGGCGCAACCGCGCGCCCGGGCCCTGGGGCTCCTGGCGAACGCCGAGGTGGTCGACCTTGCCGACGTGCGGGATGCCGACGGCGTCGTCCGCGCGCTGGCCCGGCGATTGGCGTTCTTCACAGAGTTGTCCGAGGACCAGGTGTCCGATCTCCTGTGGGAGCGCGAGCGGGACGAAACGACGGTCGTCGCGCGCGGCATCGCGATTCCGCACGTGCTCATCTCGGGACTCAAGCATCCGTCGCTCGTGCTTGGACGGTCGCGGGACGGCATCGTCTTTGCGGAGGGCCAGCCCCCAGTGCATGCGTTCTTCGCGATCGCCAGCGATCCCGCCAAACGAAAGCCCTATCTGTACGTGCTGTGGGCCGTCTCGTCGGTCGCGTCTCTCGACGACTTCGTGAGCCGGTGGATCGCGGCCGAGAACGAAGCCCAGTTGCGCGAGACCCTGCGGGCCCTCACGGCGGAGTTGGCACACGTGGGCGAGCCACGCCCGGAAGCGGCCGGACCGAGCACGTGACGATCGACCAGACTCCTGTTCGGCGCTGCGCGACCCGGCATTCCCCTCCGTAGTCTTCCGGATGGAGCGAGGGAATCGGGGACGATAGACTTGGAGTATGTCGCGCGCTGACGAGTCCCCCCATCCCGTGCCAGCCGTCGCCGTAAGCCGCCCGCGGCGCGGGCTGCTGCGGGCGGCAGGCCTGGCGCTCGTGGCACTGGCCGCCGTGGGCGTGGTCGTGCCGGGCCTCCCCACCACGCCGCTGCTGCTGGTGGCGGCGGCGTGCTTCGCGCGGTCGTCCCCGCGGCTCTACACGTGGCTGCTCGACAACCGGGTGTTCGGCCCGCTCATCCGCGACTGGCGCGAACGCCGCACCGTGCGGACTCGGGTAAAGCTGACCGCCATCGGCATGATCGTGCTGGTCGGCGGCTCGTCGCTCGTGTTCTTCATCGCGCATCCGTGGGCGAGGCTCGCGATGGGAGCGACCCTGCTCGCGATCATCGTGTGGATCGCGCGCCTGCCGAGTCCGCGCCGGATCACCGCGCCGGCTCGATCCGGAGAATGCGCCCGTTCGATTCGTCGGTGAGCAGGTAGAGGTAGCCGTCCGGACCCTGCCGCACATCGCGCACCCGCGCGCCGAGGCCTTGCAACAGCCGCTCCTCATTCGTCACCTTCTCGCCCTGGAGCGTGAGCCGGACCAGCAGGCCGAACTTGAGCGACCCGACGAACAGGTTCCCGCGCCACGCCGGGAACTGGTCACCCATGTAGAAGGTCATCCCGCTCGGCGCAATGGACGGATCCCAATAGTGGATCGGCTGCTCCATCCCCGCCTTGGCCGGGCCCTCGCCGATCTTCGAGCCCGAGTAGTCACGTCCATACGTGATCACCGGCCACCCGTAGTTGCGGCCCGGCTTGGGGGCGTTCACCTCATCACCGCCGCGCGCTCCGTGCTCGACCGTCCAGAGTTGGCCCGTCTGCGGATGCAGGGCCGCCCCCTGCAGGTTGCGATGTCCATACGACCAGATCTCGGGCCGGACCCCGGGGCGATTGATGAAGGGGTTGTCCGGCGGAACGCCACCGTCGGGCCGGACGCGGATCACCTTCCCCATGTGGCGGCCGAGGTTCTGCGAATCATCGCGCCGCCCCCGTTCCCCCGTCGTGATGAACAGCAGGCCGTCGCGCGCGAAGACGAGCCGTGACCCGAAGTGCACACCGGAGCTGACCTTGGGTTCCTGGCGGAAGATGACCGTCACGTTCTCGAGCCCGGCCGCCCCGAGCCGCGCCCGGGCGACCGCCGTGCCGGCGTCGCCACCGTCCGGTTCCGCGTAGCTCAGAAAGAGGATCCGGCTCTGCGCGAAGTCCGGCGCGAGCACCACGTCAAGCAGCCCGCCCTGGCCGCGCGCCCACACCGGTGGGACGCCGACGAGCGGCGGCGACAGTCGGCCATCGCGCTCGACGAGACGCACACGGCCCGGGCGCTCGGTCACGAGCATCCGCCCGTCGGGCAGGAACGCGAGTCCCCACGGGTGCTCGAGACCCCTGGCGACCGTCACGACGCGGATCCGGCCCTGACGGCTGGGAAACTCCTGCGCCGTGACGGCGGCAGGTGCGAGCGCAGCGAGCGCGGCCAACCCGACCACGCGGCGGAACGACGACACAGCCATGCGATGCTCCTCGGAGTTCCCCGACCGTACCCGAGCACGGCGCGGGTGTTTCGCCGCCGCGGCCCTTGACCGTAATGCCGGCGCGCGGCGAGCCTTCGGGCATGTCGACACACCCTTCGCCCGACGAGCACGACGGCTCGAACGCCCCGCCATCCGCCGCGGTGCTTCGCGAGCTGGCCCTGCGCTGGAACGACCACCCCGGCGTGCAGCGCCTGGGAGTGGCGCTAGAGCTGGGGGACGCGGGTGCCCTCAAGGCCGTGGTGGACCCCATTCAGCCCCATCACCGGGGCGGCATGGGCACGGAAGCGGTGAACGGTCCCACCATCGCCGGGGTGTTCGACCTCGTGGTCGGGCTCACCGGCTACCTGCACGCGCTCGGCCGCCGGGTGGGCGTGGCCCAGCTCAACATCCAGTTCCTGGAACCGCTCCACGGCCGCCGGTTCGTGGTCGTCGGGCGGCCCCGTCGGGTCGGCAAGACCCTCATCTTCATCGCCGCCGAAGCCCTCGATGAGGCGGGCACCACGTGCGCCCGCTGCGATGGGCTCGTGTCGGTCTCGCTCACCAAGGCGGCCACAGGCGATCTGGCCCTGTAACGCTGTTTGCCTGGGGCGTGCCCTTGAGGTACCTTATATGGCTGAGCAAGAGGTTTTCTTCTTTTCGTCCGGAGGATAGATGCACCGCTTTGCCCTGCTGTTCTGTGTCGCCGCGTTGGCTGGCTGTACCCCATCGGAGCAGCGCACTGACGAAATGGCGGAGACCCCGATGCCCGCCATGCTGACACTCGCCGATCTCGCCGGCACGTGGAACGGTCGCGCCATGCCCCAGGTGGGGGACAGCACCCTCGTCACGTTCACGATGGTCGCCACCGCCGACACGGCGGGCTGGACGATGACGTTCCCCAACGGGAACCCCATCCCAGTGCGCGTCGTCGCTCTGGCCGGTGACAGCGTGATCACGGAGGCCGGTCCCTACGAGAGCGCCCTTCGCAACCAAGTGATGGTGACCACGCGGTTCACCGGCCGGCTGCAGGACGGCAAGATGGTCGGCACGTTCGTCGCGCGATACCAGACGACCAGCGCCGACTCGGTGTTGCGCGGCCGGTACGAAGGCACGCGCGGGATGTAGTGCGGACCCGTTCCCGGGGCTGGCCTGGCGCCGGCCCCGGGGACGCCGAGCCGTGCAGCGTGATTACATCCTCCGCCTGATCGAGCAGGCGGGCACCATCCTCAAGGTGCTCCTCGCACGGGTGCGCGCGGGAGACGCCGACCGGGCCCGCGTCGCGCAGGACCTGCGCCGGGCGGCCAACCTTGGCGCATTCGACTTCGACATTCTGCGGATCTGCGACGCCGACGGCCTGCGACACCTGATCGCGCCGACGGGCGAGACCGATCCGTCCCGCACCTGGCTCGCCGCGGAGATTCTCTTTCTCGACGGGCTCGACGCCCACCTCGACGGCCGGGCCGAGGATGCGGCGCTCCAGCTCGGCAAGGCCCGGATCCTGTATCGGTTGCTCGAACCCACCGCCGTGCTGCCATCGGGCTTTCCCGAGACCGCCCAACGTATCCGGGAGATCGACGGCCTGCTGAGCACGGAGCCGCCCACCGCATGACGCGTGGCCGTCTCACGGCCCTCGCCCTCACGGCCGTCGCCCTCGTGACGGCATGCCAGCTCGTGCTCTCGCCCGCCGAGCGCCGCGCGCTCGAGGCGGCCCGGGCGCGGTGGGAGGCAAGTGGCATCACGGCGTACACCGTGGAGAGCCGGTACCTCTGCTTCTGCGGGCCCCATCTGCTGGCCTGGACGCGGCTCACCATCCGCGGCGATTCGGTCGTCGCGACCGAGCCGTTGGAGCCGCTGCCGCGCGGCGCCGAGCCCGATCTCGCGGGGTGGCGGACGGTGAGCCAGCTCTTCACCACGATCGCCGAGGCCGACCGCGACGACATCCTGGAAGACGTGACCGCCACCTACGACGCCGCGCTCGGCTACCCGCGCGCCATCGCGCTCCGCTGCACCCCCGCCGTGGCCGACTGCGGGATCACCTACGAGCTGCGGAACCTGCAGCCCAACTGACGGGTACGCGCGCGTGAGAGGGCCGACGGCTTGACCGAGTGCCGCTCGCCCCGCGAGTCTTCCCCGTTTCCCCTCAGGGACCTGAACCCATGCGCACACTCGCCGTTGGAGCACTGACGTTGACGTTCGCCCTTCCATTGGCCCGGACCCTCGACGCCCAGACCTGCACCGTCCCCGTCACGAAGGCCGTCGACGTGGTGGATCTTCACCACGGCACCGCGGTCGCCGACCCATACCGCTGGCTCGAGGACGTGGACGCCGCCGACACCAAAGCCTGGATCGAGGCCGAGAACTGCGCCACGTTCGCCTTCCTGGAGAAGATTCCGGAGCGCGAAACGCTGAAGCGGCGGCTCACCGAAATCTGGGACTATCCCAAGTTCGGTGTGCCGTTCAAGGAAGGCGGCCGCTACTTCTTCTCGAAGAACGACGGACTCCAGAACCAGAGCGTGTTGTACACGCAGCGTACGCTGGCGGCCGACCCGGCCGTCCTGCTCGACCCCAACTCGCTGTCCGAGGACGGGACGGTGGCGCTCTCGGGCCTCGCCGTTTCTCCGGACGGGAAGTACCTCGCGTACTCGACCTCGGCGAGCGGCTCGGATTGGCAGGAGTTCCGGGTCCGTGAGATCGAAACCGGTCGGGACCTGCCCGACCACCTTCGCTGGGTGAAGTTCTCCGGCGCGTCGTGGACGAAGGACGCGAGGGGGTTCTTCTACAGTCGCTATCCGGAGCCGACCGCCGACACGCTCGTGGGCGTGAACCGGAACCAGAAGCTCTATTACCATACGGTAGGTCAGCCGCAGAGCGGCGATCCCCTGCTGTTCGAGCAACCCGAGCACCCCGACCGCGGGGTGGGGGCGTTCGTGACGGACGACGGCCGCTACGCCATCCTGAGCGTGTGGCTCGGCACCGATCGGCGCAATCGGATCTACTACAAAGACTTGGGCGACCCCACGCGACCCAATCTCCGAGCGCCTATCGTGACGCTGCTCGATGAGTTCGACGCCGGCTACACCTTCATCGGCAACGACGGACCGGTCTTCTACTTCTGGACCGATCTCGACGCCCCGCGCGGTCGGCTGATCGCCATCGATACGCGCCACCCGGCACGCGCGCGGTGGCGCACCATTATCCCGCAGGGGACGGACGTGCTCACGAGCGTCGCGCTCGTGCACCGCACGTTCGTCGCCGAGTACCTGCAGGATGCGCACAGCGCGCTGCGCCTGTTCGCGATGGACGGTGCACCCAAGGGTGAGATCCCGCTCCCCACGCTGGGCTCGGTGGGTGGCATCTCCGGCAAACCCGACGAGCCGGAGATGTTCTATGCGTTCACGTCGTACCTCTATCCCACGACGATCTTCCGGCACGACCTGGCCACGGGCACGGGCGCGGTCTTCAAGCAGCCCGCGCTGGATTTCGACATCGACGCGTACGAGACCACGCAGGTCTTCTATCAGAGCAAGGACGGCACGCGGGTCCCGATGTTCATCACGCACAAGAAGGGACTCGCGCGCAACGGCTCGAACCCGACGTACCTCTACGGCTACGGCGGCTTCAACATCAGCCTGACCCCCGGCTTCTCCCCGTCAGTCCTGCCGTGGCTCGAGATGGGTGGCGTGTATGCGGTCCCCAATCTCCGTGGCGGCGCGGAGTACGGCGAGGAGTGGCACCAGGCCGGCATGCTGGACAAGAAGCAGAACGTGTTCGACGACTTCATCGCGGCGGCGGAGTACCTGCTCGGGCAGGGGTACACCTCGACGCCCAAGCTCGCGATCGGCGGCGGCAGCAACGGCGGTCTGCTGGTGGGAGCAGTGATGACGCAGCGGCCGGAGTTGTTCGGCGCGGCGATGCCCGCGGTGGGTGTGATGGACATGCTGCGGTTCCACAGGTTCACGATCGGCTGGGCGTGGGTCACCGAGTACGGCTCCGCCGACAGCGTCCAGCAGTTCCCGTATCTCCTGAAGTACTCGCCGTACCACAACCTCAAGCCGGGCACGAAATACCCGGCGACCCTCGCCACCACGGCCGACCACGATGACCGTGTGGTGCCGGGTCATTCGTTCAAGTTCGCGGCGCGGCTCCAAGCGGCACAGGCCGGGCCGGCCCCCGTGCTGATCAGGATCGAGACCAAGGCGGGCCATGGCGCGGGCAAACCCACGAGCAAGATCATCGAGGAACAGGCGGACCGGTGGGCGTTTCTGGTGGAGGTGCTGGGGATGCGGAGGCCGGGGACCTAGCAACAACGCGGCAGCGAGCGGGGAGCAACCGGTCGCCCTTATCGGACGGCCCCGCTCCCCACTCCCTGCACGAGCAGCAGTTCGCTCACATTCTCCATCGTCACCAGCCCCACCACGATTCCGGCCCGCACCACCGGCATCGTCACACAGCGCGCTGCCCGCATCCGTTGCAGGGCGCGCTCGAGGGGCTCGTGTTCCACCGCGGTCTGGCAGGTGCCTTCCACGAAGTTGCCCACCCGCGGATCTCGACCGTGTTCACGCAGGTGTTTCACCAGCGCGCCGCGCGACAGCACGCCCAGCAGGCGGCCGTCTGAGACGACGGGGAAGTCCTGCTGCGCACCGGCGAGCAGCTCTTCCGCGGCGTCACCCAGGGTGGCGCTGTCGCGCAGCGCCGTGAAGCGCGTCATCATTGCGTCGCGCACCGTGAGGCCGTCGAGGGCCACGCGCATCTCGACCACCTGCGCCTCGGCCCCCGCGCCCAGATACACGAAGATTGCGATGAACACGAGAAACGGATTGGGAAGCAGGAGGCCCGCGAGCCCGAACAGCACGGCCATCCCGCGGCCGGCCGTGGCAGCGATTCGCGTGGCGCGCGCATACGGCAGCTTGAACGCGAGCAGGCTCCGCAGCACGCGCCCCCCGTCCATGGGAAAGGCCGGCAGCATGTTGAACAGCACGAGGAACACGTTGATCCAGAGCAACTGGGACAGGAACCCCGCGCCGACGCGCGTGACGTCTTCCATCGGGCGCAGCTGACCGGCCAACCCCAGGCCGACGGCGAGGAGCGTCGCGATGACCACGTTCACCGCGGGGCCGGCGATGGCCACCAGCAGCTCCTGGCGCGGCTCGTCGGGCATCCGCTCGAGGCGCGCCACCCCGCCGATCGGGAGCAGCGTGATGTCGCGGGTGGTGATGCCGAACCGCCGCGCCGTGAGGGCGTGTCCCAACTCGTGCAGGACCACGCACGCGAACACCGCGAGCACCAGCGCCACACCCACAGCGGCGGCGAGCAGGGTCGCACCGTCTGCCACGTGCACCAGGATCACCCAGGCGATGATGATCAGAAACGTCCAATGCACCTGGACTCGGATCCCCGCAATCCGCCCGATCTGCCACGACCAGCGCATCGTCAATCCCCCTCGTGAAGCGTTGACCTACCCAGCAACGTACCACTCCCCACTCCCGGGGCGCGACGACCGCTGCTCCCGGTGCCGTGCTTTCAATGTATTATCTCCCCATGCCTCAACCCTCCATCCAGTTCCTCGGCGCTGCCGGAACCGTCACGGGCTCCAAACATCTCATCACAACCGGCGCAAGCCGGGTCCTGCTCGACTGCGGCCTGTTCCAGGGCCTCAAGGCGCTGCGCGAGCGGAACTGGGCACCGCCGCCGGTGGATCCGGCAACACTCGACGCGATCGTGATGAGCCACGCGCACATCGATCACTCGGGCTACCTGCCCGTGCTCGTGCGCCACGGTTATGCGAATCCCATCTACTGCACGCCCGCCACCGCCGACCTGCTCGGCGTGATGCTGCGGGACGCCGCGTTCCTCCAGGAGGAGCACGCGGAAGACGCCAATCGGCACGGCTACTCCCGCCACAAGCCGGCCCTCCCTCTCTACACCGTGGAAGACGCCGAGGCGACGCTCCGGCTGCTCGAGCCCCGCCCCTACGACAAGCCGTTCGCGGCGGCACGAGACGTGGCGGTCACGTATCGGCCCGCTGGTCACATCCTCGGTTCCGCCACCGTGGGGCTCGACCTCGACGGCGCGAGCGTCCGGGTCGCCTTCTCCGGCGATCTCGGTCGATGGGAGCGCCCCGTCCTGCTCGATCCGGAGCCCATCGAGGACGCCGACGTGCTGCTGTGCGAAGCCACGTACGGCAACCGGTCCCATCCGCCAGATGCGGACGAGCACTTGGCGCGCATCGTCCGCGAGGCGGCGCAACGCGGCGGTGCGCTCATCATTCCCGCGTTTGCCGTCGGCCGAACGCAGGGCCTGCTGTATCGTCTGCGGGAGCTCGAGGAAAGCGGTGACATTCCGGTCTTGCCCACGTACGTGGACAGTCCGATGGCGATCAACGTCACCGACATCTACCGCCAACATGCGGACGAGCACGACCTCGAAATGAACGAAGTCCTCGGCGAGGGCGGGTCGCCGTTTCAGACCGGGCAGTTCACGCTGGCGCGGTCACCCGCCGAATCGAAGAAGATCAACACGCTGACCGGTCCCATCGTGATCATCTCGTCGAGCGGCATGATCACGGGCGGGCGCATCCTGCATCATCTGCAGAACCGGATCGGCGACCGGCGGACGACCGTGCTGCTGGTGGGCTTCCAGGCCATGGGCACGCGCGGCCGCGCCCTGCAGGACGGTGCGAAGAAGATCCGGATGTTCGGCCGCGAGCTGCGGGTGCGCGCGCGCGTCGAAACCCTCGACGGCTTCTCGGCCCATGCCGACCGGACCGAAATCCTCCAGTGGCTCGGCGGCTTCACGCGACCCCCGCTCAAGACCTACCTCGTGCACGCCGAGCCGAACGCGGCCGAGACGCTGGCGGCGACGCTCGAAGCGAAGCTGGGCTGGACGGCGCGGCCGGCCGCGGATCGGGAGACGGTGGTGCTGACGGGACGGGGGAAAGGGAAACGGTGAGACTCGCGTCTCACCACCCCACCACCAACGCCCCCGCGGCACCCAGCGCCAGCAGCACGAGCCCGAGCGACGCGACTTTGCGAAACGCCGGCGTGCCCAGCGTCATCGTCACACCCAATTTGAACATCGTATTGGCCAGCACACCGATGGCGATCGCTTTCGCCGCGACGGCCAGCAGGTCGGGACGCTGGCCCAGCCGCGCCATCGCGAGCGTGAGCGCGTCGGTATCGGTGAGCCCGACGATGGCGGCAGACCAGAGCACACCGCTTGAGCCGAACAGACGCTCCACCTCGTGCACGATCATGAGCACGACGGCAAACGCGACCGTCATCTTGATGGCCGACCAGAGGCGCAGCGGGCTCCGCACTGACGAGAGGTCCGCTCGCGCCCGCTGCCCCAGCCCGCGGATCACCGGCCGGGCGATCAGCGCCACTCCCATGAGGAACATCGGCGCCACGTAGGGCACCAGCCGGAGCGCCACCTCAACGTTGAGCAGCAGCGTGATCACCACGAGCCGCGGGACGAGCACCGTCGAGGCGGCGATCACGCCTACCCCGAGCGGGCGGGCGAGGTCGGGTTCCTTGCGACTGCGTGGAGAAAACGTGAGCGAGACGGCGGTCGACGAGACGAGCCCGCCCAGGAGTCCCGCCAGACTGTAGCCCGCGGCATCCCCCACCGCCCGCCGAGCCAGGTAGCCCGCAAAGTTGATGGCGGTGAACAACAGCACCACCGCCCACAGCCCTCGTGGCCGCACGCCGCCGAACGGACCGTACGGCCCTTCGGGGAGCAGCGGCAGCACCACCAGCGCGAGCACGGCAAACTGGAAGGCTGCCAACATCTCGCGCTGTCCAACGCGCTCGACCAGCTGGTGGATGCGCGTCTTCTCGTGCAGCACCAGCACGGTGAGCGCGGTGGCGCCGGCGGCGAGCTTCACGTAGCCCAGTCCCGCGGCGGCGGCGAGCCCGAGCACCAGCAGGCCCGCAGCCTCGGTGGTCCCGTGGATGCCCTCGCCCCCAACCCGCGCGGTGAGCACGTACGCGGCCAGCGTGAGGCCCGCGCCGGCAGCCAGCAGAATCACGCCGACCGCTTCGCTCCCGGTTCCCAGGAACCAGCCCGCGAGCCCGGCCAGGAGCCCGAGCACGAAGAACGTCCGCACGCCGGCGAACTGTTCGGAGGCGTGGCCTGACCATTGGCGCTCGATGCCGACGGCCAGCCCGACGAGCGTCGCGACCCCGAGGTTCACCGCAGCCGTGAGGTCGAACGGGGCGGGAATCGTGCCTCCTCGTGTCCGGATCAGGGAACGGAAATGGGAAACGGGAAGCGTGAAACGTGAGACGTGAGACGAACTACCCTGGGGTGACGAAGCGCTCCGTTTCCCGTTTCCCGTCCACAAAAAGGGTGCGTCCCCGGAACTCTGCTACCCCGTGAACGCACCCTGACGCGCGGGAAGATCCGGGAGCCTTAGATCTTCGCCGTCGCGACTCCTCGGACGATATCGCTCTGAGAGATCACCCCCACGAGCATGCCGTCGTCCTCCACGAACAACCGATGCACTTCCAGATACAGCATCTGCTGTGCGGCTTCCTTCACGTCGGTGCCGATATCCACCGTGGCGGGCCGCGCGGTCATGAGATCCCTGACCGGCGTCCCCTCGAACAGCTCGTCCCGCGTGCGCGCGTCCTTGCATTCCGCCACGGCCTGCAGGACGTCCGTCGTGGACAACACCCCGACGAGTCGCCCGTGCGCATCGATCACCGGCAGGGCCGAGATGTGTGTCTCGATCATGGCGGCCACTGCTTCGGCGACGGTCGCTTCCGGCTCTACCGTCTTGAGGTCGGTCACCATCAGCTCGGCAACCCGCATGGCTCCCTCCCTGTCAGGTGTCCGCGCCCGGCGTGATCCTCCGATGGCCTGTGTCAGCATACCCGCCGGTACGACAAGTTTGCGTGAAGGTCGGATGAAGATCACGCCCCCCGGTCGCGATCCTCGTCGGTCGGCTCGAGATCCTCGTCGAACACGCCCTGCCGATAGGCGATGGCGCGCAGGGTGGTTTCATCCAGCCCGCGGAAGAACTCCGCCACCCGGAGCAGCGCCGCAGGACGTCCACCGGCCGAAAACGTGCGGTCCAGGACCGAGACGATGCCTTGGACCATCTCTTCCTTCCGCGCGAGTTCGGCCTCGGTCGGCTTCGAGATCTTGGTCATCGTTCCTCCCTGGCTAGACGGCTTCGTCAAGTTGAGCCGCGGGGCACGCGGGCGCCAGTGTCGCGCGGTGGCCGCGCACCGCCTCCGTTAGCCCTTCAGCACGCCGATCGGCGCGAGCCGGGCGACTCGGCGAGCGAGACCGGCGGCATGCACCACGTCCACGACGCGGTCGACGTCCTTGTAGGCGTGCGGCGCCTCCTCGGCCAGCTCCTGGTTGCCGGCCCCGGTGACGACCACCCCTTGGTCCTCGAGCGCCTGCCGCACTTCGTGACCGGGCTTGAAGCGCTTGGCCGCCCGTCGACTCATCGCGCGGCCCGCCCCGTGACAGCAGCTCCCGAAGCTCCGCTCCAGCGCCGCGTCGGTCCCCACCAGCGCATACGAGGCCGTCCCCATGCTGCCCGGGATCAGCACCGGTTGGCCGACCGCGCGATATCGCGTGGGCGTCTCGGGATGCGACGGCCCGAATGCGCGGGTTGCCCCCTTGCGGTGCACGATCAGTCGCTCCCGGCCGTGCTGCTCGAGCTTCGCCATGTTGTGCGCGACGTCGTACACCAATCGGAGCTCGACGCGCTTTCCCAGCACCTGGCCGAACGCCTCGCGTACACGCTGGGTGATCACCTGGCGGTTGGCAAAGGCGTAGTTCGCCGCCGCGCACATCGCGCCGAAGTAGCGTGTCCCCTCCGGCGAGTCGAACGGGGCGCAGGCCAGCTCGCGGTCCGGCAGCCGGATGCCGTACTTCCGCATGACCGCATCCATCTGCCGCACGTAGTCGGTGCACACCTGATGGCCGAGCCCTCGGGATCCCGTGTGGATCAGGACGGCGGCGTCGCCCACCGCGAGTCCCATGGCCGCAGCGGCCTCGCTGTCGAACACCTCACCGATCACCTGCACCTCGACGAAGTGATTGCCCGAGCCGAGCGAGCCGAGCTGGTCGCGCCCGCGCTGTTTGGCGCGTGGCGAGACGGCATCGGGCTCCGCGGATTGGAGCGAGCCGCTCGCCTCCGTGTGGTCGAGGTCGTCTTCGGCGGCGAGCCCGCGCGACAGCAGCGCACGACTCCCCTCGGCCAGCACGCGATCCAGCTCGGCCGGTTCGAGCGACAGTCGGCCGCCGCGCCCCGTGCCCGAGGCCACGCGCCGGCTCAGCTCGTGCATCAGCTTGGGCACCTGCGGCCGTAGCGCCTCCGCCGCCATGCCGGTCGCGAGCAGCCGGACGCCGCAGTTGATGTCGTACCCCACGCCCCCGGGGGAGATGATGCCGTCTCGCTCTCCGAACGCGGCGACGCCCCCCACCGGGAAGCCGTAGCCCTCGTGCGCGTCCGGCATCGCAAACACGGGGGCGATCACCCCCGGGAGCGTCGTCACGTTGAGCAGCTGCTCCACCGTACGGTCCCCGCGGATCTGATCCCACAGGGCGTCGTCCGCAAACACCCGCGCCGGCACCCGCATGTCGGCGCGCGCGGTTTGCGGGATCTCCACGAGCTCCCGGTCGAGGCGTGTGAACGGATAGGTAGCGCTCATACGTCGAGAATCACCTCCGCCTCCACCTGCCCGCCGCTCGCCTGCACGGTCAGGCCGTGGAAGGTCGCCCCCTTGATCCGGCTGGGCGTGCCGGCCAACCGCACGCCGGAGAGTCGCAGCCGGGCCCGCGTGCCGGTCGCCTCGATCGCTGCGATGCCCTGCGGTGCCCACCGCTCCGTCTCGGCCACGAACACGAGTTCGTTCAGCAGATCCACCAGCAGCGCTTCCCGATCCGCCGCCACCACCTCGATCGTGCGAGTGGCCCCGGGGCCCTCGGCGCCCGCCTCGGCCACCAGCAACCCGCCCACCGCGCGCACCGCCTCCGCCAGCAGTGCGTCGAACGCCGGCGCCCGCAGCCGCAGCGCCAGCTCCGACATGTGATCTACGAATTCGTGGCCCGCCTGCGCATCCCCATCCATCGGTCATACCCCGTGACGTGCGCTTCCGGCCGCACCATTGCGGGCGCGGCC
>Ga0224512_10001996_pt1 | contig 19069 bp, 9 predicted proteins | sample SF_May12_sed_USG_4_FD_169103 | JGI IMG/M metagenome (GOLD analysis project Ga0224512, IMG submission 169103) | Sediment microbial communities from San Francisco Bay, California, United States - SF_May12_sed_USGS_13 | ecosystem: Environmental > Aquatic > Marine > Sediment | place: USA: California... | reverse complement strand
CGGAGGGGCTGAGCGCGCCGCTCGTCACGGAAACCGTCGAACTGATTCGCGGGAGCTTCTCCAATCTCAACAAGTCGATTCCGACGGCCGATCGACCCCGGCGTGCCCGCGCGATCGACCGCGAGTCCGCCCGTCTTCTGTTCCGAGGGCGCGAGATCCTGGTTGCCGCAGGCGGAGACGTCCTGGAGTCGCAGGCGCGAACGCTCTCGGCGGCCGCGGGACTGGCCGCGCGAATGGTGGAAAACCTCGGCTCGGCCCTCCCCGCTCGCCTACCGGGAGTCAAAGGGCGTCGCGCGCCGGTGCGGCTCCGGGCGCGGTACGAAAACGAGCTTCTTCCCCGACTCCTCGAGCACCTCACCGACGTAGTGGCACGATTCGATGCCCGAGCCGACGCGCGGATTGGCGTCGCTGTCCGGCTACAGGGTGCGCTCGCCGATGCCCTCGATCGAATTGCGGAGGAGCTCGAGGGGGAGGAGTCCGACGCGCAGGCCGTCCTCGAGCGAGAGCGTCAAAGCCTGGGTGTGCTCGAACGGGAGATGCTCTCGGAGCTCGACCGGGTTCGTGCCGAGGATCTGTCGAGTATCCGTGGGGGGACGCTCCATCGGTTGAGCCAGTGGGTGTCGAGGCTGAACCTGAGCGGTGCGGGACGACGTGCCAGCCGAGGCCGTACCGCGGAGCTTCTCGGGCGACTTCGAGACGTCGGCACGGCGTGGGGTAGCCATCAGGCGTTGCGGCTCGACGAAGCCGAGTTGCAGGCTCGGTTACGTGCCGCCCGGCACCGCATGCAGATCGTCCTCGAACGGGCGCTTCAGGACATCCAGCTCGAAGCCGAGACGACGATCCGGGGCCTCACCGCGCTCGGGAATTACTTGGTCGAGGGGGCGGAAGGGGCGGAGGTTACGGATTCGACGGCGATCCCGGACGTCCATGCGAGTTTCGATGGGCCGGCCGTGGTCGCTCGCATCGCGGACGAGTTGAGGGAAGCGGTCCGGGAATTGCCCGAGGAATGGACCGTTCGCGCTGATCCCGACGGAGGCCGACAGCCCGATCCCCTGGAGCCCGCCGAGACACGCGTGGTGGGGCTCCGTGCCGCCGCGGACTACCGCCTTCAGGCGACGTTGGTCACACCCCTCGAGCCGAGGCTGCTGGAGCTCGGCGCGGCGTGTGCCCGTGGGGTCGAGACGGGGCGCGACGTGACGCGCCTGGTACGCTTCGCCGCCGGACAAGAAGACGGCTCCGGGGCCAATGGCTCGCTCCGCTCCGTCCTCTCCGTCGGGGCGACGCGGGTCTCGGAGGCGAGAGAACAGATCGCGTCGGCGCTGCACACCGCCGCGGAGAGCGCCATCGACGGATTACGCGGGGTCGAGCCCCACTTGGAAGCGGGAGCCCTCGCGGGCGCCGGGCTCGATCAAGACGACAGGGGCGGGGCGTCGGCACGCTGGTCGCGCGCGACCGTGGCGTTGTTGGCGAAGACCGGCCGGGCCGTGACCCGTCACCTGGTCGGGGTCTGGTATCGCCGCAGTCGAGGCGTGATCCTGGGCGAACGCTTACGGGCCGGGGAGCGGGAAGGTCGGACACCAGTCGATCGGTTGCTGACACTCGTCGAGAGTCAGTCTCCGACTCCCAGGGTGATCGCCAATCTTCCGTTCTACTATCGCCAGCTCTTTCTCGAGCACGCGGTGGCCACCCGAGACTTCTGGGCCGCCCGACCACGCGTCGAGGCACGAGTGGAGTTGGCCGTGGAACGCTTCAGGCGTGGCTTCGAGGGCGGCATCCTGATCGTCGGCGATCCTGGCTCGGGCAAGAGCAGTCTGGTCGCCAAGGTGGCGCAGCGGTCGGGTGGCGCACCGGTCTTGCGCGTTTCGCCTCCGCCTCACGTCACGGCGGATCGAGCGGTGTTCCAGAAGCACCTCCGGATTTCGCTCGGGGTCGCCGGAGACCTCGATGAATCACTCGCCCGTCTGCCCGCCGGCACGCTGATCGTGGTCGACGACCTCGATCTTTGGTGGGAGCGCCGAAGGGGAGGACTGGAAGTGGTCGAGTACGTCCTGGACCTCATCGATCGATTCGGTGGGCACTGTCTTTTCCTCGTGGCCGCGACCACGAGCACGGAACGACTGCTTCGTGGGCTGGTGGCGCTCGAGGAACGATTCCTCGCGAGCATTCCTCTGGAACCCTTCACGGCCGAAGAGCTTCGCGACATCGTGCTCGTCCGTCACCGATCCAGCGGCATGGGACTGCTCGTCGACGGTCGACCCACACAGGGGCTGGCGGATTGGCGTCTCGCGCGTTTCTTCAACCAGCTCTTCGATCGTACACGCGGAAACGTCGGTGAGGCCCTCCAATCCTGGATCGCGTCCATCGACTCGCTGGAGGGGGAGGAGATTCGTGTGGGGACCGTCGAGTCGCCCAGGCTCAGCCCACTCCGCGAGCTCCGTCCGCGTCAGCGAGGGTTGATCGGCGCACTCATGGTGCATCGGCGGATGCCGGCAGGTGCGCTCGAGCGGGTGACCGGATTGGACTCGGAAGCGCTCGCCGAAGAGGTCGTCGCGCTTCGCCGAACCGGGCTCGTCGAGGAGGCGGGGGGCGTGCTCACCCTCAACCGCTTCATCGAACCGGAGCTACGACGGGACCTTCGTGAGCGGGGGGTTCTCTGATGCCGTCCCTCGCCGACCACCCGGCCGTCGCGTTTCTCGCGCTCCTCGCGTGGGTTGTCGTCCTGGTGGTCGCCATCGATCGGGCCGATCGGGTGGTGCCCCGGGGGAGCCGCCTCGAATCTGCCATTCAGCAGTGGACGGCCGCGGCGCAGGCGGTCGTCGTGGTGGGCGGCGTGTTGGGCGCTCTTCAGATCCTTCTCGGCAGCGACACGATCACGTGGCGCTGGCTGACCGTGGGCCTCTTCGTCGTCGTGTGCTGGTCCGCGCGGCACGCGCTGACGGATTGGGCCAATGGGGTCATGCTCCGCTCCGAAGGCACGCTCCGTATCGGTGCCCGAATCGGCGTCGGGGCGGGCCGCGGACGGATTCGGCGAATGGGGCTTCGCTCGGCCGAGGTGGAGGCCGAAGACGGTCGGCTCTTACGCCTCCCGTTCACGACGCTCGCCAAAGCGAACATCGAAATCAGTCCTGAAGAGGTCTCGCCGCGCTCCCATACCTTCACGCTCCGATTGGTGGGCACGAGAGACGTATCGGAGGTCAGCGAGCGGATCGTCTCGGCAGCGCTCCTCTCGCCATGGTCTTCAGCGGAGCCGACACCCGCGGTACGGCTCGTCGAGGTGGACGATCGCAGCGCCGAGTTCGAGGTGACGGTATACCCCGTGGATCCCGCGTTTGCCTCGAATGTCGAGGGTTCGGTCCGCGAGAACATCCAAGACGACCCGGAAGAGTAGAGGCCGCATGATTCGTCAGCTTCAAAACGGCGTTCCCTTTCGCGCGGTCGGATTGGCCCACCGAGCCGCTCTCGGTCTCCTCACCATTCTTCCCCTCTTCGCATCCGCGATCTTCGGGGCTCCCGTCTCTGCCCAACAGACGCGCGCGGCGACCGCGACGCCGATCGCGGGGTCGACACCCCAGATCGACGGACGATTGAATGACCGGGTCTGGGCCGACGCTCCCGCACTCACGGGCTTGGTGCAGCGCGAGCCGCAGGAAGGCCGGCCGGTGTCGCAACGGACCGAGGTGAGGATCCTCACCGATGCGGAGGCTCTGTATGTGGGGGCCTGGCTTTTCGACGAAGACCCGTCGTCGATCGTGCTCGGCCAGACGCTTCGTGACGCATCGCTCAACGACTCCGACGCCTTCTCTCTGGTCCTCGACACCTACCTCGACCGGCAAAACGGCTTCGTTTTCGCGACGACGCCTGCCGGCATCGAATACGATGGGCAAGTGACGAACGAGGGCGAGGGCGGGGGACGGGGAGGGGGAGGCAGGCAGCAGGCCGGTTCAGGAGGTGGCTTCAATCTCAACTGGGACGGGAGCTGGGAGGTCGCGACCACGACCGATGGGGAAGGCTGGTACGCCGAAATGCGGATCCCCTTTTCGACGCTCCGCTATGACCGCGGCGGAGCACAGACGTGGGGGTTCAACTTCGAGCGGAGCATCCGCCGCAACAACGAAGTAGCGGTCTGGGCGCCACTCCCGCGGCAATTCTCGATCAACCGCGTCTCGCTGGCGGGGACGCTCTCGCTCGATGCCCCGACGAAGCGAATCGTGACGGTGAGCCCCTACGTGCTCGCCGACGCGTTCAAGGACTACACCGTCGTGGAGCCGGATGGCGAGCTCGACGCGAAAGTCGGAGGGGACGCGAAGGTCGGGCTCACACAGAGCCTGACCCTCGATCTGACCGTAAACACCGACTTCGCCCAGGCGGAGGTGGACGACCAACAGGTGAACCTGACCCGCTTTTCTCTCTTCTTTCCCGAGAAGCGAGCGTTCTTCTTGGAGAACGCCGGCACCTTCTCGGTTGGCAGCGGTAGGTCCGCGGAGCTCTTCTTCAGCCGCCGGATCGGCCTTTCGGCTGGCCAGGAAGTCCCGATCCAGGGTGGTGCCCGGCTCACCGGACGGGCCGGCGGCTTCCAAATCGGGCTCCTGAGCATCCAGACGGACGACTTGTCGGTCTTCGACGAATTGTCGGGCGCGCCGGAGTTGGTTTCACCGGCGAACAACTTCGGGGTGGTTCGGGGCTTCCGGGAATTTTCGGGGCGGTCTCGGATCGGGGCGATCTTCGTTTCGCGACTCAACACGTCGAACACCGACGACTACAACCTCACATACGGGCTGGACGGACGCCTCGGGATCGGACAGGACCTGACGTTCGACGGTTGGTTCGGCCTGACGGAGACGGACGGTACGTCCGCCGCAAGCGATGCAGGCTTCAACGACGGCGAGTACGGCTTCAACGGCGGCGTGCAGTACGTCACGCGCGATTGGCAAGCGACCGCGGGCTACCGGCAGATCGGCGGTGCGTTCAATCCCGAGGTGGGCTTTCTCAATCGGAGCGAGTACCGCCACGTCAACACGCGGATCCTAAGACACTTCCGAGTGCCGAGCGTGTCTTGGTTTCGTGAGTTTCGGCCGCACGTGTCGTGGAGCCAATTCTGGTCGCTCGATGGCTTTTCCGAAACGTACCTGGTCCATATCGACAACCACTTCGCCTTCGAGAACGGAGCCTTCTTTCAGCTTCCGGGCTTCAACTTCACCGGCGAGGGTCTTCGCGAGCCGTTCGAGATTCGCCCCGGGATCGTCATTCCGGCCGGGAACTACGACAACCATGACTGGGAGTTCCGGGCGAATACGGACCGGAGCGCGCCGCTCTCCTTTTCTGCCGGGTGGGACTACGGCGGCTTCTTCTCGGGCACCCGGTTCGGTCCGAACGCTACCGTGGCCTACCGCTACGGGAACGTCCTCGCGACATCGCTACAGGTGAACTACTTCGACGTGCGCCTCGACGAGGGCGAATTCGAGACTGCCGTCGTAAACCTCAACGCGTCGTACTCGTTCACCCCGAGGCTCTACGCTCAGGCCAACCTGCAATACAACGACGACACGGAGAACCTGGGCACCAACATCCGCATCGGTTGGCTGGATACGGCGGGCACAGGACTCTTCATCGTGTATAACGACACCGAGCACCTGGGCCGTTTCGTCGATACCGGCGTGCCTGCCGGTCCGCGGCAGCGGCAGTTCGTGGTCAAGTACACGAAGCTCTTCGATTTGGCGCGCTAGGGCCCGAGGGTGGTGGGCGGCCGCGATCCAGAGTACCCTAGTCGGGAATTTCCCCCCCTGAATGCTGAAGAAATGCCTGAAGTTTCTCTCGACGCTCCGTCCGGGCGTGCGGCCGTCCGCGTCGCGGTCGTCGGAGGTGGCTGCGGCTCCCTGGCCGCTGCATACGAGCTGACGCGCCCCGAACTCGAGGGTCGCTTCGAGGTCACCGTGTACCAGATGGGTTGGCGGCTCGGGGGTAAGGGGGCTTCAGGGCGCGGCGTGGCCGACCGGATCGAGGAGCACGGCCTGCACCTGTGGATGGGGTTCTACGAGAACGCCTTCCGCCTCATGCGAGAGTGCTACGCGCAACTTCCCGAACGAGAGGGAAGACGGCTCGGGACGTGGGAAGAGGCCTTCACGCCAGCGCCGTACGTGGGAGTCTCCGATCTGAAGCAGGATGGAGACTGGGACTTCTGGATCGCGAGCTTTCCTCCAGGGAAAGGGCTTCCGGGTGACCCGCCGGATCGAAGCAACCCGTTCACTGTGTTGGGATACCTCCGGCAGTCCGCGGAGCTGGTGGCCGAGCTGCTCAGGTCCGCGGCGGCCGGGCAGGGCGAGACGAACGCAGAGGCCGTGCCACGATCGGAGAAGGCAGCCGACGGACGCTCCCTCGACCCCGAGAAGGTGGGTGAGGCCGCAGACCGACTCTTGCGCTACGGCCAACTCGCGACCACGGCGGCCTTGTTCGAAGCGAGCGACATTCTCCGGCAAGCGATCGGCACGTGGGTTCCTGGACCTCTTCGCCCTGGCACCGCGCCCTTCATGCCGTTGGTAGAGGCCATCGCGGCAGGCTCTCGGCGTCAACTGGAGCGAATGGCCGAGGAGAACGACGAGATGCGCCGTGTGTGGACCGTCGTCGATCTCATCATGGCGATTCTCCGCGGCGCGACGGCCCATCGCCTGGCCTTGGACCCTCAGGGATTCGACGCCATCAACGATTACGATTGGCGCGAGTGGCTGCGCAAATACGGCGCATCCGAGCAATCGCTCGATTCCGGATTCATGCGAGGAATTTACGACCTCTGCTTCGCGTACGAAGACGGGGACATCGAGAAGCCGCGCTTGGCCGCGGGGGTCGCGTTGCGGGGCGCCATGCGGATGTTCTTCACCTACCGCGGTGCGCTGTTTTGGCGCATGAATGCCGGGATGGGTGACATCGTCTTCACCCCCTTGTATGAGGTCCTGAAGGAGCGCGGGGTTCGCTTCGAGTTCTTCCACAAGCTCACGAACGTCGGTGTCGGCGAGCCCGAGACGAAGGGTCAGCCGCCCCACGTGTCGACGCTCGCTTTCGATGTACAGGCCGAAGTGAAGAGGGGGCGTGAGTACCAGCCGCTCGTGGACGTGAACGGGGTTCCTTCCTGGCCTGCCGCGCCTGACTTCGGACAACTTCGGCGCGGCCGAAAGCTCGTCGACGAGGATTGGCATTTCGAGGCGCAGTGGGACACCCGAACCGCCAAGCGCAAGACGCTCAAAGTCGGTGAGCATTTCGACTACGTGGTGCTGGGTGTGCCGGTGGGGGTCCTGCCGAAGGTCGCGCCGGAACTGATCGCTCGTGAGCGGCGCTGGGCCGACATGGTGCACCATGTGCGCACGGTGCCCACGCAGGCCCTTCAACTGTGGCTCAAGAAGAGCGTCGAGGACCTCGGCTGGACTTCGCCGCAGACCAACCTCTCTGGGTATGTCGAGCCGTTCGACACCTGGGCCGACATGCGTCACCTCATTCCCGAGGAGAGCTGGCCCGGTGGAGTGGAAGCCATCGCGTACTTCTGCAGCGTTCTCGAGGACAACGCGCCGGTCGACGTCACCCGAGAAGTGGACCAGGAACAGCGATCGGTGGTGCGCGAGAACGCCATTCGATTCGTGCAGCGCGACCTGGGGCGATTGTGGCCGGGAGCGCTCTCGGAGGACGGCTCATTCGACTGGGCGCTTCTCGCGTCCGACAACGGGGCGGAAAAAGGCACTGAAGAAGGGGCGGGTATCGACGGTCAGTACTGGGTTGCCAACGTCGGAGCGAGCGACCGGTACACCTTGTCGTTGCCGGGTAGCATGCGATATCGTCTTTCTCCCCTCGACCTGAGCTTCGACAACCTGACGATCGCCGGAGACTGGACGCAGAGCGGACTCGATTCGGGTTGTATCGAGTCGGCGGTGATGTCCGGCATGCTCGCCGCCCATGCGCTCTCCGGGTTCCCTCGCCTCGAGGACATCGTGGGCTATGACCACCCCTGATCAAACGGTTTCTGAGCGACTCCGGCGCGCACCGCCGGAGCGCGCCGGGCCGATCCGGAACTTCGTCGGCGCTCCGCCGCGCAAGAGCGTGGCCGAGCGTGCGGCGGCTGTACCGGCCCGGACGTTCGGGTCAGCGGTCGAGACGGGTGTCCGTGCCGGTCAGACGGCGTTGAAGGTCACCAACGACACCGCGAGGGGAGCGGTGGAGGCGGGTGTTCAGACCGCCTACATGGTGTACGAGGAATATGTAGCCCGGGGTCGACAAGCGGCCCTTCGCCATCAAGCACGGAGTGCAGACATGAGCCAGTCGGACTACGACGACAACTACCAGGACCCCTGGGCACAGGCCTGGGGCCCGATGGCGCCGATGATGGCTCCCTGGACCCAGATGATGCGGATGTGGACGCAGTCCATGTCCATGTGGATGCCCGGCGCCGGTGAGATGGCGTCACAATGGATGTCACCTGCCATGTGGATGGGTGGTGGCGCCGCGACGACACCGACGGTCACCACGAGCGTCTCGTCGAAGACGCCGACCGAGGTCACGATCAAGTTGAAGCCGTCCGCGGCTGGCCTGCGGCTCTCGGTCGAACGCCTGGAACACGTTGGAAAGAAGGCCGACGCGGACCCGCTCACCGATGTGAGCCTCGAAAGCAACGCTCGAGACAACCGCGTCCGTTTGACGGTGGCAGTGCCGGAAGGTCACCCCTCGGGCTCGTACAGCGGTGCGATTCGGGATCAGTTCGGAGTAGAGCAGGGGCAGGTGACGGTGGCAGTGCGAGACGCCGGATCCGAGGGGTAGCGACGCTTGGCGCCAGTAGCGGCGGCAGCGGGGCCCAGGGCGGCGCTGGTTCCCTCCGTGCTCGACGAGTACGGGGGAGCGACCCGCTCGGTCCTCGCACGGTACCTCCCCGACGAGGAGCCCCGAGCCTACCTGTATGATCTCGTCGCGGACTATCCGAGGCGCGGCGGTCGAGCGTTTCGACCGAGCTTGTGCATCGCGACGACGCGGGCGTTCGGCGGAACGATGCAGGACGCCATCCTCTCGGCGGTCTCGATCGAGCTCATTCACAACGCGATGCTCATTCACGACGACATCGAGGACGAGAGCGAGCAGCGACGGGGCAAGCCCGCGCTTCACCGAACGGAAGGCGTGCCCGTCGCCATCAACGCCGGGGACGCTCTATCGCTCCTCGCCTTCCAGCCCCTCATCGACAACAGGGGACGGCTCGGCCCCTACCTCGCCATGCGCATTCTCGAAGAGACCGAGCGCATGGCGCGCGAGTCCGCCGAGGGTCAGGCGATGGAGCTCGGTTGGCGCCGGGACAACGTGTGTGACGTGTGCGAGGCGGATTACCTCGAGATGGTGCTCAAGAAGACGTGTTGGCTCTTGGCGATCCACCCGACCAGGGTCGGCGCGCTCATCGCCACAAAAGGTGCTGTCGATCTCGAGCGGTTCATCCGTTTCGGCTTTCTTCTCGGTGCCGCCTTCCAGATTCAGGACGATCTGTTGAATCTGGAGGGGAACGCGGAGGCGTACGGAAAGGAGCTCGGCGGCGACATCTACGAGGGAAAACGAACCCTCATGCTGATCCGGCTCTTCGAGCAGGCCACGGACAGCGAGCGGACCCGGCTGGAGCGCCTCCTCGGCACGGAGCGCGCCGCCCGTCCCCTCGATGAGATCGCATGGGTCCGAGAACGAATGAATTCCTATGACTGCATCGGCTACGCGCGGCAGGTGGCGCACGGATTGGCCGGCGCCGCGATCCACGAATTCGAACACGCGTTTACCGGCGTGCGTGATTCCCGCGACAAGAGGTTCATTGCCGCGCTGCCCAAATGGGTCCTTTCACGGGCCTGACGAGAAAGGGACCATCTAGATGCATTGCACGCAGTGCGGCGCCGCCGCTTCGCCGGATGCCAGATTTTGCGGGGATTGCGGGTCGCCCATCGGCAGCCCGTGTGAGTCGTGCGGCTATCGCAATAGCCGCCAAGCGGAGAGGTGCGGTGGGTGCGGGACGACCCTCGGCGAGACCGCGAAATCGGCCGCTGAGCGGAGGCAACTCACGATCTTCTTCGTGGATATCGTCGGCTCGACCGCGCTCGCGGAGTCCCTCGATCCCGAGGATCTCCGCGACATCTACGCGCGCTACCAAGCCGTCTGCGGTGACGCGATCCGTCAGTACGACGGGCACATCGCCCAGTATTTGGGCGACGGGATCATGGCCTACTTCGGCTACCCACACGCCCACGAGGACGACGCCCTTCGCGCGGTCCGAGCCGGGCTCGAGATCCTGGAACGAGTCGAGGATTTCGGAGTCGAGGGGACCCGTCCATACGTCCGAATCGGAGTCCATACCGGTCTGGTGGTGGTCGGGGATGTGGGTGCCGGGGAGCGACACGAGACGCTGGCTCTGGGCGAGGCGCCGAACGTGGCGGCTCGGGTTCAAGCGGAAGCGGAGCCGGACTCGCTGCTGATCAGCGAATCCACGCGCAAGCTGGTCCCCGGGTCGTTTCGACTCGAGGATCGCGGTGAGCGAGCCCTGAAGGGGGTATCCCAGCCGTTGCAGATCTGGCGGGTCGTCGGTCTCAGCGACGCCGCCAGTCGGTTCGAGGCCGCCACGGCATCCGGCTTGGCACCGTTCGTGGGTCGCGAAGCCGAGCTCGAGATGATGCGGTCGGCGTGGCTGAGGGCAACGGACGGCATTGGGCAGACCGTGCTTCTCCGTGGCGAGGCGGGAATCGGCAAGTCCCGTTTGATTGGGGCTGGACGGGACTTGGTCGCCGAGTACCCCCACGAGGAGTTCTTGCTCGAGTGCTCGCCGTACCACGCCAACAGTGCGTTCTACCCGGTCGTCCAGATGCTGGAGCGGCGCCTGGGCCTCGACGAGGATTCGTCCCCGGCAGCCTCGGTCGAGGCCATCGAAGAGTTGGTGACGGCCCGCGGTCTCCGGCCCGACGACGCGGTACCCCTGCTCGCGTCGTTGTGCGACGTACCGGTCGGGGGGCGCTATGAGCAGGTGGAGCTGAACCCGGCGATGCATCGGTATCAGACCCTCTCGGTCTTGACCGACCTCCTCTTGGGGCCGGTCGACGGAGGACCACCCTCCATCGTGGTCATGGAAGACCTCCATTGGGCGGACCCTTCGACTCTGGAGCTGCTCACCTCGTTGGTAGCCCGGCAGGCTGATCACCCCGTGTTCGTCCTCGCTTCGACCCGCCCGGATCTGCCCGAGCTTTGGTCCGCCGACGAGAACCGACAGGACTATCCGGTCGAGGCGCTGCCGAGCTCGGACACGCGTGCGCTGGTCGAAGGCGTGCTCGAAGGCAAGACGCTCCCGGAAGAAGTGCTCGAGGAAATCGTCGTCCGCACCGGCGGAATCCCGTTGTTCATCGAGGCGGTCACCCGGACCGTGATCGACGCGGGCGTGCTCGTGGAACGCGATGGCGGCTACGAATTGAAGGGCGCGCTCCCGAAGGAGCTCATTCCCGCGACGGTCCATGACTCGTTGATGGCCCGCATCGACAAGCTCGGTGAGCATAAGGGGGTCGCGCAGCTCGCTGCGACGATCGGACGCGTGTTCGGCCAGCAGCTCCTGCTGGTGCTGTCCGGGCGCAGCAGCCAGGAGCTCGAGCGCGCGCTGAAGCACGTGATGGACCTCGACCTCGTCTCTCGGTCCGGCTTCTTCCCCGACTGGAGCTACACGTTCAAGCATGCGCTGCTGCGAGACGCCGCCTACGAGTCGCTGCTGCGGAAGACTCGCCAGGAATACCACGGCAGGATTGCCGCCGCGCTGAGGGACCGCTTTCCGGAGATCGCTCAGGAGCAGCCGGAGCTGCTGGCGAGGCACTTCGAGGAGGCGGGTCTCGTCGACGACGCCGTCGACTACCTCCACCGCGCGGGTCAGCGCGCCATGGAACGCGGAGCGCACGTGGAGGCCATGGCTGCGTTCGGCAAGGCGATCGGGTTGCTCGAAGGAGAGGACGAGAACCCCGATCGACAGCGGCAAGAACTGGCCTTGCGCGCCTCGATGGGCGGCTCGCTGGTGGCGACGAAGGGCTACTGTGCGCCGGAGTTCGAGGCCAACGCTGTCCGGTCCCGCGAGATCTGCGACTCGCTGGGAACGCCACCCGAGCTCGCACCTGTCCTCTACAACTTGTGGGTGCTCAACCTGGCCGCGAGCCGGCGCGAGCCCACCGAGCGGTTTGCGCAGGAGTTGCTCGACTTCGTGCACACGCTACCCGAGGGCACCGCGCACGTCAGTGCGTGGTTCGCTCATGGGTGCACGCTTCTGTATCGCGGAAGATTCAAAGAGGCTCGCGCGTCGTTCGACCGCTCTCTACAGCACTGGTCGCCGGACATGCATGCGGAGCTCGTGCGCATCTACGGCGACGATCACGGTCTCTTCGCGATGGTCTATCTCCAGTGGATCCACGTCTTCGAAGGCAAACCGAAGAAAGCACTGGACATGGTAAGGCGCACGCTGCGTCTGGCTGAGGAGTTTGCCGATCCGCTGGCCGAAGTGCTGACGCTCACGTTCGCGATGATCGTGCACCACGACCTTCGCATGCCCGACGAGACGCGGAGGTTCGCCGACCGCACGATCACCCTGGCGGGGCAGCAGGGATTCCCGTTCTGGCGATCGAACGGCCTCATCGGTCGAGGGCTGCTTCGGGTACAAGCAGGGGAGCTCGACGGGGGGCTCGAGGACATCCAGACGGGGCTCGGCTTCTTCGACCTCATCGCGCAGAAGCTGCCGCTCACGTATTGGACGTCGTATCTGGTGGATGCGCGCTTGGCTCGGGCCGAGTTCGAGGAGGGGATCGAGGTCGTCGACAGGCTGTTGGAGATGTCCGCGACCAATGTGGATTCCTTCTTCGAACCGGAGTTGCTCCGGCTCAGGGGCATGCTGTTGGAGGCCTCGGGTCGTCCGGACGAGGCTCTCGATCACTACGACAAGGCGATCGACGCGGGCCGAGCGACCGGCGCTGCGTACTACGAGCTGCGTGCGGCTAACAGCGCGGCGAAGGTGCTCGACGCCCGTGGAGAAGGCTCGAAGGGTCGTGATCTCATCGCCGCAGCGGTGGCCAAGATCGCCGAGGGAGATGAACTCCCCGACGTGATCGAGGCCCGGGAGATGCTCAGCCGCCTCGGCGCAGGAACCGCCGATTGACTCGACGCGCCCTGGTCATCGGGTCGACGGGACATATCGGACAGGCCATCACGCGAGAGCTGCTGGCGCGCGGGTACGCCGTCTCCGCGACCACCCGGGCTCGGTCCCCTCGCGGGCTCGCCGACCTGGACGTCGAACTCCTTCGCGGTGACGCCGACAGCCCCGGACAGCTTGCGGCGTGGACCGCGGGGCACGACGTCGTGATCGACGCGGCCGCTCCCTATCCGGTCAACATGTTTCTGCCCTCTGGACCCGCGGGGCGGACTCACGTTGCCCGTGCCAAGAGGCGGGCCGTCGACCTCGTGGAAGCAACCGAAGCCTCGGGCTCGACGCTCGGCTATGTCTCGAGCTTTACCACGCTCGAGCGGCCCGACCCGCCGGGGAGCTTAGCCGCGATCGAGGCCTCGATGCGACGGCAGGTCCACCCGTATTTCGCGGTCAAAGACGCGATGGAGGAGGTGGTCCTGGCGGGGGCACGGCGCGGCGTGCCGGCGGCGATCGTCAATCCGGCCACCTGCATGGGTCCGTGGGACCGTCGGGCCAAGGACGCGTTCGTTCCCCAGCTTCTCTCGGGTGTCGTGCCGGCGACCGTAACCCGACCGGTCAACGTGATCGACGTGCGCGACGTAGCAACCGCTCTCTGTACCGCGATCGAAGCGGAACACTTCGGCGAGCCCATCCCGCTGTGCGGGCACAACATCGCGGTCGACGACCTAGCCGCGAGGGTGTGTTCTTTGGGCGGAGTCCCGGCGCCGGTCTTCCGTACCTCGGCTCGATTGGCAGCGGCGACGACCCTCTGGGCCGAGGCCGCCTGGGCCATCACCGGTCGGCCGGCGCCGATCCCCGCGCTCTGGACGCTGCTGATCCTCGAGGGATACGAGATGTCACCCAGTCGGGCCCAACGCGAACTGGGTCTCGTCCCGCGGCCCCTTGACGAGACGATTCGCGATTCCATCGCCTGGTACCGCGCGACTGGCGCCTGCTAGCCGTGCTCGGGGCGACCCCTAGCGTCGTCCTGCCGAGTCTCCTACCAGTCCTCCGGCGGGTTTGCCTCGGCATCGTTGGTGCCTGCGGTGTCAGGGTCCTTCCCCGAGCGCTCGCGGTCGTGTGGCGGCGGACCCACATACCAGTCGGCGTCCCACGAGTGCGCCAGCGGTAGGATTCTGTCCTTGTCGGGCCCTACAGCGCTTCTCGGAACGACGTAGTCGGGTTTCTGCCACGCCTTCGACAGGCTATGGACAACGGAGTCGAATGGCAGACGACACCGTTCCCGGGCCTGCTCGACCAGGTCGACGAGGCCCTCGCGATGGCGCTGGGCCTCTTGGTTACGCCCGTCGTCTTTCTCCAACTTACCATACTTCTTTAAAGCCTCTTCCTGGGCCTCCAAGAGGCGGAGAAGATTCTCTTTCGGGTCCGCGGCCTCCATGCCCTCAATGTTGATATCGGCGTCGACCACCTCTTTGACCGCTTTCAGCACGCGCTTCCAGTGCTCTGAGACGTCCGCGTTCGGATCGGCCAACTCCTTCTTCAAGAGCTTCAAGTCATCCCGCGTGTCTATCAGGTCCGCCTGGTAGTCCGTGAACTTTTTCAACAGCGTGGCGAGCCCTTTAATCCGTTCTCCGTCGAGCCACGGGTGGTACTGACTTTTCGCCTTGCGGAACTGCTCGAATATCTGCATACCCTCCTCGGCCTTCAGGTCGTCGGACTCCCCCCTGAGCTGTTTCGCGGTGCGCTCGAGAATCGCCCGCTTGCCACTCCGCCACCTGGCGTCCGGGTCCCAATTTCCCCATTCGCGGGAGAGGAGAGACTCGATCACCATCTGCGGGTCGACGTTGCGGAGCACGTCCTTCAACTCATCCAGTGTCAGCCCCTTGGTGGAATCACTGACGGAGGAGAGGATGCCACGCGCTGCGTGCACGGCGGGCGTGAGCCTACGGGGGTCACCCACGTCGAGCGTCAGCCCGGCCTGTTCGTAGACGTTGGGCGGCGTCGATTCCTCGGTCGCCTTGTACAGGTAGGTATCACCCTTACTCTTGGTCCAGCCCTGGCTCCCGTCCCGCCTCGAGACCGGTGTCCCCAGCGCCTCCTCGATCGTACCGCTCAACCAGAAGGGCCGGATGGGCTGCACGACGTAGACGACGCCACCCCCTTCGCTGTCCACCGGCTGGCCGATCAGCCCCAGCTTACTGACGAGCGGCAGCGTCGGATACTCACGGACGCGCACATGGATGGGCCGTTCGATCTCGCGAAAGTCCTTGAGCGCGCGCAGCGTTCGGTGGACTCGGACGAACGACTGATAGCAGGCACGGTCCGGCTCGGCCACGTCCCGGAACTGCTTGATGGTGTAGATCGAGACCGGTTGTGTGTTGCTCAACAAGTCCAGGGCCATCGCCCTGGCGTGCTCGACCTTCTGCTTCGTGGCCTCGTCGCTGCGCGCCTTCTTCTTGCGCTTGAGCTCGGCTTTCAAAGCGCCACCCCAGCTGTCCGCGATGGTCCGCCATGCCTCTTCCTCGGCCTCGGGCGGCTCCCCATCGAAGAGCTCCAGGATGGTCCGACGCACCGCTTTCTCACCGCCACCGACCACGGGCAGGACCTGGGCCTCCAGGTTCAGCAAAGGCTGCTTGACGGAGGACGCGGGGCCGTCGCTCGACATCCACTCGTGCTCGGGCACGATGAAGTGGGCGGGGGACGTGGCGATGCCGAGCACCTCCGCCGAGGCTGCGGCGGCGGTCGCGTTGTCGCAGAAGGTGAAGGCCTGCACGAGCCCCACGCCGCGGAGCTCACTCTTGCCGTTCTCGTGGAACTCGCGGCGCACGGGCACGGCCAGTGACAACTCGTAATCGGTCCAGTCGCCGATGTTGTCGTTGTCCGAGGTCACCTCGTCCAGGCTCGAGACCGTGAGGTAGACGTAGGCGAAGTCACCCTCCCCCGCCCAGAGCTTCAGACGTTCGCCCTCGCCGGGTGTGTCACCCTCCAGCGCGGTGTTGAAGGATTTCTCGACGAAGTCACTCAGCACTTTTCGGTGCGCGAGCAGGGGAAGCACCCGGACCGTCGCATCCGGGAACCGGAACGGCCCCGCGATGGAGCGGTTGGAGGCGCCGAGCGCGGTGTTGAAGAGCTTTTCGGTGATCGGCACGTCGGTCGCCTCGCCGACCGTCTTGCCCTCAGAGGCTCGCCAGACGCCGTCACGACCCCGCCACGCGAGGGTCGTACCGGGTTCGTAGACGACATTGGCCTTGTACCAAAAGGGCGACACCGGCTTGAGCATGGCGACGTCACAGTCTGGGCCGCGCCACGACTTCTCGACCTCGAGCCCCAGCGTCTCCGCGATGGGAAGCGTAGGCCACTGGTACAGGCGGATCGAGTGGCCGCCGGAGATGTCACCCAGGAGAAGTTGTTGCTCACCCAGTACGCCCGCGCCGCTCAGGCCCGTGAACCGCATGGGCCCGTTGGTGAGGGCCTGATAGCAGTACTTGCGGGGGTCTTCCGACATCCGGAACTGCTTGAGGTTGATCGTGTTCGCCGAGACGTCGGGGCTGAACGGGAAGAACATCGAAGCGAGCTTCGACCCCATCGTGCCCCAGTTGGCCGGATTCGCCCCGGGCTGCCGGGGCATCAGGCCGAGCCCGGGAAGGAGCTTGAGCGCATCGCGGGTCACGTCGGACGCGGCCCGGGCGACGTTGTTCGCGATCGTCCACGGCATGATCGCGCACGTCGGGTCGAACGGCACGCGGATGTTCGTGATCGGCGCCCGCCGGTCGATCTCGAGGAGCGGCTGCTGCTCGAGCTTGCCGCCGGCATAGAGATCCTTGAACACGTTGGTGCTGATCGTCGCGACGTTCACCGGGGCCTGCGGGTTCTTCACCCAGCCACCCGTCGTCGGCGTGATCGAGGCGATCGTCTTGGGCCAGCCATAAACGCTGCGCCCGACCGCCATCGACATGTCGTCGTCGACGTAGATGAACGGTGCCACGGAGGCCCAGTCGTGGAACTGCCACCGACCGTCGACGACCTTGTACCACTCGACCGCGACGTTGAAGAGGATCTCGCGTTGCGCCAGCCAGCCGTAGTTTCCGACCTCGATCGCCATCTTGCCGTAGTCGAGCACGCAGAGATACACGTACGGCACGGCGACGCGGAATCGGCCCACCTCGGGCGGGACGATGTTGAGGTAGTTGTCCACGAAGCGCTGGAGCGTGTTCAGCCGTGCCCTGAGCGGGAAGACCTTGGCCGCCATTCCCTCGAAGGGGAACGGGGGTTGCACCGGAAGCGACACTCCCGGAACCTCGGCGAACGGCGGCATTCTGCCCTCGGCCATATTCACTCCCTCATGGTGGCGACGATCCGTGTCGCGGTGGCTGCCCCTCCGCCGCGGTGGCTGCACGCCGGTCGTGATCCGGGTCCTCGGGCGACACCGTCCAGCCTCGGGGGAGGGCAGCGTGAGCATGCGGCAAGGAGCTCGCTGCGTCAAGCGAAAACCGCCGAAGAGGTCGGCGAGTCGCGGCTTGCCGGCGATCGGACCCACCGGGTAGCTTCCGCCGTCAAGGTGGTGCCTTCCACGAAATGTGATCCCGAATGACGAGTCCCCTGGTCGAGCGTGTCGTCCTGGTCGACGAGCAGGACCACGAGCTGGGGTCGGCGGAGAAGCTGGCGGCGCACGAGAGCGGACATCTCCACAGGGCGTTTTCCGTCTTTGTGCTCGACGAGGACGACCGGCTCATGCTCCAACGCCGAGCCAACGGCAAATACCACTCGCCGGGCCTCTGGTCCAACACGTGCTGTGGACATCCGCGGCCGGGCGAGCCCGTTGTCGACGCCGCGCAGCGGAGACTCTTCGAGGAAATGGGCTTCGCGTGTCCTCTCGGGTTCGAGTTCAGCTTTCTGTATCGGGCCGAGTTGGGGAACGGGCTTACGGAGCACGAGCTCGACCATGTGCTCACCGGCCGGTTCTCCGGCGAGCCGCGGCCCGACCCGAGCGAGGTCGGCGCGTGGCGCGTCGCGTCCGTGGCCGAGGTTCAGGCCGAGCTCGCGAGCGATCCCGCTGCGTACTCGGCGTGGTTTCCCTTGGCCTTCCAGGGCCTGATCGACCGGGGATGGCCTCGCCCGACCGATTGAGGCGAAGGACGACGGATCAGCCTAGGCCGACCTGCTCCAGGATCCCGATGAACCGAGGGTGCGTCCGCACGGGATCGTAGACGGGATGAACCCCGAGCCAGATGAGATCGGTGGCTCGTTGCTCGCTCGCCGAATCCAGCCGGTCCAAGGCCTCATCGCTGCGCCCGAGCCCGATCAGCACGCGAGCGAACAGCGCCTCAGACACGTATTTGAGGCTCGCGCGCTCCTCGAGGCGACGTAGGATGCCCAGTGCCTTGTCCGTTTGCCCGGCCTGAGCGAAGGCGTGCCCGAGCGCCGCCACGGTCTCCGAGGACTCCCCGGCCAGCTCGACCGCCAATTCGAGAGACTCGATGGCGAGTTCGGGCTCGCCGCGGCTCTCGTGACTCGCGCCCAGGAAGAAATGCACCAGGGGGAAGCGTGGGTGGAGCCGGGCCACCTCTTCGAACTCTCGTTGGGCCCGCTCGAAATCCCGCTCGTAGAACGAAACGATGCCGCGACTGACCGCGATCGCGCTCGAGGCTGGGTCTAGGTCTCGCGCCAAGTCGAGCTGGTCGCGAGCCTCGGCGAAGCGTTTTCGCGGAGCGAGGACGTTGGTCGCATACCATTGATGCGCCGTCGGATAGGAAGGCGACAGCTCGAGCGCTTGAAGAAAGCCCGACTCGGCCCCTTCCCAGTCCCAGTCCAGGATGCCTCTCACGCACGCGATATCGGCCATCGCCTCACCGAGCGTGGGATCGATCGACAGGGCGCGGTCGGCCGACGCACGGGCCTTCTGCAAGACGTCCTTCG
>Ga0224512_10001995_pt1 | contig 19073 bp, 13 predicted proteins | sample SF_May12_sed_USG_4_FD_169103 | JGI IMG/M metagenome (GOLD analysis project Ga0224512, IMG submission 169103) | Sediment microbial communities from San Francisco Bay, California, United States - SF_May12_sed_USGS_13 | ecosystem: Environmental > Aquatic > Marine > Sediment | place: USA... | reverse complement strand
GTGACCTCAAAGTCGACGGCTATCTCGGTGTCGTTGGTGACGAGCCGGCGCGGCGTGAAGGTGACGCTGCCCCGGTCGTAATCCATCACGTAGTCCTGGTTCTGTCCCCGCTGCATCTGGACGCCGTCGACGAAGACGCGCTCCGTGCCCGCGATGACCACCTCGAGCGTGTTGCGCGACGCGGAAAGCAGCTCGTACGGTCCCTGCAACCCCGTGGTTCCCCGGAACTCGGCCGTGCGAAACACGCCCTTGCTGGTGGCACCCGCCGCCGACACCCTTGCCCCTCCCTCCCGCCAGGCGGACGCGGAGATGCCCTTGAGCTGGCGCGTGACCGGCGAAAACGAAGACAGCGTGTTCGTGAAGGAGAAGTCGCCGAGCGTGGTGCGGGCGCGCGTGCCTTCGATCTCGACGAATACCTGGTCGAAGTACTCCAGCGTCTCCGTGTTGCCTTCGGGCTGAACGGGGAGGTTGTTGTCGGAGAGCAGCGCACGTACCTTGATCGTCGGTGTGACGTTGCCCTCGATGGTGGCCTGCAGGGTCTGGTCGAGGGTCGAGCCGCGGTCGGATCCGACCGTGAAGCTCACCGACTTGGTTCCCCCGAAGGCAAGGTTGCGCAGCGTGGGCTCGGCGCGCTCTTCGAAGGTGGTCGCGCGCGCCGGAGGCGCCCGCTCCGGGCTCTCCGATATCTCCACCGGCCGCAGCGAGTACACCGGCGAGAGCATCACCGGCTGCCGCCGGTAGCGTACGATGGCGACAGAGCCGGGCGGCACAGGCGTGTCGATGCGCAGGGTGCCCATGTGGTAGTCGATGCGGTACGCCTCGCGGGTGAGCGTCGCCCCGGCCACCACGACGATGTCGCTGGCGGGCACGAGAAAGGCGTGGGCGAGGGTCAGGCGGCGTCCCGTCTCCACGTCGCGCAGAGTGTCCACCACCGCGCCCCACGTGCGGTAGTCGAGCGCGCCGCCCTCCCCTCCCGCGCGCGCGCCGTCCGCCCGGACGACGGCGACGGCGGCACAGAGGACGAGAGCGTGCAGCGCATACCGACCGATGTTACATCACCTTGAGAATGAAGAGCGCTCGCGAGGCCGCGTCCGTGACGAACAGGGCGCCGCCGGAGGAGAAGGCCACGGCGGTTGGTTCGAAACGCGTCACCGCCTCGGGGACCAGCGCGCGCACCAGCGTCCCCGCGGGGGTGAAGACGAAGACGCGTTCCGCCCCGCGGTCGGCGACGTATACGTGGCCGTCGGGTCCGGAGACCGCGGCGCTGGGGCGGCGCATGGGGTTGGGGGTGTCCGCGGGGGGAAGGGTCCGGCGGTAGACGCCGCCGTCGGTGAACACCTGCACGCGGCGGTTGCCCGTGTCCGCCACGAGGAGCTCCGCGCGCGGCGCGAAAGAGACGCCGAGCGGTTCGATCATCTGCCCCGCGTGCACGCCGTAGTTGCCGAACGCCACCTCCACGTTGAGGTAGTTGTCCAGCACGATCACCTGGTGGTTCTCGATATCGGTGACGGCGAGGCGGCCCGTGGCGTCGACGGCGAGGCCGTGGGGCGACACGCGCCGGCGCTCGATCAGCTCCTCGAAGTTCAAGAGGACGTCGCGGAAGGACCCGCGGCGCTCGAAGCGCAGAAGCTGGCGCCCCGTCTCGTCCACCGCGTAGACGAAGAAGCCGTGCACCCCCACGCCGGTGGGATAGAACCCCGGTGTGGGCGGCGCCTCGAACTCCTGTGCCAGCCCCTCCGCCGGGCGGTACGCCACCAGGCGCGCCGGTGACGCGTCCGCGATAAAGGCCACGCCGTCGAAGTCCACGGCCACGGCCAGCGGCACTCCCAGGCGGACACCGCCCGCGCTGCGGAACACGCCGGTGACGCGCGCCACCTCCGCCACGCCGCGGTCGGCGGGCGCTTCGCCCATGCCCGCGCCGGGGCCGCACCCCCAGCCGGGGAGCGCGGCCGCCAGGGCCGCCGCTATGCGTACGCGCCGTTTCATGCTGCGATTATGCCACCCTCCCCCCGCGCGCGCAAAGCGCCGGATCAGAACTCGTGGACGAGTGTGACCGCCGCGTCGTAGTCCGCTCGGGGAGGTGTGAAATCGAGGTGGTAGCGTCGGGCGGCCTGCTCGTCGGGGCCGGAGAGCTTGATGGTGGCGTAGGTGAAGATCGCGCTCACCACGCGGTTGGCCGCGGCTGCGGCCAGGGCGAAGGTGGCGCGCTGGTAGGCCGTCTTGCTGGACGAGCGCAGCACCTGGTACTCGACCTTCTTGTCCAGCGACTGCCACAGCCAGGGCTCGTAGTCCGCCACGCGGTTCTCCACGAAGTAGCGCTCGAGGTACTCGTACCCAATGTCCGTGTAGTAACTGCCGAAGCGCCCCTCCATCTTGACGTCCGCCGCGTAGTCCTCCGACGAGTCGTAGTCGCGGATGATCGCGTAGAAGTCGTCCGAGTGGCCGGTGCGCTCGATGCCGGCGAAGCGCACGGCGAATTCCTCGTAGTCCTCCGTGCGCGCCGCGCCCTCGACGCGCGAGACGACGAAGGTCGTCCAGATGGCCGCCTCGATGCCGAAGAACACGACCGCCCGCGATTTGTGCCCCAGCTTGTAGTCGCCCAGCCCGGGCAGGAGGAGCGAGTAGAGGACGGCCCGGCCCGTCGAGATCGACGGGGACGACGCCTCCGGCGTCTCGGACCACTCCGCCGTTCTGTCCAGGAAGTCCGCGTCGGCCGCGGAGAGCCCCGCCGTCGGCGGCGCCAGCGCCAGCGTCACCGGCGCCTCGCCGGCGCGGGCCGTGGCGGTCAGGGTGAGCGCCGCCGCGCACATGCTTACCGCGCGCCTCATTTGAACCAGTACTCCAGTGCAACTACGCCGCCGCTGAGGCCCTTGGGCTTGGCGCGGAAGGTGAAGTGGTTCTCGGTGTCGAGGACGGCCGTCTCCGTGGCGTCGCGCGCGCGCTTGACCTTGAGCGTCGTGTACAGGAGCGACCATACGCGAACGCCGATGCTCAAATAGATGAACTTGTTGGCGTCGTCGAGCTGGTCGTTGCTCTCGATGCGCATGGCGCGGTACTGGTCGCGCAGCGCCGTTTCGTGCGGCGCCGCGACGGGGTCGTAGTCGGTCCATCCGGAGATGTACCAGTCGTACTTGCCGATGTTCTCGTAGTAGTGCTGCTTGTCCTCTTCCCTGGAGACCCAGGGGATGTAGCCCGGCCACGCGCCACTGGGCCCGACGATGGCGCCGATCGAGTCCATCTCTGCGGGCGTCGTGATTCCGGGGTTCGGATAGACGAATAGATGGTCGTCGATCCACTTGCTCTGCAGCCAGTTCGCGTCGGCGAAGGCCTCGTACTCCGACCGCGTCTCCAGCCCCTGGTCGTGCTTGGTGAAGTACCCCGCCCAGGCGACGATCTCCAGCGCCAGCGCGGGAATGCCCGCCTTGTAGTCGCCCATCGAGAGCTCGCCCGCGCCCGGCACCACGGCCGAGTAGAGCACCGGCCACCAGCTCTGTTGCTGCGGCTCGGCGGCGCCCTCCTGCAGGGCGAAGGAAGCCAGCATCGCCGGCTGCGATGCCGACCAGGCGCCCCGCGCGCCGCTCCTCGGGGCGCGCATCGACGCCGCCTCCGCCGCGGTCGCCCGGGCGCCCAGCGCCGCGGACGAGAGGTCCGCCTGCGCCGGGGCGCGCGCCGCCGTGCAGGCGACGAGCAGCGCTACCACGAAGATCGTCCTGCGCTCGCTCACCGGTTCGCCTCCGGAGTGAGAGCCCCGCGGCGTGCGCAGCCGCGCGTGACTGCCGTTGGTTCGTTCAGGGGGGTTTCGGGCGCTAAAACTTGAAATAAATCGACCAGCGATGCACGCGATCGAGCGTCTCAGCCTGGGGCACGTTTGCGTAGTCCAGGGAGAGACGATCCTTGTAGATGAAGCCGAGCCCGTAAGTGGCCGCGTTGAAATCGCCGTCCTGGTCGTAGATCCACCCGAAGCGGCCGGCGAGCAGGTTGACGTAACGGTACTCGACCCCGCCGTGCCAGATCTCGCTGCGCCGCGTGCTGGTGCTGCCGTCGACGAGCCACACGAGGCTCTGCTCGATGTCGGCGGCCAGCAACAGGTTGCTGACGTCGTCCGCGACCGCCGTCCACCCCGCGCCCAGCCGCGCCGTGATGGGCAGCGGGTCGGCCTGCTCGCGGTCGATGAACGCGATGTCCGGCCCCATGTTGGTGATGGCCAGTCCCAGGTTCAGGCGCTTGCTCGGGAACTTCCACAGCGCGCCGGCGTCGACGGCGAAGCTGCTGGCGGCTCCCTCCTGGCGCTCCACGGTGAACTGCGCCGGCGCGTAGTCGACATGGATGAACTTCATGGACAGTCCGACGCCGATGTTGTCGCCGAGCGGCATGGCAAACGAGCCGTTGATCGACCCCTCCCAGCTCGTGAATTTGCCCTGCTCGATTCCCTGCGTGTCCGTGGCCACGTTCTCGCCGTAGGTCAGGTAGATGAACGACAGCGCGAGCGTCCCCACCTTCGATACCTCGTGCGTGTAGCCCAGGAACTCGTAGTAGACGTCGGAGGCCAGGTCGGGCACGAGCTGGCTATGCATGAAGGCGAGGTTGCGCATGCCGACGAACGCGGGCCCGCCCGGGTTCCACCAGGCCGCCGTGGCGTCGTCGGACAGGGCCACGTAGGCCTCGCCCATGCCGTTGGCCCGGGCCCCGGGAGGGATGGTCAGCGAGGGAACCCCGGCTTCCGCGACGGCGTGCGCGCGGCTGCCAGCGAGAAGCAGCAGCCCGCAGGCGGCCGCCGCGATGGTGCGTTTGATCATGAAATGGGTCCTCCAGACCCTCTCCTATAGTAAAGCCCGCGCGAAGCCGCCGTCAAGCGCCAAAACCCTTGCGCTAGCGGATCTTCGCCAGTTTGCCCCGCAACACCGCCGGGGGTCGGTCCACCCCGACGAAGGTCACCGTGGCCACGTAGAGGTACGTCCCGTTGGCAATTTCATCACCCACCGCATCCCGACCGTCCCAGTAGACCCACACCTCCCCGCCGTCGCGCGCCGTCTCCATCCGCCGGATGCGCTTGCCCGAGAGCGTGTACACATCGAGCCGGATGGACGCGCGATCGGATACACGGAACAGGAAGCGCGTATCCGTCTTGAAGGGGTTGGGATAGTTGAGCACCGCCTCCGCGTAGTAGTTCTGCGCGTCGGTCACGCTGAACAGCAGCGTGTCCAGCGTGGTCAGTCCGAAGCTGTCGCTGACCTTGTAGATCAGTCGGTGGTCCCCGACGCCCAAGTCCGGCAGCGGGTAGAGGAGCGCGCCCGATGTGTCCGTGCCGCCGTGATCGAACGCGAAGAACTCGTTGGCACCGATGGGAACGGCCAGGTCGTCGATCAGGATCGCCTGCCTGCCCTCGTTGATCGTTTCCAGCACGTTGATCCCGTCCGCGTCGCGCACCACCGCGCGCACCGTCTCACCGGGCTTGACCACGTGGAGCCCGCTCTTGAACCCGAGTGCCACGCGCGGCGAGCCGTCCCGCGGCCTCAGCGCCAACGAATCGGCCAGCGTCGGGGCCAACACCTGCAGGAGGCTGTCCGCCGTGGCCGCCGCGTCCGCGACGCCGTCGGTCGCGTAGGCGGTCACGAATGCCCTGGGCCCGGTGCGCGCGAAGCGCGGCACGCGGATGTCGACCTCGAAGCGGCCCGCGGTTACGTCGGCCGTTCCTTCGTACATTGCCCCTCCGGGCACGCGGTATTTCATGGAGGGTGGATACGAGCACTCGGTCTGGTACGTGCGATCGATCTCGGGCTCCCGCACCTCCACGCGGACGGTGCCGTTGAACGAGCCGTCGAGGACCCCGCCGCGCAGCACCATGCCGCGAATCTTCTTGCGCAGGCCGGCGACCATCGTGTCGGGCGGGGACGCCTGGAAGCGGATCTCCTCGCCCGCCACGCGCAGGGTCGTGGCCGGGTCGGCCAGCAGGTTGTACTTCCAGTTGTTCTCCTCCTGGAAGTAGCCGAAGTTGGCCGCGACCATGCTCATCGCCTTCGCCTCGGCAACGGCCACGCCCAGCGGCGGCGCGCCCGCACCCAGGCGTCGGGGGAATACCCGCTCGAAGAGCGCCGTGTTGAGGCGCCGGTTGGGTTGGGGGTAACTGTCGTTGGACGCCGTCACCGTAGCGATCACCCCACCCTCTTGCCGGAGGAGGAGCTTCTCGGAGAGGCTCTTGGCCGACCAGCTGCCGAAGTCGCCGATGGTGCAGCTCAGCGCGAACAGAACGGGCAATCGCAGGCCGTTGTTGAGCAGCCCCACATCGTTGTTGAGGAACACGAACTCGTCGGCCATCTGCTGCGAGCTGCCGTGACCGATGAAGTTGACGGCGAGGGCGCCGCGATTCCACGCGTCGAGAAACGCGAACCGCGCCGCCGGCTTGATGCGCGCTTCGCCCACACCTGGATACTCGGTGAGGTAGATCTTCTTCACCTGGGCGTACTGGGGGATGTACGTGTAAGTCAGGGCCTCGGACTCGTCCGTCCACTGCGTCTCGCACCCGGGGAAAGACGAGATCTCGTCGTCGGCCACCAGGATGATCTCGCTGCGCCAATTCTCCCGCGGCGCGCGCGTCTCGTAGGAGATCACCTTGTCGACCAGGGCCATCGCCTCGGCGGGCGTCTGGGCGGGAAGGCGTCCGATGGCGACGTCGAGCACGGCGCGCCCCGTGCTCTGGTCCGTCGCGTCGAGATGCCCCATCCAGTCGTCCGTCGCGTACGCGTACGTCGTCAGCCTGGTCAGATACAGGTGCGTGGGCACGATATCGGGCTGCGGTCCGACGTTGTTGCGCCAATCCAGCGTGGCGTCGCCCAGGAACACGACGTAAGCGAGTGACGGGTTGCCGCCTGCGTCGTGGTAGTTGTCGTAGAGGAACTTGACGTAGTTACGAATGGCCATGGGGTCGGGCATGCCGCCGGAGAAGTTCTCGTAGATCTCCTCGGTCGTCGCCACCTCCACGCGCGGGGCCGCGTACAGGGGCAGGCGGGACAGGCGGTGCGCTCGCAGCGCCTCGGCGCCCGAGCGCAGCGAACCGTGGGTCACGATGAGCATGTTCGGCGCCGAGGTCGCCGCACGCAGGTCGCGGGGCACGCGCACGAGGATCGCCGCGGGGGGCTTGAGCCCGCCTGCGGAGGCGATCCAGTAGCGCCGGCGCTGGCCGCCCGGATCGGCGGAGAAGCGTACGGTGTCCGCACTCTGCACGAGCCCGGTGAGCTGGAACGGCGCCCAGGGGTTGGTCACGTCGAAGGCCCGGACGGCCTCGCTCGCGGGAAAACCGGTGGCGCGGAAATCGACCGGCCCCGAGGTCGCGGGCGAAGTGAGAGCGGTGGCGCGGTCGACCGCCCGAATGGCGCGCTCGAAGATCAGGTCGAACCACGCGAAGAACATCTCGTCCTCGGCGTTGTACTGGCGCGGCACCTGGAGCCTGAAGATGTTGTCGCCGTCGCCCAGGAAGAACCCGTCGATGCGCACGGGCAGGCCGTGTTCGTAGAGGCGCTGCGTGCTCAGCCCGTCCCACACGTACTCCCCAACGGTTCTCACCACGCTGCCGCGTATCACCAGGTAGCGCGCCTGGTGTCCCGCGTTGATCGACGGGGGTTTCGGCGATCCGATCCAGGGCGCCAGCGCCACGGTGCGGAAGGTCTGCGGGCGCGAGGCGTCGAGGTCGTGGATGCGCACCGTGGAGAGGCCGTACTGCTGCGCCCCCGGCGCCGTGGAAGGCACATCGCGCCAGAGCCAGCCGTCGCCGCCGTAGTCGAAGTGCGGGATCCGATCCTGCTCCTCGTGGACGCGCTCGGGCGTGGTCGTCACCGGTGTGCCGCCCGTCGGGGTCGCCGGCACCGCGCCCATGCGCAGCGGCGTCCCCGGGATCGCGGCGTCCCAGGTGAGATAGTAGGGGTTCTGCGTCGCCCGCTCGTGCCGGTAGTAGAGCGTGTCGGGCGCGCCCGGCTCGTAGGTGTCGAGCCAGCCCTGGGGCCCGACGCCGTAGAAGAAGATGCTGTCGCTCGCGCCGAAGGTGCCGTCTCCGCCGTCCTCGACGCGAATCGGCACCTCGCGCATCGCGCGACCCGCCCGCCACGTGCCGGTGGTGTCCGAAAACGCGCGCGCCTGCGCTCGCCCCCCCGTGGTGAACAGGCGCAGCGTCGTGGGATCACCCACCCGGCTCAGCGCAGAGCCCAGGTCCAACCCTGTGACCGCGTAGACGCCGCGCTCCACCACGCCCAGCCGCACCCAGTCCTGGGCCAGCGAGAACCAGGGGTCGGGGGTGCTGCCTCCCGGAGCCGCGGGGAAGACGTTCTCGTTGACCACCAGATGGCGCAGCAGTGGGTCGGCGCCCGCGCCGTCGTTGACGGCGGCGGCGGGCGTGTACTGCACGATCACACGGGGGTCGACGAGCTGGATGATGGCCGTCGCGCCGGGCACGATGCGAAAGACGTCGACCCTGACCATGACCACGCGCGCCCCGCGGTAGAGGAAGGGCGACGACACCGTCACCGTATCCACCAGCGCCGCACGCAGCGCCGATGCGGACACCCCCGGCGGCAGCGTGGTCGAGTCCGCGTGCTGGACGACGGTGGTGGGCTGCACGGTCACCGAATAAGAGCCCTGGAGCGGCAGCGCGACGAAGAACTCGGCGATGGCCAGGGTCCCGGGCGACCGGTGTGTGACCATCTCGAGCTCGAGAGTGCCGTTCGTCTCCGAGAGCACGCGCGGAAAGACAGCCGCCCCCGAGGCGACGGGCGCGAAGAGCACGGCGGCGAGCAGTGCAACGTGAAGAAAACGACGCATAACCAGTGGCAGAACCCCGCTGCCTTTCTTGTGGCCGGCGACCGCCGGTGAGCGGCGGTCGGATGTCGTTAGCAATGCGTCGATCGGGCTCCCAGTGCTACGGGGATTGGCGGCGCCCCACGCGTACAGGGGTTGGCAGGGTGGGCGGAAAGCTGTAACAGTAATATACTACAAAGACCTGCGTGGGTTTGTCAAGCCGATTCTCGGTCAAAGAACCCGATGGCCTGGTACTTCTTGAGCCGTTTTTCGCGCAGGGTGGCGGCGTCGAAGTGCGAGAGGTATTCGAGCTCCTCGTAGACCGCCCGCTCCAGCTCCCGGGCCATCGCGGCGCCGTCGCGGTGCGCGCCGCCCGGCGGCTCGCTGACCACCCGATCCACCACGCCCAGTCGCTCCAGGTCCGCGGCGGTCAGCTTGAGCGCTTCGGCCGCCTCCTTGACCTTGGCCTGATCCTTCCACAGGATAGCGGCGCAGCCCTCCGGGGAGATCACCGAGTAGATGGCGTACTCGAACATGAGAATGCGGTCGGACACGCCCAGCGCCAGCGCGCCACCGCTGCCCCCCTCCCCGATGACCACCGACACGATCGGCACCTCCAGCGCGGCCATGAGCTTGAGGCTCTCGGCGATCGCCATCGCCTGCCCGCGCTCCTCGGCGCCCAGCCCCGGGTAGGCCCCGGGCGTGTCGATGAGGGTGACCACCGGCAGCCGGAACTTCGCCGCCATCCGCATCAGGCGCTGCGCCTTGCGGTAGCCTTCCGGGTGGGGCATGCCGAAATTGCGGTGGATATTCTCCTTGGTATTCCGCCCCTTCTGCTGGCCGATGACCATCACGCGCCGGTCACGCCATGTCGCCAGCCCGCCGACGATCGCGGGGTCGTCGGCAAAGGTCCGATCCCCGTGGAGCTCGACGAAGTCCTCGGCGATGCGCGAGAGGTAGTCGATCGTGTAGGGCCGGCCGGGGTGCCGCGCCAGCTGCACCTTCTGCCAGGGCGTGAGCTTCGAATAGATCTCGCGCCGCATGCGGTCGGCCTTGGCCGTGAGCCGGCGGACCTCGTCGTCCACGGACAGGTCCTGGAGCCGGGCCAGCTGGCGCAGCTCCGTGATCTTGTCCTCCAGCTCGAGGATGGGCGCCTCGAACTCGAGGGCGAAACGTCCGCCGGTCCCGGGAGTCGTCAAGTCCCCTGCCTTGCCGCGCGTCGCCGCGCTAGAAGAAACTGACGTAGGCGACCTCGAACTCGCGCCACACGCGCGGATCGGGTGCGAAGTTGCCCGTCAAGTCTCTGAATACTAGCATCATCGTCAGGTTGTCGCCATAGGTGACCCTGACCGCCGCGTCCAGATAGGTGCGCCCCGACCCGTAGCCGGCCGCCGATTCGTCGTCGTCGAGCGCCGCGTCCCACTCGAGTACGAAGGCCAGGCCCGTGAACGGCCCCCAGTCCGCGGCGGCAAAGAGGTCCACGCTCTCCTGGTCGGTCCTCTCCAGGCTGTAGTTGATCCCGCCGTGCAGGGAGACCTGGCCCAGAAACGCGCGCCAGTTTCGGCTCGCCACGGCGTAGAACCCCTTCGATTTGCGCTCGTAGCGCCCGAGGCTCTCCTGATAGCGGCCCGCGCCCTGGCTGCTGAAACCGACGGCCACGGCGGGAGCCTGCCCCTCCGCCACCAGGCGGAGCCTCGCCTCGAAACCGGCCCGCTCGTTGAGGTCAGGGGTTCCACGCTCGAACACGCCGGCCACGCCGAAGGAGACGCCCAGGTGCACGACCTGCTTGAAGCCCAGGCGTAGCGCGCCGAGGATGCTGCTCTCCGGCCCGACGCGTCCCTGGATGTGGTACTCGCCGTGACCGAGCAGGCCGGCGGTGGGCGCGTCGACGATGTAGATGGGCTCCGCCACGCCTGCGCGCGCCGCGCCCGCGGCGCCGCACAACGCCAAGGCGAGCGCGACGGCGCGCCTCACGGCGCCATCGACGCCGCGACCACGCGCACGTTGCGCGCGCCGATGGAAGCGCTCAGGCTGTTGACCAGCTCGTGGTCGAGCTTCACGGTGCAACTCTTGGAGCGGATGACGCACGCGCGCCGCCCTCCTTCACGCAGGTGGAAGAACACCTTCGATTCACCGCCGTGCCCGTTGAGCAGGCTCTTGAGATCGAGGAGCTTCTCGTCGCCGACGGTTTCCAGGTCGAGGGTCAGATGGATCTCCTTGAGCTCGGGCAGCTGGCCCTCTCCCAGCGGGATCATCGACTGCACGAGCACCTTGCCCTCACCGTTGCGCTTCGACAGGCGCCCCTCCACCACCACCACGCCGTCGACGGCGAGCAGGTGCTTGGAACGCTCGTAGACGTCCGAAAACAGGAGTACCTCCGCCTGGCCCTCGGCGTCCTCGAGCGTGACGAAGGCCATGGCCCGCCCGCTCCGGTCCGTAGCCGGCTTGACGGCGGTGATGATCCCCCCGAACACGGCTCGCTCGTTGCCTTCCCCTTCGCGTACCGCGCGCGAGGAGGCGGTGCCCAGCGCGGCGATCAGATCCCGGTAGCGATCGAGCGGGTGAGCGGTGAGGAAGAAGCCGAGCGCCTCTTTCTCCAGACGCAGCTGCTCCTGCGCCGACCAGGGCTCGCATTCGGGCAGGGCGCACTCCTCCTCCTCCTCGGCTTCTCCGAACAACCCGAACTGCCCCCGCGCCCGGTCGCGCTGCTTGCGCGCGGCGCGCTCCACGGCCGTCTCCAGGGTGGCCATCTTCTGCGCGCGGTGGCCGGGGAGCGAATCCAGCGCACCGGCGGCGATCAAGCTCTCGTAGACCCGCTTCGTCACCAGACGCGAAGCGACGCGCGAGACCAGGTTCTCGAGCGAGCGGAACGGACCTCCCTGGGCGCGTTCCTCCACGAGGAGTTCCACCGCGCCCAGGCCCACGTTCTTCACCGCGCCCAGGCCGTAGGTGATGCTGCCGCCGCGGGCGCGAAAGTCCGGGTCGCACGTATTGATGTTCGGCACCACCACGGCAATGCCCATCTCCCTGCACTCGTCGAGCAACACCTGGATGCGGTCGGTGTCGTCGATCTCGCTCGTCAGCGTGGCGGCCATGAACTCCGCCGGGCAGTTCGCCTTGAGGTACGCCGTGCGCATCGAGACCACCGCGTACGCGGCGCTGTGCGACTTGTTGAACCCGTACTTGGCGAACTCCGCCATCTGGTCCCAGATCTTCTGGGCCGTGCGCGCCTCGATGCGCCGGCTCTTGGCTCCGTCGAGAAACTTCTTGCGCTGCTCCTCCATCACCGACACGATCTTTTTCCCCATCGCCTTGCGCAGCAGATCCGCCTCTCCCAGGCTGAAGCCGGCCAGCTCGCTGGCGATCCGCATCACCTGCTCCTGGTAGAGAATCACGCCGTAGGTATCGCGCAGGATCGGCTCGAGCAGCGCGTGCCCGTACTTGATCTTGCGCCGCCCGTGCTTGCAGTCGACGAACTGCACGTGCATGTTGCTGCCCAGGGGACCGGGGCGATAGAGCGCGTTGACGGCGACGACGTCGGAGAACACGGTAGGCTGGAGGTTGCGCAGAAGCTCCCGCATACCTTCGCTCTCCAGCTGGAACACGCCCACGGTCCGCCCGGCGCGCAGCAGCTCGAACGCCCTCTCGTCGTCCAGGGGCAACTCCTCGGCGACCATGCGGCCCCCCCTGTTCTCCTCGACCATGCGCAACGTCTTCTCGATAACGGTGAGCGTGCGCAAGCCGAGCACGTCGATCTTCAGCAAGCCGATGGCGTCGATCGACTTCATGTCGTACTGGGTCGTCACCTCGCCCTTGTTGGACTTGTACAACGGGACGTGGTTGACCAGGGGCGTGGGCGTGATGATGATGCCCGCCGCGTGCGTCGAGGCGTGCCGCGCGATTCCCTCCAGTGTTTTCGAGAGCTTCATCAACCGGCCGTAGTCCGGGCTGGCCGCCACCAGGGCGCCCAGCTCGGGCACGTTGTCGATCGCTTCCTTGAGCGACGTTCCCGGCGTAGCGGGGATGAGCTTGGCAATGCGGTCGACGTCGGCGTAGGGAATCTTCAGCACGCGCCCGACGTCCCTCACGGCGGCGCGCGCAGCCATGGTTCCGAACGTGATGATCTGACAGACGTTGTCGACGCCGTAGCGATCGATCACGTAGCGGATCACTTCGTCGCGACGCTCGAAACAGAAGTCGATGTCGATGTCGGGCATGCTCACGCGCTCCGGGTTGAGCATGCGCTCGAAGAGCAAGCCCTGTTCGATGGGATCCACGTCGGTGATGCCGACGGCATAGGTCACCAGGCTCCCCGCCGCGCTGCCCCGGCCCGGCCCCACGGCGATGCCGCGCCCCCGCGCGAAGGCGACGATGTCGCGCACGATGAGAAAATATCCCGGAAAGCCCATGCGCTCGATCACGCCCAGCTCGAAGTCGAGGCGCTCGCGCACGGGAGCGGAGAGTTCGCTGTAGCGACGAGCCGCTCCTTCGTAGGCGACGTGGCGGAGGTATTTCGCCGCGCTGTCGAAGCCCTCCGGGAGCGGGAAGCGCGGAAGGTGCTGCGTATCCTGGTCCAGCTCGACCTCGCATCGCTCGGCGACGGCGACCGTGTTCTCCAGCGCTTCCGGCACGTCCGGGAAGAGCGCGCGCATCTCGTCCGCGGACTTGAAGTACAGCTCGTTGGTCTCGAAGCGGAAGCGGCGCGGGTCGTCCATGTCCGCGCCCGTCTGCAAGCACAGCAGTACCTCGTGGGCGACGGCGTCCTCGCGTTGGAGGTAGTGCACGTCGTTGGAGGCGATGAGCGGGATCCCCATCTGCGGGGCCATGCGACGGTATACCTCGTTGAGGCGCTTCTGTTCGTCCAGGCCATGATCCTGCATCTCGATGTAGTAGTTGTCCGCCCCGAAGATCTCGCGGTAACGAGCGGCCGTGTTGCAGGCCTCGTCGTAGCCCTCGTGCAGGGCCCGCTGCGCCACTGTGCCGCGCAGGCAGGCGGTCGTCCCCATGAGCCCCGCCGCGTGACGCTCCAGCACCTCGAAATCGATGCGCGGCTTGTAGTAGAACCCCTCCATGTAGGCGATCGACGCCAGCTTGAGCAGGTTGTGATAGCCCTCGCGCGTGCGGCAGAGAAGGATGAGGTGGTCGGTCTGCGAGGCATCCCCCTTCTTCCGGGTGCGGTCGTGGCGGCTGCCGCGCGTGATGTAGGCTTCCATGCCCAGGATGGGCTTGATTCCCTCCGCGCGCGCGGCGCGATAGAAGTGGATCGTGCCGAAGAGGTTGCCGTGGTCGGTCAGCGCCACCGCGGGCATCCCCAGCTCGCGGGCGCGCGCCACCAGATTCTCGACCTTGATGGAGCCGTCGAGGAGGCTGTATTCGGAGTGGGCGTGAAGATGGACGAACTGGCTCGGCATTTCGGTCCGGCTCCTCGCTGGGCTCGTTGTTAGCGGCGCGGCGGCGCGGCGAGCGTCGCGTCCGCCCGGGTGCGGTTTCCGACCCGGTCGAAGACGACGGCGCTGACGACCAGGGGTTCGATTATATTCTGGTCGCCCAGGGGGACAAACATTTTCTTGGCCACGGCGTCCCAGCGCGCTATACGCCGCACGCCGTCCACGTAGATCGCCGTCCGTTCGTAGTCGACGCCGGATCCGGCGTCCTCGATCGGCACGACGATCTCGGGGACCGAGACACCCGTCGCGTAGCTGCGCCGTGTCGAGAGAAACGGCTGCCGCACCTTGGGCGGAAGACGATCGGCGAAGACGGCGTAAACCCCGGGGCGTCTCGCCGTCGTGGAGACCAGCACGCCGGACGCCACCGACGGGTAGTACACCCACTCGCCCTTGTCCTCGTTCAGCCGGTAGACGGCGTCGGCGCTGTCGGACCCCTCCACGATGAAGCGGATCTCCAGGTCTGCGCGCAGGGCCAGCGAGTAAGGCCCGAGGCGTACACCGAGCCCGCGCTGCACCAGCTCGCCCCTCGCCGCCGCCGTCCCGAGCTCACGCCACTCGCGCGCGTAGAGCACGGCGTCGGTGTAGAGCGAGCGCTCGCCGAAGACCAGCTCGAGCCCCAGCGCGGACAGGCTCACCGAACGCGACTGCCCCCGGGCGATGGCGAACAGCCACATCCCCGGGGCATCCGGGTGCGCGTTGTCCGGCAGCTCCACCGGCACCGCCGAGAGATCCGCCGCGCGCAGCGGGGCGCCCGGCTCCCAAGCGATTCCCCGCTGCCCCAGGCGCGCGCGCCATTCGTCCACGGGCCGTCCCGCCCCCCACAGGGTGGCGAAATCCTCGAAGAAGAAACCCTGCCCTCCCACCTCGTCGTCCCAGGGGATCTCGCCTCCGCAGCGCCCCGCAGGCCACGCCGTCGGATCCTCGGCCGACGCGTCCAGGAAGTGGAACACCAGCTCCGCGGCGTTGCCGGCGCGGTCGCGGGCGGTCACGCGCCCCTCGTGCACCTGGCCCGGCGCGCCCGTGCACGGAGCCACGCGCCCGCCGTCGGCAAAATCGCGATGCAGAGCGTCGCGCCACGGCGGTCGTAGAGCTGGAAGAAGTAGTCATTGTTGACGCGCACGCTCGCCGGCTCGTAGACGAAATCCACCTCGTCGGCGTGCGCGAAGCTGAAGCTGTCCAGCGCGACGCGCGCGACGGGCCGCCCGTCGACGGCGAGCGTGATCTCGCTGGGGGCCAGGCGCCCCGACTCACCGTTGAGGAAATCCACGACTTCAACCGCCACCCCGGTGGCGCCGCTCAGCACCAGCGTGTCGCACACTTCGTAGCTGCCGGGTGCGCGCTCCGCCGAGCGGTGCGCGAAGGGTCCCCAGGCCCCGGGCTCCAGGGGCAGGAACGCCACCCGGCCGAAGGCGGGTGAGAGCGCGTCCTCGGCGCGGATCCCCGCGGCCAGGGGGTCCAGGGGGTGCTCCTGGGCGTTGCGAACCTCGAAGTGCAGGTGCGGCGCGTTGGCACCCGTCATGCCCGAGTAGCCGATGACGTCGCCCCGCTGCACGGGGAAGCGCGACGGGGGAAAGCGCACGTCGATCGTATACCGACCGCGGCGCGTCTGCTCCTCGTCGACGGCTGCCTCGATCTCGGGCGCGAACTCGGCGAGGTGGGCGTAGACGAGCGTGAGTCCCGTGTCCAGCTGGACGTAGAGGGCCTTGCCGTAGCCCTCCGCCGACGCCCGCACGCGGGACACGTAACCCGTGTCGCCGGCCACGCACGCGATTCCCTCCTCCCCGAAGGTGCGGATGTCGAGGCCGGCGTGCAAGTGCCCGTCGCGATACTCGCAGAAGTTGGACGAAACGGCGGGGCGCAACTTCGCCGGCCACAGGAGCGCCGACGACTCCGCCGCCCGCGCGGGCGCAAACGCGCCCGCCGCGCACGCGGCCAACACCGCCAGAGTGCCCTTCTTCGTCCGCCTGAGCTCCATTCGACGCGATGGACCCTAGCATCCCTTGCCGCGGCGGGGCAAGTTGTGATACATTGCTTCCACGCGGCCCCTGCGCCCGGGCCGCTTTGTTTGTTTCCCCCCGCCCCCGCACCCGCTGCGGGCGCGATGGACCAGGAGTTCGATGCCGCTATGATGAAGCAAATGCGCGAGAACACGAAAGTGATCCTCTGGGTCGTCGTGATCGCGTTCGTCATTACCATCTTCGCCGTCTGGGGGCTCGACCTGCAAACGGGCGGCGGCCCCCAGCAGACTCAGAACCTCGTGGGCCGGGTGAACGGCGTGGCCGTGACCCCGCAGACCTACCAGTCCGTCTACAACCAGATCTCGCAGCAGTACCGCGCGGGATCCACCGACGAACAGATCCCGCCCGCACAGCAGGAGATGATGCGCGACCAGGCGTGGGAGAGCATCGTCAGCAATATTCTCACCGAGCAGGAGATCGAGAAGCTCCGCATCGGGGTTACCGACGAGGAAGTGCTGGCCCACCTGCGCAGCTCCCCTCCCCCCGAGGTGCGGTCGTACTTCGTGGACGATGCGGGCAACTTCGATTTCGCGGCGTACCAGGCGGCGCTCAACAACCCCGAGGCGGACTGGACCGCCGTCGAGGCGCTCGTGCGCCAGCGGGTCCCCCTGATCAAGCTGAACCAGTACCTCATGACCCAGGTGCACGTCGGCGCCGGCGAGATCCGCCGCGAGTTCGAGGAGGAGAACATCCGCCTGTTGGCCAACTACGTCGCCTTCCCCGTGGGGGACGAGGACCCTTCGAGCTACGTGCCGAGCGAGGAGGAGATCGCGAGCTACTACGAGGCGCACGCCGACGAATTCGCGGTGGCCGAGAAGGCCACGCTGAGCTACATCCGCGTTCCCCTCGCGCCGACCGGCCGCGACCGCGAGGATCTCGCTTATACGATCCGAGACTTGCGCGACCAGATCGTCGCCGGCGAGTCCTTCGAGACCATGGCGGAGACGTATTCAGAAGCGTTCACGGCGCGCCTGGGCGGCGACGCCGGCTTCGTACGCGCCGGCCAGCGGCCCGACGAGGTCCTGGCCGCCGCCGCCGCGCTCGCGCCGGGAGAAGTCAGCGGAGCCGTGTTCACCGAGGGTTCTGCTTACCTCGTGCAGCTCGTCGAGACCCGCGGCCGGGGCGACGAGGCCGAGTACCACATCCGCGAGATCGAGCTCGCGCTGAGCACCGGGGCCATCACCACGGATTCCCTGAGCGCCCTGGCGCAGGACGTGCAGCGGCGAGCGGTGGAGTCGGGCATGGACGCGGCCGCCGCCGAGTACGGCCTCACCGTCGAGACCAGCGCGCCCTTCACCGCCGGTTTCCCGATTCCCGGGCTCGGCCTGGCGCCCCAGCTTTCCCGCTTCGCCTTCGCCAACGAGCCGGGCACGGTGAGCTACGTGCTGGGCGACGGCAGCGCCTACTACGTGTGTGAAGTCGCCCAGCGCCTGGGGGCGGCCGTCGAGCCGCTGGACGGCGTGCGCGAGGGCATCGTCGCGTCCCTGCTCGGGGAGCGCCGACGGCAGATGGCCACTCGCAAGGCGGAGGCCTTCCACCGCTCGGTCACGGCGAGCAGCCGCGCGTCCCTGGCGGGGGCGGCGCAGCAGTACCAGTATGCCGTGGTGCCGACGGACACGTTCACGGTACGCAGCCGCGTTGGCGCCATCCGGGCGTCGAGCGCGTTTCAGAACGCGGCCCTGGCCCTGGAGGCCGGCGCCGTCTCGCCCCCCATCGAGGGAGACGACGCCATCTACGTAATCCAGCTGCTCTACAAGAGCCCGTTCGACACGGCGCGGTTCCAGGAGCAGGCGCCGCCGATTCGCGAGCGCATCTACCAGCGCAGGGTGCAGCAATACGTGGCTTGGTGGTACGAGGCGATTCGCAAGGACAGCAAGATCGAGGATTACCGCGGGGTGGTGCTTTAGGCCGGCGGGCGCCGGCGCCGAGCGGGGTGGGAGACTGAGGCCCGGCCGGGTTTCCGGCCGGGCTACTTCTTGGCGTTCTCGTCGCCCTCGACGCTGGCCTCGATTTCCTCGCGCGTCTCGCGCGACGCGCGCTTGAACTTCTGAATCGATTTACCCATCGCCTCGGCCACCTCGGGCAGCTTGCGCGGGCCGAAGATGATGAGGATGATGAAAAAGATGATCAGAAGCTCGGACCAGCCCAAAGGCCCGACTAGACCGAAGTGCATGAGCCTCTCTCCTTCCGGCTGCTACCAGTACCACCGCAGCAGTATCGACACGAACACCACGCCGACTACGCTCATCAAGTTCACACGCAGCGAGAAGCCGAAGGTGAAGCTGAAGACCACCAGGTCGAGGTGAACGGGTCCGACGTGGAAATCCGTGGATTCCACGAACACGTCGCGGATCACCTTTCCCTCCGGCAGAATCAGACCCACCACCTCGCCGAGCACCGTTCCCACGACGACGCCCAGGAACAGGATCAGCGCTATAGCGGCCAACGGACGTCTTCTCGGCGACAACGTTCTCTCCCTGTCTGTACGTGCCTACTGAGCGTAGGCGACAACCTTCACTCCGCCAAGCCCGTTTCGCGCGGCCAGTCCAGGCGCAGGTCCCCGTGGTCCGCCCCCAGGATGAGCACGGCGTCGCCCAGCGCTCCCTCGCGGACCTGGACGACGACGGTCCGGCACCCGATCCGCTCCGCCAGGGCGTCGACGTCGGCTCCCTCCCGCCGCGCGATCAGCACCGACTCCTCGTACCGGCGTGGAGCGTTTCCCACGTCGACCACATCCACCCCCAGCTCGCGCAAGGCACGCGCCGCCCGGCCGGCGAGGCCCGCCTGGGCCGTGCCGTTCTGGACCTCCAGGCGGAAGCGGCCC
>Ga0224512_10001994_pt1 | contig 19073 bp, 15 predicted proteins | sample SF_May12_sed_USG_4_FD_169103 | JGI IMG/M metagenome (GOLD analysis project Ga0224512, IMG submission 169103) | Sediment microbial communities from San Francisco Bay, California, United States - SF_May12_sed_USGS_13 | ecosystem: Environmental > Aquatic > Marine > Sediment | place: USA... | reverse complement strand
CGGCCTTCTGTGTGCTCACCGCAGTCGATTCTTGAGAGGATTTCTTTTCCTCTTCAGCCCGCGCCAAACCCACAGTCACCATATTCCACGTGAAGACCGTGGCAAAACTCAGACAGATGATATGCGATCCTCTAACAGTCATGGTTGTCTCTCCGTCGTGTTCGTTACGAAGGTCAATTTACATCGCTCAAACGGTAGATGAATGTAATCGTGCCCCACTGCTCTCCAGTCACCCCACGCTTCAACGGCTGAAAGCGCCAGGTGAGAAGTGCATCCACGGCATTGCCGTCAAAATCGGCGAATCCCGAAGTCTTCTCCACCATGATGCTCTCTTTGACTTTCCCGTCGGGCAGCACCACGAAGTAGATGGTGACTGACCCCTCCACAGCCTCGTTCTTCGCCCATTCCGGATACACCGGCGTCTGGTAAGAGATGATCGGGCGGTCGGCAACAGGGCCCGTCATCTTGGCGCCGGCCAACGTACGCTGGGCTACAGAGTCGGTCTCTTTAGATTTAGCCCGTTCGATTTTGGTGTCGATCACGGGCGACGATACGATCGCAGCCTGCTGAGGTTTGGCCTTGGTGCGTTGGAGATTTATTGGCGTTGGCGAAGTCTTTTCGGTACGCGTCAGTTCAACCGGGTCCCGCGTGGGGCGCGACTCTTCGGAAACACCAGCCAGGCGGGGTCGTCCCACCGGACTCGGTGTCTTGAGTGCGGCCACCTGTGTGGGGCTCTCAACCTGCTTTCGTTGCAAGGTCGCCAGCCGTCGGCTCAGTTTGTCCTCAACTGCCTTGAGTTCCTGAGGGTTGGGTGCGAGATCGGCCACCGGTGTCTCGCGTCTGAACAGCTCGCGCATCTCACGCACCGATGGTAGTTTCTTTGCAGTCTCCCTGACGGATGCTTCCTCGCGCCTGGTGATCACATTGGGCGGCGCGGCGGGCGGCGCCGCCACGGGTTCGATCCATGTGATCTCGACCAGTCCGGGTTCCTCGGGCGAAAACGTCCTGAATAGCAACATCCACAGGAAGAGCATGATATGCGCGCCCGTGCTCACCAACATCAACTTGCGGGTACGAACACTGATGGTCCTCATCTCTAGAGATATGTCGAACCCATGTGTCAATTCAATCTTCCTCTCTGACGCGTCGCGATCGCGATCCTTTTGGCGCCGGCCTTTCGGGTGTCTTTTAGGATTTTGCGCACGATCTCGTATGACGCAGTTTCGTCCGCACGGACGACGACCAGTATATCTTTGTCCTTCGACGCTTCGATACGAGCCGCAATGGCGGCGATCAAGGCATCGGGTGTCACCTGGTCCTCGTCGACGGCTAATTCGCCTCCCTTGCCGATGGTTACGCTGATTCGCACCTCGTCTTCTATACTTCTTGCCTGCGCCTCGGGCAGATTGATCTCCATGTTACTTGCAGAAATCATGGGTGCCGTAATCAGAAGAATGATGACCAGCACCAGTGCCACATCAATGATGGGGGTCACGTTGATGCCCGCGATTGTGGGGGCAGGTTGTATTAGTCGTTTCATGCTACTTCCCCGTGATGGCGATCTGCCCGGCACCGCAGACCTTGGCCTGATCGAGCACATTGACAAAGGCTCCGTGCGACACCCGATCCTTGCAAGCGATCACGACCAACCCATCGGTGCTCGATTCGATAAGAGGCCTTAGCGTACCGATCAATTCGCTACGAGATACCATGGCACGGTTGACTCGAACGCTATCATCGGACACGATTTGCAGTTCCACGCGCTCGTCTTTACTCTGCTCCTTGGCGGCGGATGCAGTTTTGTCGGTCTTGCGCACGCCGATACTCGACTCGAACGCGAGCGGCGTGGCCAACAGAAGCATGACGACGAGCACGAGGGACACGTCGATCAAAGGCGTCATGTTGACCTCGTGCATGCCATCGTTTTCCTTTTTTACTTGAGTGGTAAAAAACATTGGCCTTACCTCGTCCGCGCCGGTTCAGGTTGCCGCGGCCCCTGGACGGCGCCGTGATCGCGCTTTTGACCGGGAGGGGTAGATGAGCCCTCTGCGGCCTGCGGCGCATTTGCCTGATCGTTTGCCGTTTCTTCCAAGAGAGCGGTACGCAGGCTCCGCGAATTGTTCTCGGCCACTGTCAGCATGACGTTCATGCGTCGAGAGAAGTGGTTGTAGAGCATCAGTGCCGGTACGGCGACGACCAAACCCGCGGCCGTGGTTGTTAGCGCTTCGGCGACACCCGCCGCCACCACGGAGGGTGCGGCGGATCCGGTCTGTGCCATGTCGTGGAATGCACGCATAATGCCCCACACGGTTCCCAGGAGGCCGATGAGCGGCGCTATGGCCGCCATGGTCCCCAACACGTTGAGGTTGCGCTCGAGCAGGAGCTTCTGTTTGCTAAGCGCGATCTGCAGCCTTTCCTCGAGCGATTCCCTGGCCGCGTGCAAGTGTTTAAAAACCTCCGCCGCAACGGGGCCCATGGGATGAGCGCTTGTCTCGCAAGCCCAGGATGCCTCTCTGAGCGCACCGCTGCGGATTTTCTTCAATGCTCTTTGTAGTGTCTCGTCGGTGTCGCCTCTTCGCTTCCAGAAGTAATATACGCGTTCGAGTGCGATGCCCAGCGTTACGATGCTACACAAAACCAGAACGAGAAATATCGGGCTGTTGCTCGTGGCGTCCATCCAGTTGAATTCTGCAAACATGTTCATTCTCCTTGCGTTGACATGTGTTTGCTGCTACTTGATAATGGCTTCGAGCTGCGACGCGCGTTCTTTCGCCGCGACCACGAGCTCAGGATCCTTGGCGTTCTTGATCAAATCGCGATAGGCGGCAATAGCCTTCTTGTAATCTTCGGTTTTTTCGTACAGGGCTGCACATCTTGCAACTGCGGATAAACGAAAGGCGTCAGACCTCTTTTTTGCAGCCATGGCCTTTGTGTACGATTTGATGGCGGCGGCATCATCTTTTAGCGTTTCATGGCAGACGCCCATTCGGTAATGCAATTCAGTGGCCAGCGTCGCTCCAGGTTTAGATTTGAGCGCCAGCCGGTATTCTTTGAGCGCCGTGTCGGTGCGGCCCGCGTTATCGTGGATTTCACCAAGTTGATAGGCGACGTCTGGGGCACGTTTGTCATTCTTGTATAATTCCCGGTAGCGATCGAGGGCGGTCTGCGCCTTTTCGGTCTCGCCCAGCATGCGACGGCACAGCGCCAGATTGAATAGAGACGCGGCCGCGATTTCCTGGGTTGTTGAGTCATCGAGCACCGACGCGAAGTCCACGGCAGCCCTCATATAGTCGCCGCCATCGAACCGAATCGATCCCAGACGGAAACGTACCGTTGTACGTAGCTCGCTATCGGGGAAGAACATCAAGAACTGTTCGTAGGCCTGTTGAGCATCCGTGACCGCATCACTCTGGGTGTACGAATCGGCCATCAGGAAATGCGCCTCATCGGCCGACGAGTAACTGGGAAACTGGCTGATGACACGACGAAACTCTTCCGCCGCATCTGCAAACTGCTTGGCTTGATACTTACGCATGGCGATCTCGAACTGTGCATCCGCCGCAAAGGCACTGGTCGGATAACGCTCGACCAGCTCGGCGAGCACATTAACGCCGTCGTCGCGTTGTCCGAGCCGATAGAGGGCACGCTCGATGCCGCGTTCTGCCTCCCGTGCCACGCCGGTACCGGGAAAACGCTCCGTAACCGCTGAGAACGCTCCCAGTGCGTCCGCATCGCGGCCGGCGTTATAATCGCACTGCGCGAGACGAAGCATGCCAAGAGCGGCGCCGCGACTGCTCGCGAAGTTATCGAGCAAGCCCTGGTAGCATCGTTTAGCATCGTCGTAGTGTTCGGTTTGAAAATACAGATCACCCGCACGTACCCAAGCCCGCTCGGCGATTTCGACCGAGGGGTCCACCGCCACCAGCGCCTCCCAACGGTCGACGGCATTGCCGGTATTCTGCAGACGCAGATGGCAAAGCCCCGATTGATAGAGCGCGAGAAGTTTTTGCGGATGATCGGGAAATCTGCCGAGAAAATCGTCGTAGGTGTTCGCCGCTTCCTTGTATTGCTTGCGATTGAAGAGAATGTGAGCCTTGTTGAGGTAGGCGGAGCTCAGGTTCTCGGTATCGCCCTGCGACGCATACCGGGCAAGCATCCGTTCCTCGGTGGTGATGGCGAGATCGTCCTTACCTTGACGTGCGTACGTCCATGCCAACAGACGGTTGGCGGAGATCGCCACCTTATGTTCCGGAAACTCCTTGATGAGGGTTTCCAATACGGTTTCGGCTTCTTCGTGACGTGCCTGTGCCGCCAGGGCGTCGGCGTCGATCAAAAGCGCGTACGCCCGCCACGCCGATTTGCTCGGCGGCATTTTTTGTAGCATGAGGTGCGGGACGCCAGAGAGCTGACCAAGGTTGCCTGCGCGGTGATACGACAGTTCCAAGAGACACAGCGACGCCTCGACCAGCTCCTGACGTTCCGGTGACGTGAAAACCAGGGCACCCTTCTTGGGATCACCGGCGTAACGATCGAGCACCAGCTGAAAGTAAGGCACGGAGGCCTGAGGGCGACCCTGTTCCAGCAGTCCGACGCCGGCCAGATACGCGGCGGCGGGTGACTGCGGTGCCAGCGGGTATCCAGAAACGACGAGCTTGTAAGCGCTGGTCGCCTCGTTGTGCCGTCCGAGCGCATCGAGACAGCGCCCGACACGATACTGAGCGCTAGCGGCCAGTTCGTGTTCGAAATAATCGGTCAATACGCGGTTGAATTCGAGGATGGCTTCATCGTAGAGCTGTTGACTCACCAGCACCTCGCCAAGCAGCAGCTGCGCACGCGCGGCGACCTCGCTGCCATGGTGCTGCTGGGCCACCAAACGGAGAAGATCGGTACCGCCTTCCGCATCGCCATCGAGGAAGACACACGCGCCCTTCCTAAACTCGGCTTCGGCCCGAACCTGTGGTCGCGTCGCCAATTCGACCACTCGGCCGAACTCTTCTGCGGCACTCTTGTATGCGCCGCTCTTGAGAAAGATGTTGGCCTTGGCAAGCATGGCGTGGTCGTACAGCGATGACTGAGGAAAACGCTCGGCAGCCTCCTGATAATGCGCCGCTGCTTTCAACATTTCACCTTGAGCTTCCAGACAAAGGCCGCGTAAGTACGTCTGTGCCACCCCGCTAGGGGCGCCATCGAGGATCGCGATGGCATCGGCGGGCCGACCTTCGACATAGTGCATGGTCGCGGTAGCGAGAACGAACCGCGGTTTATTCTCGGTCAGTGCGAAGCTGGTCTTGAGCCGTTGCAGCGTCTGCGCGGCTTCACGGATCGAGTCGCGGCGCAGTGCATTCCAGGTCCGGGCAAGCAATACCTCGGGCAGAAGTGGGCTATTTTTGTGGTGTTTCTCCCACTTTTTCCAAGCCCTGGCAGCCTCGTCATCCTTGCCCTCAGCCTCCAGCGAGATGATTGATGCAAACGCCGCATCGTCGGCAAACGAACCTTTTTTGTTTTCCTTTTCTGCGGTGCGAAAATGCTCTGTCGCCCGCCGGTAATCGCCGAGGGCGAACTGGATCTCACCCGACAGGAAATTCGCGGCGCTGCGCCTCTGTTTGGGGACATCATCGCTCATGAACTCGTCCATCGAGGCCGCCACGGCGCCCAGGCTGACCTCCCGGTCCGCCAGCGGACGGAGGCGCGCCCACTCGAACTCAATCCCGATCTGGGATAGCGTTCTGGCCTTATCAGCTGCCGATTTATCTTCCTTTGCGGTTGCCGAACTAACCGGATACACCACGACGAACAGCAGGGTCGCCGCAAGAACGGACGTGGCGGTACTCAACGCGTGTGACAGTCTGAGACCAAACATCGCTGCACTCCTTATCGATCACTCTAGTCGGTGTAGACGGGTACCGACCCTTGCGGTCCTTCGGTCGTAATCTCGACGGTTCTCTCATGAGCCACGAACTCACGCCTCTCTCTGTCGATCACCACTAGATGATAGTGGTAGACGCCATCGGGGAGCGATAAACCGGACTCATCCTTGCCATCCCACATCACGTGTGCTGGCGGCACACCCTTCCCACCGAACTGACGGACTACTTGGTTGGATTTATCAACAATCTCGAGACGCCATGATTCGGCGTCGGCCTTGGTTTTGGCTTTTAAATGAAATTTCGTGACCGATTGCTGCCCGATCGGAGAGAAAATGGGTGGTACAGCTTCGGAGCTCGCGAAAAAACCACCAAACTTGTAAGACATGCCAAAGCGGTGCGTCACGCCGAGTTCGTTGTCGGCGGCCGCGTAGTCGAAACGCATGGCGGGTGTAACCCGATAACTGAAACCACCGGCCGGATACTGGTCGGCGTAGCCAAAACGGAGCGCCATGCCACGGTAGACCCAGAATTCACTACCGCCATGAAAGCTCACACCCGGACCCTCGCGATGGTCGAGCTCGGCCGATATGAGGCCGCGTCCGTGGAAGAACTGCAACGCGAACCCACCTCGAAACTCGACCGGAAACTGTTCTTCGGTATCGCGCAGCGTCAGGTTGGGGCCACCGAGATTGAGTAGCGATGCGCCGACCCGTAACGCTGGCGTGATGTGGTACAAGAGTCCGAGATCCAGTCCGACCCCGGTGCCGTCGAACTCGTCGACGGACTGTCGGACTACCTTCACATTGGTGCCCACGGCGAATCTGCGAGAGAAATGCTTCGAGGCAGAAAAAAGAAACGCCATATCGCTCTCGTTAAAATCACCGAGCGGCTCGTTCAGGTCACTTCGGCGGTCGAATTCGCCCGAACGCAGGTTGAGAACCGAGATGCCAAAGCTGGGAAAGCGCCTGGCCGGCATCCCAAAGCTAAAGCCGTTTATCGATGTATCTTCAAAAAGCCGTGAAGTCTCCAGGTAGATCTCGTTCTGTGACATATAAGAGAGGCCGGCGGGATTCCACACCACGCCCAATGGGTCATTGGCCATCGCGACATATGAGCCACCGACGCCGGCAGTTCGCGCGCCCATGTATCTGGATAACCAATCACCGGGCACGCCCCCCGTTTGATCCTCAGCAATCACTGTGGCGGGACCGACGATGGTCAACCCGACGACAAGGGTCAGGACCATGGCGAACCCGTGATAAAATTGTTTGTTGTAGGAATACATGGGTCCTCCTGGTTAGCGCACCACGCCGATCTTGCGGCGCATGACGTGAAATGTTTCGCCGTTGGCTTCGGCCTCGATAATGACTATGTAGCCACCGCTGGCCACAAAGTCACCCTCACCGTTACGGCCGTCCCATTGCCACTCGTTGAGTCCCACAACGCCACCCGACCCACCGTTGTCAAATTGCTTCTCGAGTACCAGTCCACCGCTAAGCGTGTAGATGCGCAGGTTCACGCGTCCACTGTTGTTCAGTTTGTAGGCGATGGTGGTAGGTGCTTCGTTGGGGTGGAACGGGTTGGGATAGTTGGTGACGTGTCCGCCCGGCTTGGTCGGATCGACCAGCGCCGTCTCGATGTCCAACTCGGTTATGAGCGCTCCCGACGTGGCTCGGATTCGTCCGGTCTCCGGCACCTTGGGGCCGAGGAAGTCGGCGAGCGCGTTGCCAGTGGGACCGGTCAGTGAGTCCAGTGGCGATAGAGTGCCGCCGCCGCTGAGCAACTGGAACACCACCGGTTGGTCGGGCACGCCATTGTCGTAGGCGTCGACCACATGGGCGGTTACTGTCGTGTGTTTGTTGCCGCGAACCCAGAACGGGTCTGCCGACATACGGAGCTCGTCGGGCGTACCGGGGCTCACCTCGATCACCTCGGTGGCGGCGGGATCGTTGCCGACATCATCGGTCACGACCAGGATAATGTCCTCCGCGAACGTGTAGGTCTCTGCGATCGTACGCTGGCCTTGCAGCAGCTGAAACTGCGTGTTGAGCAGCGTCCCTCGACCGGGTTGCTGCGTCGATGCGTTTTGTACCGTAACCGTGACAAACGAGTTGATCTCTTGAATCACAGCTCCCGCGTCATTGGTGACTTTTACCGTCAGGTTAAAAGGCTCTCCCGCCTGTACGCTGGTCGGGTCCACTTCGGCCTCGAGGTGCAGGCCACTGGAGATGGCGCGGACCTGTGTGGTGCTGATGGGCATCGACGGTTGGGTCATGTTGGTCGCCGTGATCTGTTGAAAACCTCCGGTGGCCAGTCGCATGACCATGTCGGCGCGACCGTCAGTCATCTGCGTGTCCGGCGGTAACTGGGCCAGAGGATCTCCCGATGTGATGCGGATCCAATCGGTCACACCGGTTACCGGGTTGAACCAGGTATCGGTGGCGTAGACGGTCAGAGTAAAAGCAAAACTGATCGACTGATCTGTGGCCGCGCCGCTGCGGCCTTCCGCCGTACCGGGAGCGACCGACTCGCCCGGTGCGATAAGAAGGATCCGCGCATAGGGCCCCGAGAGGATATTGACCGGACTCGACGTGTGGGGGTTGATGCTCCCCTGGTCGAGATCGGTTGCCGTAATCGTCTGACTGCCGCCCTTGAACAGTGTCACCGGAAAGATCAGCTCGCCGTTTACCAGATTGGTGTCCGACGGCATGGCCGCGAACGAGTCGGTGGAGGTCAGACCGATCAGATCGTTGACACCGGAGACGCGATTCCAGAACGCATCGACGGCGCGGAGGGTCAGGCTGAAGGACGACCCCGCGTTTTGATCGGTCGGTGTGCCGGTAAACCCTTGCACGGTTCCACCCCGCGGTGTTTGACCGGGGAGTAGGACCTGCAGGCCCACAAAGGGTCCGGGTTCGACCACGAAGTTGTTGCTGGTGCCAAAATGGGGTGGTGAGGAGAAGTCGGAACAGGTGACGGACACCGCTCCCCCCGCTCCGCGAAACTGCATATCTCCGGTCCACACACCGTTTACAAACACGACCGCCTCGGGGGAGATGCTGGCCGGGCCTGTATTCGCCGATAAAATCGCGTTGCCGGAATAATCGGGGATCGGGTTGCCACCGACATCGGTGGCGCGTATGGTCACGGTCACGGCCTGGCCGGCGGTCACCGGTGACGAAATGGTATCGAACTCGAAATGATCCGGCGCGCTCGCTATCACCTGGATGGAAGCGCTGGTCATCCCCTGAATCGATCCGTTGGTTTGATCGGATACGGTCAGTGTCTGACTGCCGACGGTGCCCAAGGACAGGGTGAACTGGCGCCAGCCATTGCTTAGGGCTCCGGACACCGGTGTGCTTGCGCCCGGCCCGCCACCGCTCACGCGAACCACATCCGAGCTCGGAAGCGGGTTCCAGTAGTTGTCGGTGGCGAACACGTTCACGACAAAGTTTGTGCCCACGCTCTGGGTGGCGGGTGAGCCGGTGACTCCGCTGACGCCACCCGGTTCCGGGCTCTCCCCGGGCACCACGATCTGCACACGCGAAAACGGTCCGGGGTGGACGGTGAAGGGATCGCTCGTGCCATTGATCGACGGGTTGGCGTCGAGCAATGCAAAGATATTGACGTTGCCTCGATTTATCGCCGTCTCGTCGGCGCGATACATGGTCACTTGGCCCGACCACTGGCCACCCGAGAGGTTGACGATGTTGGGTGTGATGCGGCCGATGCCAAAGCTCGTGATCTCTTGCAGGCGAACGGGTCCCGAGAAACCGGTGACCATATCGCCGTTTGGATCCACGGCCCACAGATCGATCGACATCGGTTGACCGGCGAATTGATTCTTCTGATTGATGCGGGAGAACTCGAATCCCTGCAACAGGAGCGACGTCACGTTGGCGGAGGTCGCCTGCGCTATAGTGCCGTCAGATTCATCCGTTGCCGAAACGGTAAACGACCCGGCCGCATTCAAGGTAACGGACAGGTCGGTGGTGCCGGCCACCAGCGATGTGTTGGGTGGCAGGCTCGCGCTCGCATCTGATGACGTGATGCTGACAACGTTTGTTACCGAGGTGACCGTATTCCACTGCGAGTCGCACGCCCTCACCGTAATGGTAAAGGGAATGCCCACGGTTTGTTGAATTGGCGCACCCAGTTTTCCCGTTCCGGTTCCCGGAGCTGCGGATTCACCGGGCAGCAATACTTGCAGCTGTGTGTATGTTTGCGCAAGACCTTCCGTCGGGGTCATCGTGATCATAGTGACAAACAACCCCGCAGCAAGTGCCAGGAAGGTGCTGCGGATATTTTTGAACGCCTGGTACACCATAGCGAGCCTCTTTGTCGTTAAACGTGACAAATGCAAAATCCTCACACGCGACGTAGCGCGTGGGGCACCAAAAATCCTTGTTGTGTCCCGAAGGGTGACCACAGCAATCCATGTGCCCGTGGTGATGGCGATGGAAGTCGCTTCTTTCATCGGTTTCCCCGGGTGTCCGATGATGTCTCATGGGTTGTGAAACCACCTCCAACGGTCAGGTTTTTTTTATTCCCGATGTCCTAAAACCCCCGATATCGGCTATCCTGGTGACATTGCATGATGTTTGGTTGGTTTGCACTTAGCGAAAAAAACGAGTAGTCATCATCGTGTCGGAGTGGGAAGGAAAGGTTGCGTCGTGGCATCTTGGTGACAGAATCTGGGAGGTCTCTGTGGGCCGGTGCTCGAAATTCGACAGGTGATTCGAATACCAAGGCGGATGTGTGTGTAGGTCTTTTGATGTCGCTTGGACGTTGGAGGTAGTCAATGGAAGCACGGATTTTCAAACCCAGCCCGCAATATGTGGGTAAACTGTGGACGGTGATCACCTTGGTCGCGTTCGCGGTATTGGTGTGCGGCGTTTTATTGGCCTGGCTGATAAGTCTGGATGAGGGCCCGCGCGCCGGAAGGGCGGTGGCCACCGTGTTCATAATCGCGAACCTGGTCTGGTGGCTGCCGGGTATGATGCTGGCGGGACCCTACTATCGAAGCTTGAGGTACGAGATTCGGGATGATGAGGTGGTGGTTTACGTGGGTATCTGGACCAAATCGGTCAAGCATGTTCCCTACCGTACGGTTACAAATATTGCGATCAAGCGCGATATTCTCGACCGCTCTCTTTTTAGCATCGGCTCGCTCAACATCCAGACCGCGGGGATGAGTGGCACCAAGGGTGCCGAGGAAAGGCTCGTGGGTCTGCCGAACGTTCAGGAGGTTTACGACATCGTCGTCGGCCAACTGCGACGCTTCAGGGGTGGCATGTCACCGACCGCCGCCGATAGCGAAGCTGCAACCACCGGCCAAGCGGCACCCGTCCTCGACGCCATTCTCGGCGAGTTGCGGGAGATCCGCCGGACGATCGGTAAGTGAGTCTCCACTATGCGCGGGTCCGGCGTGCCCGCGCGTCCCCGCAAGAAAATGATGCACTTGCATTATTCTGATAGATCCTCGAAACCTATATACTCGAGGGCGATCGCTCGTGCTGTGAGTTGCTGCCAGGGTGCTGGCGGAGCCGGCCGGCATCTTCGATCAGGTGTGAGTGAATCCTAAACGGGGATAGAGCATGCGACAAATCGAGAGAATGATGGCTTTCATCATGGGGAGAATGAGCGCAGAGGAGAAGGAGAACATGATGGGTAAGATGATGGAGGAATTCTTCGTGGAGTTGCGTGCTGAGGATAAGCTGCAGATTGTGCAGGACATCATGCCGAAAGTTCTCGAAGGTTGCTGTGCATCCATGAACAGCAGGGAAATTTTTCATATGATGCATGTCTTGATGCCGAGGATGATGGAGCACTGCCTGGCCGGAGTGGACCCCGACGAACAGCAGGGTATGTTCGACATGTGCCGTTCGCTGCTCAACCAGATCGAGGAGAAGCACTTGTCCCAGGAAAGCCACTGGGAGTGGGGACGAATACGATAAAACGAGGTGGCCCCAGGTCCCCCGATTTGACTGTCCGTGTGTCATCGACTCCTCAACGTACATTCCCACCGACGATAATCCGCGATTCGATCTTTCCCGCCGTAGAATCCACATCGTGGTGGCGCGTCATACAGCGAACGGTGTCCGTGTGTTCGATCTTGTTTGTTGTCCTCCATGCTGCGACGCCGGTGGCGCTGTCCGCGGTAAAAACAAGCGCATCGTGTTGGCTCCGAATTTGCATACGATGTTGCCTCTAGAACCAAGATCCAAACCAAAAAAAATCGCATTATAGAAAGGAAGAGCATGAAGTTCGTTCGGATCGTGCTGTGCGTGGCTCTTCTCCTCACGCCCTATGCGTTCGTCGGGTGCGGCGAAGACAACGGTCCGGTTGCACCGAGCCCGCTACCGACGGAACTCGTGGCGAGCTGGACGTACGAGTCGGTGACCTTTGGTGGCACGGAGGTGCCGCTCCATATCGCACTCGATTGGCGACCGGCGACGGTTACGGCGACCATGACGCTCGCTGCAGATAATCGCTATCTTTACGAAGAATGGGACGTCGCAGGAGGGCTGACCTGGACGGAAACCGGTACGGTCAGCGTCAGTGGACCGAACTTTTGGATCCGAGTGACCAGAGAAAATGGTGTTCCGGTTGCACCGGATGTCACATCGGGAATGTGGAGTTTGAACGGCAATGAGATGATCGCGACCATCCAGGAGGGCGCTGATACGATTGTAACAGTTTTCACGAAGCCCTAATAGAATGGATGTGACAGAGCCTGGGACGTCGGAGAGTATGGTGTGGCTCGCGGTACCGGATTCCCAAACCAATCCCCAGTTGTAGCTTGTCTTTCAGTCTCATATAATCGAGTAGTACCTTGAAGAACACCGATGCGAACTCCTTTTCTATACCGTCTCACACGGGTGATGGTCCGTATCGCGCTCGCGGTCTACTTCCGTAGGATTGAATCAGCGGGTGCGCAGAACGTCGCGGCTACCGGCCCTATGATAATGGCCTCGAACCATCCACAGTCGGTGACTGACGCGTTGGTCCTGGGACTGTGTAGCGGCAGAACACTGCACTATCTCGCCCACAGTGGGCTCTTTAGAACAAAATGGAAGGCATGGTTTCTCCGTCACTCCGGTGTGATCCCTGTTTATCGGAGGCACGAAGTGGAAGATGCCGCCGATCGTAACGTGCCGATGTTCGCAGCCTGTTACCGGCTCATGGAGCGAGGTGGTGCAATAAGCATATTCCCCGAGGGTACCAGCGCGGAGGAGCGTAGAGTAAGAAGGCTAAAAACCGGGGCTGCACGCATCGCGCTGGAGAGTGAGCAGAAAAACAGTTGGAAACTTGGGGTCTTGATGGTTCCCGTTGGACTAAATTTTGAGAGTCGTCGGCGTATTCGCAGTCGAGTGCTCGCGAGCTTTGGCAAACCAATCATCGTCGCCGAATACCGTCAGGCCTATCACGACGATCCCGTGGCGACGGTCAAAAGGCTGACTTCAGATCTGCAGCAGGCGATCCGGCGACGCGTGATAAGCATCGAAAGCTCGGAGTTGGAGGAACTTGCGCGCGATTTGGAGATTGTGTACAAAGGTGAATTGATGGATAGGGAGGGAACGGCCATACCCGGGGGATCGAAGTTCAAGCGCGATCAGCTGGTGTCACGAGAGATGTTGCGGGCCCTCGACTATTTCTATGAATATCACCCCGAAGTAATCTGGAGAATGGGTACGCTGCTCAAGAGCTACCGCAGAAAACTCGATCGTTTTCACCTAAAGGACGAGATGCTTCGGCAGGAGAAAGGTCCAACGGCCATCCGTGAAACGGCACGATTTGCCGCGCGCGGGGCCATTGGATTACCGTTTGCGCTTTATGGGGCGCTGTGGAATTTTTTGCCATACAAGGTCACAGGATGGATTGCGGGTAGACAAAGCAAAGACGTCACCAAAATTCACCTCCGCCAGTTGTTGTGGGGGGCATTCGTGTACCCTCTGTACTACGCGCCGCTCGTGTACGCGGCCTATCGGCTGATCGGCTTGGTCGGGGCAGCGGTTTTCGCCATGACGCTGCCGCCGACCGGTATATTCGCGCGCGCGTATACGCGTCACATGGTGCGCAGGCGGCGGATGCTGCGTTTTGCGTATCTGGAGTTGCAGAACCGCTACTTTGTACAGAAACTTCGCCAGCAGCGCGAGCGGTTGATCGAGGAGCTGGATGACGCGATGGAGGAATACCTCCAGGCCCGTGGGCAAGATGCCACGGGCGCCTCTCCACCGCTCGAGGCGGATCCCGGTTCGTAGCGAGGCCGCCGAAAAAGTTGAGGCGGAAGACGACGGACAAGCCGTAGCCAAATCAAGAAGCTGACAGGCGTTGGATCCCCGTTCATCGCGGATCCAGCGCGCCAGGCAGGGGCCGATCGATGACTAGAAGTCTGCTCGATATACCCAAATTTCGCGACTATCTGGGCAAACGAATTCTGTTGTCGGTTGCCACCGATGAAAAGCGTGTGGCTCTGACCTTCGACGACGGGCCCAATCCCCGGCACACACCGGCGCTCCTGGACATGTTGGGGGCAAAGGGAATTCGCGCGACTTTTTTTGTCGTGGGGCGCTGGGCACGCAAGTTTCCCCACCTGCTAGAGCGAACCGTGCGGGAAGGGCACGAAGTCGGCAACCACTCCGATATCCATGTGCCGCTATCCCTCCTGCCCGCGAGGCTCATCAGACGTGAGATCAATGTCACCGAGCGGGTCATCGTTGGGGCAACCGGTGTACGGCCACGGTTTCTACGCCCGCCCATGGGCTGGTTCAATGACAAAGTGCTGTCGATCGCCAAGAAGATGGGATACCGGCCCGTGATCGGCAGCATTCATCCTCGTGACTCGAACAAACCGGGTGCCAAGTTCATCGTTGATTATGTACTGCCCCGGGTCGAACCCGGAGGAATCATCATCCTCCACGACGGCGGCCGGCGCGTCGTTAGTGATCGTAGTCAGACCGTCCGAGCGGTGGATCGAATCTCAGACCAGCTGCTCCAGCATGGGTATCGGTTCGAGACCATGAGCGAGCTAGTCCGCTGAACCGTCTGCTAACCGGGTAGACGTAACCCGCTGGGAGTTTGTATCATCGGCAAAGCCACTATCAAGGCCGGGAGGCGTTAGAAAGGCGGTTCGCGTTGTGATGGCCAGTGCAGGTACCGCACAGACAAAGAAAACCATCCTAGGTGTTTTTGCCCACCCCGACGACGAATCGATGGGGCCGGGCGGGACCTTTGCAAAGTACGCGGCGGCGGGGCACCGCGTGGCCTTTATCACTGCGACGGATGGCGGTGCGGGACGCCTCTATCAGGAGCGACCCGAGGACAATACCGAGCTGAGAAAACTGCGCCGCCAAGAGACACTTGAGGCAGCGAGGATTCTGGGTATAGAGGCTCTCGGATTCCTGGGCTGGGCCGATCGCGAGCTCGAGAACATGAACGTTCTCGACATCGAACTCGAGGTGGCGAGGATCATCCGCCGCGAGAAGCCTGATGTCCTCATTACTTTTCATGGTTCGGGGATTTCGCGTCATCCCGATCACCGCGTGCTGGCGATGGCTGTGAACAACGCATTTATGGGAAGTGCCCACGCCGGCTGGTACAGAGACCCGGTTATCGAGGCACTCCCTCCCCACCTTACCGGCAAGCTCTATCAGTACACGGTAATAAAGTCGCTTATCGAAGGTGTGGACTGGCGCAGAGATCTATACGCGTCGACGGATGACGAGATCACAGCCGTCATCGACACCGAGGCGTGGGCGGACCTAAAGTGGAAGGCGATCCAGGCTCACGATACGCAGCGCGATGGACCGCCCTTCGAGCTGGCTTACCGGGCGGGCGTGTTTGAAAAAGAGGCGTTTGTACGCGTGTTTCCGTGGCCGCGACCCGGGGACAACAAGGAAAACGATCTTTTGGCGGGCATGTGATGCATGTGGCCCGGCGCGTGTGCGAGTGCCATGGCGCGATGTGGATTTTGCCCAGTGGCGATCGACCGTAGCAAGGAATCCCTATCAGGCTAGGCTCTTTTGTGTTAGCATGACCCGCACATTGCCGTGTCCCCGCAGCCGAAGCAAAGATTCGATTGCCCCCACCTTCGCCAAGCGATAACGTCTTAACTAATAGTGCGTCTGCCTGACGAACGAACGAGAGAGATGCAACAAGGATGGAACCGCCCAGCGGTATAGATCGATTTAGAGGCATCGGGTTCATCTCGAGTTACGTGCCGCGTCCTTGCGGTATAGCTACCTTCACCGACGACCTGGCGAATGCTGTGGTGCAAGAATCTCGTGGACGCCAATCGGTGATCGTGGCCGCGATGAATGACCGGCCACAGGGGTACGCCTATCCCAATCGAGTCAAATTCGAGATTCGACAGGACTACACGGTTGACTACTCGCGCGCAGCCGACTTTTTAAACTTCAGCAGGATCGATGTTCTCAGTCTGCAACACGAGTACGGAATATTCGGTGGCGAGTATGGCGCCAACGTGCTCACGCTGATGCGCGACTTGCATCGTCCAGTTGTGGTCACATGCCACACGGTGGTTCAGGATGCGGATCCCGCCAAGAAGGAAGTCTTTGACGAAATCGCCGCGCGTGCAGACAAGCTCGTGGTCATGAGCGCCCGCGCCGGCCAGCTAATCGAGGATATTCACAGAGTTAGACGCGATAAGATAGTGCACATTCCCCACGGCATCCATGATGTGCCGTTCATCGACCCCAACTACTTCAAGGACAAGTTTGGGGTTGAAGGCCGTCGCGTCATTCTCACTTTCGGTTTGCTCCATGAAAACAAGGGCATCGAATATATGATCGAAGCCCTGCCCGACATTGTTGCGAAACATCCGCGTACTACCTACCTGGTGCTGGGCGTCACTCACCCGGCAATTGTCCGCAGGGACGGGGAGGCGTATCGTCTCATGCTGCAACGGCGGGTGCGGGAGCTGGGACTCGAAGAGTACGTGCTCTTCCATCCACGTTACGTCGAGTTGGACGAACTACTCGAGTATTTGGGTGCGGCGGAGATTTTTGTCTCACCCTATATTCATGAGGAGCACTCGACCAGTGGGGCACTGGCGTATGCCATGGGCTCGGGTAAAGCCGTCGTGTCTACGCCATTTTGGTACGCCAAAGAACTGCTCGCCGAGCAGCGAGGCAGTCTCGTGCCGTTCAACGACCCCGAAGCTTTGTCTCGCGAGATAATCTCGCTGCTCGATGATGAGGTGACGCTTAACGCCATACGCAAGAGAGCATATACGTTCTGCCGCAGTATGGTATGGCCCGCTGTGGCCCGCGGCTACCTCGAACTCTTTGACCAGGTGCGGAGTCAGGTGCCAAAAACGCTGCCGACCGCCTCGGCCATGAAGAGCCCCATTTCGGCGAGCAACCTGCCCGTGCCCAAGCTGGATCACCTATTACGGCTAAGCGACGACACGGGTCCGGCCCATTATGCGCGGCACACGCTGCCGGACTGGGTTCACGGATACCATCTCGAAGACGCGGCCAACGTGTCGGTCGCCAGTTCGAAATACCATGAGGTTTTTGGTGATGCGGCGGCTGTCCGTCTGACCGAGACCTGCCTGGCGCTGCTGCAGACCTTGGTGGGGACGGGTGAGACCGTCGCTCAGGGGTTGGACTACACCAGACAGCGCATGGGCAACGCGTCTCAAGTGGACATCGGCAAGGCCATCTGGGCCCTCGGCTTTCTCGTTAACCGCAAGTCATGGCTCGTGGTCGAACCTGCCTACGATCTTTTTCATCAGCTTCTGCCACACGCCAATCTCACGGAGCCTCAGGGTGTGGCATACGCGCTTCTGGGTGCGGCCAACTATTTGCAACGGTTTCCTGGCGCCTTGGAGGTCAGGCGCTATCTCACGAGTAGCGCGGCGCGGCTGCGGGCGGACTGCGGTGAGTCTTGCGGCCTGCAGGTATGGCCATGGCCGGATCGGGCGGTGGTTGCGCAGGCCCTTACCGCGGCGGCGGCGGCGTTGATGGATGACGGTATTCGCACTTGTGCGAGTTCGATGATCGAGCAATTGCGTGAGACGACGTCGAACGGCACCGTGTTTTTGAAGCCAGGCGAGAATCCGGAGGGAGAAGAGTTGCCGATAGTAGCGGCAACCTTCATCGAGGCTGTGGGCAGCGCTTTCCGCAACACTCGCGAGCGTGAGCTCCTCGAACCGATTCGTTCAGCCGCTGACTGGTTTCTCGGCGCAAACCGTGTCGGTCAGGCGCTGTATGATTTCAAGACCGGTGGCTGCCACGACGCGCTTACACCAAGCGGTCCAAATCGTAACCAGGGGACCCAGGCCACGGCGTTCTGCATACTCGCCTTTACCAGCTTGCACGAGTTGGCGGGTAGCGATGCCGGATCCACGCTGCTCGACGCCACGCCGACGTCCGAGGGGAGTTTGTTTGGGGAGGACGAACGGGCAGGGTTCCAGCCGGATGCGGCGCGCTGACTCGGTGTCGCAAGGCCGATTATACGCTCGCAGGGGGCCGCCGACTTCACCTTTACTCGATTTCGCCGGTGGCGTCACGCAAAGAGGGGACAAGGTCACTAAGTGTTGCTTTTGCGACCCCTATTGAGGTATCGGCGGCTCCATAATAAACCAGCAGCTCATCGTCGAGCCCCATGGCCTCGCCGTTACCCAACGCGACGGCTCCGCATGTAAAGACCACGTGGGGCACCCAGTAATCGCGCCCTTGCGTTTTACCGATTTCGTATTCGGTGTCGGGTTGCAGAATCGGGTTTGGCGACTGATAAATCACCTCGGAGGGGTCGTCGAGAGCCATTAGCAATACTCCAAGTCGGTAGGTTCGTTCGTAATCGACACCGTGATAAATGTTGAGCCAACCGTACTTGGTCTTTATCGGTGGTGCGCCCGCACCGACCTTCACCCCGTCCCACATCATACCGGCTCGCGGGCCGGTGATGATCTTTTGCCCCGTCCGTGGCCACGGGCAGGTGAGATCTTCCAGGTATGATATCCACATGTTGGGGTCGAGGCGGTGGTAGATGACGTAGTGGCCGTCGAATTTTTCGGGGTAGAGTACCGCGTCCTTGTTCGCGAGATGCGGAAAACCCAGGCCGTGACGCTTCCATTTGTTGAAACGGCGGTCGAGAAACGCCTGCACCGGAATAGATGCCATGGCGATCTGCGCCACATTGAGATCCCATGCGGTGTAGAGCATATACATTCGGTCG
>Ga0224512_10001993_pt1 | contig 19076 bp, 19 predicted proteins | sample SF_May12_sed_USG_4_FD_169103 | JGI IMG/M metagenome (GOLD analysis project Ga0224512, IMG submission 169103) | Sediment microbial communities from San Francisco Bay, California, United States - SF_May12_sed_USGS_13 | ecosystem: Environmental > Aquatic > Marine > Sediment | place: USA... | reverse complement strand
CGATATCGGTCGCCGGATCCCAGACCTGGGTCGGGACGAGTTCGACATCCGCGAACTGGCCGGTTTCGTGCAGGAGGACCGCGACCTTGCGCACGTAGGGCGAGGTCGCCGCAAAGCGGAGTTTCATCATGTGTTTCCTGTCCTGTCGCGCTTATCGTTGTATTCTTGGTTCCGGACCGGCGCGGGCGAGTCTGCGCCAGCGGAGCTCAGTTCAAAAACGGTCCTTGCGGCCACGCACCTCGGCAAACACCGCGACCGGGTCGCCGCCGCTCAATCCGACAGCCGCCGCGACGCCGGCATCGTCGGCGCGCAGGAACGGGTTGGTCGCCAGCTCTTCGGCCAGTGTCGAGGGCACAGTGGGCCTGCCCTCGGCGCGCATGCGGTCGATTTCCGCCGAACGTGCCGCCAGCGCCGCGTTCTCCGGGTCGACGGTCACCGCGAAGCGGGCGTTGGCCTGGGTGTATTCGTGGGCGCAGTAGATCCGCGTCGATCCGGGCAGTCCGCGAATCTTGCCGATCGAATGCCACATCTGTTCAGGCGTGCCCTCGAACAGGCGCCCGCAGCCCAGCGCGAACACCGTGTCGCCGATGAACAGGGCGTCGGAGTCCGCGAACCAGTACGCGATATGGCCACGCGTATGCCCCGGCACGTCGAACACTTTCGCCTCGGCCGCGCCGAGCCGGTAGCTGTCGCCGTCGCCGACCTCGATCTCGATGCCGGGGATGCGGTCGCGGTCGGCGCGCGGGCCGACGATGGTGCAGCCGGTCGCCGCCTTGATCTCGAGGTTGCCCCCGACATGGTCGGGATGGTGGTGGGTGTTCAGGATGTGGGTGATGGTCCAGTCTTTGGCCGCCGCAGCCGCCAGAACGGGCTCCGCCTCCGCCGGGTCGACGACGCCGGTCGCGCCGGTCTCGGGGTCGCGGGCCAGATATACGTAATTGTCGTTCCACACGGGGATCTGGTGGATGTCCAGCACGGCCATGTCGTTCCTCTCCTGCGTCCGCCTCAAGCCGGGGCCCGGCGCGCGGGAGATTACACCCCGCCGCCCCCGCAGGACAACCCCGCCGCCGTTCACGGACTGTTCCCAACCGGGTGGGTTTTCTGCTAGACTCCGTGCCCATGTGGAGCGACGTCATCGATCTCGACGAGTTTTACCGCTCGCCGCTGGGGCAGGTGGCGCGGCGCATGATCCGCCGGCGCATCCGCGCCGTGTGGCCGGACGTGCGCGGCATGACCGTGCTGGGGCTCGGCCACGCGACGCCCTATCTGTGGCAGTTCGAGTCCGAGGCCGCCTGCGTGATGGCGATCGCGCCGGCGCCGCAGGGGGTGATCCCGTGGCCGCCGAACGAACCGGGTCAGGTTGCGCTGGCCTATGAGGCGGCGCTGCCGTTCGCCGACCTCTCGGTCGACCGCCTGCTGCTGGTGCACGCGGTGGAGTCGAGCGAGGAGCTGCGCGAGATGATGCGTGAGTCCTGGCGGGTGCTCAAGGGCAACGGCAAACTGCTGCTGGTGGTGCCGAACCGGACCGGCATCTGGGCACGCAGCGAGCGCACCCCGTTCGGCCACGGCTACCCCTACACCAACGGCCAGATCCGCCGCCTCCTGCGGGACTGCATGTTCACGCCGGGCGATACCGCGCGGGCGCTCTATATCCCGCCGGTGCGCCGCCGGCTGTTCCTGAAGTCGGCGTTGGCGATCGAGCGCATCGGCAGCCGCCTGTTCCAGACCTTCGCCGGCGTGTTGCTGGTCGAGGCGACCAAGCAGGTCTACGCCGCGACCCCCGGCAAGGCGGTCGCGCGGCGCAAGTTCGTGGTGCTGCCCGGCGGCATCGCCGCGTCGAACAGGACCAGTCGCCGCGAGGCGCCGAACGGGCCAGCCGATTGAGGTCCCGCCAGAGCGTTCCTGCTGGCCTTTTCAGGGAAATACCTGCATTCTTTGCCGCCATGGTTGCACACGACAGCCGAGCCGCGGAGGGGATCATGGAAGCGGTTCTCAAGATCTGGGACGAGACGCCGGGCCTGGGCCGGCGCGAGGCGGCCGAACTGATGCTGGCCAGCGAGTGCATCACCGCCGCCGAGCTGGTCCGCCGCCGCGTCGAGGCGGAGGTTGCGGCGCACAGCGTGCGGGCCGGTGAGGTCTTTTACGGTCTGGTCCAGCCGGCGGAATCCGAGACGGTGCTGAACGGTTACAAACTGAAGCGCCGCCGCAAACTGGATGCGTCCAGTCAAGTCGAGGCGGCGTTGGAAGCATTCCGCAACAACCGCTTCGTCCTGTTATTCGACGACCGCCAGATCGAGGATCCAGAGGAATACATCACCGTCACGCCGACGAGCGGGGCGACCTTCCTGAAACTGGTACCCCTCGTCGGGGGTTGAGACCGGCATGCTCGGCGCGGTGACGGGCTGGATTGCGGGCCTGGTCGGCGGCATTGTCGGACGCCCCACACTTGACCGCGACGCCGTGCGGCTGGTCGACGCCTATGTCTGGGAAGCCAGCGCGCGGCAAAGCCGGGACGCGGCGCAAACGAAGGTCCAATCGTACGAGGCGGGCCACCGAATCCTGGAGGCAACCCCCGAACAGCGCGCGCGCATCGCGACCGCCGCCTTCCTCGCCTTGTGCGATTCCGCTAGCGCCAGGCCCGTATGGCGCCCTCGGTCGTACCAACGCAGCCAGGCCTTGCGCGATCTGGTGTCGCGGCTGCTGCGCACGCGCCTGCCGCTGGCCTCGGACGATCTGCAGGTCATGCTGCGGGCCGCGAACAGGACGACATATTGGACCAGGCTTCCCTGGGCGGGTCTGCTGCGCGCTACCGAGCGGTTCACCGATGAAAACGGCCTCGACGCAGCGCTGGTCGGGGTGCTGCAGGCCCTGCATTGGATGGCGCGCAACTCGGGTCACGCCGATATGGAGAAGATTGCCGACCGGATCGAGGCCTTGCTCGGTGGCGGGCAAAGGCAGACAGAGCGCGAGTCCGGCCCCTTTGCGCAACTGATCTGGCCCGCGCTCGCGGCGCTGGACGCGCCCGCGCGCGCCAAATGGCAGGCGGTGCTGCGCCACGCGGACACGCTTGCTGACAGAAGCCGGCCGCCCGCCAAATGGCTGACCGGGGCGGAACCGCTGGTCGCCGCCCTCGGCGTGGAGGCGTTTGCCGAACGCATCGAAACCTGGCTCGGCGCGCCGGACCTGAATTTGGAGCCGTGGGAGCCTGACGCGAACCGGATCCGGGGGCTCATCTTCATGGCGATCCTGGTGCCGCGCGACCGCCTCGCCGTCACGCTCGGGCGGTTCTGCGAGCTCTGCTACAGGAAGATTCCCGGGATCGGCGCGCGCTCGATGAAGCTCGGCAATGCCTGCCTGCATGCGCTGGGCCGGATGGGCGAGCGCGGTGTGGCGGAGCTGGTGCGGCTGCGCGGCCGCATGAGATACGTGCAGGCGCGACAGCGACTCGAAAAGGCGCTGTCCGCAGCGGCCGGGCGCGCCGGGCTTTCGGTCGCCGATCTCGAGGAAATCGCCCTGCCGGATTTCGGGCTCGGGCCCGACGGGTCGCTGACCGAGACGCTGGGCGAGGCGACGGCGGAGATTCGCATCACGGGCTCGGATACCGTTGCGTTATTCTGGACCGGCGCCGATGGCAGGTTGCGCAAGTCGGTGCCGGCTGCGGTGAAGGAACACCACCAAGACGCGCTCAAGGAATTGCGGGCGAAGGTCAAGGAAATCAGGGGCATGCTCGCCGGCCAGCGCTACCGGCTGGAGAGCCTCTATCTGCGCGACCGCTCGTGGCCAACGGCCCAGTGGCGCGAACGCTATCTCGAGCATCCGCTGCTGGCGAACATGACGCGCCGCCTGATCTGGACTTTCGGCGGTACCGCCATGGTCCCGGCCGGCGGGAGGTTCGTCGACGTCGACGGCGCAGCCGTCGAGCCGCCCCAGGCGGAGACTGTCTCGCTGTGGCATCCGATCGGCGTCGCCGCGGAGGAGGTGCTGGCCTGGCGCCGGCGGCTGGCGGCGCTGGAGATCACCCAGCCGTTCAAGCAGGCGCATCGCGAGATCTATGTGCTGACCGACGCCGAGCGGGAAACCCGGACCTACTCCAACCGCTTCGCCGCCCACATCCTTCGCCAGCACCAGTTCAGCGCCCTGTGCCGCGAGCGCGGCTGGCGCTACACGCTGCAGGGGGACTGGGACTCACACAACGTGCCGGAACGGCGGCTGGCGGAGCGCGGCATCGCGGTCAAGTTCTCGGTCGACCCGATTGACCCGGAGAATCAGACCGGATCGGGGATCTACAACTACGTTACCACCGATCGCGTCGCCTTCCATGACGGCGCCGGGAACATGCTGGACCTCGCGGATGTGCCGCCGCTGCTGTTCTCCGAGCTGATGCGCGACGTCGACCTGTTCGTCGGTGTGTGCAGCATCGGCAACGACCCGGAATGGCAGGACCGCGGCCCAGAAGGCGCTTTCATGGACTACTGGCAAGGCTACAGTTCCGGCGAGCTGACGGAGACGGCGGAAACCCGCCGCGCCGTGCTGGCGGAGCTGCTGCCGCGCCTGAAGATCGCCGACGCCTGCACGCTGGAGGACCGGTTCCTCGTGGTGCGCGGCACCAAGCGGACCTACCGCATCCACCTCGGCTCCGCCAACATTCAGATGGAGCCCAACAACCAGTATCTCTGCATCGTGCCGGGCCGCCACGAGGCGGGCGGCGAGCCCATCCGCCTGCCCTTCGAGGGGGACCGTGCGCTCGCGGTCATCCTCTCCAAGGCCTTCCTGCTGGCCGCCGACGACAAGATCGCCGACGAGACAATCCTCAGCCAGATCGGGGGGTAGAGCGCCTCAGGATCGTTCGGTGCCGGCGGCGACTCCACGTCAGCGGATCATGAACCCAATAGCCCCCGCGCCACCCGCGCCGGACGGCCGTCGAGGACGGCGAGGCCCAGCGCGATCAGCGCCATGCCGGCAAGGTGCACGGCCTCCAGCCGCTCGCCGAGGATGAATACGCCGAGCAGGATCGCGGTGACCGGGATCAGGAGGGTGACCAGCAGCAGGTTGGTCGCGCCCGAGGTCGACAGGATGCGGAAATACAGGATATAGGCGAGCGCCGTCGACAGCAGCGCGAGCGCGACCACGGCGGCCCACGCCCCGGGCCCCGGCATGGCCAGTGTCCACGGCCGGTCGACCAGCAGCACCAGCGGCAGCAGCAACAGCGACGAGGCGGTGACCTGGCCCGCTGCCGTCTGCGCCGGCCTGACGCCGAGGCGCGCGAAGCGCCGCCCGAACACGCCGGCGAAGGCATAGGACAGCGCGGCGGCGAGGCAGGCGATCTGGGCCAGCAGATCGTCGCCCAGTCCGGCCAGCGCCTCCGGCCCGAGCATCGCCACGACCCCGGCAAAGCCGATGACGACACCGGCCAGGCGGCCGCCGGTCAGCTGCTCGTCGCGCGTTGCCGCATGCGCGACGAGGGCGGTGAACAGCGGCGCCGTCGCGTTCAGGATCGAGGCGAGGCCGCTGGCGATCTGCGTCTGGCCCCAGACGATGAGGCTGAACGGGATCGCGTTGTTGAGCAGCCCCATGCCGAAGAACGCGAGCCACACGCCCCGGCCGGACGGCATGCCGGTCCCGCCGACCCGCAGGAAGAGGTGCAGGCCGGCGGCCGCGAGGGCGACCCGCAGCAGTACCAGGGTGAACGGCGGCAGCGCCGCGAGCGCCACCTCGACGAAGAAGTACGAGCCGCCCCACAGCAGCGAGAGGACGACGAGCAGCGCCCAGTCCATGAACCCCATGTTCAGCCTTATGCCGCCGTCGCCCATGATGTGCTCCGCGTTCGGGTTCAAACGGCGACTGGCATACCATTCGCGGCGCTGGCCCGCATTCCGATTCTTGCGGTGGGTTGTGATGGGACTTGGCTGCCGGTGCGCTTTCCGACGCCGCCACAATCGGTATCATAATACCACATAACGCCTCCGGACCTTCCTCCGAAACCCGCAGAAAACGCCTTTGCATGGGGTTGTTCCACCGGGTCGGGCACCTGCGGGCGGGGCAGGGGGCCGCCAAGCGCGTCGGGATTTGGAGATGTTCCGTGCAACCGGTAGACTCCGGATGGGCGCCTTGGCGGCCGGCGGACATTCCGGACAGGGGGCGAAACATGTGGTTTCTTTCCGGCGAACCGCGTCGGCGAAATCGGGCGACGGCGGGCCGGAAGGCCCGGTCAATCGGCCAATGTCTCCGCCACCAGCGCCTCGGCGCTGTCGGCCTCGATGACCCGCCGGGCGGTGTCGTAATCGAAGCCCTGGCGGGCCAGCGCCGCGAGGTCGCGCTCGCGCATCGCCTCGCGGTCGCCGCCTCTGCGGTACGGGCCGATGCGGCGCCGCCTGACATAGGCGATGGCGGCGGCGAGGTCCGGCTCCGCCGCCTCGTCCTGCAATGCGGCGAGCGCCGCTTCGATGTCGCCGGCGCCGACTCCCTTTGCGCGGAGCCGCGCCCCAATGCCGCGGATGGAAACGCCCCGGCGGTGCAGGCTGCGCGCCCGTCCCTCGGCGTAGATCCGGTCGTCCAGCAGGCCGGAGGCGCGGAACCGGGCGACGATGTCCGCGACCAGGGCGGCGCCTTCTTCGCGGTCGGTGTCGTGCGCGCGGGCGGACTTGTCGACCCGGCGCAGCAGCACGCGGCGCAGACTGTCGGCACTGGCGGCAAAGCGCTGCAGGTACCACAGCGCGACGTTCTCCAGGTGTTTCGCGGTCGCCTTCTTCGGCGGGCGTTGCCCGGGTTTCCCGGTGCCCGAGCGTACTTCGGCCACCTTAGGCAAGCGCCGCGAACGCCTCGGCAAGGCGGGCGATGTGGGCCGGGCCGACCTCGCAGCAGCCGCCGACCAGCCGGGCCCCGGCGTCGACCCAGTGGGCGGCGTGGCCAAGGTAGGCCTCCGGGTCCAGATCGCCGCGCGCCGCTGGAAGATTGTTGCGGACATCGATGTCCGGCGGGATGTCGACGAAGCCGTTGGCGTAGCCGCCGACCGGGCCGCGGTCGAGCGCGACGAGCTGGGGCATCGCCGCGGTGATGCTCTCCGGCGAACAGCAGTTGGCGAGGAATGCGCTGACCGGCTGGCCGTCGAGGACCGAAACGGCCTCGGCGATGGTCTCTCCGCTGCGCAGGACGTCCGCGCCGCCGTCGGCAAGCGTCCAGGCGACCCAGACCGGCTTGCCCGTTGGCTTGGCGCCGCACACCGCCGCCAGCGCCTCATCGCCGCTGGACATCGTTTCGCACAGGAACAGATCGACGTAAGGGGCCAGCAGTTCGGCCATCTCGCGGTAGCAGGGTTCGCTGATTTCGAACCCGCGGACGAGGTCGGGCCGATAGCTGGCGTAAAGCGGCGGCAGCGACCCGGCGATCAGAACCGCCTCGCCGCAGGCGTCCCGCGCCTGCCGCGCGAGGTCTCCCGCGAGCCGGTTGAGCTCCGCAAACCGTTCGGGAATTCCCGCGATCTTCAGGCGGGTCCTGGCGGTGACATAGGTGTTGGTGGTGATGACGCGTGCGCCAGCCCGGATGTAATCCTCATGGATCGCCCGCACCACCTGCGGCGCCTCGATCAGCGCGCTCGCCGACCACAGCCCGTCACGCTGCTTCACGCCGCGGCGGATGATTTCCTGGCCCATGCCGCCGTCGAGGATGACGGTCCCGTGGGGCAGGGCAACGGTCGGAACCTTGGTCATCGTACCTGCCGCCGCTGCCGCGGTGCCGCTACTTCAGGAAGCTGCCCAGGGTGTCCCGGATCTGACGTTCCATGGTGGCATCGAAGGTGGTCATCGTGTCCCTGGTCAGCGTGTACCAGATTTCCTCCCGCTCATCGAGAGTCACGTCCTCGCGGATCGTGGTGCTCTTGCGGGTCCGGGCGGTGGCCTTGGCCGCCCGCGGTCCGACCGGGTCCAGCGCCTTGATCTCCATGGCGATGACGACGAGGTATTTCTCGCTCTGCTCCTTGGTCAGCAGGCCCTTCAGGCCGCCGGACGGCTCCAGCAGTTCCTCGACCGCGCTGGATTCCTGGATGGTGATGGTCACGGTACCGCGCTTGCCGACGGCGCGCAGCCTGTCCTCCGCCCAGTTCCGCGCGGCCCGGCTCGGCGAGACCGGGAACTGTTCGCCGACATGGGGCGGGTCGATCGGCTCGCGATACGGGGCAAGGATCCTGATTTCCGCGACGTCGAATTCGATCGGCTGCAGATGCGTGAAGGTGATATCCGGCCATGACACCGTCTCCGGCGGCCGCGGCGGGCAGGCGGCAAGCCCCAAGGCGAGGAATGTGAGAACGGCAAACAGTCCAATACGTCGCATGGCGCGGTTTCCTTATCGTGTGCGAATGAGAGGAGCGTCGGCGCAGAATAGCCGGACCTGCCACGGGCCATCAAGCGTCATACAGGGCGGCGATCTCGTCCGGGTCGAACGCCTCGGTCGTGTTGCAGAACTGGCAGGTCACCGTGATCCGCCCGTCGACGAACAGGGATTCGATCTCGCTGCGCGGCAGCGAGCCCAGGATGCGCGCGGCCCGGTTGCGCGAACACCGGCACCCGAACGCCAGTTTCTGCTGATTGAAGACCCGGACGCCGTCCTCGTGGAACAGCCGGAACAGCAGGTCGGCGGGGGCCAACTCCCGGTCGAGCAGTTCCTCGCCGGTTACGCTGTCCATCAGGATGACGGCGCGGTGCCAGGCCTCGTCGCGCTCTTCGCGGGCAATGATCGGTTCGTGATCGGGCAGGCGCTGCAGCATCATGGCGCCGGCCCGCCACAGCCCGGCGCTGTTGCGGCCCGCAGACAGGCGCATGGCCGCGCCGAACTGTTCCGATTGCCGGAAATAATGGTGAACGCAGTCGGTGAGCGACGTCCCGGCAAGCTCGACGATGCCCTGATACCGCTCGGTATGTTCACCCTGGTCGACGGTGAAGGCCAGGTGTCCGGTGCCGACGAGCCGCGGCACGGGAGCGGCCAGGATATCGGGCTCCGGCGGCAGGTCCGCCCGGACCTCGGCATAGCCGCGCAGCGCTCCGTCACTGGCGACGTCGGCGACGATCATGGAGACCGGCCCGTCGCCCTTTATCTGCAGCGTGAAGATCCCCTCGTATTTGAGCGCCGCCGCCAGCGCCACGGCCAGCGCCAGCGTCTCGGCCAGCAGCGCGGCCACCGGCGGCGCGTAGTCGTGCCGCTTGAGGACCGTGTCGACGGCCGGGCCGAGACGCACCAGGCGGCCGCGCAGTCCCGGTCCCTCGATCTGGAATGGCTGCACGATGTCGTCAGCCTGCCTGCCGCCCGGATGCTCCGTCACGAAAGGCACCAGGCAAGGATGGCCTTCTGCGCATGCAGGCGGTTTTCGGCCTCGTCCCAGACCACGGATTGTGGGCCGTCGATGACTGCCGCGGTCATCTCTTCCTCGCGGTGTGCCGGCAGGCAGTGCATGAATATCGCATCCCTGGCCGCCAGGCTCATGAGACGCTCGTTCACCTGGTAGGGTTTCAGCATGTTGTGGCGGCTCGCGGCGTCCTTGTCGCCCATCGAGACCCAGGTGTCGGTCACCACGCAATCGGCGCCGGCGACCGCAGCTTCCGCGTCGCGGGTTTCACTGACGCTGGCACCTCGGGCACGGGCCCAGGCCAGGGCATCGGGCAGCGGGGCAAGCTCGGCCGGGCAGGCCAGGCGGAGTTCGAAATCGAACTGCGCAGCCGCATGAATCCAACTCGTCGCCATGTTGTTGCCGTCGCCGCACCACGCAATGCGGCCTCCGGCGATCGGCCCTTTGTGCTCTTCGTAGGTCATGACGTCGGCCATCAGCTGGCAGGGATGCGAGCGGTCGGTCAGCCCGTTGATCACCGGCACCGTCGCGTATTCAGCCAGCTCCAGGAGCTTTTCCTGGGCATCGGTGCGGATCATGATCGCGTCCACGTATCGCGACAGCACGCGCGCGGTGTCGGCCACGGTCTCGCCGCGGCCAAGCTGCATTTCGGTGTGACTCAGCACCACGGCTTCGCCGCCGAGCTGGCGGGCCCCGACTTCGAAGCTGACCCGCGTGCGGGTCGACGGCTTCTCGAAGATCATGGCCAAGGTCTTGCTGGCGAGCGGCTGCCGCTTGGCGGCCTTGCCGTTCTTGAATGCGCGGCCGAGGTCGACGATCTTCCGCAGTTCGTTCTTGTCGACCTTGTCGAGATCGAGGAAATGCCGGGGAGCCGCGCTAGCCACCGCCCGATTCCCATTTTGCGGCGACGTTTTCGATGATCTCCGCCGCCTCGTCGATATGCGACTGCTCGATGACGAGCGGCGGCAGGATGCGCACCACGTTCTCGGCCGCCGCCACCGTGAGAAGCCCGCTATCGCGCAGCCGGTTGACGACATCGCCGGCGGGCACGACGCATTCGAGCCCGAGCATCAGGCCCGCGCCGCGCACCGACCTGAATATCTCCGGGAACACCTTGACGATCGCCATCAGCCGGCCATACAGCGCCTCGCCCCGCTCCCGCACCCGCTCCATGAAACCGTCTGCGAGCATCACGTCCATCACCGCGTTGCCGACCGCCATCGCCAGCTGGTTGCCGCCGAACGTTGTGCCGTGCACGCCCGGAACCATGCCGCGCGCGGCTTCTTCGCGGGCCAGGATCGCGCCCATCGGAAAGCCGGAGCCGATCCCCTTGGCGGCGGCCACCACATCCGGCGCAATCTCGGCCCATTCATGTGCGAACAGCCTGCCCGTCCGGCCCATGCCGCATTGCACCTCGTCGAGGAACAGCAGCAGCCCGTACTCGTCGCAGACGGCGCGCAGATCCCGCAGGAACTGCAGTTGCGCCTTGCGGATGCCGCCCTCGCCCTGCAGCGGCTCCACGAGGATCGCCGCGGTCTCGTCGGTGATCGCCGCGCGCACCTCGTTGAGGTTGTTGAAGGCGACGTTGTCGAAGCCGTCGACTTTCGGGCCGAAACCGTCGAGATATTTGGGGTTGTTGGCGGCCGCCAGCGCCGCCAGGGTGCGGCCGTGGAACGAGCCGTCGAAGGTGATGATGCGCCAGCGTTCAGGCTTGCCGCCGGCCGAATGATAGCGGCGGCAGAGCTTGATGCCGCCCTCGATCGCCTCGACGCCGGAATTGCAGAAGAACACGGTATCGGCGAACGAGGCAGCGACGAGCCGCTCGGCCAGCCGTTCCTGGCCGGGCGACCGGTACAGGTTCGAGGTGTGCCACAGCTTCGCCGCCTGGTCCTGCAGCGCCCTGACCAGGTGCGGATGGGCGTGGCCCAGGCTGTTCACCGCGATGCCCGCCGCGAAGTCGAGGAAACGCCGGCCGTCCGCGGCGATCAGATAGGCACCCTCGCCGCGCTCGAAGGCGACGTCATAACGGCCGTAGGTCGGCATCACGGCTTGAATCACGGATTCCCCCCTCCCGGGGTATTGCGGTCGCTCATGTCCACGGAAGCCGCGGAGTATCGGGATTTGCTGGTATGGTGTCAACGGGGGAAGGGAGCCGTCAGCTAACGGCTATCAGTTATCAGCGCAACACGCCTTCGTGAGCCCGGCGGCTGTTGTCGTACGTTGTGTCTTCCGTGACCGCCGGGATCCTGCTGACGGCTGACGCCTACCGGTCCATCGCGTGGTAGTCCGGGTTCGGCATCATGTCGAGTCCGTGCGCCATCCGGTTGGTATAGTTGAAGAAGGCGGCGGTGTCGGTGATGTCGAACAGGTCGGCATCGCTGAAACCCGCGTCGCGCAGCGCCTGCCGGTCGGGCTCGCCGATCCCGTGCGGGTCGCTGGTCAGCTTCCAGGCGTAGTCCAGCATAGCCCGCTGGCGCGGACTCAACTCCGCGACACGGTAATTCATCACCATCATCTCACCCAGCTGCGGATCCCCGGAAAGCTGCCGTACCGCCTGACCGTGGGCGACGAGGCAGTAATAACAGCGGTTCGCCGCGGAGACGACGACTGCGATCATTTCGCGTTCCAGCTTGCTGAGGCCCGAATCGGCCAGCATGAGTTCGTTGTAGAACGCGATGAAGTGCCGCAGCTTTTCCTGGTTACCGGTGTATGCGCGCAGCACGTAGGGCACCAGGCCCAGCTTCTCCTGGCACTTCGCGAAATATCCCTTGATGTCGTCGTCCAGCCCGTCCGGGTCGGGCAGCTTCATGCGGACGATATGATCGGGCTGCGGCATGGCGGGTCTCCCTGATTGTCGCGTTCCCGCCCGATCCTAGCGCGAAGGACGCCGCCCGTCGTCCTCGCAAATTGGCACACCGGCTGCCGCCGGGCCGCCGCCTACCACTCCAGCACGCCGCTCATGATCAGGGACGCCGCGAAGAGCGCGAATAGTATGAGCGTGGTCGAGACGACGCCAAAACAGCAGAATGCGATCCGGCGCTTCCATGCGCCCGCGGGCACCCGCCCGCCGCCGATGTTTGCCATGACCTCCTCCCCAGGAAATGCTGCAAATATCTGATTTGCAAATCGATCTCTCTGCGTATCTTTGATAACCATGACGGGAGGAAATGCAAAATCGATTCCATTTCCGCTTGAATGCACTGCCAAATCCGGCGCCAAACCCATGATTCAGGGATGACGCGGTGGGAACGGTCTTATCGGGGTGATCGCCGGGTTGGGAACGGCCGGCCGGACGTTGGTCGGGCGCAGGAAATCTCGTCCTCAGCACACCGTGCGGCGGCGAGGCGGCCCCTGTCTGGCATGTAATGGAATTTGTTGTTTTATATCAGTTTATTAAGGTTTGCCTGTGGCCTGTGTCCTACCACTCCAGCACGCCGCTGGCATAGAGCAGGCTGCCGAACAACAGAAGCAGTGCGCCGGTGGCACCCGTGGCGCCAAGTAAATAGAATGCAAACCTTCGCATCAAAATCAAAACCGTGTCACGGACAGCATTGGATTCGACCATTGCTTCCTCCACGATAAATTGACTCGTTATCACAGGCATTTGATACGAAATTCCTTATTAAGTTGTTAACGATACTGTTTTTGTTTTGCGAGGCATTCCACTATACGAACATCCGTTTTGCTTCGCTTCCAGCGAATCAGTTCACGGCTTCAACTTGTAACCCGTCGCCAGCAGGCGCCAGCACAGCAGCCAGAGCGCCGCGACGACGGCGGCCGTGACGGCAAGGCCCGTCTGCGGGTCGGCCTCGGCGCTGCCGCTGAGCCCGTAGCGCACGCCGTCGATGACGTAGTAGACCGGGTTGAGTTCGGCGATGACGCGCAGCTGCGCCGGCAGCCGGTCGAGCGAGAAAAACACCCCCGACATGTAGATCACCGGGATGACGACGAAGCTCTGGACGCCGCTGATGTGGTCCCACTTGTCGGCCCACAGCCCGCCGGCCAGCCCGACAAGCCCCATCATCAGGCCGCCGCCGAAGGCGAATACCAGGAGCGTCCCGGGCGCCGCCGGCGCCGCGGCGAGGAACGGCAGCAGGGCGAGCCAGGTCGCGAAGCCGGTGATCAGCGCTGAGACCGCAGCCATGATCGCGAACCCGGTCACCAGCTCGGCCGGGGTCAGCGGCGCGCCGATGACATCGGTGATCATGCCCTCCAGCTTGTCGTACACCATCATGTAGGCGGTCGATTCGAAGCCGCGCTCCAGGGCCACGAAGGCGACGAGGCCGGGCACCAGGAAGGCGGCGAAGTCGAGCCCGCCCATGGTCAGGCTGGCGCCGCCCAGCGCGAGCTGGAAGATCAGTGCGAACAGCACCGCCTGCAGCGCCGGCGCGGCGATGGTGATCTTCCAGATTTCGAGGTCGCGCAGGAGGTCGCGCCAGAACAGCGTCCACAGGCCGATGCGGTTGAGCCAGCCGATATGGCGGGCCCGCGGCGCCGTCCCGCCCGGGGCCTCGCGGGGCGTCATGGTCAGGCTTTCAGCTTGTAGCCGGCGGCGAACAGGCGCCAGCAGATCAGCGCCAGCACCGTGTCGATCCCGGCCATGACCGCAACTCCCAGCATCGGCGCGGTATCGGTGACGCCGGTAAATCCGTAGCGGAAGCCGTCGATCATGTAGAAGAACGGGTTGAGATGCGCTGCCGTCTGGAAGAACTCCGGCAGTCGCTGGATCGAATAGAAGGTGCCCGACAGGAAGGCGAACGGGGTGATCACGAAATTGGTCATCGCCGCCATGTGGTCGAACTTGTCGGCCCAGATGCCGCCGATCATGCCGAGCAGCGCGAGCATCAGCGAGGCCGCGAAGGCGTGGAACAGCACGAAGAAAATGTCGTGGACGCCGAATGTGATGAACGCCCGCATGCCGAGCAGCGTCGCGGCGCCGACGACGAGGCCGCGGGTGGTGCCGCCGAGCGCGATGCCGACGGTCAGCTCGGCCGCCGACAGCGGCGGCATCAGGATATCGACGATGTTGCCCTGCACCTTGGAGATCACCAGGGAGGAGGAGGTGTTGGCGAACGCGTTCTGCACCATCGCCATCATCACCAGGCCCGGCGCCAGGAACTGCGCGAACGGCACGCCGTTCACCACCTCGACCGCGCGCCCCAGCGCCAGCGTGAAGACCGCGAGGAACAGCAGGGTCGTGACCATCGGCGCGGCGATCGTCTGTGTTGCGACCGTAACGAAGCGCTGCACCTCCTTCAGGTACAGGGTCCACAGGCCGAGCCAGTTGACGGCGCCGATGTGCCGCGGGGCGGGATAGTCCGTCATGGTGTCCGAATAGCCGGTGCCGGTTGCGCCGAACGGCGCGCACCATACTCCCCGCGGCGCTGCCGGGCAACCATCCATGGGACGGCTCGGCGTGGCCGTCTTAACGCGGGTTTAACCGGTGCGGGCGTCTTCTGCACGGTGACGCGCCGCAGCGCGGCGGCGCCAGAACCGCTCTTGGGATGAGGCCGCGATGGAGCTGGAAGCCGTCCTGTGCAAAGAGGACGCGCGGATCGTCGAAATCGCCGAGGACCGCCGCACGGTCGCGCTGTCCGGCCACGAGATCGTCATTGCCGGCGGTGACCGAGAGGCCGAGCGCATTCCAGTCGACGCGATCGCCGGCATGGTGGCGTGGCGCCCGGGCCCGTCCTGGGCGGCAGCGGCGCTGGCGGCGCTGACCGAGCGCGGCGCGGGGATCGTGCTGCGCGGCCCCAATCACGACTCGCACAGCCTCGCCTGGCCGGTGCCGAACCGGCCCTGGCCGGCCCGCATCCGCGCCCAGCTGGACCTCTATCCGCCCTACGCGCGGCACCTGCTGCGGCAGCTGGAGCGGGCCCGCGACGCGCAGCGGATGCTGGCGCTCGAGACCATGGGCGGCAAGGGCCGGCTGCAGGCGCTGAGGGCGTCGCCGCGGCAAATGCGCGGACGGCGCGTGGCGAAGCGCACACCCGATGAAGTCGCGGGCGAGATCGCCCGGCACTACTGGCCGTGGCTCGTCGGCCGGGGATTCCGCCGCGACCCGGCGCGACGGGGCGCCAACGCGGTGGTCAATTGCGGCCACACCGCGCTGCGTGTCGCGGCGACGCGGGCGATCCATGCGGCCGGGCTGCACCCCGGCGCGGGCCTGCACGAGCGGACCGGGCTGGCCGACGATCTGATGATCCCGTACCGGCCGGTCGTCGAGTTGGCCGCGGCGGTCTTCATCGCCACCGGCAGCGCGAGGGCCGACGCACGCACTGAGGCGGCCTTCGCGTGGCTGCTGGCGGCGCCACTGCGCGGCCGCCGCGGCCCAGTTCAGATCCGCCTCGGGCTGGCCGAACTGGCGCGCGCGCTGGCCCACTGCTTCGAGACCGGCGACCAGCGCCTCGACCTGCTGCTGCCGGCACGCCAGGACCCCGATACGCTGTTCGCGCTGCTCCAGCCGACGGCTGTAAGCGATTAACCATTGGCATTTAGCCGCTATACCCTGCGGTTGGCGTTCAGACAACAGCCTCAGCTAACAGCTAACAGCGTCCTACGCCCGCCAGAAGCTCGGCATCAGCAGAACCAGGATGGTGAACAGCTCGAGCCGGCCGAGCAGCATGCCGGCCGACAACAGCCATTTCGCGCTGTCCGGCAGGTCGGCGTAATGTCCGGCCGGCCCGATCACCGGCCCCAGCCCCGGCCCGACATTGGAGATCGCCGAGGCGGCGCCAGAGGCTGCGGTGATGAAATCGAGTCCGGCCAGCCCGAGGCCGACCGCCAGCGCCACCCAGCACAGGATGAACAGGAAGAAGAACGCCATCACCGAGGCCAGCACCGAATCCTCGATCGGCTTGCCGTTGTAGTAGGGGATGAACACCCCGTTCGGCTGCAAGAGCCGGCGCAGCTGGATGTGCGCCGCCGCGTACAGCACCTGGAAGCGGAAGATCTTCAGCCCGCAGGTCGTCGACCCGGCGCAGCCGCCGATGAACATCATGCAGAACAGCGCCGCCACCGCGAACCCGCCCCAGGCGGAGAAATCGGCGGTGGCGTAGCCGGTGCCGGTGATCACCGAGATCACGTTGAAGGCTGAGAGCCGCAGCGCCGAGAGCACCTCGACGCCGCCGACGATGTTCAGATAGAAGGTCATGCCGGCCACCGACACGGCGACGATGGTGAAGAACAACCGCACCTGCTCGTCACGCCACAGATGCCCGGGGGCGCCGCGTACTGCCCGCAGATACAGCACGAAGGGCAGGCTGCCGACGATCATGAATGCGACCGCGACGGTGTCGATGAGGGCGCTGTCGAAATGGCCGACCGAGCCGTCATGGGTCGAGAATCCGCCGGTCGCCAGCGTCGTCATGGCGTGCGCCACGGCATCGAACCCGTTCATCCCGGCGGCCCAGTACAGCGACGCGCACAGCATTGTTGCCGCGAGGTAGATCAGCCCGGTGAAGGTGGCGACCTGGGCCATGCGCGGCATCGCCTTCTCCGACTTGTCGGAGCTTTCCATACGGAACAGCTGCATGCCGCCGACACCCAGAATCGGCAGCACGGTGATCGCCATGGCGATGATGCCGATGCCGCCCAGCCATTGCAGCAGCGCCCGCCACAGCAATATCCCAGGCGGCGCCGTATCGAGCCCGACCAGCACCGTCGCGCCGGTCGTTGTCACCCCCGACATCGCCTCGAAGAAGGCGTCGGTGTAGTCGAGTTCGAGCAGCGCGAAGGTGAACGGCAGCGCGCCGACGATGGGGATCACCAGCCAGCACGCGGCGACCAGCACGAAGGCCTGGCGCAGGTTGATGCGCCGCTTCGAGCTGCGCGTGGTGAGGATCAGCACCATGCCGATGAAGAAGGTGAAAGCGGCCGAGGCGGCGAACACCTGCCAGTCCGGATGGCCGGACACTGCGTCGGCCAGCGCCGGCAGCGTCATCGCCACCGCCAGTGTCGCCAGCAACAGGCCGACGATGAACAGGATGGGGCGGAAATCGATCAACTGGGGAAAGTCCTCCGGATAAGGCCACGCCCCGCTCAGGCGGCGGGAGAGTCCTCGATTTGAGGGGAATTGTCCAGCCTTAGGGCGCGGCCCGGGACTCCCCGCCCGGCGGGATGAAGGCCGTATCCCGTGCCGGGCCCAGCCGGCCAGCGGGGTGGCGGCGGTACAGGGGTGCGGATTTCATATCCGCGCGCACGGCGCCGGCCGGCCCCCACCAGGGACTTCCAACCGATATACTCAAGAAAAACCAGAGAACCCCTTCCCCTCCGGCAGAGTCCGCTCTGTGCGCATGCGCGCCGCGATGATCCATGCCCCCAGTCTACCCGTTGCATGGTCTACCTTCACCCGAAACCGTCCGAAGCGGCGGCCGGAGGGCGTGGGGGTGAAGGGAGGCGCGACCCCCCCCGGCGGGCCCGTTCGCTCGGAACAACCCCATGCAAAGGCGATTTCTGCGGGTTTGGCGCCCCATGCCGGGGCGGCCTCGCAAGGGCGGGGGCGCGGTACCAACATCTACCCCTTGAACACATGCTCGCGATGATATTCCAGGAACTGCGGGTGCGGCTGAAACTCGGGGCGCGCGGGCGGCCGTAATCTGCGGTCGGGGTTGATCAGGCGTTGCACTTCCTCCGGCACGCGGTCCCGCGCCATCAGGATGGCGTGGTCCGCGTCGAGCGCGATCAGGCCCCGGTCGAACATCCAGTGGACCGTGCCGGACAGCGCAAGACCGTTGCGCACCGAGTCCGGCCCCAGGGACGCGACCGGGCGGATGTGCGCCGCCTGCACCTCGGGCCGCCCGCCGCCGTTGATGATCCTCAGCCCGGTGATCGCGCAGGTGATGTCGTAGGCCGCCTTCACGGCGGTGGCGAACGCGGCGTCCCGGAACGGGCGCGCCACAAGGCGCTCGACGATGGGCCGTTCGAATTCCGGTTGTTCGTCGGCTAGGCCGGGCGAGCCGACGCCCCTCTGCGCCTCGGGCCGGATGATCCGGGCGAAGCCGGCCCGTGCGATCAGGTCGTACTCGCGGTCGGGAACGGTGCGCACCGCCCGGCCGAATGCGCCCTTGTTGGTTTCGCCGTCGTCCCGCTGCAGGATTCTCTCGTAATAGAAATCGCCGTCCCGGAACGGCACCGGGTCGTCGAATTCGAGATAGTCCTCGACGAACGCGTAGAAGTGATCGGGAATCGCCGGGTCCGGCTGGATCTCGCGGACGCGCGCCGTCGCGAAATAGGCTTGCCGCCCGCCGCTGCTGCCGCGGTCGCCGCTCGTTCGTCGCGGCTCGTAATAGACGATCCAGTCGCCGACCGCCGCCTCCGCCTGCCGCAGGTAAGTCCGCGGGAAATGGTAGCGGGCCTCCGGCAGGTCGTCATAGGTCGGCTCGACCTTGGTCGTGAATACGGCTTTGACCATGCAAACGGTACCCTTGATAAGGACGCCGATCCCGTGGCCAGAATTGCACTCGATCGGCTATTCCGCAATCAGAGTTACATGTTGTTTTGCTGCGCCCAACCAGTCATGGCCTGCCATCGCAACTCCCATTTCCGAGGTGGGCGGCAGATACTGTTGACCCGGCTCCGGCATCCCCCACTCCCCCCTTCACATCCGGCGCCCCGCCCGGCATGATACGTCCCGTGCGTGGGTTCAACGGGAGGAAGACAACCATGAAATTCGCATTCGCGTTCATTGCGGCGGTGGCGGTGCCGCTTTCCGCACAGGCCGGTGAGGCGGTCGACTACACGG
>Ga0224512_10001992_pt1 | contig 19078 bp, 19 predicted proteins | sample SF_May12_sed_USG_4_FD_169103 | JGI IMG/M metagenome (GOLD analysis project Ga0224512, IMG submission 169103) | Sediment microbial communities from San Francisco Bay, California, United States - SF_May12_sed_USGS_13 | ecosystem: Environmental > Aquatic > Marine > Sediment | place: USA... | reverse complement strand
CGCTCAATATCATGAATCCCGGCAAGGTCGTCGACTGTTAGCCCGCATATTGCGCGACTCGATCGCCAGTTCCGCGACGTGTCGCTGTAGCTCCGGGTAAAATTCACAGAAGCCCTCGCAAATCAGGTCGTGATTGCGCTGCAGGTCTTCGATGGCGTTAGCGAAGCGGTTTTCGAACCGGATTCTCGCGGCAACGCGATCCAGCGATTCGGCGACGGCGTCGAGTTCGCGGTAGGAACCAAACCAGTCGTACTCGATCATGCGTTGGGTCACACGCTTCATCCGGTCGCCCGGCATCATCTCGCGCCCCGCCGACATGCGCCGGTAAAGTTCGCCGATCAGCGGCTCGAGCTGGCGTTGCTCGAACTGTCGCCAGTGAGCAATCAGCAAGTGATCGAAGTAAATATCGAGCGCGATGCCGGCGAAGCGCCGGCGCGCGCGGCTGAAGCCGCGCTTCATTTCCTGGACCCGCGGATGCGAATCGGTGAAACGATCGACCGCGCGGTGATTCTTCAATCCCGCCAGCACTGCGGGCGGCAGCGATGCCGAATCCAGTCCGCGCGCGAAGTCGCCGAGCAGGTTGCCAACGGTCGATTCCAGCGTCGGTTGCGCCAGCACCAGGTGCGCAAAATGATTCATGCTCTCTACTATAAATCAAAATCGCCGGTTACCGCGATCGGGAAAAATATTTGCGGGTGCTATCGTCCTGCGCTTTAATTCACCGATCATCCAGGCCCCAGGAGCTGACATGTCGATTTCAGTCGTCGATAGCCGCGACAAAACTGCCCATTCGGACCCGCACCACGAAGATCGTGCCAATCTCGCCGCCATATTTCGCATGACGGCACGACTCGGTATGCACGAGGGCGTTGCCAACCATTTCAGTTATGCCGTCTCCGATGACGGCAGCCGCTTCCTGATCAATCCGTTCGGTCGTCATTTCTCGAGGCTGCGTGCCAGCGACCTGCTGCTGCTCGACGCCAACGACGAGGCGACGATGGATCAGCCGAACCGGCCCGATCCGACGGCCTGGGCGATACACGGCGCGATGCACCGCAACGCGCCGCAGGCCCGCTGCGTGCTGCACGTGCATTCGAAATACGCGACGGTGCTGGCTTCGATACGGCAGGACGGCCTGCCGCCGATCGACCAGAATACGATGCGTTTTTTCAACCGGGTCTCGATCGATGACGGTTTCGGCGGCATGGGCCTCGGCGACGAGGCCGAACGTTTGACCACGACGTTGGGCGATAATCGAATCCTGCTGATGGGCAACCACGGCGTCATGGCCGTCGGCGAAACCATCGCGCATGCCTTCGACGAGCTCTATTACTTCGAGCGCGCCTGCGAAACTTATATTATCGCGTTGATGACGGGCACGGCGCTGCGCACCGTCAGCGACGAAGTCGCCGAAAAAACGGCGCAGCAATGGGAGGATTACGTGAACCGGGTCGGACTCGCCGACGCGCACCTGCGCGAGCTGCGCGCAATCCTCGATCGCGAGGAGCCCGACTATAAACTCTAGCCCCGGTCCCGGACCAGACTGGCGGCGCGCCGGCCGCGCCGACGAACTCGGAGAAGAAAACGTGATGCCGTTCGAATTCGACGGTCGTGAGTACGCGATTTATCACACTCGTGACGGCTTCTTCGCGAGCGACGGCATGTGCACCCACGAGGCAGAACCGCTCGCCGACGGCATCGTCATCGATAACGTGATCGAGTGCCCGCTGCACCAGGGACGCTTCGACGTGCGCAGCGGTAAGGCGCTGAGCGCGCCGGTTTGCGTCGATCTGCAAACCTTCGCGGTGCAGATCCACGACGGCGATATCTACGTCCAGATTCCCGACTAATGCAATCCGTCAGGCTCATCAGGCCCGGGTCGATCTTGCCGGCCTGCCCGACGCGGAGTCACTCGATATCGACTCTTGCGCTATCAATTAAATTGCCATTCCGGCCGACGCAGGAATCATCTAACTAGCCACCGTTTCAAGATTCCGGCTTGTGCGGCGATGGTTTCATCTCGTATCGAATAATGGCGATTTCGAGGCCCGGAAGTTTCGCGGCACAGCATCCGCTTCTAAGAAAGCGGTACTTCGACGGGTGCGGCCGATTCCTGATTCACGCCTCACCGAATCCAGAATCTTAAAAGCCAGTTCTACCGAGGCAGAGTCTAAAACTCGCTGGCGATACGCTTCGCGTCGATCAGGATCTGGTCGACGAAAGGCTGCCCCTCGATCGATCCGTACAGCAGTTCCAGGCGCCGCTCGCGGACGCCGCAGTAATCGAGCGTGCCGATATCGAGCTGGGTTTGCATCGCGCTATCGTAGCCCTTGGCGGCAAAACCCTCCGCACGGTTGCCCGCGATGCCGATCATCCAGACGCGGCGCTGCGGAAAAACAGCATCGCCGTAAGCCCAGCCGTTATTCCATACCCGATCGACCCAGCCCTTGAGCAAAGCCGGCAGCGACCACCAGTAAACCGGGAATATCATCAGGGTTGCATCGTTGCGCTCGATGCGCGCCATCTCTCGCTGCACCTCGGCGGAGTAGCGCTTGCGGGAATTGTCCCAGTCAGGTTCGTCCTGCTCGCGCATGACCGGATCGAAGTTCTCCTCGAGCAGATCTGCCCACTCGACCTCGTGCCCGTTTCCTTCGAGACTCCCGGCAAAAATTTCGGCGACCCTTGCGGTCAGAGAGTTTCGGCGAGGATGGGCAATTACCAGCAGGGTTTTCATCGGCGTCCCGTCACACCCAAATTCCCGGCACACAATACTTAGAGAATTACCGGGACACAATACTTAACTCCTGAATAATTGCGAAACCGAATATCGCGTCACGAGTTAAATATTGGGTCCCAGGATTCCCCGCAATCAGGGCCAGTTAGCGAGTTCGGTGAGCGAGTCCCTGAAGTTTTCGTTATCGGGATCGAGTTCGAGCGCACGCTGAATTGCCGCCATCGACGCCTCGTGACGGCCGAGCTGCGCCAGCGCGTAGGCGAGGTTATTCCAGATTTCGGCCTTTCCTGGGTCCAGTTCCAGCGCCGCGCGATAGGCCGCTGCCGCGGCCGTGAATTCGCCGCGCGCGTAGGCTGTGTTGCCGAGACCGCTATGCGCAAGCAGGCTGTCGGGCCAGCGCCGCGAGGCAGTGGTATAGGCGGTATGCGCGCTATCGATGCGGCCGACCTGCTCCATGCCGATTACAGCATCGAGATAGGCGTCGACGCGCGCGGTGACGGGGATCGAATCGGCAGGCACCACCGCCAGCGCCCAGTACCCGGCACGCTGCCAGGTTTTTTCGAACAGCGCGAACGAACGGCCGATGCGCTGTTTCAGACCGGAGCGCAGGATCATCTCACGCTGGTCCAGATCGTAACCAATCACGATCTCGTAATGCCACACCGGAAACAGGTCCAGGCCGAGATTCTGCAATACGAATACCGGATTACCGCCAGCGACTTCGCGCAGCACCGATTCGAGCCTGCCATCCAGCTGTACCGGCAGCAAATCGAACTGTCTCGTCGCGGCGACAACCTCGACCTGCAGGCTGCCCTTGAGTTCGGGCACGTAAATCATGTCCGCGATCTGCTCCGGCGCAGCGGGAATGCCCTGGTACAGAATAACGCTCGCTAGCGCGGCGGGCCCACAGTGATATTCAAGCTGCGGAAAAAAGGGAACCTCGGTCAATTCCACTCGCGGCGGAATATCGGGAGGATTTTCGAGCAGGTTGCGCGTCTGCGGGGACGTCGCGCAACCGCCGAGCCAGATGGAAAGAATCAGCGCACAGCCCAGCAGGCTTGTGCGCTGTTTAACCCGGTTCAACTACTCGGCGGGCCAGTTGGGGATGATGTCGGTATATCCCATCAGTTCGGTAATTACCAGCACCAGGATAAGAATGACGAGAGCGTCCGCGCCGCCCGCGGGCTCCTCGTCCATGCGCTGGTGGATCCTGTTCACCTGGGCGTCGGTCAGGGCCGCAACCCTTTTCACGGCATCGGCTTCGCTCACGCCACCGGTTACCAGTTGCTCTCTGATCCAGTCACGCTGTTGCGCAATATTGCCCAGTTCGACGGCAACCGGGTTCGCCTGTAATTGCGCGGTGCCAACCATTCCCGCGTGAACCGGCAGAACCACCGTCGTCGCGGCAAGCGCTAACAGCAAGGAACGCAATACTCGTTTCGTAAACATGTTTTTCTCCTGAAATTATTATCGGGGATTTAATCGCCTTACAAGTATAGCGCAAATTCGCTCACGCGAGCCTGGCACCGTCGGGCACCGCGCTATCGGGACACGCCAGCACCACCACGCCGTCTTCGCGGTGAAAGCCGGTCACCAGGCATTCGGAGCGCACGGGGCCGATCTGCTTCGGCGGGAAATTGACGACGGCGACGATCTGCCGCCCGACCAGTTCCTCCACCTGGTATAAATCGGTGATCTGGGCGCTCGATTTACGGATCCCGATTTCGTCGCCAAAATCGATTCTGAGCTTATAGGCGGGCTTGCGCGCCTCCGGAAATTCCTGCGCCTCGACGATGGTGCCGACGCGCAACTCGACTTTTTCGAAATCGCTCCAGTCTATCGTTTGCATCTTTTCTCCTCAGGGAAACTCTTTGCGGATTTTTGCGCTGTGCTCACCGAGCGCCGGCACTTTACGCTTGATTTCGCTCTCGTCCGATCGCATCGCCGCTACCGCGACCAGCCTTGCCGGCCCGCTCGGCGTGTCGACGGTCATGCGGCGCAACTGCGGGTGGTTCGACAGGCCCGCCATATCGTTGAGTCGGCCGTAGGCGATATCGGCCTGCCGCAGGCGTTCGACCACGGCGGCCTGATCGAGCCGCGAAAAAACGCCGCCGATAAGCTGGTCGACATGAGCGCGATTGCGCACCCGCGCCTCGTTCGAGTCGAGCCGAGCATCGCCAGCCAGGGAGGCGTCGTCGAGCACCCGTGCACAGAAATTGCGCCATTCGCGTTCGTTTTGAATCGCGATAACGATATCGAGCCCATCGCGACAGCGGTAGGCGCCGTAGGGCGATATGGTGGCGTGGTTGATGCCGACGCGCGGCTGGATCCTGCCGGCGTAGTCATAGTGCAGCAGCGGTACCGCGAGCCACTCGGCCATGCCGTCGAACAGGGAAACCTTGATCAGCGAACCTTTGCCGCTCTGCCCGCGTGCGATCAAGGCCTCGAGGATCGCGGCATAGGCCTGTTGCCCGCAGTTGATATCGCAGGCCGACACGCCGATACGTCCGGGCGCATCGGGCGTACCGGTAATCGACGCCATGCCGGATTCGCATTGCACCAGCAGATCGTAAGCCTTCATCGAGCTGTATTCGCCCTCATCCCCGTAGCCCGAGATATCGCAGCAGATCAGCCGCGGGTAGCGCGCGCGGAGCTCAGCGCTGCCGAAACCGGCACGCGCGGCCGCACCCGGGGCGAGGTTTTGTATGAATATGTCGGCGCGCGCGAGGATGCGGTGCAGTAGCGCCGCGTCCGCGTCATCCTTGATATTCAGGAGCAGCGATTCCTTGCCCTGGTTGAGCCAGACAAAGTAGGCTGATTCGCCGTGCACGGCGCTGTCGTAAGCGCGCGCGAAGTCGCCGTCTTCGCGTTCGATCTTGATGACCCGGGCGCCGGCGTGCGCGAGCCGGTTGGAACAAAACGGCGCGGCCACCGCCTGCTCCAGCGACACCACGAGAATGTCGTCAAGACTCGGCATTAAAATGATTTTGGCAGGCCGAGCACGTGGGTTGCGATATTGGACAGAATCAGGTTGGTCGAGACCGGCGCGACCTGGTAGAGCCGGGTTTCTCGAAACTTGCGCTCGATATCATATTCGACGGTAAAGCCATAGCCGCCGTGTGTCTGCAGGCACATGTCCGCTGCGGCCCAGGACGCGTCGGCGGCCAGCAGCTTGGCCATGTTGGCTTCCGATCCGCAGGGTTCGCCGGCATCGAACATGCGGCAGGCCTTGGCGACCATCAGCGCGGCCGCCTCGGTTTGCACGTGCGCCCGCGCGATCGGAAACTGGATGCCCTGGTTCTTGCCGATCGGGGCGCCGAATACTTCACGCTCGCGCGCGTAGCCTGTAGCGCGGTCGACAAACCAGCGCGCATCACCGATGCACTCGGCGGCAATCAGGATACGCTCGGCGTTCATGCCGTCGAGGATATAGCTAAAACCCCTGCCCTCCTCGCCGATCAGGTTTTGCGCCGGCACCCGCAGCTTGTCGAAAAAAAGTTCGGTGGTGGCGTGGTTGAGCATGGTCTCGAGCGGCCGCACCGTCAAACCGTTGCCGACCGCCTCGCGCAGGTCGACCAGCAGCACCGACATGCCCTGGGTTGGTTTCTCGACTTTATCGCGCGGCGTGGTGCGCACCAGTAACAGCAGCAGATCGGAGTGCTCGACGCGCGATATAAACACCTTTTGCCCGCTGACGACGTAATCGTCGCCGTCGCGGTGCGCGCGCGTCTTGATACGCGTGGTATCGGTTCCGCTCGACGGTTCGGTGACGCCGAAAGCCTGCAGACGTAAAGCACCCGACGCGATATCGGGCAGGTAATTGAGTTTTTGCGCCTCGCTGCCGTGGCGCAACAGGGTGCCCATGATGTACATCTGCGCGTGGCAGGCAGCGCCGTTGGCGCCGCTGTGCTGTATTTCCTCGAGCACAGCGCAGGCGGCGGCCAGGTCCATCCCGGCGCCGCCATATTCCTCCGGGATCAGCACCGACAGGTAGCCGGCATCGGTCAGCGCCTGCACGAATTCACCCGGATAAGCCTTGTCGCGGTCCTTGTCGCGCCAGTATTCGTCGGGGTAGTCGGCGCAGAGGCGCGTGACCGCGTCTCTGACTTCTGGGTGTGAGCGCTCTTCAGGCAAGTCGTGTTCTCTCTCAAGTCCGTTCACTAGCGGGGACAGTTTACTTATTTCTCGAAGAGAAATAAGTAAACTGTCCCCGAGTTTTCCGCCCTAGGCCGCGATAATATTGTGCGCGGGCCCGTAGGGGAAGCCGGTAATATTTTCCGCGCCATCCTCGCCGACGACGAGGATATCGTGCTCGCGGTAACCGCCGGCGCCCGGCATTCCAAGCGGAATGGTCAGCATCGGTTCCATCGAAACCACCATCCCGGGCTGCAGCACCGTATCGATATCCTCACGCAGCTCGAGGCCCGCCTCGCGACCGTAATAATGCGACAGCACCCCGAACGAATGGCCATAGCCGAAGGTCCGGTACTGCAACAGGTCGAGGTCGGTAAAATAGCGGTTCAGTTCGTCGCAGATGCCGGAACAGGTCGCGCCAGGCTTGATCAGCGACAGGCCCAGTTCGTGCGCACCGACATTGGCCTGCCATATTTTCAGCGACGCCGCGTCTGGCTCGCCGATGAACAGCGTGCGTTCGAGCGCGGTGTAGTAGCCGGAGATCATCGGAAATGTGTTCAGGCTCAGTATATCGCCGGCTTCCAGACTGCGCGTGGTAACCGGATTATGCGCACCGTCGGTATTGATACCCGACTGGAACCAGACCCAGGAATCGCGGATTTCGCTGTCCGGGAAGGCGCGCGCGATTTCGAGCTCCATCGCGTCGCGGCCGGCCATCGCGATATCGATTTCGCGCGCGCCGACGCGGATCGCTTCGCGAATCGCAGCGCCGCCGATATCGGCGGTGCGCGCGCCGCCTCTGATCAGCTCGATCTCTTCGTCCGACTTGATCATGCGCAGGCCCATGACCTCGCGATTCAGGTCGGGGGCCTCGAGCGCGCCGAGAAACTCGACCATCAGTGCGCGCGCCGCGAGCGTCATGTGATCGCCCTCGATGCCGACGCGTCGCGCCTTCGGTACGATCGACGCGACCGCGCGCCAGTAGTTGTTGCGCTGCCAGTCGGTGTAAATCAGGTTATCGCCGTAACAGCGCCGCCACGGCTGGCCGAGGTCGATGTTCGCCGAAACGGTGACGCAGCGATCGGCGGTGACCACGCAGGCATAGGGCCGGCCGAAGGAGCAGTAAAGAAAGCCCGAGTAATAGGCGATGTTGTGCATCGAGGTCAGCAGCATCGCGTCGACGTCGCTGTCGATCATCAACGCGCGCAGCCTGCCGAGGCGGGCTTCGTACTCGGCATCGGAAAAGGCCAGCGGAGCTTTCGCTCCGTTGTGCAGTTCGAAAAATGCGGGACGGTGGACTCGCGGCATGGTAATCACTCCGAAAATTTCCGGGCGACAGCAGCACCCGGGTGGCAATCCGGGCGTACAGGATCAAGATATCTGCCAGGTAACCAGCGACGCCATCGCTGCCGGCGGACTGAGATTTTATCGACCAGGCGAGGACCAGGCAAGATATAATTAGGCGCAACTCGTTCGCATCCGGGGATCATAAATGACTTCCATCGATTACCAGATCCGCCCCGCCATCGCTGCCGACCGCCCGCAATGGAATCCGCTGTGGCAGGGATACCTGCGCTTCTACGAGGCCAGCCTTGCCGACGAGCTAAGCGACCTGTTGTGGCAACGCATCATCGATCCGGACCACGCAATCCAGGCGCGGCTGGCCGTGGCGGCAGACGGCAGCCTGGCAGGCCTGGTGCATTTCTTTCCGCACGCCCACACCTGGTACGCCGAGCCGGTATGCTACCTCAACGATTTATTCGTATTACCCGAAATCCGCGGTGGCGGCATCGGCAAGTCTCTGATCGACGCGGTTGTCGACGAGGCAAAGCGACAGCACTGGAGCGAAGTTTACTGGCATACGCAACACCATAACGCGGTGGCACGCGGTCTTTATGACAAGGTCACTGGCGGTACCGACGGTTTCGTCAATTACTGCATCAATATCGCCAGGCTCGAAGGCTCCGCGCAGCCCTGATCACGGCGCGGATCATGGGACCGAAAGCGCGCAATCATCCGAGGAATCAGCTGCCGGCAAGGTGAAATGGAGGGTGCTGCCGTGACCCTCGCCGCGCGACTCGACCCAGATCCGGCCCCGGTGAACTTCGACGATGCGCTTTACCAGCGCCAGGCCGACGCCGGTGCCATCGACGCGGGCATCGAGGCGATCGAACAGGTCGAAAACCCGCTCATGGTAATCGGCGGCGATGCCGATGCCGTTGTCGCGCACGAAACAGTGGACCTCGCCATTGTCGCGTTGCGCCCCGATCTCGATGCACGGCGATTCCTGATCGCCCATGAACTTGATTGCGTTGTCGAGCAGGTTTTGAAATACCTCTAGCAACCTGCCGGGATCGCCACGCACCGCGGGCAACCCGGTGGCAATCTGCAGGTCGACACCGCGCTCTTCGAGCTGGATCGAAACACGCTCGACGGCCTCGCCGACCAGCTTCGCGAGGCCGAGGTTTTCGGCCGCGTTCATCTGCCGGCCGATCCGGCTCAGATCGAGTAACTCGTCGAGCAGTTGCGCCATCTTGTCCGCGGCATCGCCGATTTGACCGAGGTCCCTGACCGTGGCCTCATGGTCCCTGGCGTCGATATCTCTGTTCAGCAGGCCGAGGAAACCCTTGATCGTAACCAGCGGTGCCTTGAGGTCGTGCGATACGGTGTAATTGAAGCGCTCGAGTTCCGCGTTCTGGTTCTGCAATTCGTTGTTTTTCGCCTCGATTTCATCGGCGCGCTGCTCCAGCTCGCGGTTTTTCGTCTCGATCTGCGCCAGTAATTGCCGTTGGCGCGAGAAAAACAACGTGGTAACGACGATCAGAAGTGTCGTCAGGAATGCGATCGAGTAGTGGTTCAGCTTCGAGACCTCGGTTGCCTGTTTGAAATCCTCCACCGACAGGCCGATCGCGACGACGAGCGGGTAACCCGGCACCTCGCGGTAGGCGTAATAGCGCGTGACGTCATCGACGACGCTGGTTTGCAGGTAAATTCCAACCGGGTTTTGCGCAAGATTCCGCCATATCACCGATCCGCTGATATTCTGCCCAGGCTCCTGGCCGCCCCAGTGGGAACGGGCACGAATATATTTATCGGTACCGACCAGGGTCGCCGAGCTCTGCGGCCCGATGTTCATCGTGTTGAAAAACTCGGTAATGTGCGCGGCCTCGAGCGCGAGGAAAATGATCCCGCCGAACTCGCCGTTCGGCTTTTCGAAGCGCCGCACCAGTCTGACAATCAGCTTGCCGCTGTTGCGACCCATGTATAGCCTCGATACCAGTAGCTCATCGCCGCCTGCGTTTTGCTGGAACTTGAAATAATCGCGATCCCGTGCCGTGGTTCCAGGCTTGATCTCGTACCCCGATACGAGTAGCGGCGTGCCGAATTCATCGATTATGGTGATATGCGAGGCGATGGACTTGTTCAGCGGTACCTCGGCCATCAGTTTTTCGATATCCCCGATGTCGTAGTTTCCGAGGTATTCGCGCCGCATCAGCTTCAGGTAAGCATCGCCGTACTGAAAAATCCCGACGACATGGCGCTCGAAAAACACCGCGATCTGCTGCGCCTGGTCGGCGGCCTCCTTGAAACGCTGCTGCTCGTCGCGGTTGACGAAGTTGTACGACACGATCCAGACGAACAGCGACAGGATCACACCGGTAACCAGGTACTGGTTATCCGACCACCTGCCGAAATTGCTCGAGTTAGCCCTGGTCATGCGGAATGGATAGCCTATTTTGATAGGGTCAAACAACCCGGCGCTGTGGCGGCCGGGTTATCGGTCATTATTTGCAGAATACTATAGGCGACCCTGCTGACTTTAGCAGCGATTGCATCGATAAATTTCGATTGAAAATCGCTATTTCGGATGCGCGAATGCATGTCGTTTATGTGCTCTGGCAAGTCGTTTATCGGTTGACTGCGGTAGCCGCAATGCGTTTACACTGCGCAGTGGTCTGTGTGTTGTGCTGCCAACGTCGCTAATCGCCCGTTGACCGTATCGGCACCGGGCGATCACACGGCAGTTTCAACCGAATTGGCGCTTATGCATTATTCAGCTTTCAGCCTGGTCAAGCAGGCATTAACCGGTAACCGCGGATGGACCCGGGCCTGGAGAAATCCGGAGCCGAAAAAACAGTACGACGTGGTAGTCATCGGCGGCGGTGGTCATGGCCTCGCAACGGCTTACTACCTGGCGAGGCTGCACGGCGTCACCAACGTCGCGGTGCTCGAAAAGGGTTACATCGGCGGCGGCAACACCGGCCGCAATACCACCATCGTGCGTTCCAATTACATGCTCAATCCGAATTCCCAGTTTTACGAGCACTCGCTGAAACTGTGGGAGGGATTGAGCCAGGATCTCAATTACAACGTCATGTTCAGCCAGCGCGGCGTGTTGAACCTGTTTCATACCGATGCGCAGCGCGACGCCGCCGCGCGCCGCGGCAACGCGATGCGGCTGAACGGTGTCGACGCCGTGATGCACGACCTCGATGGCGTCAGGAAACTGATGCCGCATCTGGATTTTTCGAAAAACACGCGCTTTCCGATCCTCGGCGGGCTGGCTCAGCCGCGCGGCGGTACCGCGCGTCATGACGCGGTCGCCTGGGGCTACGCGCGCGCCGCCGATCGGCTCGGCGTCGATATCATCCAGAAATGCGAGGTTACTGGCATCAAGCGCGAGCATGACAGGGTGATCGGCGTCGAAACGTCGCGCGGCTTTATCGGTGCGGGGCAGGTCGGCGTCGCGGTGGCGGGGAACTCGAGCCGCGTATTCGGTATGGTCGGCATGAAACTGCCGATCGAATCCCACGTCCTGCAGGCCTTCGTTACCGAGGGCATCAAGCCGCTGGTCGATACCGTCTGCACCTTCGGCGCGGGACATTTTTATATCAGCCAGTCGGACAAGGGCGGCCTGGTGTTCGGCGGCGACCTCGACGGCTGGAACACTTATGCACAACGCGGCAACCTGCCTACCTTCAACCACGTGGTCGCCGGTGGCGTGACGATGATGCCGTGCCTGGCGCGCCTGCGCGTGTTGCGCCAATGGGGCGGGGTCATGGATATGTCGATGGACGGCACACCCATCATCGGCAAAACCCCGATCGATAACCTCTATATCAATGGCGGCTGGTGTTACGGCGGCTTCAAGGCAACGCCGGGTTCCGGCTGGGTTTTTGCGCACACTATCGCACACGACAAGCCGCACGCGCTGAACGCCGAATTCACCCTGGAACGATTCCGCGAGGGCAACATGATCGATGAAAAAGGCGCAGGCGCCTCACCCAGGTCACACTAGGAGGCAGAAATGCTCAGAATCGAATGCCCCTGGTGCGGGGTCCGCAACGAAGACGAATTTTCCTACGGCGGCGACGCGAGCGTCGAACGCCCTGCCGACGACGCCTCCCAGGACGACTGGTACCACTACGTTTATACCCGCGACAACCCGGCGGGCAGACACCGCGAATACTGGCATCATGTCAGCGGCTGCCGCGCCTGGCTAGTCATGGAGCGCGATACCGTGACCCACGAAATTTTCAGCGTCGAGCCGGCCTCGCCCAACCTGCCCGGCGGCAACACGGGAGCCTGAGCAGGATGTCACAGAAATTTCGCACCAGTAATGGCGGCCTCATCGACCGCGAACGCTCGATCAGCTTTACCTTCGACGGTAAACCCTACCAGGGCTTCGAGGGCGATACGCTCGCGTCGGCGTTGCTGGCCAACGGCGTACACCTGGTCGGGCGCAGCTTCAAGTATCATCGTCCGCGCGGGATTCAGACCGCGGGATCCGAGGAACCGAACGCGATCGTCGAATTGCGCAGCGGCCCCCGCAAGGAACCGAACACTCGCGCCACGACGATCGAGCTGTTCGAAGGGCTGGTCGCCAATAGCCAGAATCGGTGGCCTTCGCTCGAGTTCGACGTCATGTCCATCAACAACCTGTTTTCCCCGCTGTTGTCGGCAGGCTTTTACTACAAGACCTTCATGTGGCCGACTTCGTTCTGGACCAACGTGTACGAGCATATTATCCGCCGCGCGGCGGGTCTCGGCACCGCCGCGACCGAGGCCGACCCCGATCACTACGAGCAATGCCACGAGCATTGCGATGTGCTGGTCGTCGGCGCTGGCCCGGCCGGGCTGTGCGCGGCGCTTGCCGCGGCGAGGCTCGATGCCCGCGTCGTCATTGTCGACGAACACCCGCGGCCGGGCGGTTCGCTCAATCGTGAAAACTTCGTTATCGACGGCAGGGCCGGCGCCGAATGGGCGCAGGATGTCACTGCCGAACTCGAGGCGATGGCAAACGTGCGCGTCTTCCGGCGTACCACGGCATTCGGTTATTACGATCACAACGTCGTCGCCGCGGTAGAAAAGGTCAGCGACCACCTGCCGGTACCGCCAGCCGGTCATCCCCGGCAGCGCATGTGGTTGTACTACCCGAAGCGCGTGGTTATCGCGAGTGGCGCGACCGAGCGACCGCTGATTTTCGGCAACAACGACAAGCCCGGGGTCATGCTCGCCTCGGCGGCGCGCGCCTACGCCAACGAGTATGGCGTCAAACCGGGCAGGCGCGTCGTCGTCGCCACCAATAATAACGACGCTTACCGCAGCGCCATCGATTTACACCGCGCCGGGGTCTACGTCACCGCGGTGGTCGATTCGCGGCTGCATCCCGCCGCGACGCTCGCGCCGGAACTGGAAAAACTGTCGATCCGGCTGATCACCGGCAGCACCGTCGGTGCTGCCGAGGGCGGCAATCGCGTCAAGGCTGCGCAAATCGTCACCACCCAGGGGGACACCCTCGATCCCGAGCGCATCGAGTGCGACCTGATCGCCTGCTCCGGCGGCTGGAATCCGAACGTGCATCTGCACAGCCAGTCGGGTGCAAAGCCGGTTTACGACGAGTCGATATTGTCTTTCGTACCGGGCGAATCATGCCAGGCCGAGGTTTCGGTGGGAGCCGCCGCCGGCAGTTTCGCGTTGCAGGACTGCCTGGACCAGGGTCAGTCGGCCGGCCACGAGGCCGCCAAAATGGCCGGTTTCAAGGGGAGGAAAACGAAAGCGTTCCGGGCTGAAGACGAAGGCGCCTACGCCATCGAGGCGCTGTGGATTTCGCCCACCCCGTATAATAAAACCTACAAGCAGTTTGTCGACCAGCAGAACGACGTCAAGGCGAGCGACGTCCAGCTCGCTTCGCAGGAAGGTTACGATTCGGTCGAGCTGTTGAAGCGTTACACCACCCAGGGCATGGCCACCGATCAGGGCAAGACCAGCAATGTCAACGCGCTCGCGATTCTCGCCTGTCAGCGCGGCGAACCGATACCCCAGGTCGGCATTACCACGTTCCGCCCGCCCTACGTGCCGGTGGCGATGGGCGTTTTCGCAGGGCATACGGTCGGCACGGAATTCATGCCGGTGCGGCGCACCGCGATTCACGACTGGAACGAAAAGCAGGGCGCCGTCTTTATCGAGGCAGGCCTGTGGCTGCGGGCGCGTTATTATCCGCAGCAGCCCGGCGACACCATGTACGACTGCTACGTACGCGAGACCGAGGCTACTCGCAGCAACGTCGCGCTGGTCGACGTCACCACGCTCGGCAAGATCGATATCCAGGGCCCGGACGCGCCCGAATTTCTCAATCGCCTCTACATCAATAACTGGCTGAAGCTACCGGTCGGCAAGGCGCGCTACGGTATCATGCTGCGCGAGGACGGCATGGTATACGACGACGGCACCACGTCGCGGCTGAGCGAGAATCATTTCTTCATGACCACCACCACCGCCAACGCGGCCGGCGTGCTGGCGCATATGGAACAATACCATCAGACCCAGTGGCCCGATCTCGACGTCGTGTTCTGCTCGGTTACCGAGCAATGGACCGGCATCGCGGTGGCGGGGCCCAACAGCCGCAAGCTGCTGGAAAAAGTCATCGACATCGACATCGGCAACGAGGCCTTTCCGTTCATGGCGGTCGGCGAGTGCAGCTTGAATAATATCCCGGCGCGCCTGTTCCGTATCTCGTTTTCCGGGGAACTCGCCTACGAGGTCAACGTCCCCGCAGACTATGGTGAACAGGCCTGGCTGGAACTGCTCGAAGCCGGCAGAGACATGGGCGTCAGCGTCTACGGCACCGAAGCGCTCGGCACCATGCGCATCGAAAAAGGTCATGTCGCCGGATCCGAACTCGATGGCCGGACCACCGCCAAAGACCTCGGTCTCGAGGGTATGGCCAACCGCGCCAAGCATTTCATCGGCAAGCATGGCTCCGAACGACCGGCGCTGATCGGTGACGGCCGCCTGCAGGTTGTCGGCCTGAAATCGCTGGAACCGGGCAGGAGGTTGCGCATCGGTGCGCATCTGGTCGATCCGAATACCAGGCTGGACAGCGTCAGCCAGTCGCAGGGCCATGTCACGGCGACGACCTACAGTCCGCAACTCGACTGTGGCATTGCGCTGGGGCTGCTGCGTGACGGGGCGTCGCGCCATGGCGAAAAAATCGAGGCGGTATTTCCGCTCGACGACGAGCAGCTCAAGGTAGAAGTCTGTCATCCCGTCTTCATCGATCCACAGGGAGAACTCGTTCGTGCCTGATAAAAATGAACTACCCGTAAGAGTCTCGCCGCTGATACCGCGCGCCGGTGAACATATCGTCGATTACAAAAACCTGCGGCTGTCGGAGCGCAAGGCCCTGACTGCGATCCAGGTGCTGACTTTCAGGGGTAAGCACGACCAGGCCGCCGTCGCGATCGGCGAGGCGCTAGACATCGAATGCTCGACCGAGCCGGGAGTCAGCAATTCCGACGGGAAAACCCAGGTCACCTGGAACGGTCCCAACAGCTGGATGATCGTCTGCAGCGATGACGAGACCGGGCGCGCGCCGGGCGAATTACTGGCAACCCTGCAGGATGCGGTGGGCGAGCTCGGCGCGGTGGTCGATCAGAGCCACGGGCGTTGCGCGCTGCGTCTGAGCGGCGCGCGCGCGCGCCAGGTGATGGCCAAGAACACCGCAATCGACCTGCATCCGCGCGCCTTTGGCCCGGGCCGCTGCGCCCTGACCTCGGTTGCGCACATGAATGCCACCTTTGTCCAGGTCGACGACAGTCCGACCTACGACCTGTTCGTGATGCGCAGCCTGGCGCGGTCCTTCGCGCAGGCGATCGAGCACGCCTGCCACGAGTTCGCCAACGAGTAGCTTCGTACTAGCGCAGTGCCTTCAGGTTCGAGATCAATATCTCTTTCTGGCGATTCATTTCTGCCCTGATCTGGTGGGCAAGATCGAGTTCGGGACCACAGCAACTGGCCGCGGTCTCGAGGTGACTGTCGGTAGTTTTCTCGACGGTCTTGACCAGCAGCTGGCCGACTATTTCCGAAATCTGCTGCCTTTCAGAAGCGGACAGATCGTGGGCCGAAAGCGCCGCAACGATTGCCGCGGTGGTGTCGTCTATCGAACTTTGAACGGACATGGGTCTCTCCTCAGGTTTTGGCAGAACGCTGCAGGCTCTGCTCGAGATCATCAATCAATTCCTGGCAATTCTCGATGCCGATCGACAAGCGTAACAGGTTTTTCGGCACCGCGCTGTGCGGGCCTTCGATCGACGCGCGATGCTCGATCAGGCTCTCCACCCCGCCCAGCGACGTGGCCCGAACGATGATCTCGGTATTGGCGGCGATCGCCCTGGCCTCGTCCGCGCCACCCCGGACCAGCAGCGACAGCATGCCGCCGAAGCCGTTGGTCATCTGGCGACGTGCGATATGGTGACCGGGATGGCTTTCCAGCCCTGGATACAGAACCCGCTCCAGCAATGGATGCTGTTCGAAATGCCGGGCGATCTGCAGCGCGTTGTGCGAGGCCCGTTCGAAACGCAGGAACAGGGTACGCATCCCGCGCAATAACAACCAGGCTTCGAAAGGCCCCAGCACCCCGCCGGTCAGGGTTCGCACCCACTTGATGTCTTCCCAGCGCTCGTCCTGCCGCGCGCTGACGAGGATGCCGCCGATCACGTCGCTGTGCCCGTTGAGGTACTTGGTCGCGGAGTGGAAAACGATATCGGCGCCGTGCTCGAGTGCGCGCGTGGTCACCGGCGACGACACGGTCGCGTCGACCACCAGCGTGGCGCCCGCCTGGTGGGCGATATCCGCGGCGGCTCGTATGTCGATCAGGTCCCAGGTAGGATTGACCGGGGTTTCGATCCAGACGATGGAGGTCTTGCCCGGCTGCACGGCCCGTTGCAATGCGCCAATGTCGGAGGCTTCGAAAAAACTGAGCCCGATCGAGCGCTTCTCGGAAATGCGCCGCAGCCAGTCCTGCGACCCGTGGTACATGACGCGCGGCGCAACCACGTGTTCACCTACGTTGACCGTTTCGAAGACCGCGCAAACCGCCGCCATGCCCGAGGCGAAACACTTTGCTTCGACCCCACCGTCGAGGCTGGCACATACTTTTTCCAGCACCTCCCATGATGGATTGTCGGCACGGCTGTAACTGTAGCGGCTGATGTATTCGTAATCGGCATTCCGGGAATAGGTGGTCGACAGCTGCAGCGGCGGGCTGGTGCCGCCGGTTACTTCGTCGATGTAATGGCAGGCCTGTGCCAGGCGTGTCTCGAGCGAAAGGTCTTTTTTGCTGGTCATTGGTTTTTTCGTTCGCAAAGATCAAAAAAAATCGTCGAAAAATGATTTATATTAACATCAGTCATCCCGTATGCTGGAGCCTCTTTTAAATCCTTGCCTGAGATTCGCCCAATGGCCGCTAATCCCTATTCCATCGATAGCGCGGATCGCAAGATCGATCCTTACCGCAAACCCGAATGCGCGCTGAAACCCGATGGTACGCCCGACGACAACAACCGGGTTGAAATCGGCCCCACCGCGCTTGCCTTCAAGGAATGGGAGGCGCTAGGGCTCGAGGCCCCGCATCTCGACACGATGCGCGAATTCCGCCTGCAACGCCTGGTCGCAGAGTTACAACGCAGGGATTACGGCGGCATCGTCCTGTTCGATCCGCTCAATATCCGCTACGCGACGGACTCGACCAACATGCAGCTGTGGATTACGCACAACCCCGCGCGCGCCTGCTTTGTCGCGGCGGACGGTTACATGGTGCTATTCGATTTTCACAGCTGCGATCACCTCTCCGATCACCTGCCGCTGGTCAGGGAATTGCGCAGCGGCGCGTCTTTCTTTTATTTCGAATCCGCCAACCGCGGTAACGAGCACGCGGCAAAATTTGCCGGCCAGATCGACGAGTTGATGCGCAGGCACGCGGGCAATAATCGACGACTGGCGATCGACAAGATCGAGATCGCCGGGTTGCGCGCGCTCGAGAACGCTGGTTTCGAGGTTTTCGAAGGCCAGGCGGTGACCGAAATCGCACGCGTGATCAAGGGCCCGGACGAGATCAGGGCGATGCGCTGCGCGATGGCCGCCTGCGAGGCGGCGATGCGCGAAATGCAGGACGCCATCCAGGCCGGCAAGAGCGAAAACGAAATCTGGTCGGTGCTGCATGCCGGCAATATCAGGCGCGGCGGCGAGTGGCTCGAGACGCGGATCTTTTCGTCCGGGCCACGCACCAATCCGTGGTTCCAGGAATCGGGGCCGCGTATCGTCAGCGACGGGGAGCTGCTCGCGCTCGATACCGACATGGTCGGTACCTACGGTATGTGCACCGATATCTCGCGTACCTGGTTATGCGGTGACGTCGAGCCGACCGCAGAACAAAAGCGTCTCTACCAGATTTCCTACGAGCATGTCATGACCAACATGGCATTGCTCAGGCCCGGCGTTAGCTTCGCCGAAATCACCGAGAAAGCGCACCGCCTGCCCGACAACTGTATACCGAATCGCTACGGCGTCGTCATGCATGGCGTCGGTCTGTGCGACGAGTACCCGGCGATACGCTACCGCGAGGATTACGACGCGCACGGCTACGATGGCGTGGTCGAGCCCGGCATGATGCTGTGCGTCGAAGTCTATTGCGGTGAAAAGGGTGGCCACGAGGGCGTCAAGCTGGAAGATCAGGTGCTGATTACCGAGGATGGTTACGAGAACCTGACCCACTATCCCTTCGAAGAAAAGCTCCTGAAATAAATTTCAATCTCGGGGACAGTTTACTTAATTCGCGGAGCGAATTAAGTAAACTGTCCCCGCTTTCAAACGATGGGTTCGATGATCGGTTCTTCGTCGCCCAGTTGTTCCTTGCGGTGCGCCATGTAG
>Ga0224512_10001991_pt1 | contig 19082 bp, 16 predicted proteins | sample SF_May12_sed_USG_4_FD_169103 | JGI IMG/M metagenome (GOLD analysis project Ga0224512, IMG submission 169103) | Sediment microbial communities from San Francisco Bay, California, United States - SF_May12_sed_USGS_13 | ecosystem: Environmental > Aquatic > Marine > Sediment | place: USA... | reverse complement strand
CCTTCGAGGTCGTGCGTTGGGAAGCGCAGCAGCACGTCCCGTTCGACATCGAGGGCGTGGAGCTCGACTTCCAGATTCTCGATCCCGATGCCCAGGGGCTGCAGATGGAAGTGCTGCTCGTTGCGGCGAAGCGGGATCTGGTCGAGGACAAGGTTCAATTGCTCTCGCAGGCGGGTCTGGCACCGGCCGTCGTGGATGTCGATGCCTTTGCCCTGCACAACGCCTTCGAGGTGAATTATCCAGACGCGATGCGCGGCGGCGTGGCGTTGCTCAACCTCGGCCACGAAGTCACCAACGTGAATATCCTGTTGAACGGCGTCCCCTTGCTCACCAGAGATCTCGCGGTGGGGACACGCAAGTTCCGCGAAGACCTGCAGCGCGAGCGTGGGATGTCCCCTGAGGATGCGGATGCGTTGCTCCAGGGCTACGAGCTCACCTCCGACCTCGAACCGTATGTGAAGAACCGCGGAGAAGAGGTGGCGGTTGGGCTCGAGCGGGCAAGCGCGTTCCTGCAAACTGGCGGTGGTGATGTCGGGAGCGTGGAACGGGTGTATTGTTGTGGCGGTGGAGCTCGGATTCCGGGGCTCATGGACAGCTTGAGTCAGCGGCTCCGCATGCCCGTGCAAATCGCGACGCCGCTCCAGCGCATGCAGGCGCAGGACGGCGTGTTCGACACGATCAATCCGGATGAAGTTGGACCGTTGTTGATGCTCGCGACTGGTCTCGCGCTGCGACGGGCGGCGTGAGCATCGAGAGGGCCGACGCATGAGAATTGAGATCAACCTCCTCGGAGGTCAAAAGAAGAAGCGGAAGGCGGGCGCCGGGCTCCAGATGCCGGATTTCCGCGACTTGTTCAGCGGTATCAAAGATCCGCTTCTCTTGGGCGCGGCAGGAGCGGCCATCGCCGTGGTGGCGTTCGTCGGGCTGACGTTCTCCTACCAGCAGGCGAGACTGTCGTCCCTGAATGAAGAGGTGGAGGTGGTTCGCGCGGAATCTCGCCGCTACTCCAACCTCATTGCGCAAAAGCGCCATGCGGAACGGCTGCAGGACTCCTTGCGCGCAGAGCTGCAGGAGATCCGTTCCATCGATGCGGACCGCTACGTGTGGCCGCACATTCTCGAAGAAGTGACGAAGGCGTTGCCGGACTATTCGTGGCTCGTGGGTCTCGGGGTGCTGCAGGTTGCCCCGCTTGACGAGGACACCACGATCGCGCTGCCCGTGCAGGTGCAGCTCGAAGGGAGAACTGCGGAAATTGCGGCGTACACACGTTTCCTGCGCCGTCTCGCGGCATCGCCTTGGTTCCGGAATGTGACCGAAGGACCGGCGACAACCGTTGTGGAAGACGACAAGGCGATGCAGGCATTCAGTGTGACCGCCACGTTCCGCACGGCCGATTCGGCGTTCATCCGCACGGTTCCAGTCATGGAATCGGTGCGCTAGGAGGGAAGCCGTGGCTCTGTCCCAGAGAGATCGCAAGAACGTTCTCATTCTCGTCATCGTGATCGCAGTTGCGGCGGCCGCGGGGTTCTGGTTCCTGTGGCGAGCGCCCAAAGCGCAGGAAACTGCGCAGCTGCAGGCGGAGATCGACTCACTGCAGGCCCGGGTCGATCAGGCAAAGCGTGACTTGGCCGGAGGAACGGTCGAGGATCTGCGGCAGACCATCGAGGCATACGAGGGGAGCTTGGGCATCATGCGGCAATTGGTGCCGGCGGAGAACGAAGTACCGCAGTTGATCGACGACATCGCGTCACGCGCGTCGTTGCGCGAAGTGAACATCGCCGAGTTCGCCCGGCAGGCGCAGGAGCCAGGCGGGATCTTCGACACTTATCGGTATCGCCTCAACGTGTTCGGCTACTATGACCAACTCAGCGAGTTCATTTCAGACGTAGCCTCGCTGCCGCGGATCATGGTACCGTATGACCTCACCTTGAGTCCGGCCGAACAGTCGCAGATGGGCCTCTATGGCGACACCACGGGCGCGCTGCTGCGCGCGCAGTTCTTGGTACGGACGTTCGTGAAGTCGCAGGCGGGAGGAAACTAGTGAGAGTCCGTAGCGCGCTGACCTGGGTGGCGGTGTGCGCCGGTCTGGGCACGGCCGCCTGCGGTGGGGATGAGGCGCCGGCTGCCGGTGCCCCCGTCACCGAGCCGCCTCCGCCGGCCATCGAAGGCACGGCCCCGCAGGAAGCGGTGCAGCAATCCGAACAACTCGTGCGCGAGGTGTTCTCCTACCGGGGCTCAGGCCGCGATCCGTTCGTGTCGCTGCTCAAGACGGGTGACGTGCGGCCCCTCATCGACGATCTCCGGGTGACAGCCATCAACTATGACCCGCGCTACCCGGGCGGGAGCATTGCTGTGTTGCGTGATACGACGGTCAACAAACGCTATACGGTTCGGGTGGGCGACGAGTTGGGTCGACTGCGGGTTGTCGAGATCAACCCGGACGAAGTGATGATCATGATCGAAGAATTCGGCGTTGAACGGCAGACGGCTCTCCGACTGCGCCGCCGACGGGAGGGAACCTAATGAAGCGGTCAATCGTGCTTGCCCTGGTCGGGCTCATCCTGATGGCGCCCGAAGCCCTTGGGGCGCCAGGCGAAGTCAAGGCGGTGAGTGTCGTGCCGGGCGCCGGTCGTGCCTTCGTCGTCATCGACGTGACCGGCAGCGTGAGTGTCCAAGACTTCACGCTCGACAACCCGGCGCGCTTGGTGATCGACGTCATGGGCGCAACGCTCGAGATGCCGAACATCGCGTACGACGGTCGCAATCGCGGCGGCATCGTCAACATTCGCTCGGCGCAGTTCCGGAGCGATGTCGTGCGGATCGTGCTCGAGCTCGAGTCGCTCAAAGGCTACGAGCTGGAGTACGCCGACAATGCCATCCGCATCTCGATTGGCGCGGACCGGAAGTTTTCGGCGTGGTCATCGGTCACTCCGGCTGATCGGGTAGCCGCAGAGGAGCTCTACGCCTCGGCAACCCCGCCTCCGCCGGCGTTCGCGTCTCAGCAGCCGGTCGTCACGGCGTCCTATGACTCCGCGTCCGTCGCCGAGGTCATGGAGGGCTTCGCCGAGCTCAGTGGTAGGACGATCGTGCTCGGGCGCGAGGTGGACGGCTTCGTCACCGCGCGCATCCGGAATCAGCCGTGGGACGTTGCGTTCCAGGCAATCCTGGACGCGCAGGGTCTGATGGCCGACGAGGATGAGTATGGCATCATTCGTGTCGACACCCGTGCCGCGCTGGCGGCTCGGGACTCGATCGAACCAGTCAACACGAAGATCCTGCGGGTCAACTACGCCAAGGCGACCTCGCTCCTCCAAGTGCTCGACGGTGCCAAGTCAGACCGCGGGACTGTCGTGGCCGACACGGCGACGAACAGCCTCGTCATCACCGATGTACCGCGACGCATGGAGCAGATGGAGGACCTGGTCGGCGGGTTGGACATTCCGACTCCGCAGGTTTCCATCCAAGCCAAGATCATCGTCGTGAGTCGAACGGACGTGTTGGACCTTGGCATTCAGTATGACTGGGCTGACGACTGGTTCAATTCCCACGCTCCCGGCGACCCATTTCAGGAAACGTTCTTCAATACGGTGATTGAGCGACCCGATCCGTCGACCGGACAGGACATCGATGGCGATGGAATCGCCGACGCCTACGAGCCCTATGATCCGCGTGAGGTCCCGGCAGTCGTCGATTTGGGTGGCGACGTGATAGCCGGTGTGGCGAATGCTGATGCAGAGCTTCCGTCTACGGCGCTGGACGTGTTGTTCTCGGTTGCGATCGGCCGGTTCAGCCTGACGGCATGGCTCCAGGCGCTCCAAGAGGTCCAGCTTGCCGACGAGCAGGCAGAGCCCGTGGTGACCACATCGGACAACCAGCAGGCCGAGATTCTCGTGGGCGACCGGACACCGATCCGGGTGGTGGACGTTGGTGCGCAATCGGCAGCGGCCGCGAGCATTCAGTTGGTCGAAAGCGGCATTCGACTGCTGGTCACGCCGCATGTGACGGCTAACCGCCAAGTGCTGCTCGACATCCTGACGGAGGCGTCGTCGTTCGAGCAGGTGAGCACCGACGCGGGCTTCAACCTGACCACCCGTCGCGCGAGCAGCCAGGTGCTGGTCAACGACGGCCAGACCGCCGTCATTGGCGGTTTGACGCGGACCCAAGTGACGCTGTCCAAGAGTGGGATTCCGTTCCTGGTCGACCTGCCGATCATCGGCAACCTGTTCGGGGTGACACGGCAGCGCGAGGAGCGCAACGACCTCCTGATCTTGGTGACGCCACACATCGTCGAACTGCCGGACGTATCGGGTAACTGATCTTCCGGTAGGTCCCCGGGGCCCACACGGTGCCCCGACACGTGTGAGTGGTTCTCCCAAGCCCGACCAGTGGTCGGGCTTGGGTCTTTTTGGAGGGTGTTCGTGATCACGTTCACTACAGCCGGCGAATCCCATGGGAAAGGGTTGGTCGTCATCCTCGAGGGGATGCCGGCAGGGCTGCCCCTCGTCCCAGACGACATTGACCATCAACTGCGCCGGCGCATGGCTGGGTATGGCCGTGGCGCCCGCATGAAGATCGAAGACGACGGCGTGGAGGTGTTGAGCGGCGTGCGGGCCGGCGAAACGATCGGATCACCGATCGCCCTGCTGATCCGGAACCGCGATTGGGAGAACTGGAAGGACATCATGGCTGCCGAGCCTGATCCACCGGGTGCCCCGCCGCGCCAGCGAAGGCTCACCCGACCGCGGCCGGGCCACGCCGACCTCGTGGGGACACTCAAGTACGACCGTGAGGACGCACGCGACGTGCTCGAGCGCGCCAGTGCGCGCGAGACCGCGGCACGGGTAGCCGCAGCTGGCGTGTGCCGGATCTTGTTACAGTCATTCGGCGTGGAGATTGGGAGCCACGTCCTGTCGCTGGGGCCGATTCGCGCGCCTAACGTGACGGAGGTGCCTGTGCCGCTCAACGAGGTAGCGGACCAGTCACCAGTGCGGTGCCTCGATCGAGCGACGTCGGATGCAATGGTGGCGGCGATCGACGAGGCCAAACGCAGAGGTGACACCCTCGGCGGCGTCGCGGAAGTCGTGGCGCGCGGTGTGGTGGTGGGACTGGGTTCACACGTGGCGTGGCACAGCCGTCTGGATGCACGTCTGGCGCAGGCCGTCATGTCGATTCCGGCCGTCAAGGGTGTCGAGATTGGAAGTGGCTTCGCGGTGGCTGGCATGGCCGGATCCGAAGCCCATGACGAGATCGCGCCGGGTGGGGACCCGCGAACGGGCATGGTGTCGCGCCACACGAACAGAGCTGGCGGGCTCGAGGGTGGGATGACTACCGGGGAGCCCTTGGTGGTGCGGGCAGCCATGAAGCCCATCAGCACCCTCATGCGTCCCCTTGAATCCGTGAGCCTCGACACAGGCGAGACGGCCTCCGCGCAGTCGGAACGATCCGACGTGACGGCCGTCCCGGCGATGGGGGTCATTGCCGAAGCCATGATAGCCATGGTTCTCGCGCAGGCAATGACTGAGAAATTTGGCGGGGACTCCTTGAGAGACATGCGCCGCAGTTATGACGCCTATGTGTCGCGGCTCGAGCACCGTTGGGACGCGTGAAGCGTCACATCATGCTGATCGGTCTTCCGGGCTCCGGCAAGACCGTTGTTGGACGTCACGTCGCACAGCAGCTGGACACACGCTTTGTCGACGTTGACGCACTGATCGAAGAGACCGAAGCGCAAACAGTCACAGAGATTTTCGAGCAGCGCGGTGAGCCCGCGTTCCGTGACTTGGAACGGTCTGTCGTCCGGGCGCTGCTCCAGGAGCGCCCAAGCGTGATCGCTCCAGGCGGTGGCTGGGCAGCGCAACCGCACACGTTGGCCGACGCGGCTTGTGCGCTGCTCGTGCACCTCGTGACAGAGCCCTATGAGGCATCCCAGCGCGTGGCCCAGTGCGGTGACCGGCCACTCCTCAAGGGGGAAGCTGCGAAGGAACGCATGCTGGAACTGTGGGAAGCGCGGCGCGTGTTCTATGAGCGAGCCGGTCATGCCGTTGAGACGACCGGTCAGTCGGTCGAGCACGTTGTCCAGCACGTGGTCGCGCTTGCGCGATCGGCGGGCGGGTGGTAACTATGCGCGCCGCGTCGCGGCGAACCGCAGACGTGTGGCACTGTGTAAGTCGTTTATAGATAATAACTTGAATGTTTCGGCCCAGGTGGCGTTCGCGTCCGTCTGGGCCGTCGGTCCCTCCGGGGACACCTCAACGGCTCGCCTGTTGAGAGACGGTTGAAGGGACTGAACGACGTTTCCGCGAGAGAAGACCTGACGACGACCATGGCGACGAGAACGAAGCGGAAAGCAACGAAACCGAAGAAGAAAGCGACGAAGACGAAGCGGTCGACGTCGCGTGCTGCTGCGACCACGAAGAAGTCGACGAAGCGTGCAGTGAAGACGTCGGGTGCACGCAAACCGGCTGCGACGAAGCGCGCTGGTGCAGGTAAGACGCTCGTTGTAGTGGAATCGCCGGCCAAGGCCCGCACCATCTCGAAATACCTGGATCCCGGGTACTCGGTGAAAGCCACGGTCGGGCACATCCGCGATTTGCCGCAGCGTGAGCTTGGCGTGGACATCGAGAACGGCTTCGCGCCCAAGTACGTGACGATCCGTGGCAAAGGCAAGCAACTGGCCGCGATCAAACGGTCCGCCCAAGAGGCGTCGTCGGTCCTGCTGGCCACGGACCCGGACCGGGAAGGGGAGGCGATCGCGTGGCATGTGGCGGAGCAACTTGGCGACGGCTCGAAGATCCGCCGCGTCTTGTTCCATGAGATCACGCGGGAGGCCATCCGAGAAGCGATCGACGCGCCATCGGCCATCGACGAGCAAAAAGTCGATGCGCAACAGGCCCGACGTATCTTGGATCGCCTGGTTGGGTACAAGGCGAGCCCGCTGCTCTGGAAAGCTGTGAAGCGCGGACTCTCGGCCGGCCGCGTCCAGACCGTGGCGTTGCGGTTGATCGTCGAGCGTGAGCAGGCGATCCGCGACTTCAAGCCACAGGAGTATTGGTCGATCGAGGCCGATCTCGAGGCCAAGCGCAAGCGGTTCACGGCGAAGCTGCACAAGATCGATGGTAAGGCACCCGCGCTCGATTCTGAGAAGAAGGCCAAGGCGATCGTCGACGCCGTGAGCGGCAAGCCGTTTGTTGTGAGCCGCGTGGAGCGCAAGCAGCGGCGCAAACGGCCGGGACCACCATTCATCACCAGCACGCTACAGCAGGAAGCTGCCAAACGGCTTGGGTTCTCCGCAAAGCGGACGATGCGTGCGGCGCAGGACTTGTACGAGGGTGTGGAGCTTGGGCAGGAAGGTGCGGTCGGACTCATTACGTACATGCGAACTGACTCGCCGCGCGTCAGCGCGGGCGCGATTGAGGCGGTCCGAGCCTTCATTGGCCAGCATTACCGTGAGCAGTATCTGCCAGCCAAACCCAATTTCTATCGAACCAAGAAAACGGCACGGGCGCAGGAGGCTCACGAGGCGATCCGGCCCACCGATGTGAATCGCCGTCCCGACGATATCAAGCGTGACCTTTCAGCCGATCAATTCAAGCTCTACCAGCTGATATGGCTTCGGTTTGTCGCCTCGCAAATGACGCCGGCCGTGTACGACACCACGACGATCGATTTCGACGTCAAAGGGTTTCTCTTCCGCGCAACCGGATCGGTACCCGTCTTCGACGGATTCCACGTGCTCTACGCCGACACGAAGGAGAAGGAAGAGGGGCAGACGTTCGAAGATCTGTCACCGGTGCCGGCGCTCGAGAAGGACGATGAGGCGGCGGTGCACAAGATCACGCCGAATCAGCACTTCACCGAACCACCGCCCCGGTTCAGTGAGGCGAGTCTGGTCAAAGAGCTCGAAGGGGACGGGATTGGTCGCCCCAGTACCTACGCCTCCATCATCTCGACGCTGCGCGACCGCGGGTACGCACGTATGGAGAACCGCCGCTTCCATTCGACAGAGTTGGGAGAGACGGTGACTCGCGTCATGGTGAGCCGCTTTCCTGACATCTTCAGCGTCGAATTCACGTCGCTGATGGAGACGGAGCTGGATAAGGTCGAAGAAGGAGAGCTGGGTTGGCAGAGGGTGCTCAAGGACTTCTATGGGCCATTTGCGAAGGCATTGGAATCCATCGACACGGCCGCCCTCATCCGCGAGGCTCATGACGTCGAGGATCTCGAGAAGAAACCGTGTCCCGAATGCGGTGGCAAGCTCACGGTGAAGAGTGGCCGGTTCGGACCGTTCATCGCTTGCACCAAATATCCCGAGTGCCGCTATACGCAGCCGCTCAAGAGCGACAAGGTCCCTGACCGTCCCACGGAGGAAAAGTGTCGCGACTGTGGAGCACCGATGGTCATCAAGACGGGACGATACGGGGAGTTCCTCGCGTGCACCAAGTATCCCGAGTGCAAGCACACGCGTCCCATTCCCTTGGGTGTCACGTGTCCCAAGTGCGGGGAAGGTGACCTGACTGAGCGGCGGACGCGACGCGGACGGTCGTTCTACGGCTGCTCACGCTATCCGGATTGTGACTTTTCGACGTGGCATCGTCCCGTGCCGGAGGAGTGTCCGTCGTGCAAGTTCGTGGGTGCCGAAAAGCGCGCGACCAAGGCGCGTGGTGAATATCGCCGGTGTCTCAAGTGCGAAGAGGAGTTCATCCCGGAGTCGGCGCCGAGCGCAGCTGCATCGCAGTGAACGCCACCGTGGTGGGCGGCGGCCTGGCGGGATGCGAGGCCGCCTGGGCGTTGGCCCAGCGCGGGGTGGTCGTCACTCTGGTCGAGATGCGCCCGCATCGCACCACGCCGGCCCATCAATCGGAGCACCTCGCCGAGATCGTCTGCAGTAACACTTTCAAATCGCTAGAACTTACGAATGCCCACGGCCTGTTGAAGGCCGAGTTGCGCGTGCTTGGCAGTCTACTGATGGACGTTGCAGCGCACGCGCGCATTCCCGGTGGTGCTGCGCTCACGGTCGACCGTAGCCTGTTTAGCCGGGAAGTGACGCGGCGGATTGCCAACCATCCGAACATCCAGGTCGTGCGCGAGGAAGCGATGGAGCTTCCCACACCGGGCATCGTGGCGACGGGTCCCCTTACCTCGGATGCGTTGGCCATGGTCATCCGGAGTCGATTGGGCATCGAGTCGTTGGCGTTCTACGATGCGATTGCACCGATCGTTGACGGCGATTCGGTGGACGAGGGCGAGCTGTATCGGCTGTCCCGGTACGGGAAGGGTGACGGCGATGATTTCCTGAACGTGCCGCTCAGTCGCGCCGCCTACGAGTCGTTGGTCGATGCGCTGGTATCGGCAGAGCAGCATGTCGCCCACGAGTTCGATCCCATCCCGTTCTTCGAGGGATGCCTCCCGATCGAAGAAATGGCCCGTCGAGGACGGGAGACCATGCGCTTCGGGCCGCTCAAGCCGGTCGGTTTGCCGGACCCGCGGACCGGCACGGAGCCGCACGCCGTGGTGCAGCTCCGCCGGGAGGACCGTGCTGGGCAGATGTGGAATCTGGTCGGTTTCCAAACCAGGCTGAAGATCGGTGAGCAGCAACGGATTGTGCGAAGCCTGCCCGGTCTGGCGGAAGCGGAGTTCTATCGCTACGGGAGTGTTCACCGTAACACGTATCTCAACACGCCTGCCGCGCTCACGGCGTCGCTCGCGCTGCCGGATGATCCGCTCACGATGTTCGCTGGGCAGTTGACAGGTGTCGAAGGGTACACGGAGTCACTGGCCACGGGACTGCAGGCTGGGATCAATCTGTCGCGTGCGCTGGCAGGTAGCCCGCCGCTCCTCCCGCCCGCCGAGACGATGCTCGGTGCGTTGCTGCGCTACCTCCATGAGTGCGACCCGAGCCGCTTCCAGCCGATGAATGCCAACTTCGGACTCCTTCCGCCGTTGGAGTCGCGTGTCCGGGACAAACGTCGCAAAAGAGAACTGTTGTCCGAGCGCGCATTGGCAGCCATGCATCGTTTTGCGGACGAAGTGGCTACTATTCCGGTGTGATGGCTGCACGCCGCACTGAGCCGCCTGCCCAAGCCGCCCTCAGGCCGGAAATCCACGAGTTCCTGGTATTCCTCGCCAAGGAACGGAACGACTCTCCGCACACGGTCAAGGCGTACGGGCGTGATCTGGCCCTGCTCCAGACCTTCTGCGACGACTACTATGGTGGGACCACGCAATGGAGCTGGGAATCGCTCGATCGGCTGGCGGTGCGCTCCTTCATGGGGGATCTCACACGGCGCGGCCTCTCGAAGCGATCGATCGCGCGTGCGGTCTCCGTGTTCCGGACCTTTTATCGCTTCCTCGGCACGAGGTACGGCATCGACGAGAACCCAGCCCGCGGAGTGCGCACACCCAAGCTCGAGCGGCGGCTCCCCGGGGTGCTCGATCGTGCACAGATCGACATGATGTTTGAATACGCCACGGCGATGGCCTCTGACGGGGGGTTCGGTCCGATTCGTGACTTGGCGATCCTCGAGCTGTTCTACGCGACGGGCATGCGCCTGTCGGAACTCGCAGGCCTCAACGTGTCCGATGTGGACATCGTGTCCGAGCAGGTCAAGGTCAGGGGTAAGGGCAAGAAGGAGCGAATCATTCCGTTCGGTGGATATGCGTCGCGGGCCCTTCGACGGTTGCTGACCGAGCGTGACGAGTTACTGGCCGACTCGAAGTCACGACGTGTCGATCGCCGCGCCGTATTCCTATCGCTTCGAGGCAAACGCCTGTCGGCTCGCGGTGTGCAGGCAATCGTGCGGCGGTACCTGCGCGGTCTGGACGAGGGCGTGGGTCTCAAGGTTCACAGCTTACGGCACAGCTTCGCGACGCACATGCTGGATGCGGGCGCCGACCTGCGCGCGGTGCAAGAGCTCCTAGGTCACGCTTCATTGCGCACCACCCAGGTGTATACTCATACGAGCGTGGCACATCTCAAGAAGGTGTATCAGAAGGCGCATCCGCGGGCGTGAAGAACTGACACTGAGACGACATGGACGACTGCGAGAAGAGAGCTTTGTTGATGCAGATGCCGGAGGCGCCGCATGTCAATCGTCGGCGTCGTCAGAGTCGTCTCGCAGCGAAGCTGCGTCGTCCTGGGCAAAGAGGTCAATGATGAACCAGATGCACGCAACCACCATCCTCGCCGTTCGCAAGGACGGACGTGTGGCGATGGGAGGTGATGGCCAGGTCACCGTGGGCGATACGGTCATGAAGGCCCACGCCAACAAGGTCCGCACGTTGGCGGGCGGCAAAGTCGTGGCCGGCTTTGCCGGGGCGTCCGCCGATGCGTTCACGCTGTTCGAGAAGTTCGAGGAAAAGCTCGAACGGTTTCCGGGAAATATCTCGCGCGCGGCGGTCGAGCTGGCGAAGGACTGGCGGAGCGATCGGGTGCTGCGGCGCCTCGAGGCGTTGCTCGCCGTCGCGAACGCCGAGCATGGGTACATCATCAGCGGCATCGGAGAGCTGATTGAGCCCGATGACGGCATTCTCGCGATTGGCAGTGGGGGGAACTACGCGCTGGCTGCAGCCCGCGCGTTCCTGGCGCAGACCGATCTCTCGGCGCCGGAGATCGTGCAACGGAGTCTGGAGATCGCCGCCGACATCTGTGTGTTCACGAACCACAACATCTCTGTCGTCGAGCTTGGGGCCGGGAAGGTGTCGTTGGCATGACGGACGCGAGCCAGATCGAACAGAAGGTCCAAGCGGCGGACGCCGGACCCGAGCCCCTTCCGTGGCTCGAGGAACTGCCTCCCCGACAGATCGTCGCGGAACTGGACCGGTATATCGTCGGTCAGCATGCGGCAAAGCGGGCCGTAGCGATCGCCATTCGTAATCGGTGGCGTCGATCGCAGGCCGCCGAAGGGATACGCGACGAGATTCTGCCGAACAACATCATCATGATTGGACCGACCGGCGTGGGAAAGACTGAGATTGCACGCCGGCTCGCGCGACTCTCCGGGGCTCCGTTCATCAAGGTGGAAGCGTCGAAGTTCACGGAAGTGGGGTACGTCGGTCGTGACGTCGAATCGATGATCCGGGATCTCGCGGATGCGGCCATCAACATGGTGCGCGGCGAGCGGGAAGATGACATGTACCCGACCGCCGAGCGCCGCGCCGAAGAACGTCTGTTGGACCTGCTACTGCCCGCGCCTGGGAAGAAGCCGACGAAACCGGCGCAGGAACCGGAAAAGGTCGAGCGGGAGCGGTTGCCTGACGACGAGGATGGGGACGAGCGTCCACGGTTTGTCGTGTCGCCGGCTGGCGTGGTGCGCTCGGGAGAGGAGGCGATCGTTGACGCTGGTGAGGACACCGACGAGCGACGCAAGCGCACGCGCGAGAAGCTCCGCGGGCTGCTCAAAGACGGCAAGCTCGAGGAACGCGAAGTGGAGATCGAGGTGCAGCAACAGGCGTTTCCCGCCATTGACCTGATGCCGTTTCAACCGGGCATGGAGGGCGCGGACGTCAACTTCACGGAGATGCTGCAGGACATGCTCCCCAAACGGACCAAACGGCGTACCGTGCGTTTGTCCGAGGCGCGACGGACTCTGATCGATGAGGAGCTCCGCAGGTTGGTCGACATGGACGACATCGTGAACGAGTCGCTCGATCGGGTAGAGAACCACGGGATCATCTTCATCGACGAGTTGGACAAGATCGCGGGTGAGCGTGGACAGGCGGGCCCCGACGTATCGCGCGAAGGTGTGCAGCGCGATCTCCTCCCCATCGTAGAAGGTTCCACGGTGCAGACCCGGTATGGGTACGTGCGCACCGATCACGTGCTCTTCGTCGCCGCTGGCGCGTTTCACGTGTCGAAGCCGTCGGACTTGATCCCGGAGTTGCAGGGACGGTTCCCGATTCGGACCGAGTTATCCGCGCTGTCTCAGGAGGACTTCGTGCGGATCATGACGGAGCCTGAGAACTCATTGGTCAAGCAGTACCAGGCCCTGTGTGCGGCCGAGGGGGCGGAGCTTTCATTCACGGACGCCGGCGTGGCCGAGATCGCGCGGATCGCCATGATCATGAATGAGCGCACCGAAAACATCGGGGCTCGTCGGCTCCACACCGTGATGACGACACTGTTGGAAGACGTGCTCTTCGATCTTCCGGAGCTCCCGGATAAGAAGATCGGGTTTGACGCAGACCGCGTGCAGGAGCGGCTCATGCGCATCGTCGACGACGAAGATCTGAGGAAGTACATCCTGTAGGAGTCCCTTCCCCAGGGGCACGCGGGTCAGGGCCGTCGCGCGCGTGAGTCTGCCGTCCTCGCAGGTGACGCTCTCTCCCGCGATCCCCCCGACCGTGTTGAGAAGTCTTTCTTTACAGGGCTTTCCCGCGCGGCTACAATCATGGTCGCGACTGTCATTTTGACCGGCTTCCGGTGCCGTATGTCTAAGCGTGATTTCCTGAAGATTCCAGATCTGACCGCCAGTGAGATTGAAGAGTTGTTTGATCTGACGACAGAGTTGAAGGCGGGCCGCTACCGTCAGCAACCCCTTGCTGGCAAGGCGCTCGCGATGGTGTTTACCAAGAGCAGTACCCGAACGCGCGTGTCGTTCGAATCCGGCATGTTCCAACTCGGGGGATCTGCGCTGTTCTTGTCGGGGCGCGATCTCCAGCTTGGACGTGGCGAGCCGATCAAGGACACGGCGCGTGTGCTGTCGCGCTATATCGACGGGATCATGATCCGCACCTTTGCGCATGCGGACGTAGAAGAACTCGCTCGACACGCCAGCGTTCCCGTGATCAACGGCCTCACCGACCACCTGCATCCGTGCCAGATTCTCGCGGACATCTTCACGGTGCGTGAGGAATTCGAGGATTGGAGGCATCGCGTCGTCGCGTGGGTCGGGGACGGGAACAACGTGGCCAATTCGTGGCTGCACGCCGCGGCGGTGTTGGGCTTCGAGCTTCGCCTGGCCTGTCCCGAAGGGTACGAGCCCGATCACCAGATTTTCGAACTGGCACAGCGCGCGGCGAAAGTGTCGATGCACGAGGATCCTGAAGACGCTGTCCGAGGGGCCCATGTCGTGAACACCGACGTGTGGGCATCGATGGGGCAGGAGGGCGAGGCGGAATCCCGCGCCTTGGCGTTCAAGGGCTACTGCGTGGATGCCGAACTCATGCAGGCGGCTGCGCCAGACGCGATCTTCCTCCACTGCCTCCCCGCGCATCGCGGTGAGGAGGTCACGGATGAGGTCATCGAGGGCCCGCAGTCCCGCGTGTTCGACGAGGCGGAGAACAGGCTCCACGTGCAGAAGGGTCTGTTGGTCAGATTACTGGGTGGAGAGGAGGGGGCATGAGTGCTGACGTCCTGAAACGGACGCCGTTCCATAATCTACACGTGCAGCTCGGCGCCAAGATGGTGCCGTTTGCCGGCTTCGAGATGCCGGTCCAGTATCCTACTGGGATCACCAAAGAGCACGACGCCGTGCGCACGAGCATCGGTGTGTTCGACGTATCCCACATGGGGGAGTTCGAGTTCACCGGACCGGACCGCAATGCCTGGGTGAATCGACTCACGTGCAACGACGTCGGTGTGCTCGAAGACGGGCAGGCACAGTACACGGCGTTGCTCAACGATCGTGGCACGTTCATCGATGACTGTCTGGTGTATCGCTTCGACGATCGGGTCATGGTGGTGGTCAACGCCGCCAACTTGGAGAAGGACTGGGATCACGTCGTCGCGAGCAAGAACAACATCAACGCCCGAGTCAAGAACATCTCCGACGAGGTAGCGCTGCTGGCGGTTCAAGGTCCCGAGAGCGAGGCGCTGCTGCAGTCCCTCACACAGCTCAAGCTGTCAGCGATCGGGTACTATCGCTTCGAGGTCGGTCACGTCGCGGGCGTCGACTGTTTCGTCGCCCGGACGGGCTACACGGGAGAAGACGGGTTCGAGCTCTACTTCCGACCCAAGCATGCGGAAGTCATGTGGCATGCCGTGGCAGGACAGGGACGGGCGACACCGTGTGGTCTTGGCGCCCGGGACACGCTGCGCCTCGAGATGGGGTACGCGCTCTACGGCAATGACATCGATGACACGGTGAACCCCTACGAGGCGCGACTTGGGTGGATCGTCAAGCTCGACAAGGGCGTGCCGTTCAGTGGGAAGGGGGCGCTCGAGCGCATCAAGGCCGCTGGTCCCACACGACGCCTCGTGGGATTTCGCATGACGGAAGAGCGCGTCATCCCCCGTCACGGATACCCGGTCTTCCTCCGGGATCACCAAGTGGACGTGGTGCGAAGTGGCGGGTTTAGCCCGTCGCTCCGGGAAGGGATCGGCACGACCTATTTGCCGCTCCACTCGGTCAAGCCCGGCACTCCCCTCCAGGTGGAGTGCCGGGGACGGCGGGTGGGTGCGGAGGTCGTGCGGATGCCGTTTTACACGCAGGGGAGCGTCAGGAAAGCGTAGGCGATGGTATCACGATGGCGCTACGCATCGCCGTGCTCACGATCTCCGATTTGGCGTCAGCCGGGAAACGCGCCGACGTGTCCGGCGACACCGTGGTGCGCTGGGCGGAAGAGCATGGCCACCGCGTGACCACGCGCGACACGGTCCCGGACGAATCAGACCGGATAGCTGCCCGGCTGATCCGTTGGGCGGACGACGATGTCGCTGATGTCATCGTGACGACTGGAGGAACGGGACTCGCGCCGCGAGACGTCACGCCGGAAGCTACGCACGCGGTGGTCGAGCGTGTCGTGCCGGGCATTGCTGAGGCGATCCGCGCCGCGGCCAGGCACTCGACGCCGCGGAGTGTGTTGTCACGCGGACTGGCTGGCACACGGGCGCAGGCCCTCATCATCAATTTGCCGGGGGCGCCAAAGGGTGTAGAGGACGGCCTCGACACCATCAGCCCCATTCTCGTGCACGCGGTGCAGGTGCTCAAGGCCCGGCCGACGGATCACTCATGACCGATCGCGCGCTCCTCACGATGGATGACCTCGAGAACGCCGTGCCGCTCAACGTGGCGTTCGAGGCCGCGGGGTACGACACCGCACTCTTGTCGTCCCAGGACGATGCACGTGAGGTATTTAGCGGGACGCAGTTCGATGTCGTGATTCTCACCGGGTCGCTGACGGAGCGACGCTCGCGCGCCCTCGTCGCACTCGCGCGTCACGAGTCCCGTGCCACCCTCGGGCTGGTCGAGGAAAACCACGTCGATCCCGCGCAGCTTGCCCGCGACCTTGGGCTCACCGCCTGGATGCGCAAGCCCGTGGATCCCCCGGACGTGGTCGCTGCGGCCGGCAGGCTGATTGCCCGACGCCGCCTGCAGGAGCACACCGGCATCCTCGGAGAAAGTCCAGCCATTCAGGAAGTGTTGGTCAAGATCGAGCTGATGGCTCCGGTGTCCAGTACCGTTCTCGTCGAGGGTGCGTCGGGTACGGGCAAGGAACTGGTCGCACACGCGATCCATCATCTGTCGCCACGGCGGAACGGACCGTTCATCGCGGTGAATTGCGCCGCGTTGCCTGAAACGCTGCTCGAATCGGAGCTCTTCGGGCACGAGAAGGGTGCGTTCACGGGGGCTGCCGAACGCCGGCTCGGTCGATTCGAGTTGTCCGATGGCGGAACGATCTTCCTCGACGAGATCGGAGAAATGCCGCTGGCGCTGCAGGTCAAACTGCTGCGCGTGCTCGAGAACCATAGCTTCTTCCGCGTCGGGGGAACGCAGCCGATTCGAGTCGATGTGCGTGTCATCGCGGCGACGAACCGCCCACTCAAGGAAGCGAGCGCGCTGGGCGAGTTTCGCGAAGACCTCTTCTTCCGGCTCAACGTATTGCAGATCTATTTGCCGCCGCTCCGCGAGCGACGCAGTGACATCCCGATTCTGGTGAAGCGCTTCGTCAGAGAGTTGAGTGCGATGCACGGTCGATCGTTCCGCGGTATCAGCCCTGAAGCGATGCAGATTCTGGTCGACGCGGATTGGCCGGGCAATGTCCGCCAGCTACGCAACCTGGTGGAGTCGATGGTCGTGTTGGCGCCCGGCCGGGAGATCCTCGCGAGTGACATCCCAGTAGATGTGCGCGAGGGCGGCACGCGCTTGCTACCGATGCGCGTGTCGAGCGGGGCGAGTGGCGTCGGTGGCCAGGAAGTCGAGTTCATCCTGCGCAGTCTGATGGAGCTCAAGCTTCAGATCGAGGAGCTGCGGCGGCGCATGGACGAAGAGCCGCAGCGCGTCGAGGTGATCGACGCCGGTCGCCGCGAGGGGCTCGAGCGGTTCCCAATCGTCGATGTGCTGGAGGTAGAGCCCCGGGAAGCGATGGAGCGGTCGGTGGGACGGTCGCGGACCGTGGTGTACGAGTCGGGAATGACCATGGCAGATGTCGAGCGAGCGACCATCGACGCGGCCCTCGAGGAGACCGGTGGGAATCGCCGGCGGGCCGCAGGGAAGCTCGGCATCGGCGAACGGACGTTGTATCGCAAGATCAAGGAGTACGAGCTCGCCTGAGGCCCGCCGTCACCTGGCTAAGCAATCGGGCAGGCGTCGCAACCTCAAGAGAGCACGAATCTTGCGCCCCCACATAGGGCCATACTCTCGTTCGATGGAAGAAGCGAGGCACGACCCCAACGAAAGGCGGAGACGTCCGTGGAGCGCCGTGTCGTATGTTCCAGCCGGAATGTTGCGCTGCCGCAACGTGAGGAGCGGGCCCGTATTGTGTGCCCCCCCTCCGAGTCGAAGGAAGCCCCCAGGGCGCAAATCCCGACTAAATCAATCGGCAAAAAAGGCGTGTCAGGAACGATTTTTGTCGGGATTTCTCATTCCATTGACAGTCGGTCAGCTGTGAGTCATAGTAACGGTCCGCTGGACGGGGCCTTTCAGCCCGCCGTGGCCCGTAGGGGGTAGGCCGTGCGCTTCGAAGTGAACGAGAAGTGCGTCGGCTGCCTGGCGTGCATCCGGGTATGTCCCTCTGAGGCAATTGCGGTGGACGCAGACGTCGTCCGTATTGTGGACGAGTCGTGCATACGGGCGGGGGCGTGCGTGCCTGCGTGTCCGCACGACGCGATACGAGCGGTCGGCGAGCTTGCTGAAGCGGTGGCACTGGCGGAACGGGGTGACGCGGCGCTCATTCTGAGTGTCGAGTCGGACGTGCACTTCGATCCGTGCGCGCCGGAGCAGGTGGTCAACGCGTGCCACGCCGCCGGCTTTCGCTTCGTGTCGCGTGGGATTGTCGGTGACGAGTTGGTGGCGGAAGAGTACCGCCGACTCCTGGGGAATCCTGGGTGGGAAACGCTGATTCGGTCGACCTGCCCCGTGGTGATCGAGAAAGTCCGGAACGACTACCCGGACCTGGTGCCGTATTTGGCGCCGATCATGACGCCCGTTGCTGCAGAGGCGGCGTATCTTCGGGCGGCACACGGTGCGGATATCAGGATCGTGTATGCCGGTGTCTGTGTAGCCGACGGCAACGGTGACGTGGATGCGGTCGTGACCTTCGAGGAGCTCGCGCAAGTATTTGCGCTGCGTCACATCGAAGTGTCACAACAACCGCGACATTTCACCCGGATACCGGCCGTGAGACAACGGTATGTGAGTACGCCGGGTGGGCTGCCGCTGCCTGTGCTACAGGAGGAGCCGCAGACCAGTCGGCGGTTCCGGAAGGTTCGCGGGATCGGTGCGCTGGAGCTGCTTGCACGCGCTGTGCTGATTGACAAAGAGCCATTGGGTTTCGTGGATTTATTGCCCTGTGAGGGGTGTCTGGATCACCCGCTGTTGGGGCCGCGTGAGGAGTTGTTCCGCCGCCGCCGCGTCGCGCAGGAGGCGGAGCCCCCGCGGAGCGCCTTGCCGGTGATCGAGGCCTGGATGTCGGTGTCGGTGAGCAAGCGGCATGTGGAGCACCACAACGGGAAGCGCTTGGTCGAGGGTGACTTGCGGTTGGTGGTCGACGCCATTGGGCGGGCGCCCGGCGGTGCCGAGTGGGACTGTGGGGCGTGCGGCTTCTCGACCTGCCGGACGTTTGCGAAAGCGTTGCTGCGGGGGCGGGCCACCTATCGGCAATGCCCCCCGTATCAGGCCCGCAGCGCGGCGGAGGCCCGGGAGCAG
>Ga0224512_10001990_pt1 | contig 19083 bp, 13 predicted proteins | sample SF_May12_sed_USG_4_FD_169103 | JGI IMG/M metagenome (GOLD analysis project Ga0224512, IMG submission 169103) | Sediment microbial communities from San Francisco Bay, California, United States - SF_May12_sed_USGS_13 | ecosystem: Environmental > Aquatic > Marine > Sediment | place: USA... | reverse complement strand
AGGAGCCGTATCGACCGTTTATTCTCGTTTGCGCGCACGCCGGTGTCAAAACAGGCGAAGACGGTCCCACGCATGCCGATCCGCAGGCGTTGCAGCTGCTACAGGAGAACTTTCCCTACGGTACCATGATCACGCTCACACCGTGGGATCCCCAGGAACTATGGCCCGTTATGTCGAAAGCGTTGGCAAAGCGGCCAGCGGTGATCGCGCCCTTTGTCACGCGTCCTAGCGAGGAGATTCTGGATCGTGAGGCCCTGGGGATCGCGCCGGCGATCGATGCGCGCTGGGGCGTGTATCAGCTACGTCGCCCCAAGGGCGAAGGCGAGGGCACTCTGGTGCTGCAGGGTAGCGAGGTTGGCTACGCGTTTGTGACGGGAGCGCTGCCCATGCTGATTGCGGAGGGCATCGACCTCAACGTTTACTATGTGGCCAGCGCCGAACTGTTTGACCTTCTTTCTCCAACCGAGCAGGAGCGCATTTTCCCGGTGGCACGCGCCAATGAGGCCATGGGTATTACCGGATTCACACTTCCCACCATGTATCGCTGGATTCGTTCCGATCGTGGTCGCCAAATGACGCTTCATCCATTCAAGAAGGGGCATTACCTTGGAAGCGGCAGGGCGGACAGGGTACTCGCCGAAGCGGGGCTCGACGGAAAAAGCCAGTTCAAAGCGATCACGCGGTATTTGAAGGAAAGGGTCTAGGACGGGGCGAGTCACCTTTTGCGTGTTTGATACTTAGTGGGATATTTGCCGGTAAAGCAGGCATGGCAATAATTGGTGGGCTTATCGAACTCGCTGGCTACGGCATCGAGCCCCTCTAGCGACAGATATCCGAGGCTGTCCGCACCGATAAACTCGGCAATTTCACGTATCGAATGAGTTGCGGCAGCCAACTCTTTTGTCTCCGGGGTGTCGATACCATAGTAACAACACGCCTTGATGGGGGGTGATGCGAGTCTGACGTGGATTTCCAAGTCCCGCGGAGCGATATCGAACTTCTGCGCTGCCTCTCTGACCATTGCAATCAAGATTCGCATGGTCGTCGAACGCACTAGCGAATCGTCCACGATAACGAAGTTACGGCGATAGCCAAGAAGCGATAACATGGTCGTAAATTTCAAGCGAACAAGATCCTCTCTTTGTGACTGACCGGCAATTTGAAACGTTCTTGGGATGTAGGGATTTCGAATAAAGAGTTCTCGAAGCGGCAACCCCGATTCGGTTGCATAACCCACCGCCGAAAAGCGGCCCGAATCGGGTACCGGTACTACAACGGCGTCTCCCACCAGTTGCTCCTGCGCTAGGCGCCTGCCCAATTGATAGCGGAAGTGTCCGACCTCTTTGTCATTTTCAAACACTTTGCTGTCGGGTCTAGCAAAGTATATCGGTTCAAATATGCACTGCTGACGGTGCCGGTTGGGTTTAACGAGTTGGTGGTGTGTTATTCGGCCTTGTAGATCGACAACAATAACCTCTCCCGGATGCACCTCACGTTCTAATTCTGCATCACGTTCGTTGAACGCGCACGTTTCCGAGGCAAACACAACAGCGTCACGCCAGCGGCCAAAGTAGAGTGGTCGGAAACCGTAGGGGTCGCGATAAAGATAGAGCTCGGTGAGTGTCATCAGACAGCCGGAATAAGCTCCCGGCGTCGTCTTCATCAGGTGCTCTAAACCGGCGACGAGATCACCACCGTTCTTACCATGCGCCGCGTGAAGAATTTTTTTGAGAATGACTTCGCCATCATTACGGCTCAGCATGACCGTGCCCGCGGCCCGCAGGTTATCGATCTCTTCTTGCAGAAGGGGGAGATCACCATTGGTCGCGTTCGAGTAAAAACCGTCCAGCAGCGTCATCCAATGTGGTTGTGCCGAGATGGCATCGGTGCCACCCGCCGTCGCATAGCGCGTCTGAGCAATGGCGATGAGTGGCTTGATCTGGTTGAAATGATCGCGGCGCTCCTTGGTGAACACCTGAGAGACGAGTCCCTTGTCCTTGAAGTGGTTGAACTTTTTTCCGTTGCTGTAGGTACAGCCAAAATTCTCCTGACCGCGGTGTTGAAGGTTAAAACCCTGCAGACCGAAGAACTTGGTCAACCCGGGGTCCCATTGGGGTGCGCAGTATCCTAGAATCCCACACATGATATACCTAGTCGAATCCTTTCATGAACCGATGCCGCAAACCGGATGGCACGCGGTTGCCAGAACCAAAATGCGTGGTATCGCTCGCTGATCCCCAGAACGTCACCGAAGCGGAGAAGGTCTTGATGTTACGCCCAGGGATGTCACTTTGCAACCTTGCTTTATGACTACTGTTGATCAAACAACCATCGATATGTGTGTTTTGCGACGCGGAGATCGCCCGCAGCCATCGCTCGCGAGTATCGGCCCCAGTGTTCATGTGGCGTCAAGGTGATGCGCTCTTGGGGATCACTAGCCAGCGATAGGACGGTTCCATTTCGCCAGATCCGGTTCGCCGCAATGGCGAAGGATGTGCGCGCGCGCCGCGTCGCGACGCTTCAACGCGGCCGACCACGGGTCCTTTACCGCACGCCCAGTCTTCACATCCGATCGGATGGTTTCTCCGATGGTTACCGTGGCCTCGCCACGCCGCGGGAACCACGTGCCAGGACGCATCATCGAACGGGTGCCCCGAAGCGCGATCGGAACTACAGGCAAATCGGACTCGGTCGCCACGATAAAGGCGCCCATGTGGAAGGGGTGGAGCCCGGGCATGCGGCGTAGCGCTCCCTCGGAGTAGAAGAGCAGCGGCCAGCCGTCACCAGCCGTGCGTGCGATCCGGCGAGCGTCCTCGATGCCCTTTTGTTTGTCAAACCGCTCTACAAAAGCGGTTCTTAACCGGCGCAGGGGAATACGAATGTGGAAGTGTCTGGTGAGTTCCGATTTGGCCACAAACCTGATGGGCCGCGGCAGAACTGCCAGCAGCACAAAGCTGTCCAGATAACTCGCGTGATTGGCTACCAGAACGCAGGGTCCGTCGGCGGGTATGTGCTCCAGCCCTTGCACCGATGTGCGTAACCCAGTCGCGCGTCTGAGAAATCGACTCGCGCGCCGGATAAGCCACCACCGCCACGAGGACTGCGGCAATAGCACAACAGGGGTCCAGAGGACCCCGGCCACGGTGGCAAACAGACCCCAGACGTACGCCGCATAGAGACCAGTAGTCGCGATTTTGGCCAGACGCATGATCTCGGGTCGCAGCCCTGAGAACGCCGCTCGCACGATCTGCCACCAAGCATGTCTGGTCTTGCCAAGCTGACCATTCTCGTAGCACTCGCGGTTGGCGAGGCGACGTATCTTTCCACTCGATGTCTTGAGAATACTCCCCGGTGGCACGAGCACGACATCGTCGGCGGGGATTTGCACTAGATCCACAGCGAGCGCGTTTATTTCCGAGCGCAAACGATCGAGCACTGTCACGTCGGTTTCACGTGTCTCAGCGACGATGACCAGTCGCTCTGTAGACGACTCCGGGTCGATGGTTCCGAAGGTGACCACATTGCCTTTGCGTATACCGGTGATGTTACCAATGGTCTCTTCTAGTTCTCGGGGTACAATGTTCCTACCCGCCCGGATGATGATGTCCTTGGAACGTCCGGTGATGTAGACGTCACCATCAGCGATATAGGCGAGGTCCCCCGAGCCCAGCCAATCCCCATTGAAAAGATCTCGTGTCGCCTCCGGATTACGGTAGTATCCGCTGGTTGACGACGGACCGCGAAACTCCAGACGTCCAACTTGACGTTCAGGCAGTTCACGTCCACTGGCGTCAACTATGCGAACCTCGTGTTGCGGCAGTGGCAAACCGCAGCCGACAAATCGGGTGCTGGGGGTGTCAGGTTGGCTTACCGGTATCGCCCGGCCATGATGTGCAAATGAGTCGCGCTCGACGGTGTCGACGAGAGGGAGTCGCCCCAAGGGAGGAAAGGCCAGAGCTAGGGAGTTTTCCGCAAGCCCGTAAACAGGAAACATGGCCTCGGGCCGGAAACCAAACTCGGCGAATTTTTCGGAGAATCGCTGAATGGTGTCGGGACTGACCGGCTCGGCACCGTTGCAGATAAGACGCAACGAGCTGAGATCCAGTCCCTCGAGGTCTGCGTCCTTGATTTTTCTTATGCAGAACTCGTAAGCGAAGTTCGGCGCGGCAGACAAGGTGCCGCGATACCGGTGAATCGCCCACAACCAACGTTGCGGCCGTGCGATAAAATCAAGCGGGGACATGACAACCAGTAGGGTAGCAAAGTAGAGGCTACCCAGCCAGGTACCGATCAGGCCCATGTCGTGATACAAAGGTAACCAACTTACGGCCACGTCAGTGTCATCGATCTTTGCGGACTCGCCGATGACGCGGAGGTTGGCAAGAAGGTTGGCGTGCGTGAGTACCACACCTTTGGGGTTGCCCGTGCTGCCCGACGTGTACTGTAGTAAGGCAATGTCATCCGCGCCGAGAGCAGGATCTTCATAAACTCCGGTCTGGTTAGACAGCTCGGTAACCGTTATCACATCCCTCATAGATTCGACGTGAGATCTTAGCAGTCGCGCAAACGGCTTGGCTTCGCGGATCGTGATAAGCGTCGTCGCTCCGCAGTTACGCAGAATGGCTCGGTGGCGTTGCAGATGGTCTTCGATCTGCGTCCGGCGTGCGGGCGGGTAGATAGGTACGGGGACACCACCGGCAAGAAGAATAGCGAAGAACGCGACAAAGTACTCCCTTCCCGTGGGGAGCATGATGACAACAGGCTCCGACCACTGCAGCCCCCGCGACTGCAGCCCTCTAGCGACGACCCTGGCACCCTGCCAGAGTTGCTGATACGTAAGAACCCCGCCGTCGCCCTTATCCTGATAAAACTCAATGTGCGGGCGATCCGGGTGGGTTTGCATGTGCCACCTGAGAACATCAATCAAAGTCTGTGCGGAGTGCGGTGTGGACTGCACGTCGCCAAGTGCCAGGCGTTTGACCTGCGCGTAGCCGTCTGTTTTGGTGGTGACGCCGGCGCTGTCAACGGCTCGCAAAAGGTCACGCGTGGTCTCCGCATCCATGAAAGCGCGCTCCTCGAGCGTCACGTCGAAGGCCCGCTCAAGACGGGCGAGAAGCTCGACGCGGGCCAGACTATCCAGACCCAGATCGCGATCCAACGAAGAGTCGAGAGGGATCGACTGCGTAACCGCTTGTGATGGATGGAGTTCGGCCGAGAGATCGTGAACCACTTTTAGCAACATGGTGGTCGTCTCTGCCCCGTTCCCCGAACTTTTGGTGCGGTCGGTTCGAAACGCCATGGCTTTATGTCTCCTGTGGAGGCGATTAGATTGTATATCAAGTTCCGGAATTAATCCAGGGGCAGCACCTTGTGTCGTCAACACGTTGAAGTCAAGCGGGCTTCACCACATTTATTCATTTGGCAACCCCACCATTCTTGTGGCCACCACCTTGACGGTTAGGCCCTGGACGACGATGGAGAAAACGACCACACTGTAGGTGATGGTCAGAATGGGGGCCTTTAGTTCGTTCTCCGGTAGCGAGAAGGCAAGGGCCACGGATATCCCGCCACGTAGACCGCCCCACACCAGAACGGGAATCGCTCCCTTTGTGAATTGTCTTCTTACAGATAACAGTTTTATCGGTAAAGAAACGCCCACAATACGCGCAAGCAAGACCACGGGGATCGCCAATAGAGCGGCCGCGATATAACCCGTGTCGAAACGTATCACCAAGACCTCCAAACCGATAAGCAGGAATAGAACCGAGTTCAGAATCTCGTCGTTGAGAGACCAGAATGCGATGAGATGACTTCTCGTGGTGGCGCTCATTGCAAACTTGACGCCCAGATTGCCGATGAAAATCCCAGCCACCACAACGGCGATGGGGCCACTGATTCCTAAGTGATGCGCGACGGCGTAGGTGACCATCACCAGAGCCAGCGAGATAATCACTTCCAAATTGTGTTCGTCGAGCCTGCGCATGGCCAAATACGCGATGTAGCCCGCGGCAAGGCCCATCAGCGCCCCTCCCATGGCTTCTACAAAGAACAGCCGCGCAACTGCGGTCGGGCTTATGTCTCCGTGGCCATCACCCGTGGCAACCGCCAGTACGATGGTAAACACAACCACTCCGACGCCGTCATTGAACAGTGACTCCCCGGCGATTTTGGCTTCCAGCGTCGCCGGCAGCTTGACGGTTTTCAGAATTCCCATGACGGCGACGGGATCGGTCGGGCTTATGAGTGCCCCAAATACGAGTGCCCACACGAACGGCACTGGTGTGTTCAACAACTTGAGGGCAAGCCACATTAGAGTGGCGACAATGAATGTCGACAGCAACACGCCGACCGTCGCCATAAGAAGGATCGACCACTTGCGGCTCGTCAACTGTGAAAAGTCAACGTGCAGGGCCCCCGCGAACAGGAGAAAACTGAGCATGCCCAGCATGAGCGCTTCGTAGAAGTCGATCCGGGAAAGCGCGCTCGAGACCAGCGGACCTACCTGCAGGTACGGGAAAATGAGGTCGATCGCTACGACCGTGATCGAAGCAACCATTCCCATGATCGTCAATCCGATCGCGTGGGGAAGTCGCAGATAACGATGGTTTATAAAGCCGAACACGGCCGACAAACCGAGCAGAATCGCCGCGATATCGAATAGTGTCACTGCGAGTTACACGACTCCTTGATGGTGGCATGGATCCAGACTCGAACGCGCCTGGTCCGGCTGGGTCGGGTGGAAACTGACCCGCTGGCAAGGCCTAAAAGAAGAACCGGGCACCAATCGCACCCTCCAAATCAAAATCGGTATCGGGGGCCAGATCCAGAATGGGAACGATCTCCCCAAAAATATCAACCGGCGCGTTTTCGAAAATGTAATCGAGCCCCACCGGAAAACGAACTCCGACCAAGTCATCGCGGTTCTCTCTAAAAGCGATTCTACCACCCACTCCGAAGTACAGGGGCAGCTCACCCCGGTCGACCTCGATCAACGAGTAGTTGTGATACAGGTAATCCCCCTGGATATGGAAGTCATTGTCACCCTCGAGCGACCAGGCGACGGCACCGTCGATGGCGTTTGAGCGTGTCAGATAATACTTGCCACCGATTCCCGTGGGTTCGCCGATGATGATTCCCAAACCGAACGGTCCCCCTTGTGCAACCGCGGTTCCATAAATCGTCAAGGTTAATAACATTATGATAAGACCGAGTCTGCTCACGAGCCTGCTCCTTTCATACGATCTGTTCCCCCCATTCTCACCGCCCCTGGCATGCCCGGTGGTATACAGTAGCTGTCACCACCCAAAGAATTACCTGCCAGAGGCTAAAGGCCGGCTTCAGTGATAAAGCAAAACCGGCCGCGCGGTCAAACAAAACCGCAGCTTTGCGAGCTAGCAAAGACCGATTGTGCTGGGCGGCAAAGACAGCGTACACCAGATAGCTTTATTGCCATTTGAGATAGCGGGATACGACGCCGTGGGGATAGCGGCGATTTACCTCCGCGAATTCCTGCCGATCGAAACGACAGCGCCAGTATGGGCTTTGACTGCGGACCCCCATGTGCGGTAAACTTATAGTACTCTTGAACTTCAAACGCAGTGCTTCCCGATGAGAGTAGCCATGCAACCCGCAAAGCAGTTTGTTGTCATACTGTCGATTCTCCTTGCCCAGGTGTGCCTGCCAAGGTGGGTTCCTGACTCGAGCGCGTCCAATAAGATTGAGGAGGCATTGACCGATGGTTTGAGCGCTGTGGACCGAAGCAAGCTTCCCACGGGCATACTCTATGACCGGGTTCTTCCCATCTCCCGCATCGAGGCTCACGACGGCGGTGAGGCGTCGCGGTCGGTCACGCTGGCTCAGTGGAAACAGTTGTACCATGAAATATGGGGTGCCTCTTTGCAGGAGCCCTCATGGCCACATCTTACATCGATCCTCGACGCAGAGAAGCAGCGTATCAGAGAAGGCGTTTTCCCACTTGTCTTCATGAATTTCAAGTACAATCGAATTCGACCCACGGCGTTCGCGGATGGATCGCTCGTCATTCGCGACCAGCGCCTGGTGGAAACGGGCGTGGGAGACCCTTTTCTGGAGTCACGGGTATTTGCAGTCGCATCTTTAAAAGACTATACGCATCGTGGGGAGCAAGTCAGCTTTGTACTGGAACGCGACCGATATCTGACCAACGACGGCGTGCCCCCGCGGGAGATTCAGGTTGATTTTGCCGATGGTATGGGCTACCGCAGTGTCAATTTTGGTCGACGGTATTCGGTCCGCTACGCGGAAACGGGACGAAAGACCATCAAAGTCAACGTCGCATTCACCGACGATTCCACACTGCAGGGAAGCTTCGCCTTTCGCGTCGTGAGTTTGCAAACACCGACGCCACACGATACGCTAATGATCACATCAACGATACCTTTCAACGGTGAGTTCGCTGGTGGGGAGGCATATGTCTATCTATCGGATCTTCATACCACGCTGACCAACCCCGCGATCTTGATCGAGGGATTCGATCTCGACAACACGATGAACTGGGACGAGCTGTATGCGCTAATTAACCAGGAAAATCTCGTGGAAATCCTTCGTGGCGATGGTTTTGACGCTGTGGTTCTCAATTTTGCCGATGCAACCGATTACATACAGAAGAACAGTTTGCTCATCGTCGAACTGATCGAGCAAGTCAAAACCATGATAAGTCCGATGACCGATTTGGCGGTTGTAGGCGCTAGCATGGGGGGCTTGGCCTCCCGATATGCCCTTGCCTACATGGAAACAAACGGTGTCGATCACAGGGTAAGAGTTTTTGTGTCTTTCGACTCGCCACAGAGTGGCGCCAATATTCCCTTGGGCGTTCAGTATTGGCTGGATTTTTTCTCGGGTCAGTCCGCGGAGGCCGCCTTTCTGCTGTCCCGACTCGACACTCCCGCCGCCAGACAAATGCTGGTTTATCATCACACCGGTCCCCCGACCACATCGGGCGAGAGTGATCCCTTGCGGGCGGACTTCCTGGCCGATTTGAGCAGCGCCGGTGATTACCCCTCGAATCTGCGCAAAGTGGCAGTTGCCAATGGTAGCGGCTACCAGAACAATCAGGGCTTCGCCGCGGGGGACCAGATCATCGACTATGAGTTTAGCAACCTACTAGTGGACATCGTGGGCAATGTCTGGGCGGTGCCCGACGGAACGACCGGTGCTATCTTCGACGGGCTCTTTCATATCATCTTCACAACACCAGAACAGCTGACTGTGTCTGTTGCCGGCACACAACCATTTGACAGCGCCCCTGGAGGGTCACGCAACAGCATGGCGCAGATGGACTCGACGGAGGCTCCTTTTGGGGATATTGTCGCGCTCCACGACAGTCACTGCTTCATCCCCACCATTAGCGCTCTCGACCTGGACACACAGGATCTTTTTTACGACGTGGCGGGCGACCAAAACCTCTTGGCCATCTCGCCGTTCGATGCGGTTTATTTTCCGATCGAGAATCAATCGCACGTCGACATCACGCCCGAGAGCGCGCTGTGGTTGATTTCGGAGATCGAAGGCACGGTCTCGGCGGTGTTCGCCGGTAGGCCGTACACACCCACGGTCGTGCGTCACCGAAACTTCCCCAACCCCTTCAATCCAGCGACGACCATCAGGTTTGAACTGTCGCGAGCAGAATTCGTCAGCCTGAAAATCTTCACGGTGGAGGGTCGCGAAGTGACGGACTTGGTGAGTGAAACATTGCCAGCCGGCTCACACAAGACCACGTGGAGCGGTCGCGATCACCGAGGCCAGCCGGTGGCGTCGGGTTCTTACTTCTACCGGCTGCAGGCGGGGTCCCAAACCATGACGCGGAGAATGGTACTGGTCAAATGATATGGAAACGGCTGGTGTCGGACCGAGACCATGGACCGTAACCAAAAGGAGCCAGAGACATGGCAAGAATATTGGTTTGCCACCTGTGTTTGCTGATCCTGTTCGTCGTCGCAGGCTGCGGGGCGAAGGAACAGACCATCGGCAAACAGATGGAAGCGGAACCGGACTACGTGACCGTTCAACACGTCTTAATTGCGTTCGATGGTTCGGTTCCCGACAAGAAAATCACCCGCAGCCAGGACGAGGCCAGACGGCTGGCCGAAGACCTTTTCGCCCGGGCCAAATCCGGTGAGGACTTTGACATGCTGGTTGAGGAGTATACCGACGATAGTTTTCCCGGGGTCTACCAGCTGGCGAACCACAAGGCCAAGCCCGACAAAATCAAACTCATCTTCGCGCGCAGTCAGATGGTTTCTGCTTTTGGTGATGTGGCTTTCTCGCTGGGGGTAGGTGAAGTTGGTATTGCCCGGTACGATGAAAACCGGAGTAAATACGGGTGGCACGTAATCCTGCGCCTGGAGTAGCTTACAGAGCTACTGATGGCGTCCGGCATATGTCTGGTAGTCCAGTTTGGCCGGAGATTCGATCACAAAGATGCGAAATGACCTCGATGACGATACGGTCACCGACTCCTGTTGCTTGATGATCGTGAAGCCCTTCGGCTCCACTGCATTGCCATCCACCGTCACGCCGCCATCCAGTAGATACGCGGAGTAAACCTGCTGTACATCGAGCGCCATCTTGTGTTCGCCTGCATCAAAACGGGTGTCTTTGATGGTGATTCCTGGTGTGGTCATGGTTAGTGGTGACCCCTGGCCATGGTACGTCTTGATCGACTGACCGTGCTCTCGACGAACGGGGAAAGAAGCCGATTTGTAGTCATCGTAAGATGGTGGTTGGCGCAGCGTTTTCCCCAGGTCGGGATCGATCCAGATCTGGAACATCTCCGATGCCTCATTGATCATCTCAGCATGGCTGATTCCGCTTCCGGCGCGAATGATCTGCGCGTCGCCCTCCTCGAGCTTGCGCCAGTCACGGTTCTTACTGTCATAGTGTTCGATCGACCCCTTGAGCACAAAAGTCATTATTTCAAAGCCCTGGTGGGGATGCTCACCGATTAGACTTTTCGCTCCCGGGGTCCACGCATGAGCCCAGTAGAACAGGCTAGAGTATGGGCGCAGCTCGCCACCATCCTGGGGGAAGCCGATGGGTTTGTTTTCGAGTATCGCGCCGCCGTTGAACTGGCCGCGTGCTTGTTTTTGCAACGGAACAACCGAGACCGACATGGTTCGCTCCTCATCAATGATTGAAAGGTGTGGTCGGTATTCTAACATCAATCACCAGCTGGGATCAAAGCGAACCCTCCGCCATCGACCGTGTCCTTGACGGCGTGTGAAAAGCGTGCTAGTGGATGGAGATTGTCATATCCGTATCACGATGCAAGAAGTTACGAGGAGTTATTAAGACAACATTTATGGCATTATCTTGCCAGCCTGGAGGTTCAGCCCCAAGCGGATATGAGTTCTGGGGTCTAACGGCCACGTGGAGGCGTTCGTGATCGAGCTTGCCGCAATTAAGGAGGCCTCGGGCCGCATTGCCGACAAGGTCCTGCGAACACCACTTCTCTCCAGTCGGACGCTTGGCGAGCAAGTGGGTGTCTCGCTCTACCTAAAGTGTGAATGTTTTCAAAAGACCGGCTCGTTCAAGGCACGTGGGGCGCTCAACAAAGTGATGTGTCTCAGCGAGGCAGAAAGGGCCCGTGGGCTGATCACCGTCTCCGCGGGCAACCACGCGCAGGCGGTAGCCTGGGCCGCGCATTACACCGGTGCGTCGTGCGTGGTGGTAATGCCCGCAGACGCACCGCTCTCGAAGATAGACGCTGTGCGCGCCTACGGGGCGGATGTGGTAGTCCATAACGATCGCGCGACTCTGTTCGACAAACTTGACCAAGAACAGGAGCTTCGGGGCTCGGTGTTCGTGCATCCCTTTGATGATGCGACGGTACTTGCGGGTGCGGGAACGGTGGGACTCGAGATCGTCGAGGATCTTCCGCAGGTGGATATTGTCGTCGTGCCCGTTGGGGGGGGTGGGCTCATGGGTGGGGTCGCTTCGGCGATAAAAGCTCTCAGACCCCGGGCTCGTGTGGTGGCGGTGGAGCTCGAAGCGGGGCCGGGGTTGGGTCCGGCCCTGGAGGCGGGCATGCCGGTCGCCGTCACGCGGCCGGCACATACACTGGCCGACGGGATGACACCTCCCTTTGTGGGCAACCTGCCCCTCGAGATCGCGCGACAGGCCGTCGATGACGTGGTGATGGTGAGAGAGTCAGAATTGGTTGCCACAATGAGACTTCTCATGACACGGGCCAAGCTCTGTGTCGAGGCTTCCGGCGCCGCGGCGACCGCGGCGCTGCTCTTTGGCAAGATCAAAACGGCTGCCGGCGACACCGTCGCCACCGTGGTCTCGGGAGGCAACATCGATCTCGATAGCCTGTGTGCGGTCTTGCAGCGTGAGACATGAGCGTCTTGGCGTTTTGCCGGTGGGGAAGCGGGTTCCTGGATTTTTTGACGCCCACTTGCTTCAGTGCTAGAATACCCGGCACGTTGTTGCAGTGGCGGTGTGGACGAAAACTCTCACAGCAAGGAGACAGTGATGACGAAAAGAAACATCGTTTTCGCCTTTCTCATCGTGCTTCTAACCCTGGCCGCATGCGGAAGGAATAGCGAGACGGAACAGGAGGCGCGCTCGAGCCAGACGTCAGAAGAAGAGCAACCGAGCGGGATGGCGGAGCCTGAGCGAATCACCGTTCAGCATATCCTCATAGGTTTCGAAGGTTCGATTCCGGGTAAGTCGATCACCCGCACGCATGAGGAAGCCGAAGAGTTGGCGAAAGCTGTTTTGCAAAGGGCGCAAGCGGGCGAGGACTTCGATGCGCTGGTCAAGCAGTACACGGACGATTCTCACCCGGGGATCTACAAGATGACGAATTTTGGAGTGGCTGCGGATCAAACAGAACGAGTCTTTTCCCGGAGTGGCATGGTCAAGGCGTTTGGCGACGTGGGATTCTCACTCGCCGTGGGCGATATTGGCATGACGTCTCACGACCCCGAAGCCAGCCGTTACGGCTGGCATATCATCAAGCGCATTGAATAAGATAGCTGTACCTGCGCCTCTACTTCCGCGAGAGCGACAAACACGGCAAGCGTCCGTTCGCTAGCCCCGGCGGACTCGCAGCGCATGATCGGAATCTATGGCAGGGTCTTGTGCGTGCCATCGCAAAACGGCTGGCCGCCGGTATGTTTGCATTGGCAAAGAGCAACCTGTTTTTTCGCATCGATGGTGAATTCAACCGGAGCGAACTCCGTGCCCTTATGTGAGCCATCGCAATATGGTTGATTCTGCGAATCACCACAGCGGCACCAATAATAAGTGCCGGGCTCCAGTTCCAAGACGGCCGGTTGGCGAGAGGCGATTTTGGGGTCTCCCATAAGCGTTGATCCTCCTTTTAGGTAGTGCGTTATTGTCCGCTAGGGGCTTTGCATGTGAAGATAGCGGATGCCTTTGGTCTCATCAAGACCAAGTTTACGCGCTTCCAAAGCATGCCGAGCCCAAACGCGAGACTAATCGCAGCTTAAGCCGTCGTTTTTTTGCCTTTCTATGCGTATTGTTTCCCTGCTAAACTTCGCGGAAACGGCTGGCCTGGCACGACGGTTGGGTGGGCCGCCGTTACCGCGATTCGACGTCAACGCATGATCGGCCAAACTATATCGCACTACAAGATCCTCGACAAGCTCGGCGAAGGCGGGATGGGCGTTGTGTACAAAGCCGAGGATCTCAATCTCAAGCGTCTGGTAGCGCTAAAGTTTCTTCCCGCCCGTACCGGCGATGACCCACTGCGCTTCCTGCAGGAAGCCAGGGCTGTTGCCAACCTCAACCATCCCAATATCTGCTCGGTACATTCCGTCGAAGAAGTCGATGAACACCAGTTCATCGACATGGAATTAGTTGACGGTGTAACGCTGCGTGATGCCGTCCCTATTGAGTCCATTGATGAAGTCCTTTCGTACGCGGCGCAGATCGCCAGCGCGCTCAACGAAGCTCACTCCAAACAGATTGTTCACCGAGACGTCAAGGCCGAGAACATCATGATCGATGCCAAGAGGCGGATTAAGGTGATGGATTTCGGCGTTGCCAAGTTGAAGGGTGAGCTCAGGATGACACACACGTCGGCCACGATCGGTACGGTGGGCTACATGGCTCCCGAGCAGATACATGGCGGAGAGGCCGATCCACGATCTGATATTTTCTCCTTTGGTATTCTCCTTTTTGAGATGCTGACGGGCAAGCGACCTTTTCGCGGGGAACACGAGTCGGCGATGATGTATTCCATCTTGCATGAAGATCCGTTGCCCGTCGACACGTACCGCGAGCACGTACCCGTAAAGATACAGCAGATCATCGGCAAGACGCTGGAGAAGGAACCGGCCAGGCGTTATCAGTCGTTCAGCGACGTTCTCGATGATCTGCAGGCAGTATCTGCAGACGGCGTCGATGTTAAACCCAAGCACGAAAATTCAATCGTTGTCCTTCCTTTCGAGAATATGAGTTCGGATAAAGAGAACGAATACTTTAGCGATGGGCTGACCGAAGAGATTATAACGGACTTGTCGAGGGTCCAGTCTATGCGAGTCATATCACGTACGTCCGCCATGAAGTTCAAAAGTACGGACAAGGATGTGGTGACTATTAGCCGAGAGCTGAACGTGCACTATGTTTTGGAAGGGAGCGTACGCAAGTCCGGCAACGCGGTTCGCATTACTGCTCAGTTGATCGACGCGCTTACAGACGGACACATTTGGGCTGAGAAATACAGCGGAACCCTCGAAGATATCTTTGACATTCAGGAAAACGTATCCCGAGCAATAGTTGACGCCCTCAAGGTCAATCTGAGCCCGGAAGAGGATGAACGCATCGCTCGTCGCGAGATACCCAACGTTCACGCATACGAGTGCTATCTCAAGGCGAGGAGACACATACTTCTGTACACGGCCGATGGTCTTGAACACGCGTATAAACTGCTCAGGAACGGCCTCAAGCTCGTTGGAGATAACGTACTTCTTTATGCAGGAATCAGTTATGTCTACTGGCAGTTCGTCAAAGCCGGAATCAGATCGGACAAAGAATACCTGGACATCGCCGAACGTTACGCCGAGAAGATCTTTGCAATAGATCCGGAATCTCACCACGGGTACAGGTTAATGGGTTTGATAAATGCTGTCCGAGGCAATCCGTCCGCAACCGTCCGCAACCTCAAGCGTGCGCTGGCCGTGGACCCGAACGACCCCGACACGGTGGGCTGGTTAGGTCTCCTTTACGGTTTTTATGGAAAGGGTGAAGCCGGGTTGCCGTTGACCAAGAGGTTGCAAAAAATCGATCCGCTCACGCCAACAACTCAGTTCAATATGGCATTTCATTACTGGTTCGAAGGACAATTTCAATCGGCAGCGGAGGCGGCAAGGCGTGGATACGAGATGCACGAAGGTCAACATCCCGCGTTCGGTTTTTTTTACGGATACCTTCTGGCGTGTCAGGATCGTTTTGAAGAAGCATATCCCGTTCTTGACTTTGTGGCGCAAGAGGCCTCCGAGGACTTTTTTCGCTCTATAAGTTCCTTCCTAAAGCACGCCCTCCAGAAAAATAGGGGTAGGGCGCTGCAGTCGGTGACCAACGAGCTCAACCGAACGGCCAAGAACGATCTCCAGTACTCTGCCCACATGGCCGAGTGTTACTCGCTTATTGGTGAAAAGGATAAAGCGATCAAGTGGTTGACAAACGCTGTAAACAAGGGGTTCATCAATCACCCGTTCCTCGCCAGCATCGATCCGTTTTTCAAGAATCTGCGCGGAGGAGAACGGTTTAACCGGCTCATGCAAGACGTGAAAAGGAAGTGGGAAACGTTTGAGACGTGAGCGTGATAAGGTAAAGGTAAGGAAGACCGTTAGGTTTTCGAGCGCCACGCGGGGCTCCGACTAGCAGACTCTCGGGCGCCTTGCGCCCACCGGCCGAGACGAAACCGTCGTGGCCGACCCGGAGAATATTTCGATTCTCCAGTAACATCTGTTATAATCGACGCGCTATTGTGAACATCATCCGTTCAATGAGGTAAGTCATGTCCGATCTAGTAGTCGTTTGGGGTGGGCAGCCCCATCCCATAAAACTGGGTGATGGCGAGCATTCCGTCGGTCGCGCAAGCGACAACGCGGTGCAGATTCCCGCCACTCGCGTGAGCAAGCGCCATGCGATGATCCGCATCCAGGGGGACCAACTCTTTGTCAGGGACCTCGGTAGCACCAACGGTACCGAGGTGAACGGACAGAGGGTCGGTGGTGAAGAAATGGAAGTGCCCGAGGGGGGCACGGTGAGTTTTGCAGGGGCGTTACTTCGTCGATCCGGTACGGCTTCCACCGCGATGCATAGTATTGTTACCAGCGACGAGGTCAGCGCGCGACTTCGTTACAACATTCGCGAAGGATACTCAGCAGCAGCCCGTGATCGCATATTGGAGGTAAGCTCGGAACTATTCGAGCTTCTCGCTTCGGGCGAGGATGCGGGGGAAATCGAAACAGCGGCGTGTCGCTTTGTTTCACAATGTGTGGCGGCGGATCGGGTGGTGCTGCTGGCAGGTCGTGGGGAAGCGACGACCGACGTTGAGATTCGGGGGCGGTGGACGCGCAAGGGTGACGACAGCGCTCCCTTGCAGCTGAGTTCAACGCTCGTGGGGCAAGTGATGCGCGAGAGGGAGTCGGTGCTCGTTGCCAATCCTTTGGAAGACCCGCGCTACACCGAGCAAAAGAGCATCATGGCGTTGAACCTGCGGTCCGCGATGGCGGTGCCCCTTTTTGACAACGAGCGCGTTCGCGGCATCCTCTATGTTGATACGGCGGATCCTCGGGTGCAGTATGGCAAGGATGATCTTCAGGTGCTTACCGCCACGGCCAACGCGGTGGCGGTAAAGTTGCGTAACCTGACGCTAGAAAGCGAGATGCGTACGGCGGCGTTAATCCAGCGAGCGATGCTGCCCAGTGTTCTCGATGCACCCCCCGGTTTTGAGTTCGAGGCGTACCAAGTCATGTGCCGCGAGGTCGGGGGCGATCTATACCATTGCGTGCATCGGCCGGACGGCACGGTTCTCCTGGCTCTTGGGGATGTCTCGGGAAAAGGCACGCCGGCAGCTCTGGCCATGAGCGCCGCAACTGTGTTGATCGGTTTGCTCGCGGAAATCGGCGGCGACCTAAAAGCACTGGCACAACACCTTCATCGGCAGCTGTACAGGGCTTTTGTCTCGGAGCGTTTCATCACGCTTTTTGTCGGCGAGCTCGACGGCTCGACGGGGAGGCTTCGTTATGTCAACGCGGGTCATGAACCCCCGTGGCTGGTGCGAGACGATGGAAGTCGCGAAACGCTGGATTCCACCGGTATGGCGATGGCGATGGTTGAGGACCTCTTCTGCGATGTCGCCGAGGTGACGCTCCGCCCCGGCGATCTTCTGGCGGTTTTTACGGATGGCATTACAGAGGCCACCGCTGACGGTACCAGTTTTTTGGGATTGGAGCCGGTGAAGGAGATCCTGGGTGCCCATCATCGTGACACGCTGCCACGGATTCGTGAGAAGATAGTATCGGCTGTCTCGGATTATCTGAAGGGAGAGCCAGCATCGGATGACGTGACGCTAATGTTATTGCGGAGAAGTCCTACCGCATAACGTCGACGACTGATAACACCACACCGACACGCCATCACCTTAGAGTTTTTGCTATTGCACCTATCGGGGAGTGACACTGGAAGAGCCGGTCGCGGTCGCATGGCTTACTGGTGAACGGGCGAGCGGTGATTCCGATGTCGCTGGCCGCTGTAATCAGTAAGTGTTTCACAAGTGCTTAAAGAAACCGGTGTACCACTATGACACAGTCGACGACGCGACTCGAAGAAGCACTGGAGGCCTGGGGGGATGCCCGCCGGGGTGTGATCGATGAGGTTCGCAACATCCCCGCCAAGCAGTGGGACTTTCGCCCAACGCCCGATGTGAAGAGTGTGAGGGAACTCGCTGTACATATTCTCGAGGTGGCCATGCTGATGACGGGTGAATTGACGCGGACAGACACCAACTTCCGGCGAGCGCCCTGGCTCAAGTTGTTGCGTATGTACGCCGGATCGGCTTATAAGGCCAAAAGCAGGACCGAGCTTCAACGGATATTGCGGTTACAGTTGAAAAGCGCGCAGAGGGAATTTCGTTCGGTAGGCGAGCTGCATATGCTACAGCTGATCGAACGCTTCGATGGGGAAAAAGGCACTCGACTCGCCTGGCTTTACCACGGAATCGCGCAGGAAGAGTACCACCGGGGACAGCTCACCGTGTACGAAAGGCTCATGGGTATCGAGCCCGCCTTGACACGGCGCATCCGCGGGGGTTAGCGGCGGCCCGAGACGGCATACGGTTGTAACGTGTGAACAGGCAAAGGAGACGCGATGGCGGACCGAGATAACATTCAGGAAGCACACAACTATTACCTGGACATTCCTGTGGAAGTCAAGCCCTACGCGCTGAAAGGCTCGAACGCGTTGGATTGGGGGATGAAGAACCGACTGTCCAATATATTCGATCCCAAATCCAACCGAACCGTGATGCTCGCCGTCGACCATGGGTATTTTCTCGGTCCGACAACCGGACTCGAGCGAATCGACGTTACTATTGTGCCGCTTCTGCGTTACGCCGACACGCTCATGTGCACGCGCGGTATCCTGCGCTCGACAATCCCGGCTACGTTTACCCGGGGAATTGTTCTTCGAGCAAGCGGTGGTCCCAGCGTTCTCAAGGAGCTGTCCAATGAGGAGATCGCGATCGATCTCGAAGATGCGATCCGTCTCAACGTTTCCGCGCTCGCCGTTCAGGTTTTTATCGGCGGCGAGTACGAGACACGGTCCGTGCACAACATGACCCGACTGGTTGATATGGGCAATCGTCACGGCATTCCAGTGCTGGCGGTCACCGCGGTGGGCAAAGACATGGTTCGAGACGCCAAGTACTTGCGTCTCGCGACGAGGATGTGCGCGGAATTGGGCGCGTCCTACGTCAAAACCTATTACACGTCCGAGGGTTTCGAGACCGTCGCAGCCTCGTGCCCGGTGCCCATCGTGATTGCGGGTGGAAAAAAATTGGCGGAA
>Ga0224512_10001989_pt1 | contig 19084 bp, 21 predicted proteins | sample SF_May12_sed_USG_4_FD_169103 | JGI IMG/M metagenome (GOLD analysis project Ga0224512, IMG submission 169103) | Sediment microbial communities from San Francisco Bay, California, United States - SF_May12_sed_USGS_13 | ecosystem: Environmental > Aquatic > Marine > Sediment | place: USA... | reverse complement strand
GCGCGCCATAAGCGACTAGGGAAAGCCAGATGTCCAGACCGACGCTGCCTATCTCTTCCACTTCGAACGGGATGAGATTCTCGGGAACTCGTTCTGCGTTCGCCTGAAGCCATATGCGGCCCGCTTCGCCGTCGTGAAAGACGACGCCGGGGTCATTTCCGCCGGCTTCGCCATATGCGCGGAGCATGGCGCGCAGGTTCGCCAGCAGATCCGCCATCTTCGGATAGGCGTAAGTGATGGCCCCGGTGGGACACGCCGTGGCGCAGCTGCCGCCGCCCTGACAAAGGAAAGGATCCACCTCGATGAGATCCTTCAGCGAACGGATTGCGTCCGTGGGGCACGCTTCCAGGCAGCGGGTGCAGCCTGTAAGCCCGCTGTTTCCATGGGCGCAGATGTCTGCGTTGTAGTTGAAGTACTTGGGCTTTTCGAACTCGCCGACGAATTCGGGGATCTGTTGCAGCGCGCGCTCGAGCGCGTCGGCATCCCGACGCGGAGCGAAATAACCCGCGGGCGGCAGCTCCGCGCGGATGAAAGGCGGCTCGCTCAAGTCCAAAACGATGTCGAAGGGCTTATGTGCCGTAATCAGCGACGGAGCAAGCGGGGTTTTTTCGCCTTTAACCGTCACGTCGATACAAAACGCCCCGAGGTGACCGCGCACTTCAGCCACCGAGGCCGAGATAGTGCGCACCTGGCCCCGCATCGCGGGCGCGGTGTCGGTGCCAATCTCGTCGGGCGTGGCTGCGGCGGTGACCACCGCGGTGCATTCAAGGCTGCCCGCTAGACGCTCGGCCGTAGGTTTCACATTTGCCGCGTGGCCGATGATGGCGACGCGGCCGGCGGATTCGTAGGCCACAAGCGAAGTGGGCCGGCGCTCATTGTCGCGGGCATGGAGTAGCGCCGCGCGCCGCGCCCGTCCGCTGGCCGTGGTCTCGGGAAGCGCTAATTCGGCGAGCGTTTCACCCTCTTCGATTTCACTCTCTGGAGTACTCATGGATCAGGTGCCGCGGGAATCGTCCTCTGTGGAACAATCGGCAGCGGGCTCTTGTGTGGTCGCGTCTTCGCCGGCGAGGGTCTTGGCGTCCTCACCACCGGAGTCGACCTCGGACGTTTCGCCTGCGGCCGTTTCTCTCTCCGGCACTTCGCCCGACGGCGCATTGTCCATGGCCGCCCGGGCCTCCTCCTCGAGTTTCTGTTTGGCCCGCTCAGCCTGCATCTCAATCTGGTGGCGCATGTCGGAGGTGATGATGTCGCCGAGCGGCGCGAATTTGGTGAAATCATCCGCGTAGTCATCGAGCCCGTCGGTGAAGTTATACTTTGAGCTCAAGAACATTTTGCGCAGCGCAAGATTTCGCAGCGATTCGCTCACGCCGGGCGACATGAAGCCGCTGTAGTCGCTTTCTTCGTTCAGGGAATCCAGTGGCGGCATGTCTTCGTCGGTGAGCACGCGCTCGGGCTCGCCCGCTGCGTCATTTTCGACAGCTTTAGACTCTTCAACCGACGCCTCGGCGGGAACTTCGTCAGTCCGTTCGCGGCGCGCGCGCCGCTTGCGCGACGACCAGCGCCTGAAAAAACTTCCTTCTTCGGCGCTTTCAGTGGCGTCGATTGCGTTCGAGGATTTCGCGTTCTCTCTTCGCATATTCCGAATCTTCGACCCAATCCTTGCGTTTTCTCTTGCGCTTGATTTCGGGTTGGTAGTGGGTGATGACGAAACGCTCCACCCACTGATGCACCTGGTCAGGCATGGGCACCGAATACACAGGGTCGTCGGACTCCATGTGGGCGTTGGCCTCGTCCTGGTTGGCGGTTACGAATACCGGCTTGAGCTCAAGCTCTTCTTCGTCGTGCTCATCCTCGATGAAGCAGACCACGAACAGCCGCGGGTCGTCGCTCTGGAGGTTGTACCAGTAGCTCTCGCAACCGTCCTTGAACAGCTCCACCGTGAGCCCGGACCACAGATACTGGTCGCGGGTATCGTCGTGGTGCACCTGGGTGCGCTGCACCGAACGGTTAAGATCCTCTCCGGCGACCACCGCCACCGCCTCCCACTGGGGCTGGGTCCACTGCCCCACGCGGGCCAGGCGGCGCTCCATGAGCACCGAGACCGGGAATTCTGAAGTGTTCCCTGACTGCGCTTTATTTTCGGACATTGCGGCTATTTTTAAGGCGGCGCCGGACGCTTATCTTAATTAACATACCACGCGCGGCGGCGAAAAACGCAACGGGCGCTTGATAACGGGACAGCGTCCCGCACGCTGGTGGTCCGAGTCTTGCTAAGATCCCGCCTACCGGCCGGCCCCATCGCCCCGTCATCACTGGTAGGGCCGTCCCGGAAGGATCCCATGGCTAAATCGAAACGACCTTATCGCCCGAAAATGACCCAGGCCGGGCTCGCGCCCACCCATGCGGTTGTGGCGGTGGACGAGTACGGCGATCAGCGGGACATGGAGGTCGCCGGCGAGTTCCCACTCACCATCAAGGTGGACGACAAGGAAGTGGTTACCCTGATGACGCTGGGCACCTATCCCGAAGCGCTGACGCTGGGCTACTTACGCAACCAGCGCTTCATTGAAAAGCTCGAGGAGATCAAATCGGTTGCCGTGGATTGGGACCGCGAGCAGGTCTCGGTGACCACCACCCACGGCAAGGGAATCGTCGACTGGGAAGGCAAGATGGCCAAACGCACGGTCACTACCGGCTGTGGCCAGGGCACGGTGTTCTCCTGCACCATTGACAAGCTTTACGACGTGCGCCTTCCCGAGATTACGCTGAAACAGTCCACTATTTACGGGCTGCTCAGAAACCTGGCGGAGTACAACAATATTTATAAAAAGGCGGGCGCGGTACACGGCTGCGCCCTTTGCCAGGACTCGGAAATCCTCACCTTTGTCGAGGACGTGGGCCGGCACAACGCCGCCGACGCCATTGCCGGCATGATGTGGCTCGACGGCGTGGGCGGCGGCGACAAGCTCTTCTATACCACCGGCCGTCTCACCTCGGAAATCGTGATGAAGGCGGCGCACATGGGGATCCCGGCGATACTTTCACGCTCCGGTATCACCCATATGGGTCTGGAGATCGCTTCGGACCTTGGCGTCATCATGATCGCCCGGGCGAAGGGCAAGCATTTCTTGGTCTATAACGGCGTCGAGCAGGTCGCGTTCGACGACAAGCCAAAATCGAAACCCCCGCCGCGAGCGTCGTCCAAGGCGGCGAACGTCGCGTAAATCTCGATGACAAAACAAAAGCCTGATGCCCCCGTGCCGCTTCGCGATGGCAGTGCGCAAACGTCTCTGCCACGTTTCTTGAGCGTGCGCCAGGTTGCCGACTATCTGCAGATCAACGAGAAGAAGGTTTACGCCCTGGCCAGCGAGGGCCGGATCCCCGGTACCAAGATCACCGGCAAATGGCTCTTTCCGCGGGAACTCATAGACCAGTGGCTCACCGAGTCGAGCCACGGTGGCGTGCTCACCGATCGTCTGGTGGTCGCCGGCAGCGACGATCCGCTGTTGAATCGGGTTATTTCGCGACTGGCCGAAGAAACGCAAGCCCACGCGCTGGTGAGTTATACGTCCACAGGCACCAAGCTCGGCCTGTCGTTGCTGGCCGCCGGGCGCTGCGACGTGGCCGCCATTCACTGGGGCCCGGTGGAAGAGAGTTACCTGAGGCATCCGGCGTTGATCAGTCAGTTTCCCGAGCACCAGCAGTGGGTGATGGTGCGCGCGTTTCTGCGTGAGCAGGGTTTGATCATTGCACCCAAGATTCCGGAAAAAGATCGCAACGTCAAAGCGCTGGTCGCACAGCGATTTCGCTGGGCGCTGCGCCAGGAAGGTGCGGGCTCCATGCGATTTCTGGATGAAGCGCTGTCCAAATACAAGCTCAAGATCTCCGACGTGAATGCTGTCATTACCGCGCGCTCAGAGCGCGAGGCCGCCGCCGCCATCGCTATGGGCGAGGCCGACGTCGCCCCCGGCTGCCACGCTGCTGCGACGGAAGCGGGCTTGGGCTTTGTCTCCAGCGGCTGGGAGGCATTCGATCTGGTTGTCTACCGCGCCGTTTTCTTCCGCACGCTGTTCCAGAAAATGCTCGATCGCTTCAAGGACATCGACACACAGTCCGTGGGCGTCGCCCTGGACGGCTACGAGTTCGAAGATTTGGGCAAACTAGTCTGGGCTGCGCAATCCTAAAGCGATTTACCGCTGCCAGTTTACGGCGACGTCTTAACAGTGGCCGTGAAGTCGATGTGGCTTGAGCATAAAGTCCTTCTCAAAGACGACGAACTGAGCGTAGTGATAGCGCTTATGCATACGGTCGAGCCGGATAAATTAAAAAATTGACTAATCCCGTGCTTTCTCTCGAGAAGTATTGGAGATCCAGCGCTTAGCCTATGAGCATCCGTTTCCGCTGATGGAATTTGAAAACAAATGCGTGCTCATCACGGGCTCGTCCCGCGGCATCGGCAAAGCCACGGCCGCCGCCTTTCTCGAGCGCGGCGCGCGCGTGGCGATTAACGGCCGCACTGAAGAATCCGTGGCCGAAGCGATCTCTCACCTCAGCGTGGGAGATCAGCTGACTTCCGCCCCCGGCGACGTCAGCACCGTGGCAGGTTGCGAAGCCGTGGTGAAAGCTGCGATAGCGGGTCTTGGCGGGATCGACGTGCTGGTCAACGGGGCCGGTGTTGCCTGTCACGCCACCATCGAGGATAGCGACGAGGAAATGTGGGATCGAACAATTGACGTCAATTTGAAGGGCACTTTTTTCTGCACGCGCGCGGCCCTTCCCGCGCTCCGCGCACGCAAGGGCGTCATCGTCAATGTCGCCTCCGACGCCGGCCTGGTAGGAGAGAGAGGGCTGGCCGTCTACTGCGCGTCCAAAGGCGGGGTGGTGAATATGACCCGCGCCATGGCTCTGGATCTCGCCCCACGGGTCCGCGTCAACTGCGTCTGCCCGGGATACGTGGACACCGACATGGTCCGGCGTGATTACATCGACCGAGCGGAAGATCCAGAAGCCACGGAGCGAGAAGTTAACGAGGCTGCGCCCATGAATCGCATGGCCCGAGCCGAAGAAATTGCCAAGGCGATTCTTTACCTTGCTTCGAGCGACGCGGGCTTTATCACCGGGGCGGCGCTGCAGATAGACGGCGGCTCCACCGCCGGCTACTGACGACACAGAAGGATCAGAATGGAATCAATCGCCATGGTGGGCGTCGGCGCTATTGGCGGCGCCGTCGCGGCCGCCCTGGGCGATATAGGGCGGAGCGTGACACTGTGCGTGCGGACGCCGTTCGCAAAACTCGAGCGCACGCTCGATGGAAAGGTCATCACATACGAGCATTTAGTGCTTACCGATCCGGCAACGGCGAACCCGGTTGACTGGCTGCTGATCTGCACCAAGGCGCACCAGACCCAGGGCGCGGCGCCCTGGTTCGAACGTCTCATTGATTCAAAGACGCGCGTGGCCGTGCTTCAGAACGGAGTGGATCACGTCGAGAGATTACGGCGGTTCATTGGCAAGAACCCTATTGTTCCGGTAATTATTATGCTGCCCGCGGTCGCGACCGCGCCCGGAAAGCTTCGTCAGGGGCGCCCGGGCACGCTCAAGGTGCCTGATAGCGAAGCCGGCCGCGAATTCGCGCAACTGTTTTCGGAATCGGATACGGCAAAGGTGAATCTCTCTGACGATTTCTTGAGCATTGCCTGGTCGAAGCTGGTGCATAATGCGGCCGGCGGGGCCGTTTGCGCGCTGGCGCTGAGGGAAAATGGCGTTGTCGCCGAGCCGTCCATGCGTGGGCTCATTGTCGCGCTCATGCGGGAAATCATCGCCGTCGGCCGCGCAGAAGGCGCTGACTTATCTGACGACCTGCCTGACGAGATCATTGCCCGGCACGCCAACGAGCTGCGCGATCACTGGACGTCCATCGCGGTGGACCGGCGCGAAGGGCGCCGTATGGAGTGGGAGGCGAGAAACGCGGTGGTGGGGCGCATCGGACGCCTGCACGGCATCCCCACACCGCTAAATGACGCGCTTACCGCCCTGCTTGCCGCTGTAGACGAGGGGCTTGGGTAGAAACAAGGGGAGACCGATGCCGTGTGCTTCCAGCCGGCTACATGCGAAGATTGATTTTTGGGGACGACGAGCCGTGCTACGTTTTAAATTAAATTCATGAAACCAATTGCCTTCACGCCACCCGCGGAAGCGCTCAAAGAGCTGGTGCACGAGGCCGACATCGACGACGAGCGTGTTTGGGTGCCGCGAGGCGACGGGGTCTGGAGCCTACCGCTGCTGTTCAACGTGGCCCAGGGAAGCTGGGTGAATATCACCCGTGTTAAAGGCGAAGGCATCATCAGCCGCCACCGGCACCCGGCGGCGGTGACCGGCTTCACCCTGGAAGGCGCATGGGGATATCTCGAACACGACTGGACGGCAAAAATCGGCACCTTCATCTTCGAGCCACCCGGCGAGACCCACACTCTGGTGGTGAGAGAAAACCCGGGATACATGATGGTGCTATTTCACAACTTCGGCCCGTTCATCAAAGTTGACGAAAACGGCAACACCACCGGCTACGAGGACGTTTTCACACGGCTCGAGGCAACAAAGAAACATTACGAGGAAGTCGGGCTCGGGGCTGAGGCCGTCGGGCGGCTGGTGCGCTGAGTCCTTGGACGCATTCATTTACAGAGCGTTGCGAACATGGGCAAGTCGTCGAACCTGACCCTGAGCCATCTGGAGCTCCGCGTTGCCAACGTCTCGAAAATGGAGCGCTTCTACACCGACGTGCTCGGATTCGTCTCCACCGACCGGGGCAAGGAGAAGAATGCGATGGTCTTCTTGAGCCGCAGCCCCGACGAACACCATCAGATCGTTCTCAACCCAGGCGGTGACGGTGCGGGAAGCCCCGGCGCGCTGGATCACATCGCCCTTAGGGTGGCGTCTCTCAAGGCATTACGAAAGATCTACGGCGCCCTGAAGGCGCGAAACGACGTCAGCTACGAAACCGTCTCCCACGGCACCACCTGGTCCATCTACATGCGGGATCCGGAAGGCAACCGGGTGGAGGTATTCACCGATACGCCGTGGCACGTGTCGCAGCCGGTCCGGTTCGAGATCGATCTCGATCTTACGGACGAGGATCTCGTTCGCCGAACCGAAGAGACTATCCGAGCGCGTCCCGGATTTGGACCGGCCGATGCCTGGAAGAAAGCGCACCGCTCCCGCTTCGAGATTGAAAGCTGAGGAGCGTCATTCCAGCGCGATAGTGTCGTCAATCTCGACGTTGATACCGGCTTGTGGAACCTTCAATACTACCGTCGCCTTCAGCTTCTCATTGCCCTTGAGTTTTCCGCCCTCCACAGCATCGCGGACCGCTCTCTCGATTTCCCGCTGGGACGTAATACCGACCTTCTTGAGGAACTTCCGGATCTGAATGTTGAAAGTGTCTTCGTTCATTTGAAATTACCCTTGTGAAGCAGCACTGCGAATCGGTGTGGTTCCAACGTTCTCTGAGTTTATTCCAGGCGGCGAGGCAATCACCGGCTCGGTGAGCAGATAAACCTCGAATACCGCCCCCTTTCGTTTTTCCGAGCGCGCCTTGATGTGACCTCCGTAGCCTTGGATGAGCCCTATGCTCACGGACAGTCCCAGTCCCGTGCCGCTGGCTTTCTTTGTTGTGAAAAATGGGTCGAACACGCGCGGTAAATGCTCGGGCGCTATACCCTCGCCGTGGTCCCGCACGCTGATGACGACGCCGCGATCATCCCAGTTCCGAGTATAAATTTCGATCCTGTCGCCTTCAGGCGAGGCCTGGGCAGCGTTGACCAGCAGGTTGACCAGAACCTGCTGCAGCTCTCGCGCATCGATTCGCACCTTCAGCGTCTCGCGGAAATCCGTTTTGGCGGTGAGGCGCTTACTGTTGAGCTCGTGTTCCACCAGCAGCAGCGTGTCGGCCACGACGCGCCTCAGGTCCACCACCGGCACCATGCCGTGGTGCTTGGCGGGGCGAGAGTAGCTGAGCAGCTTGTCGACGATGGTATGAATGCGCTGAATTTGCGCCAGTATTAAATCGAATTCCACCTCGGACTCGCCCAAGTCGTTGCCCAGCTCGTGACGGAGTAACTCCAGGTTGCCTTGGATCACGGCGATGGGATTGTTGATCTCGTGCGCGACGCCTGCTGTGAGCTCACCAAGCGCCGCAAGCTTCTCGGCGGCCACGAGCTGCTGGCGCGTCTGCTGAAGCAAATTGATGGTTTCCTCCAGCCGCAGGTTCTTGTCACTAAGTTCCCGGGTCCGTTCCTTGACCTTTGTCTCCAGGCGATCGGCGGCCAGCCGCACCTCCTCGTTTCGAAGCTTGAGCAGATCCAGGGTGCGGTCGAACTCGCGCGCGAGTTCGCCAATTTCGTCGCGGGACGCCACTTCGCCGATTCGCGTGTCTTCGTCTCCCGCCTGCAGCGCGTGTACCACCGAGACGATGGACTCGATAGGCTTGAAGATGGATTTTGCTCCGCGCATCGCGAGCATTGCGGCAAATACGACGCCAATAAAAACCAGCAGAAGCGAGATGCCAAGCGTGCGCAAATAGGCGTCGCGGAACGGCGCTTCGAGAAAACCTGTGTAGAGCATTCCGACGCGCTGGCCGTAGACGTCGATCAGCGGCCGGTATGCCGAGATGTACCATTCGTTCACCACGAAGGAACGATCCACCCAGGTGCGCCCGTCCACAAGGACGGCGTCCCTTACCACAGTGGACACCCGCGTACCCAGCGCTCGGCTGCCGTCATCCAGAGGGACGTTGGTGCTCACCCCCACGTCGTCCAGAAACAGGGCGACCGTGCCAATGCTGCCGGCAGGCAGGCTTTCATCGGGAAAAACGAGATTACGAATCGCATCTACCAGGTCGAAATTCTTGTTGAGCACAACGCCTCCGTCGATCATGCCGACGATGGTCCCGTTAAAATCACGAATTGGAACGACTGCGCGCACGACGAAGGCGCGATCCTCGAACTGCCGGCTGGTGGGACCCGCGCGAGGTGTTTCTACCAGCGGAATGACCGCCGCCTGTGCCAGCTCGCTGCTCACCTGGGCGAGGTCCATGGGCGAGTAAATTTCGATGCCGACGCCCGCGGTGCCAAACTTGGTCACTTCCTGCTGAAGCGGAGAAAGCTTGCTGGTGCCGGACTTGAAGGGGTCCGGAGCGTAGATCCAGCGCCCGTGCAGGTCGGTCACGTACAGAAAGCTGAAACCCGTGGTTTCGCGAATGGCGGAAAGCTGATTCTGAATGCGTTCGCCGTCACCGACTGTATAAGCGGTAAGAAACTCGTAAGAGCTCACGAGCTGTTGCAGCTGGCGCAGATAATCCTGCTGCAGCCGCGAAAAGTGGTCGTGGGCGACGACGAGATCGGCGTTAATGCGGTTTAAGAGCTGATCGTGACTGAATACCCCGCTCCAGAATATTGCGAAGCCCACCGTCGCCGGAGCGATAAGCAAAATCGGCAGCAGCACCAGCACCAGCAGCTTGTGCCGCAAGCTTCGCGATATACGTTCTCTGAGTCGTAGCATTTGCGTTGAGGCTACGCCGCTCTCAGCTCTCCTGCGTCCATGCCTTGAGCTTTCGCTCCAGCGTCTTGCGAGAAACGCTAAGACTCTTCGCCGCGCGGGACTTGTTGCCTTTCATGCTTTCAAGCACCTGGAGCATGTGGTGTTTTTCCACTTCCGCCATGGTCCAATCCAGCGGCAAGGTGAAGCCGGGGGAGGCTCCTCCCGAGTCGCGCGCATCGCCCTCGGGCGTAAAGAAATCACCGGGGAGCTTACCCAGCAAAAGAGAGCGCTCGATGACGTTGCGAAGCTCGCGCACGTTGCCCGGCCACCCATAGTCCCTGAGCTTCATGATGTCCTCGTGAGACAAGGGCACCGGTGAAACCCCAAGCTGTTCGGAAAGTTCCTGGGAAAAGTGCCGCGCCAGCTCGGCGACGTCGTCCGCGCGTTCACGCAGCGGCGGCACGGTGATCGCCAGCACGTTCAAACGGAAAAATAAGTCTTCACGGAAACGCTTGGCCTCGACTTCCACCGAAAGCTGACGGTTGGTGGCGGCAATCACGCGCACGTTCACCGGCACCTCGCGATCGGCACCCACCGGACGAATGCTCTTGGTCTCCAGGGCGCGGAGTAACTTAGCCTGCATACTCAGGGGCATCTCGGATATTTCGTCGAGAAAAAGCGTGCCGCCGTGGGCAAAGCTGAAAAGACCCTCGCGGCTTGCGTGCGCGCTGGTGAAGGCGCCGCGCACGTGGCCGAAGAGCTCGCTTTCCAAAAGATCCGGCGAGATGGATCCGCAGTTCACCGGCACGAACGGTCCCTGGCGCTCGCTGAGCTGGTGAACCGCCCGCGCTACCAGCTCTTTTCCGGTGCCCGTTTCCCCCTCGATCAGCACCGTGGCGTTGGTGGGGGCAACCCGCTGAATGACGTCGATCACCTCGCGAATCCCGTGGGTGCCGCCGATGATGCCATCCAGCGCGCTCTTAGGCGCCTCCCGCCTGAGGAGGAAGTTCTCCCGCGCCATCCGGCGGCGCTCGAGACAGCTGTTGACGGCGCTGATGATCTGCTCGAGGCGAAACGGCTTGAGCAGGAAGTCAGCGGCGCCGGCGCGCAGCGCCTGGATAGCGGTTTCCAGATCGGCGTAGGCGGTCATGACGATGACGTCGCTGCGCACGTCCTGCGCGCGCAGCTCGTTGAGCCACTCCACCCCGGATCGACCCGGCAGGCGCATGTCCAGAATCAACAGGTCGAAGTGGTAACGCTGTCGCAGCGCCTCGGCGGTCTCCGCGCTGTCGGCGGTTTCCACCAGCGCGCAATGAGGCTTGAGCGCTTTGGAGAGAAAGTTGCGCATCCCGGGCTCATCGTCCACCACCAGCACCGCGGCATTGCGGGCAAAAGAATCCAGGTGAGGGCTCAGTTCGCTAGGGGCGCGGACGTCAGTGGCGATGGCGCTCATGGTTCACTCCCGCATTGATTCATTCCGGTGCGAGCGCCGCCGCATATTGCGATGGACGCCCTTCTGGGTGAAAATCCGGCCTTGTCGGAGGAAAAGACTTACAACAAAACCAGGATTCAAAATGTTGCTACATCAAATTGGGTCAAAATTTACCATCCCATTTGTGGAATTCTGTCGCAACCGGGCCATTTTAGGCAACCCCGCCGCCCCAAGCCATGCCCCCGCGCAGCGAGGGGCAGCCCATTTCATCTTCATCGCCCTCGCAGGGGTTTTTCTCCTCACCTCAAACCTCCCGACCGGGGCCTCTGCCGCCCAGAGCAAGCCCCTCCGGCTGGCCACCACTACCAGCACGGAAAACTCCGGGCTTCTCAACTACCTGCTGCCCGAGTTCACCCGCGACCGCGGTTATACCGTGCACGTCATCGCGGTGGGTACCGGCAAGGCGCTGCGCATGGGGCGAGACGGCGACGCCGACATCGTGCTGGTGCACGCCCGGCCGGCGGAAGACCAGTTTGTCGCCGACGGCCACGGCGTCAACCGTCGCGATGTCATGTACAACGATTTCGTCATCGTCGGGCCAGCCTCGGATCCGGCGGGTATCGGCAAATCCCGCGCCGTGGACGATGCCTTTCGGCGCATAGCCGGCGCCAAGCACATTTTCATATCCCGAGGCGACGATTCCGGCACCCATAAGCGGGAGCTCAGCCTGTGGAAGCTCGCCGGAGTGAAGCCGGAGGATGGCTGGTATCGGGAAGCCGGTCAGGGCATGGGTAAGGTGCTGCAGATCGCATCGGAGCTCGATGCCTACACCATGACCGACCGGGGCACGTGGTTGGCAATGAAAAACAAGCTTCCGCTCAAACTTCAGTTTGAAAACGACCCGCCACTTCATAACCCCTACGGCGTCATCGCCGTCAATCCGGCCCGTCACCCGCACACGGATATCGCCGGCGCGAACGCATTCATTGACTGGATCACCTCGCCCAAAGCCCAGCGCATGATTAATGGATTCCGCATCAACGGGGACCGCCTGTTCATCCCACTTGCTGTGAAGATCGACGACATCGCCGTCAAAGAGGGCACGACTCAATGAGCGATATCTATTCCGCCTCGATTGGCGCGTTCGACCTGCTCGTCTCGGGAGATGCGGAGCTTTGGACCATTATCGGCATCTCGTTCAGCGTCTCTCTACGCGCCATGCTTATCGCGGTCCCCATCGGCCTGCCCATTGCGCTGCTTCTGGCCTTCGGCCGCTTTCCCGGCAGGCGCATTCTGGTCACCACGTTCAACTCGCTGATGGCGGTCCCCGCCGTGGTGGTGGGCCTGACCGTTTACCTGATGCTGTCCCGGGCGGGGCCGTTTGGCGATCTCAAGCTGCTGTTTACTCAGACGGCCATGGTCATCGGTCAGGCGGTGCTGGCGCTGCCGCTGCTCATCGCCATGGCGCACGCGGCGCTGCAGTCCGCCGATCTGCGCGCCTGGGAAACGGCGCTCACGCTCGGCGCGTCGCGTCCCCGCGCGCTGCTGACGGTCATGCACGAGGTGCGGTTTGCGCTCGTGGCGTCCATCATCGCGGCCTTCGGGCGCATCATCGCCGAGGTGGGTGTGTCCATGATGGTGGGCGGCAATATTCTCAATTACACCCGCAACATTCCCACCGCCATCGCTCTGGAAACCAGCAAGGGCGAATTCGCCCAGGGGATTGCGCTTGGCGCCGTGTTATTGTTTTTGGCCCTGCTGCTTAATTTCTTTCTCAATCTTTTCCAGGGTCGCGGAGAATTGGCGTGATCGAAACCGTGCTCGAGCTGATTGACACCCGCATGTCCTTTGGTGGACGGCAGCTGTTCGACGTGGATCGGCTGGCATTCAAATCCGAGACCTGTCTGGTTCTCACCGGCGTCAACGGATCAGGTAAGACCACGCTGCTGAAGATTGCCGCCGGGCTGCTGTCGCCTGAACGCGCCACGGTGAGCTTCGACGGACAAGATTTTTCCTGGCGCCAAGCCTACCGGGCCCTGCGCCGGCGGGTCGTGTATCTGCACCAGTTTCCATACATGTTCGACGCCAGCGTGTTCGACAACGTAGCCTACGGGCTTCGCCGCGGCGGCGTGTCATCGCCGGAAGTGCGCGCACAGGTGCGCCAGGCGCTGGAGTGGGCCGGGCTCTCGGAACACACGGCGCAGAATGCGAAAAGCCTCTCCGGCGGGGAAAAGCAGCGCGTCGCCCTCGCCCGGGCGCGGATAATTTCACCGCACCTGCTGCTCCTGGACGAGCCCACGGCGAACATGGATGAAGAAGGCCGCGAGCGCACTTTGTTCTTCATCCGCCGGATGGTTTCCGACGGCTTCACGGTTGCGCTGGCCACCCACGAACGACACCTGGTGCAGCAGGTCGGGCAGGTGCATCTCCATCTTGAAGACGGGCGTTTGAAGGAAAAACCCATCCCCGGAGGAGGGGAACAGGCAGAATCCCAAGCGAGAGACCTGCGCAGCGCATGAAACCCGCTGTGGACTACCCGAAAGGTGAAATTACCGGCGTCGTGCTCGCCGGTGGACGGGCCCGGCGCATGGGCGGCCAAGACAAGGGTCTGCTGGAGATTGACGGCAGGCCCATGGTGGTTTTCGTCGTCGAGGCGCTTAAGGCCCAGACGACCACTGTGCTGATCAACGCAAACCGTAACATCGAGCGATACCGCGAGCTTTGCAAGTGCGAGGTGGTGCCGGACCGCGTCGGGGACTTTGCCGGTCCCCTGGCGGGAATGGCCTCGGCCATGGAAGCATCAAAGACACCGTTTATCCTTACCGCGCCGTGCGATTCGCCGCTGGTGTCCGGCGAGCTCGGGGCGCGGTTGTTCGAGGCGCTTCAGAGAGAAGACACGGAACTCGCGGTGGCTCACGACGGCGAGCGCATGCAACCCGTTTTTGCCCTGCTGCGCCGGGACTTGTTAGACAGCATGATCGCCTATCTTCAAACGGGAGAGAGCAAAATCGACACTTGGTACGCGATGCACCGCACGGCACTGGGTGATTTCTCGAATGAAGCTTCTATGTTTCTAAACGTCAATACGCCTGAAGACCGCTCGCAGCTCGAAACCCGATTTCTAGAGGCGCGAGAATCGTGATCCAAAACGCCCATGTTCCCATAGTCGGCTTCGCCGCCTACAGCGGCACGGGAAAAACCACGCTGTTGAAAAAGCTGCTTCCGCTTTTGAAGGCGCGCGGCGTTCGCGTCGGCATGGTCAAGCACGCACATCACACTTTCGACGTGGACCAGCCCGGAAAGGACAGCTACGAGCTGAGGAAGGCAGGCGCGGCGCAAATGCTCATTGCCTCCCGAACGCGATGGGCGTTAATGGTGGAAAGACCCCGGGAAAAAGATCCTCAACTGGACGAGGTGCTGCTGGAGCTCGATCAGGCGGCGCTGGATCTGATCCTGGTGGAAGGATTCAAACAGGAACGATTTCCCAAAATCGAGCTGAGACGTTCCGGCCTCAGGGGAAAGCCTTTTTATCCTGACGACGACAGCATCGTCGCCGTCGCCAGCGACGATCCGACCAGCCTCGACACCGAACTGCCGGTATTGGATCTCAACCGGCCCGTAGAGATCGTGGACTTCATCATTGACAAGATTTTGAATAGCGGGCGCCAGGCCGCGTCTGGCTGAGGGTCAGGAATCTTGGCTACTGCGCAATCCAAAGCCGCCTTGGACTTCTGCTACGAAGGCGATCCCGATCTGCTCCCCGTGGCGGAGGCAAAGCGCCGCATTGCGGCGCACATGCCCGTGATTACCGATACGGAACCGGTTGCGATTAACGACGCCATGGGGCGAATTGCTGCGGAGGACGTGGTTTCGCCCGTCGACGTTCCCGGCCATACCAATTCCGCCGTGGACGGTTACGCTCTGCGCGGCGCGGACCTTCCTGATTCCGGGGCGCGGCGATTAAAGATCGCAGGCGAGGTGCTTGCGGGGGGTCTATACAAGGGCGTACTCGGAGAGCGCACGGCGGTGCGCATCATGACTGGCGCGGCGGTCCCCAACGGCGCCGACACCGTGGTTATGCTCGAGCAAACCGAGGTGGACGGCGATACGGTAGTCATCGGCGCGGGGCACCGCCCCGGCCAGAACGTGCGCCAGGCCGGAGAGGATCTACGCCGCGGCGATACCGCGGTGAAAAAAGGCACGCGCATCATGCCGGCCGAGCTCGGCGTGATCGCTTCTTTCGGGCAGGCGCAGGTAACGGTGTTCAGGCGCCCCCGGGTTGCCTGTTTTTCCACCGGCGATGAGCTGCGGTCTCCCGGAGAGTCGCGGGAATTGGGCGCCGTGTTCGACAGTAATCGTTACACCCTTTGCGGCATGCTCACTCGGATCGGCGCCGAGGTGATGAACATGGGCGTCGTCGCCGACAATCGCCAGGCGCTGAATGATGCCCTGGCGGACGCCGCAGACCGCGCCGACGCCATCATCACCTCCGGCGGCGTCTCCGCCGGCGACGCCGACTACGTCAAGCAAACGCTTGAGTCGCTGGGGCGCGTCGGCTTCTGGAAGATTGCCATCCGCCCCGGCCGGCCGCTGGCCTTCGGTCTCATCGGCAACGCCGCGTTCTTCGGCCTACCCGGAAATCCGGTGGCGGTGATGGTGACGTTCTACCAGTTCGTCAAACCCGCGCTGTGTCAGATGATGGGTGAACGCGACCTGAGGCCCACGCCCGAGCTCACCGCGACCTGCATTTCGAAGCTGCGAAAAAAGAAAGGCCGGGTGGAGTACTATCGCGCGGTGCTGGACCGCGACGACAAAGGAAATCTGGTGGTGCGCAGCACCGGCAAGACGGGTTCGGGACTTCTTCACACCATGAGCGACGCCAACTGCTTCATCGTCCTGGACGACGACGCCGAATCCGTGGAGCCGGGAACGCAGGTGAACGTGCAGCCGTTTTTTGGACTGGTGTGAAGATGGTAGATGGTAGATGGTAGATCGGGATTGGAATCCAGGCTTTGGTTTAATGCCGCTGTTCGTATTTCGTATATCGTATATCGGTACGGTTTCTGAAGGTCTGATCTCCGGAATCGTGCGCAGACGGATTTAGATTAATCTCGCGTCACGCATCACGCATTACGCATCACCAATCATGTCCGATCGTCAATTCATTCCCTTGAACATCGCGGTGCTCACTATTTCGGATAGCCGCACGGAAAAAGACGACAAGTCCGGCGCGCTGCTGGTGGAACGAGTGCAGTCCGCCGGGCACCGGCTGGCGGAAAAATCCATCGTTCGGGACGACGTCTACGCCATACGCGCAAAGATCGCCCAGTGGATCGCCGACGACGAGGTGCAGGTGGCGATCTCCACCGGCGGCACCGGAGTCACCGGCCGGGACGGCACGCCCGAGGCAGTACAGCCGCTGCTGGACAAGGAGATCCCGGGGTTCGGAGAGATCTTCCGAGTGCTCTCCTACGAGCAGATAAAGACTTCGACACTGCAGTCGCGCGCGGTCGCCGGCGTGGCCAACGCCACCTACATCTTCTGCCTGCCGGGGTCCTCTGGCGCCTGCAGGGACGCCTGGGACAAGATCATTTCCGCTCAGCTCGATTACCGCACCCGGCCCTGCAATCTTGTGGAACTCATGCCGCGACTTTTAGAGAAATAACCTTCGACCCTCGTCGGAACTTCGCCTAGTAATTCACCTCTGGATCTCCAGAACTCTCGCGCTCGAATCCGGTCCCATAGAAAGGAAGTCGGGCGGGCGGCGTCCACAGGTCCGACTGAAATATTTAGTCAATAGGGAGAATTTCATGCAGACCGAGCTCATTTTCCGTGTTTTCCGTTTCACGCTACTCGCTGCGACATTTCTCTCGGCGGGCACCGCCGTCGCGGCCGAATACAAGATCGATCCGGCGCACTCCTTCGTCGAATTCAGAACAAATCATCTCGGTTACAGTTGGCTTTATGGCCGCTTCAACGTCCTCTCCGGTGAATTCACCCACGACCCCGCTAATCCGTCGGCCAACAGCATCTACGTGGAAGTCGACACCACGACCGTGGACACCCGCCACGCCGAGCGCGACAAGCACCTGCGAAGCGGCGATTTCCTGGAAGTGGAGAAATATTCCAAGGCGAGCTTCAAGAGCACCCGCTACGAAGGCACCGCGGAGTCCGGGAAGCTCCACGGCGAGCTCACCGTTCGCGGCGTCACCCGGCCCGTGGTATTCGAGATCACCAAGATGGGCGAGGGTCCGGACCCCTGGGGCGGCTACCGGGCGGGATTCTCGGGAAGCTACACGCTCACGCGGAGCGACTTTGGAATTGACTATGACCTCGGCCCCAAGAGCACCTTGGTGGAGCTTACCCTGGGCGTCGAGGGTGTTCGCAAGAAGTAATCTCGCTTACGTCGTTACCAGAACATCCGCCGCAGCGTGCCGTCCCGGTCAATGAACTGGTGCTTAAACGCGGCCAGGGCGTGCCCCACCACGAGCGCGGCCGTTCCGTAGGCCAGCCAGAAGTGCAGCTCGATGACCAGATCCCGCAGCCTCTCGCTTACGCGAAGCAAGGCGGGGATCTCGAACAATCCAAAAACTGAGATCCCGTCACCGGCTGAGGTGGAAATAACGTAGCCGGTGACGGGGATCAGCAGCATGAGCAGGTAAAAGAGATGGTGAGTGGCCGTGGCCGCGGTCCGCTCCCAGGCTTTGATGCCATCGGCAAATCCAGGCTTGTTGTCGTAGATCGCCCAGGCGATTTTTACCGCCGCCACGGCGAGCGCCGCCATTCCCAAGGACTTGTGCAGCTCCAGGGATCGGTTGTACCAGCGATCGTAGTAGCTCAGGTCCACCATCCACCAACCGATCCCTATGAGCACGATAATGAGCAGCGCCACGAGCCAGTGAAGGATCCGCGTAATCACGCTGTAGCGGGTATCGGTGCTTCGGAGCATGCGGCTCAGCATCTACTTTTGGTTGAATACTTTCTCAGTGTTCAAACCGGCCATGCTGAAGAAAAAACAACGTCTGCCGAATGACGTCTTCACTGTTCATGATGAAGGAATGGGAATGAGGCAGCACGAGAAAATCAGACATGCCGCTCACCCTGGCGCGATCCACCGAAACCTTGCCGTCGTCGGGCCCGGGAATGAGCCACGAATACAGCGGATTGAAGCTGGCGTCTCCGGTGATGACGCCGGCTTCGAAATTCAGCGGGCCAAGCTTGAGCGGCACGCTGTCCGGGCCGGTGCCGAGCTGCTGGCCCGCGGGGCCGGTGATCCATTGAAACAAGGTAATGCCCTTGAGTTCGTCCACCAGCTCCGAGCCGCGGCTGGGCGGGCTGAGCATGACCGCACGGCCGATATGCTCGGCGCCCTTTTCGTTTGCGTACGCGCGCAGGAGAATGCCGCCCAGCGAATGGGTAACGAAATCTATTTTCTTATCACCGCGAACACAGCAGCGCTCCATCTCCTGGCTGACAATTTCCAGAAGCTGCTCGAAGGAAAAGTCAGTGGAGGGATAGCCGATGTTCTCCACCGCGTAACCGGCACCGGCAAGCGCCTCCGCCATGTCGCTCATGGAGCGATGTGTGCGTCCCAAACCGTGAAGCAGAACGACGGTGCGCTGCGCGCCGTCTAGGTTGGAGCTTTCAGACTGCGCACTGAAGGGTATAACGCAGAGCAGCAGTGTAAGTAAGCAGCAGAATGGCGCGCACGTGACGCGTGACGCGTGACGCGTGACGCGATTTTCTAGAAGCAATTCAAACCTCGATCTTCGCATCACGCATCACGACTGCAGTTCCGGCAGATTCCGATATAGCTCCAGCGCCTCGGGATTCGCCAGCGCTTCCTTGTTCTTCACTTCCCGCCCGTGGACGATGTCGCGCACCGCAAGCTCGGTGATCTTGTTGCTCTTAGTGCGGGGGATATCGGCCACCTGAACGACTCGCGCCGGAACGTGACGCGGCGTGGTATTGGCGCGAATATGGTCGCGGATCTTCTTGCGCAGGGCGTCGTCGAGCTTCACCCCTTCGCGCAGAACCACGAAGAGCACCACCCGCACGTCGCCTTCCCAGTCCTGGCCGATCACCAGGGATTCGATCGCCTCCTCGAGCTGCTCCACT
>Ga0224512_10001988_pt1 | contig 19086 bp, 19 predicted proteins | sample SF_May12_sed_USG_4_FD_169103 | JGI IMG/M metagenome (GOLD analysis project Ga0224512, IMG submission 169103) | Sediment microbial communities from San Francisco Bay, California, United States - SF_May12_sed_USGS_13 | ecosystem: Environmental > Aquatic > Marine > Sediment | place: USA... | reverse complement strand
AGGTTCCGTTCGGGGTCTTCCTGGCGCTGGGTGCCGCCACGACATTTCTGCTGGGTGAGGCGCTCGTCGACTGGTACGGCGGGATGTTCCTGAGCTGACGAGTCCCGGTCAGCTGTCGGCCGACTCACCCTCGCGCGGCAACCGTCTCACGCGCACGCGCAGCACTTGCGTCTCGCCAGCCTCGATGACCTCGATCTCAACGCCGTCCATCTCTACGGTCTCTCCGTTCTCCGGCACTCGTCCGAAGGATTCGAGCAGGAGTCCATTGAGCGATCGGTGTTCCTGCACCGGCAGTCTGGTGCCAAACACGTGGTTGATTTCCTTCAGCTCGGCCGCCGCGTCGGCAATGATCTCGTTCCTTCCGATTCGACGGATTGGCTGGGTCGGTCGATCTCGTTCGTCGTCGATCTCCCCAACCAGTTCCTCGAGGATATCCTCCAGGCTGACCAGTCCGTCCGTTCCCCCGTGCTCATCGATGACGATTCCCATGTGGACCCGTCGCGCGCGGAACTCGCCCAGCAGTTGGACGAGAGGAATCGTCGCCGGCACGAAGAACGGGGGGCGCGCGATATCCGCCAGTTGCGACTCGCTCCGGCCTTCCGCCAGGGCCTGATAGGCGTCACGCACGTAAACGACACCGGTCACGTCGTCCAGCGAACCGCCATGGATGGGAATCCGACTGAATCGCACCGCGGCCAGTTGGTCGGCGATTTCACCGAGTGTCGTCGAGGCGACCCACGCCTCGATGTCCACGCGAGGCGTCATCACCTGCCAGGCACGGGTTGAATCGAGCAGGAATGCGCGCTCGATCAGTTCTCGTTCGTGCTCTTCGATCGCACCGCCGCGGTGTCCGATTTCCGTCAGACTGCGGATCTCGGCCTCGGTTACGCTCGGCAGCACCGTATTCTGTGGAACGACGAGTCGCGTCAGAGCGACGAACGGAACGGACAACGGCCAGAGCAGTCGGGCCAGCAGGTCGACGATCGGCGCGATGAGCAGGGCAGACCGTTCCGCGTTTCGGGCGGCGAAACTCTTCGGCACGATCTCCCCGAAGAACAGGACCAGAAGCGTCATTACGCCGGTGGCGATCCCCACACCCGCGGAACCGAAGGCGAGCGTCGCAGAGTACGTGGCCACGGAAGCCGCCCCGATGTTCGCGATGTTGTTGCCGATCAGCAGCGTGACAAGCAGGCGTTCGGGATTGGATTTCACTGCCACGAGAGCGGCCGCCCCGCGCCGTCCCTGATCGTGAAGACCTCGCGCGCGTGCCCGCGAGATGGAGAACAGCGCGATCTCGCTTCCCGAGAAGAACCCGGAAGCTAGAATCAAGGCTGCCAGCAGGATAAGGGTGGCAGTCATGGGACGGGCAGCAACATCGCGTTAGATGAGATCAGACCAGAATCGCTTGCACGAGTTCGTCGATCAGGTCGTCGGCGGACCTGCCTGCGGCCTCTGCCTCGAATCCCGGTACGACTCTGTGCCGCAATACATCGGGCGCCACGGCACGGACGTCTTCGAGGTCGGGAATAGGCCGTCCGTCGAGTGCGGCTCGCGCCTTCGCAGCCAGCACCAGATACTGCGAGGCGCGGGGTCCCGCGCCCCAGGCAACCATCCGCCGGATGAATTCCGGAGCGTCCGCATCCGTCGGCCGGGTCGCCCGGGCCAGCCGAACACTGGCTTCGATGAGCGAAGGTGGCGCCGGAATGCGTCGCACGAGACCCTGGAGAGCCTTGAGTTCCTCGGCGCTCAGCACCGGCCTGATTTCTTCGACCGTCTCTCCGGTCGTAAGCGCCGCGATGGTGGTTTCTTCTTCGAAGTTCGGATAGTCGATGCGCAACTCCATCATGAACCGATCCAGCTGCGCCTCGGGGAGTGGGTAGGTGCCCTCATGCTCGATCGGATTCTGAGTGGCGAGCACAAAGAATGGTTGCTGCAGCCTGAACGTCTCGTTACCGACCGTCACCTCGCCCTCCTGCATCGCCTGCAACAGGGCGGCCTGGGTCTTTGGAGGCGTGCGGTTGATCTCGTCGGCCAGGATCACGTTGGCGAAGATCGGACCGTGAACGAAGCGGAATACGCGCCGACCCGTCTCGTGGTCCTCCTCGAGCACTTCGGTGCCGGTGATGTCTGACGGCATCAGATCAGGCGTGAACTGGATGCGGTTGAACCGCAACTGCAACGTCTCCGCAAGCGTGGCGATCAACGTTGTCTTCGCAAGCCCGGGTACTCCCACGACAAGGGCGTGTCCGCCGGCGAGAAGCGTGATCAGCAACCCCTGGATGACATCACGCTGACCGACGATCCGACGTCCGATCTCCGCCTCGAGAGCCTCCCGGGCCTCCCGCATGCGTCTGAGAAGATCGATGTCGCCCGGCTGGTCCGTCACTCGTGTTGCGATATTCGCTTCCAATTGATCTCCTTCGGCCCGCACTCACCCCACCTCACGGCCCCGTGCCAGGACAGCACACTCTCCGTACACCGGCCACAGTTCGAGTTCCCGTGCGCAGGCTGGCGCGCGCGGGCCGGAGAGTCAAGGATAGAGGGTCGTATCCACCTCTGCGAGGCCGCTTGCGAAATTTTTCACAAGCCGGTATCATCGCCGCGGTTCGAGCCCCGGGAGGAGCCTTGAAACAGCGGGACGGGCAGCCGCCGGGGCCGGCGTCGCAGATCGGGCGCTACGGCGGACACGGGATCACCCTGGGGTTGTCGACCGCGCTGTTCGCATGGCTGGGACTCCAGCTGGACCTGTACTGGGGGACAAAGCCACTGTTCGTGCTTGTGGGCACGTTTGTGGGCTTTGGTGCCGGCTTCTACCGGATGTACCGTGATCTGGTAATGAAGCCATCCCAGGACGGTCGGACCGAAGACGAACCGGGAAACTGACGAAGTGCGCCGCTCGCCATTCGTGCTCGCCGCGGCGGTAGTCGCATCCAGCGGGTGGTGGGTCGGAACGACCGCGGGAGCCGATCCGACCACCCTGGCCGCAGCGATGATCGTGGCCTGGGTCGCTCAGTCGGCGGTGTACTGGAGGTTGGCGGGAAAGCTGACGGCGGGTGCCAACGCCGCCGGTGCCTGGATCCTGGGTATCGCGATTCGCCTGGCGGCCCTGATGTCGATGTGGGTGCTGTACGAGCAGCTCGTGGTCGGGCGCGTGGTGGCGCTGACGTTCGGCCTGACACTCGTGGCGCTCGTGATTCTGGAAGCTATCTGGCTGGCCGCATCGGCGGCACAGATCCGATCCTAGAAAGATAGACGGCGGAATGACCATACCCTTGCTGGCGGCGATCCTGCTTACGGGCCCTGTCGCGCCTGTCGCCGTTCCGTTCCAACCAACCGAGCGGTCTCCTGCCGCATTCGAGGCGGTTCAGGAGCACATGGGCGACCAGCCGTCCGCCGACCATGCCGAGGACACCGGGCACGCGGAGGACACCGGGCACGCCGAGGACACCGAGCACGCCGAAGAATGGGGCACAGCCGCGATGATGCACCACATCGTGGATTCGAACGAGATCGAGTTCTTCGGGTGGGTCATCCACCTCCCCGAATGGGAGCCCATTCACGTCGGCCCGGTCGAAATCGACATGTCGCCGACCAAACACACGGTCTTCCTGTGGATCGCGACGCTCCTGACGATACTCACCGTCTGGACGGCGTCCCGCCGGTTCTCGAGGCCGGGCCAGTCGGATGAGGCTCCCCGCGGATTCCTGAACTTCTTCGAGACGTTCTACGTGTACCTCCGGGATGAAGTGGCGCTCGCCAACATCGGGCATGGGGGTGAGCGTTTCGTCCCGTACGTGGTGACGTTGTTCTTCTTCATCCTGTTTTCGAACCTGCTCGGACTGATTCCGTTCGGCGCCACCGCGACCTCGAATATCATGGTGACCGCGGCGCTCGCTCTCGTGTCGCTGGCCATCGTCGAGTCGGCAGGATTCGTGGCGCTGGGACCGAAGGGTTATCTCAAGACCATCTTCTACGTACCACAGGGCCTGAACCCGGCGATGAGCGCTGTCATGCTGGTCATCATGACGCCGGTAGAACTGATCGGTAAGCTGGCCAAGCCGTTCGCGCTGGCCGTACGATTGTTTGCGAACATGACGGCCGGCCATTTCGTGATTCTCGCCTTGCTCGGCCTGATTCTTACCTATGGCGGCCTCAGCGTGACCGGCGTAGTAAGCATCGTCGGAGCGCTCGCTCTGGGGTTGTTCGTGATGTTCCTGGAGATCTTCGTGGCCCTTCTCCAGGCCTATATCTTTACGGTCCTGACGGCGGTTTTCGTCGGACTGATCCGGCACGCGCACTAGCGGCCGGACGATTCGCCCGCGTGGGCGGTAAAACGAGGAACGAAGGAGGAGCCGGAAATGCTCAACTTGTTAGCAGCAGTTCAAGATTCGGCCGCCGGCAGCGGCGACATCGGTGCGGGACTCGCGATCATCGGCGCCGGGATCGTCGTGATCGGAGCGGGTCTGGGCATCGGTCGGATCGGCGGCCAGATGGCCGACGCCATGGCTCGCCAGCCGGAGGCTGCCGCGCAGATCCAGACGGGCGCCATCATTCTGGCCGCCCTGATCGAAGGCGCGGCCCTGTTCGGTCTGGTGATCGCCGGCTTCATCAAATAGCGGACCTTCGAAACGTGACCAAATCGATCCGGCTGACGGGGATGGCGATCTCGATGCTCGCGCTGCCAGGTACCCTGCAGGCTGCGGAGGAGGGAAGTACATCGGTGTTCTCGGTGAACTTCGGTCTGATGTTCTGGACCTGGATCCTGTTCGGCCTGACACTCCTGGTGCTGTGGCGCAATGCCTTCCCGGCCATTGCGAAGGGGCTGGAGAGCCGGACGGCCAGCATCGAAGATGCCATCGCGGGTGCGAAGGGTGACCGCGAGGAAGCCCGAAGGCTGCTGGACGAACATCAGCGGCAGCTCGACGAGGCGAGGCTCGAAGCGAAGGGCATCCTCCAGGAAGGGCGAGAGGCGGGCGAGCGCCTGCGCGAGGAAATTCTTGCCCAGGCCCGAGCCGAGCACGAGGCCATGCTCGAAAAAGCGCGCAAGGAAATGGCGCGCGAGCGAGAGGATCTCGTGGCTACGGTGCGACGCGATGCGATCGATCTGTCGATTGCGGCAGCTGAGCGCCTGATCAACGAGAAGCTCGATGACGAGGGCAATCGGAAGCTGGTGCGCGACTACATGACGGAGCTGGGGTGAGCAGGGCGGCCGTAGCCCGCACGTATGCGGACACCATGCTCGAACTGGCGGCCCGTGACGGGTCGGAGTCCGCGTGGCTGGAGATGTTGTCCGAGATCGCAGAGTTGTACGAGACCTCTGTCCCGTTCAAGGCGTTTCTGCACACGCCTCGCGTGTCCGAGGAAGACAAACGACGGGTGCTGCGCCAGACCTTCCAGGACCGCTATCCGGAACTGTTCGTGAGGTTCCTACTGATCGTCCTGGAAAAGCGGCGCCAGAGTCTGCTGCCGGATATCGAGGTGGCCAGTCGTGACTTGCTCTACGAGCAGACGGGGCGCGTGTTTGCGTCCGTCACGCTCACCACCGAGGCGGCCCCGGCGTTCCGGACAGAAGTCGAGGATCGCCTGTCGGAAGTGTTGGGTCGTGCTGTCGACGCGGAGTTCCGGGTGGACGAGCGGCTGATCGGTGGGATGGTCGTGCGTGTTGAGGACAAGGTACTCGACGGATCCGTCAAGCGGCGGCTGCAGATGCTGCGGCGGAGTCTGCAGGAACACGGGGCCTGATCGGGCCTGCTACGACAACCAGTTGTGATGGGATAGAAAGAATGGCGATGTCAGACGCGAAGCTCCGCGCCAGCGAGATGAAGAAGGCGCTTCTCGAGCAAATCGAGCATTTCGAAGAAGATCTGAAGCTCGAGGAAGTGGGCGAGGTACTTGAGGTCAAGGACGGAGTCGCGCGCATCTGGGGCCTGTCCTCGGCTGTCGCGAACGAGATGCTCGAGGTGGAATCGTCCGAGACCGGTGAGCAGGTCACCGCGCTGGCGTTGAACCTCGAAGAGGACAACATCGGTGCCGTGGTACTCGGCGACTATCTGCAGTTGAAGGAAGGCGATACGGTCAGGCGTACGGGTCGCGTGCTGGAGGTACCGGCCGGTCCCGAGTTTCTGGGCCGGGTGGTCAGCCCGCTCGGCGCGCCCCGTGACGGAAAGGGTGCGATCAAGGCGAGTGCCACGATGCTCGTCGACCGCAAGGCGCCCGGCATCGTGTATCGGCAGCCGGTGAAGGAGCCTCTGCAGACCGGTATCAAGGCAATCGACTCAATGATCCCGATCGGTCGCGGTCAGCGGGAACTGATCATCGGCGACCGCCGGACGGGCAAGACAGCCATCGCAATCGACACGATCATCAACCAGCGTGGCGGCGACGTCGTCTGCGTCTACGTCGCGATCGGCCAGAAAGCGTCGACGGTAGCGTCCGTCGTCGCCAGGCTCGAGGCCGAGGGCGCGATGGACTACACCATCGTGGTCGCAGCCAACGCCTCGGATCCGGCGACGCTCCAGTACATCTCTCCGTACACCGGCTGCGCGATGGCCGAGTACTTCATGTACAAGGAGGGCAGGGCGACCCTGGTCATCTACGACGACCTGTCGAAGCAGGCCGACGCGTACCGGGAAATCTCGCTCGTTCTCCGCCGGCCGCCGGGTCGCGAAGCCTACCCGGGCGACGTGTTCTACCTGCACAGCCGTCTGCTCGAGCGTGCGGCCAAAGTGACGGACGATGCGGATGTGGTCGCGGGTCATCCCGATCTGGAGAAGCCCGGAGGCTCACTCACGGCCCTGCCGATCATCCAGACGCAGGCCGGTGACGTGTCCGCCTACATCCCGACGAACGTCATCTCGATCACCGATGGTCAGATCTTCCTCGAGAGCAACCTGTTCTACTCGGGTGTGCGACCGGCTGTGAATGCCGGCATCTCGGTCTCGCGCGTCGGAGGAAATGCCCAGATCAAGGCGATGAAGGGGGTAGCCGGTCGCCTCCGGCTCGATCTTGCCCAGTTCCGCGAACTGGAGGCGTTCGCCCAGTTCGGGTCGGACCTCGACGCCGCCACGCAGCGCCAGCTGGGCCGCGGGGAGCGAACGGTGGAGATCCTGAAGCAGGGCCAGTACGTGCCGATGGCCGTCGAAAGCCAGGTGATGGTGATCTACGCCGTGACGCAGGGCTTTCTGGACGACATCGACGCGCGGAAAATCAGTGCCTGGGAGGTCAGCTTTCTCGAGTACATGCGCTCGGCGCATCCGAAGATCGGGCAGGCGATCGTGTCGGAGAAGGTGCTGAGCGACGACACGACGCAGGCGCTGCGCAGCGCGATCGAGAGCCACAAGCAGCTGTTCCGGGCCGAGACGGCCGTGCCTGCAGCCGGCTGATTCGATGGCACGAGCCAGGGACATCGGTCGACGGATGAAGTCCGTCACGAGTACGCGGAAGATTACGCGTACCATGGAGATGGTCGCGACTTCGAAGCTTCGGCGCGCTCAGGCGCGCGTCCACGAGGCCAGGCCGTTTGCCGAGAAAGTCGCGTCGGTCGTCGAGAATCTGGTTACGCCCGAGATCGCCGAACTGGAGCCGATCCTGCGTCAGCCCGAGCGGATCCGCCGGGCGGCCGTCGTGCTGGTGACGAGCAATCGCGGCCTGTGCGGGGCGTTCAACGTGAACCTGATCCGCAAGGCGAGGGAACTCCTCGCGTATCTGGAGGAGTCCGACGTCGTGACGGATTTCCACGTCGTCGGCAAAAAGGGGATCGCGTATTTCCGGTTCCGCGGCGTGGAGATGGCCAGTGCGCGAACCGACATTTCGGATGCGCCGACGGCCGACCAGGCACGCGGCCTGATCACCCCGCTCGCCGAGCGGTTCGTGGACGCGGACCTGGACGCGATCTACATCGTGCACGCGGACTACCAGAGCGTCTTGAGTTCGCCGCCGATCGCTCGCAAGCTGCTCCCGGTCCATGTGCCGGATGAAGGCCCCAAACGAGGCGCGGCGTACTACATTCTGGATCCGTCGGCCCGTGAGATCCTGGCGAAGATTTTGCCGCTGTATCTCACCAACGTCACGTATCGGGCGCTGGTCGAAAATGCGGCGGCGGAGCAGGGCGCCCGACGTACGGCGATGAAGGCGGCGACGGACAATGCCGACGAGTTTCTCACCACCCTGCGGCGTCAGTTCAACCGGGCGCGGCAGGCCGAGATCACCCAACAGATCGCCGAAATCATCGGTGGTGCTGAAGCACTTTCCAGTTAGGGAACGCAGAGATGGCTGAGCAGAAGAATGTCGGAAAAGTCGTGCAGGTTATCGGACCCGTGATCGACGTGGAATTCGAACCGGGGAACTTGCCGGAACTGTACAACGCCGTTTCACTGGAGTGGGAGAGGGACGGCGTTCCGATACGGCTGATTTGCGAAGTGGCGCAGCACATAGGACGCAATCAGGTCCGCGCGGTGGCCATGGACTCGACCGATGGACTGCGGCGGGGGCAGGAGGTCCTGGATACCGGCAGTCCGATCACCGTCCCGGTCGGTGACGCGGCGCTCGGACGGATCCTCAACGTGCTCGGCGATCCGGTGGATGAGGCGGGGCCCGTCAACGAAGAAGAGCGCTGGCCGATCCACCGGCACGCCCCGTTGATGACCGTGCTCGAGCCGAAGACGGAGATCTTCGAGACGGGGATCAAGGTGATCGACCTGATCGCCCCGTACGTCAAGGGCGGAAAGACCGGGTTGTTCGGCGGCGCCGGCGTGGGCAAGACGGTCATCATCATGGAGCTGATCAACAACATCGCGCAGGAACACGGGGGCAAGTCCGTGTTCTGCGGGGTGGGCGAACGCACACGCGAGGGGAACGACCTGTGGCTCGAGATGAAGGAGTCCGGCGTCATCAACTCGACAGCCCTGATCTACGGCCAGATGAACGAGCCTCCCGGAGCACGCCTGCGCGTGGGCCTCTCCGGCCTCACGGTAGCCGAGTACTTCCGCGACGTGCTGGGCCAGGACGTGTTGCTGTTCATCGACAACATCTTCCGGTTCAGCCAGGCCGGTTCGGAGGTGTCGGCGTTGCTCGGCCGCATGCCGAGCGCCGTCGGATATCAACCGACGCTCGCCAGCGAGATGGGTGAGCTGCAGGAGCGCATCACTTCCACGACGTCCGGTTCGATCACCTCCGTGCAGGCGGTCTACGTACCGGCGGACGACCTTACCGACCCGGCGCCGGCGTCCGCGTTCACGCACCTCGACGCGACGACCGTGCTGTCGCGACAGATTGCCGAGCTCGGGATCTACCCGGCCGTGGATCCATTGGAATCGTCGAGCCGCATCCTGGATGCGCAGTTCCTGGGGCACAAGCACTACGACACGGCCACCCGCGTGCAGGAGATCCTGCAGCGCTACAAGGACCTCCAGGACATCATCGCGATTCTCGGAATGGACGAACTGAGCGAGGAGGACAAGGTGATCGTCGGCCGGGCTCGGCGCATTCAGCGGTTCCTCTCACAGCCATTCTTCGTGGCGGAGCAGTTCACGGGAATCGACGGTAAATACGTCTCGCTCGAGACGACGATCGATTCGTTTGCCGCGCTGGTCGATGGGGAGTACGACCATCTTCCCGAGCAGGCGTTCTACATGGTGGGCGGGATCGAGGAAGCCGTGGAGAAGGCACGCGCCATGGAGTCAGAGGGCTCGTGATGAGCGGTGCGGATCGCAGGCTCCACGTGAGCGTGATCTCGCCGGCCGCCGTCGGGTTTACCGGTGAGGGAGACAGCGTGATCATCCCTGCCTACGATGGCCAGCTCGGGATTCTGGTCGGGCACGCGCCGATGATGGTGTTGCTCGGCACGGGAGACGTCGTGATCCGCGACGGCGATACCGAGCATCGCGTACCCGTTTCCGGCGGCTTCATGCAGGTGATCGACGACGAAGTGTCGGTGCTGGCGGAAGTCGTGGAGGTAGCGGACGCAGAGTAGGCCCGATTCCGCGCGTTTGAGGCGTTTGAGCACCCGTGTCAGCCGGCGTGGGCCTCCGCCACTGCGAGCAACCGCCTTACGACGGCGCCGGGATCCGGCGCATGCATCACGGCGCTGAGTACCGCTACGCCCGCCCCCGTCTCGAACACCTCCGCCGCGTTGCTCGCCGTGATCCCCCCGATGCCCACGCCTGGCAGTCCCGCGCTGTGCAGTACCTGGGCGACGCGCTCCACTCCGATCGCTTCCTCGGCCAGCCCGGCCTTCGAGGTCGTGCCGAACACCGCTCCGACACCCAGGTAATCGGCTCCGGCCTCCGCCGCGAGCATGCCGGCGATCGGATCGTCGGTGGAATAGCCGATGAGGAAATCTGCGTCGGCGTGCATGCGGACGGTCTCGATCGGCATGTCCCCGGGGCCGAGATGCACCCCGTCGGCTCCGGCAGCCAGGGCGACATCGAACCGATCATTGACGATCAACAGCGCCCCATGACGGCCCGTTCGCTCGACCAGCTGCACAGCCTGATCGTACAGCAGGCGATCGGTGGCGGCCTTGTCGCGGAGCTGGATCGCGTTCGCACCCGCAATCAGACATTCTTCGACGACGTCCACCAGAGGTTTCCCGCATGCAGGCTCCGGGTCGGTCAACACCATCAGGCGGATGCTCACAGAGTCGCCGGCGCCGCTGCCGACGATTCCCGGTGTGTCAGCCACCCGCCGAACTGTCCGCGGCGGGTGCCGCATCCTGCGTGGCTCCGGCCGCTTCTCGACGGATCCGGATCCTCGCATTGTTGTGTTCGCGAAGCGTGCGGGTGAACTCGTGCGAGCCGTCGTTTCGCGCGACGAAATACAGGTAGGGGACATCGGCGGGTTGCAGCGCGGCGTCGAGCGCGGCGGCGCCGGGGGACGCGATCGGCCCCGGTGGAAGGCCGGCGTGCGTGTACGTGTTGTAGGGATCGTCTGCGACGGAATCGATGTCGGCAAACAGCAGCGGGGAACGCGGGCTGCCCAGAGCGAATTGCACGGTGGGGTCGGCCTGCAGCAGCATGCCGATCCGCAGCCGGTTCGCGTACACGCCCGCGATCGTAGGCATCTCCGCCGCTACCCGGGCCTCCTTCTCGACGATGCTCGCCAGCGTGACGATTTCCCGCTCGGTCCGGCCCGAGGCGGCCAGCAGCGCCCGCCGCTCGGCCGTCCAGAAACCGTGGTAGCCGCGAATCAGCAGCCGCGCCACATCTTCCGACCGGAGACCCTCCGCCACGTGATACGTCTCGGGAAACAGGTAGCCCTCGATGCCCGGCCCCGGAACCGCGGCTTCTGCCACGAACAGCGAGTCAGTTACCAGGGCCACGACCGAGTCGGGGTCCGTTCCGGTGAGTTCCGCGATGACCCCCGCGACCTGCCGGACCGAGTAGCCCTCCGGAATCGTGAACGGGACCGTTTCCACCGCTCCCCGTTCCAGGACGTCGAGGATCTGGGACCACGAGGCGTCACCCGGGATGACGTACCGTCCCGCCTTGAGACCCCCCGCCGTACCGCGCCAACGGGCGACGAGGCCGAACAGCCGCGGGAAGCGAATCAGGTTGGAGTCCTGAAGAAGCGTCCCGATCGCAACCGCCGAGGCGCCTTCGGGAACCTCGATCTCCACGTTTCCTTGCACCCGTTCGCCACCGGCGGACACCAGCACGAATCCGAGGACGGCGACGACGGCGAGGCCCACGGACACGGCGATCCATCGCCTGCTCATCCCGAGTCCTCTTCCTTCAGATAGTCCTCCAGCAGAATCGCCGCGGCCAGCATGTCGCGCAGGCCACGCTGCTCACGCTTCTTCTTGGGCAATCCGAGTTGTTGAATGGTACGCTCCGCTTCGACGGTGCTGAGGCGCTCATCGCGTTCGACCACCGGTACACCGGATTCCGCGGCCAACCGCTGCGAGAACGCACGGGCCTCGCGGGCCATCTCGCCTTCCGTTCCATCCATGTTGACCGGGATTCCGACGACGATCGTCGTCGGCTCCAGTTCTCCGACGAGAGCCAGGAGTTCCGGCGTGGGCCGGTCGGGCGGCCGTCCGGCCTCCACGACGCACCGGGGCTTCGAAACGACCCGCAGCGGATCCGAGGCCGCGATGCCGATTCTGCGACGGCCATAGTCAACTGCCATGATCCTTCCGGGGACGTCCTGGTTCAATGGACCCATCGGTGAGCGAAATCGTATAGTATTATAGTATGTGTGTGCCGTGCAGAGGCCTCGATCTCGGCGAACATAGCCGGGTTGCGGGGATCATGCTCGTCTCGCCGGACGCGGAGTTCTCCGCCGTCCCGAGCCATAGATAATCGGCGGTCCGCCCGCCAGGGAGTACTGACATGGAACATGAGGAAATCCACGACGCCGCCACGTTTATCGCGGGGCTCACGATTGGCGCTCTGATAGGAACCGTATCTGCGATCCTGCTGGCCCCCCAGAGCGGCAAGCGCACCCGACGCCGGATCGCCCGCAAGGCCGGCGAGTGGTCCGAGACGGCGGCCGAGAAAGTCGGCGAAGTTCGAGACGAGACGAGTCGGATCGCAGATCGGACACGGCGGGACGCACGGCGGATTGCCCGTGACGCCAGGCGCCGGGTGGACGAGACCGGGGAGCGGCTGACCGAGGCCGTCGAGCACGGACGCGATCGGCTGCGCAGTTGACGTTGTTGCACCCGGCAGCGCTCATAGAGCGCAAGCGGGATGGCGGTACGCTCGATGCCGCGGAGTTGCAGTCCTTTCTAGAAGCGTTCCTGCGTGGGGATGTGGCGGACTACCAGATGTCGGCCATGCTGATGGCCGTCTTCTTCCGGGGTCTGAACCCCTCCGAATTGCAGGCGATGACCCGCTGCATCATCGATTCTGGCGAGCGCCTCGACTTCTCAGAGGGATCTGCGCCGGCTGTCGACAAGCACTCCACGGGCGGAGTCGGCGACAAGGTGTCGCTGGTTTTGGCGCCCCTCCTGGCGGAATTCGGCCTCCGTGTGCCGATGATGTCGGGCCGCGGGCTCGGTCACACGGGCGGCACGCTCGACAAGCTCGAGTCAATCCCCGGGTTCCGCACCGACTTCGGGCTGGACGAGTTTCGCGCCACCGTCGATGAGCTCGGCTGCGCGATGATCGGCCAGACGCACCAGATCACGCCACTCGACGGTCGACTCTACGGTCTGCGCGATGTCACGGGCACGGTCGAGTCGGTCCCGCTGATCTCTGCCAGCATCGTATCGAAGAAGGTCGCCGAAGGAATCAGTGGTCTCGTGCTCGACGTGAAAGTCGGGCGCGGTGCCTTCATGCCCGATGCGTCGTCGGCCCGCGTTCTCGCGGAGACCATGGTCGAGCTCGCGGAATCGCTGGGGCTTCGCGCGAGTGCCCTGCTGACGGCGATGGATGAACCACTGGGCTGCATGGTCGGCAACGCCCTGGAGGTTCGGGAGGCTGTGGAGTGTCTGCGTGGCGCAGGTCCGCCGGACCTGCGGGACGTGACGCTGGATCTATGTGTCGAGGCCGTGATGGTCGGCGGCACCCGGGGTGATCCGAACGCCGTGCGATCCGAGCTTGCCGCGTTGCTCGACGGCGGCTCGGCGCTGGACCGCTTCGCCCGACTGATCGAACGGCAGGGGGGCGATCCTGGCGTGACCGATAACTTGGATCTCCTTCCATCGGCTCCCGTGACGCGGGACTTCGTCGCTCCCGCCGCCGGCTATGTCACCTTGCTTGACGCCCGACAGATCGGAATGGGAGCCGTACAGCTCGGCGCCGGCAGGATGACGGTGGACGACAAGATCGACCCCGCTGTCGGATTCGACGTGCGATGCCGCGTGGGCGAGGCCGTCGAACGAGGTCAGCCTCTCGTGATCGTCCACGCGAAAGACGATGACTCGGCCGCTATGGCCGTGGACCGAGTGGCGGCTGCGGTCACCCTGGGGGAAGCTCCCGTCGAGGCGATGCCGATGATTCTGGGCCGGGTCAGAACTCGAAGTCGTCCGTAATCGGGGCGGCGGCGGAATCCGCTTCCTGCCTCTCCGGGCGGAGGAGCGTGCCCCAGGGTCCATGGACGTCGCACGTTTCGCGTGGTTCCGTTCCCGGCAGATAAAACTCCGTGTACAGGAGGTGGACCGGACACCAGGCGTTCGCGAGCAGTCCGGTCGTGCGATCGACGTCGCGCTCGACCAGGGTGCTGGGCCTGGCCCAGGGTGCGGGTGCCGCATGGTTCTCATAGTAGGATTTCAGCACCATCGCGTTGATCGGTGCGGCGTCCTGTCCTCCCTGGGCGTCCAGCCGGATACGGCTCGGCCGATCGAAGCCGATCCACGTCGTCGTGACCAGATCGGGAGTGAATCCGTGGAACCAGGCGTCATACAGGTCGTTCGTCGTCCCCGTCTTCCCTGCAACCGGGATATCCCGCGGTACGCCAAGCGCGCGCACCCGGATGCCTGAACCCCGGTCAACCGCGTCTCGCATCATCGACACCATGATCCATGCCGTTTCCGCGTCGAGCACCTCCTCCCGTTCGACCGGAACGCTCCACAGGATCTCGCCCCTCACGTTTTCGACCCGCAGGATGGGTCGCGGTTCGGCGCGCACGCCGAGGTTGGCGAACACGCTGTAGGCCTCGGTCATTTCTATCGGCTTGACCGATGCAGAGCCGATCGCGGTCGAGGGAAACCGGGGCACCTCGGTGGTGATCCCCATGCGGTGCGCATACTGCGCGACGGTCTCGATCCCCACCCGAACGCCGATCTTTACCGCCACGATGTTGATCGAATGGATCAGAGCCTCGCGCATCGTGATCGGCCCGAGGAACCGACCCGTGAAGTTGCGCGGCGACCAGATCGTGCCATCGGGCTGGTCGAATTCGATCGGCGTGTCAAACACGATCTCCGAGGCAGGAATACCCGCCGCGATGGCGGCGGTATAGACGAACGGTTTGAATCCCGAGCCCGCCTGCCGCACGGCCTGAACGGCGCGGTTGTACTCGGAGTCTTCGAAATCACGGCCGCCGACCAGCGCAAGCACGTCGCCGGTCGCCGGATCGAGCGCGATGAACATGCCCTGCAGGTAGGGCATCTCCGAGACGGCGAGATCCTCGGCCGACCATTCTCGGGTCTCGGCATACGTGGGTGCGCGGAAGCCCGGTTGTCTTTCTACCCATTGCAACTGGGCCTGAACGGCGGAGTCGGCGACCTGCTGCAGATTCGGATCGAGCGTCGTGTAGATCTTCAATCCGTCTTCGTACAGCCGGGACCCGTATCGGTCCAGCATGATCTGGCGAACCCACTCGACGAAGTACGGAGCCGTCGTTTTCTCGTGTCCGCCTTGCTGTACGAGGATTGGAAACGCGCGAGCGGCTTCGGCCGCGCGTCCGCTGATCAACCCCTGCCTCTCCATGACCGTCAGTACCAGGTTACGCCGGCCCAGCGCGCGATCCGGGTTCCTGATCGGGTTGTATCGCCGCGGTGCCCGCGGCATGGCCGCCAGCATGGCCGCCTCGGGGAGATTCAGCTCCGACGCGTCCTTGTCGAAGTAATACTGTGCCGCACTCTGGATGCCGTACACGCCGTCGAAGTTGATCTGGTTCAGGTACGCTTCGAGGATCTCTTCCTTGGTGAACGCAGATTCCAGCGACCGGGCCACCTTCATCTCCCGCAGTTTGCGTCGTACGGAGATGTCCTGCCTGTCCACCGCCGAGCTGAACATGTTGCCGGCGAGCTGCTGCGTGATCGTGCTCCCGCCCCCGCTCCCGAAGCCGCCCAGCAGCAGGTCGAGAAACGCCCTGAACGATCGCACGTAGTCGATTCCGTGGTGTCTCCAGAATCGGCGGTCCTCCACGGCCACGAAGGTCTCGATCACGTGTGGCGGGATATCGGTGAACGCGACGGCGGTCCTGCGCTCGACGGCGAATTCGTGGAGCAGCGAACCGTCGGCGGCATAGACGCTCGTCGCCTCCTTCGGCTCGAACGCATAGATCTGGGCGATCGATGGGCAGTCGTCGCAGATGTGAATCCAGGCCCCCCAGGCCAGGCCGACGCCCAGGGCGAGCCCCGCCGCGAGTCCGGAGCCGATGATCCATCGTGCGCGGGCGGTCGTGCGTGACCGGAACCACGCGGGTAGATCGCGGATACGCCCGAGAGCCCCAACGATCCACGCCGCGAGTTGTCCCAAGTGCTTGCTTCGGTTCTGTGCCATCTCTATCCTTGCGCCTCGACCGCGGACATGTCCGGTCGCGACTCCATGACCTCAGGTACAGGGCGTGCCGGCCGAATGTTTCTCCCAGTCGACGAGCAACTCGCACAGATTCGGCAGGGCGTCGCCGAGATCATCCCGGAACCGGAGCTGGAACGGAAGCTCGCGCGTTCGCGTGAGTCCGGAAACCCGCTCATCATAAAGCAGGGATTCGATCCGACGCGGCCCGATCTCCATATCGGGCATGCGGTATCCATCCACAAGCTGCGCACGTTCCAGCAACTCGGCCACCAGGTCGTGTTCGTGATCGGCGACTTCACGGCTCTGGTTGGCGATCCTTCCGGCCAGAGCGGCACGCGGCCCATGGTCAGCCGCGACGAAATCGAACAGAACCTGAAGACATACGCCGATCAGGTGTTCACGATCCTGGACCCGGATCGAACCATCCTTCGCCGCAACAGCGAATGGCTGGGGAAACTGGGCCTGGAGGAGGTGCTGCGGCTCACCTCCCTCTATACCGTCGCCCGCATGCTCGAGCGTGAAGACTTCGCGCGCCGATATGCGGCTCAGCAGCCGATCACGCTCGGCGAGTTCATCTACCCGATGATGCAGGCCTACGACTCGGTCGTGCTCCGCGCGGACGTGGAGCTGGGCGGCACGGATCAGACCTACAACCTGCTCCTGGGCCGCACGCTGCAGGAACGGGAGGGCCAGGAGCCGCAGGTCTGCCTGACCGTGCCTCTCCTGCGCGGCACGGACGGCGAGCAGAAGATGTCCAAGTCATACGACAATACCGTGGGGCTCACCATGCCCCCGGGCGAGATGTTCGGACGAACGATGTCGATTCCGGACGTGCTGCTCCCCGAGTGGATCGAACTCGCTTCGGGAGCGGAGGGGGACGAGCGCGCGGCCTGGCTCGACCTGGCGCACACGGATCCGCTCAGCGCGAAGCGCCGACTCGCCGAGCGAATCGTCGAGCGCTACCAAGGCGCAGAGGCGGGTGTGCGTGCGCGCGAGGGATTCGACCGCGTGCACCGGGCGGGCGACGTCCCGGAAGACATGCCCACGGTTCGAATGGCATGTGCGCCGGGAGAGCACATCTGGATCGCCCGCGTCCTGAAGGACGCCGGGCTCGCCACCTCCACCTCGGAGGCAAGACGTGTGCTGGAACAGGGGGGCGTCCGGATCGACGGCCGCAGTCTCGACGATCCGGACTGTCATCTTTCGCCGGGAACGTACGTTTTACAGAGAGGAAGGCGGAAATTCGTTCGCCTGGAGATCGACGGTGCGGAAGTCAGGGACGATGACGGCTCGTCTCCGGAGGGTCAGGCGGACAGGGGTTGACATGCCCGTACTCGAGGACAGCGACCTCCGAATGTTGACATGTAACACGGGGCCGTCTAACCTGTTGGAACGTTGCAGCCCGTTGACTGCGGGGCGCGACGACGGGTTTCCTCCAGGGAGACCACTTGCCGGTCGACGAGGGTGCGCCGTAAGCGCATATTATTTATAGAGATAGCATCGACTTTGGTGTCGAGGTGATTACGACGGAGGCTGCTTCGCGGCGGAGGGCTGCGGGCGCGTCTCGGTTCGTCGTCACTACCGGGTTTCATTGCGAAGCGCCGGCATTGAGCAGGTTCGAAACCGGCAAGCGAGTTTCCTCAACAGACGGGGAGGGCACTATCGGCTCTACGTTTGTTCGCATCTCCGGAAGTCGGCCGTCGACTTCCCGCACAGTCGTCTCTAATTCTTTTGTTGACCGGGTCACCGGAGGCACGGGGAACATGAGTTCCCGTGCGCGTTTTCCGTGGCCGAGGAAAGGTCGACAGTTCTCCTTACTGCCCGAGGAGGGTGGATCAATGCTGCGTAATTGGTTCAGAGGGGCTTTTCGTTCGAGTCTGGCTGCGGCCGGGTTGGCGCTGTTTATCGCCAGCCCGCTGTTCGGCCAGGAGAGCAACGGGAAGATCCAGGGCCGAGTCACCGATGAAGCGACCGGTGCTCCCATCGCGGGGGCGCAGGTTACCGTAGTCGGTACGACATTCGGCAATCTTACTAACGACCAGGGTTTCTACTTCATCAACGAAGTGCACGCCGGGCTTCAGACGGTTCGCGCCGAATACATCGGCTATCGTGCGGTGGAAGTCAGCGACGAGCGAATCCTGGCCGGTCAGACAACGACGCTCAACTTCCAGCTGGGGGCCTCGGCCGTAGTGCTCGAGGCGATCACGGTAGAGGGCGAGCGCAACCCGCTGGTGCCGCGCGACCAGACGTCGACCAAGTCGATCGTGCAGGGTGAGACCATCGATCAGCTGCCGCTCGACAATGCGTCGAGCATCGTCGTGTTGCAGCCGGGTGTGGTCGAGACCAACCGAGGGCGCACGATCCGCGGCGGCCGACCGAACGAGGAAGCCGTCGTGATCAACGGCGTGCTGACGCGTGGTTTCGGTACGGGAACGTCCGACAATATCGCGCTGCCGACGAACGCGCTCGAGCAGGTCGACGTCAACATCGGAGCCTTCTCGGCCGAGTTCGGCGACGCGCAGTCGGGTATCGTCAGCTTCGTCACACGTTCGGGCGGTCCGGCGTTCACCGGATCCATGGAAGTGATGAGCGACCAGCTCGGGCCTGACGCCTGGCGCACGAACTTCAATCGGGCGGAGTTGACGCTGGGCGGACCGATCGCCGGCCCCCTCACGTTCTTCTTCGCGGGCACGGCATCGGGTCAGGACGGGAGCGGGACGGAACTCGAGCCCCGCCACTACGTGATCAACGGGTTCGACACCTGTGACATCGCGAGCTTCTGTGACGGCGCGGGCGGCCGTCCGGAATTCGGCGAGGCGGCGACGTTCAGCCTGCCGCGCTCCTCGAGCGCACCAGGCGTGTCGGACTTCGTCGACGTGACGGCGCCGACGTACGT
>Ga0224512_10001987_pt1 | contig 19101 bp, 18 predicted proteins | sample SF_May12_sed_USG_4_FD_169103 | JGI IMG/M metagenome (GOLD analysis project Ga0224512, IMG submission 169103) | Sediment microbial communities from San Francisco Bay, California, United States - SF_May12_sed_USGS_13 | ecosystem: Environmental > Aquatic > Marine > Sediment | place: USA... | reverse complement strand
GGGGTACTGCGAGTAATAACCGTCGACAAAGTCCGAGGCGATCGAGTTCACGCGCTCGGCGGAGGTCGCTTCGGGTTCGTCTGAGCAGGCGCACAGAGCCGCAATAAAGACTAGTATTATCAGACGCTTAACTATCATTCTGGTGATCCTCGCCGTTTCTCCGAGGCCGCAATCAGAGCATACATCGGCGACCGATGACAGTGTCTGCGATAATAGGCCGAGGCCGTTTTATGCGTCGGGAGGACGCTATGTCGAGGATCATTGCCGCAATTGCGATCAGCCTGATCGCCGGGTTCGCAGCTGCTGTCTGGCTGATGCGAGACGGCCCGACGGGCGATTCAGAGTCGCGAACGGAGCTCACGGCGGGCACCTTCGAATCAGCGGCGCCAACGGCAGAACGTCTTCTCCGACTCGAGCAGGTCACGGCTGAAGAGCGCGAAGCACGACTCGTACTCGAGGACCAGCTGCAGGCCCTGATCGAGGAAATCGAACGCATCGATGCTACCGGTCCGCGAGTGTTTGCAGATCAGGTCGCAACGGCCGACGATGCACCGGCGCGCAGGCAACCGGAGCAGCGTGAGCGGCGAGACTTTGTATCCCTCGCCAGAAACTTCCAGGAGCGGCGGCTGAACGACCTGGTGGAAGGCGGGTTTTCAGAAGATGAGGCTCGTCGCATTCTGAAACAGGAGTCGGAAGCGCAGTACAAGGCTATGCAGGCGGCACATGATGCGCAGCGTCGCGGCGAGGTGGTCGACTCTTTGTCGGCCATGAGCAGACCCCAGTCCTTGCTGCGGGCCGAGCTGGGCGACAACGACTATGAGCGATACCTGCAGGCACAAGGGCAGCCGACATCCATACAGGTTACGCAGGTGCTGGACAGTTCACCCGGCAGCCTGGCGGGCTTGCAGCCAGGCGACCAGATCGTCAGTTACGGCGGTGAGCGCGTATTTGACGTGAATGAGTTGCGCGAACTAACGCTGCAAGGCCGCGCGGGTGAGGACGTCGTTATCGAAATCGAGCGCGACGGCGTGAGAATGCAGCTGAATGTGCCAAGAGGCCCTGTCGGCATCAATGGCACAGGAGCGGGTGTGCGGCGCATGAACTGGTGGGGTGGTGGCTAGGCATTTTGTCGGCGCGCCAACAAGGGATGGTGGATAATGACGGCTGCGGACTGCAAAATGCCCATTCAATAAAAAACAGAGGTTTGAAAAACCCTTGAGTCTCCTTCGTTATACCATCCCGAACAGCTTTACAGCGCTGAGCCTGCTGTTGGGCATTGCGTCCATCGTTACGACGCAGCTGGGCGACGACCACCTCGAGCTTGCGGCGTGGATTATCGTCTGGTGTGGATTGCTCGATGTCATGGATGGCGCATCCGCGCGACTGCTGAAAGCAACATCGAGTTTTGGCGCCGAGTTCGACTCGATGGCCGACCTCGTCTCTTTCGGCGTTGCGCCTGCGGTTCTCATGCTCAATGCCGGGCTGCAACTGGGTGGTATCGAGTACGACACCGGTCAGTTCTGGGTACTCGTCGTTGCCGTCGCTGTTTTCGTCCTGGCCGGCGCCATGCGGTTGGCGCGCTTCAATCTCGTATCAGACGTACCCAGCACGGGCTGGTTCGCCGGCGTTCCCATTACGGCGGCAGGTGGCGGTTTGGTCTCCTCGCTGGTACTCGTTCTGATTCACTATCCGGATGTCGCCGCCTCGTTGCCGCTGCATTTGTACATGCCCGTGCTGATGTTCGTGCTGTCGCTGCTGATGATTTCGAGGCTGCGCTTTCCCAAGGCAAAGCTGCGCAAAAGCAAGATCTTTAATGCATTTCAAGTACTCGTCGTCGCTGGCGTCTATTACTGCGGTATCACTCGTTCGTGGCCGGAATTCCTGTTTGGCATGGCCGTGTTCCTGCTGATCGCGGGAATAATCGCTGGCCGCGTAAGCCGCGATTCCTGAAGTCGAATTCCTCGGGCTGTTGACCGATGTCCACAACCGTCACCGTACTGATAGTTTACCTGGGTGTGCTGGCTGCACTTGCGATCTGGAGCCGTCGCGAAACCCACACGCTGGCCGGTTTCTACCTCGCGGACAAGAAACTGCCTTTCTGGGTGGTGGCTTTCAGCACCAATGCCACCGGGGAAAGCGGTTGGCTGCTGCTGGGCCTGTCTGGAATGGGTTATGCCGTCGGTACCCAGGCTTACTGGGTTGTTGTTGGTGAGATTGTCGGCATCGCACTGTCATGGGGGCTGATCTCCAGACGCCTCAAGCGTCTTGGCGACGAAACGGACTCGATAACGGTACCCGACGTGTTGGCGGCGAAGTTCGCCGACAAGTGGCACCTGATTCGTGGCGTTGCCGTATTGATAATCGTCGTCATGGTGACGACCTATGTAACAGCCCAGATGGTGTCATCGGGCAAGGCGTTCAGCAGTTTCCTCGGAATGAAGTACGAGACTGGCGTTGTCGTTGGCGCGGTCTTCATTATTGGCTACACGTTTGTCGGCGGATACAAAGCTGTGTCGTACACCGATGTCGTGCAGGGTGTATTAATGCTGCTGGGACTGATTGCCGTGCCGGCGGCTGCCATATATGCCGCTGGTGGCTGGGGCGACGTGAGAAACGCGCTGGCGTCCCAGGATCCGGCACTACTCGACATGTTCGCATTTTCCAGTGGGCCGGCATGGATCGGGGTTGCCAGTTTCCTTGCCATTGGCTTGCCGTTTCTCGGCGTACCGCAGCTCCTTATTCGTTATATGTCGGCGCGTGATGATATGGAAATCCAGAAAGCGCGGATCATGTCGATCATTGTCCTGTTGTTCTTTACGGCTGGTGCCGTGACGGCCGGCGTTGCGGGTAGAGCGCTATTCCCGGGGCTCGAGGACAGCGAAACCATTTTCCCGGTGCTTTCGAGCAAACTCTTCCCACCCCTTATTTCAGGCATGCTGCTCGTGGTCGTGTTGTCCGCAATCATGTCCACTGTCGATTCGTTGCTGCTGCTCGCATCCTCGGCCGTCGTACGCGACACCTACCAGAAAATAATGGGTAGTACGGACAGCGATGCTGTGTTGTCCAACTACGGTAAATTCGTCACGATTATCATCGGCGTAATCGCGCTGGTGCTCGGTATCCAGGAGCCACGTGTGATCTTTCATTTCGTGCTCGCATCCTGGTCCGGGCTCGGTTCGGCGTTTGGGCCGGCGATTATCGGCATCCTGTATTACAAGCGAGTTACCTGGGCCGGCGTGCTTTCCGGCATGCTCGGCGGGTTCCTGGTCAGTGTTGCCTGGTTGACCTGGTTCAAGGCGGACTATTACGGTTTGTACGAGGCAATCCCGGGCTTCCTTGCCGGGATGATCCTGACTTTCGGTGTCAGCTGGCTGACCAGCCAGAGCAAACAGGGACATTCCTAATTTAATGTATTAATACGTTAATTTAGGAATGTCCCCACTGGTTTGTAACCAAACAGGCGCCGCAGCCCTATAACAGTGTATGAGATCACCAAATGAGGGTTTTTCGATGCGCAATCTGAAGTTACTCGCCGTCATACTGTTTCTCGGCATTCCGCCGCTGGCCAATGCCGAGGTAAGCGGGATTCCGGATTCGGCCACCTGGTATTTCCATGCCGATTTCGGCGCCATGCGAAACGGCAAGGCGAGCCGAGGTCTTTATGACTGGCTCGATTCCGAGTTCTTCGAAGAAATCCGGCTTGAAACCGGCGTGGATTTTGGCAAGGAAGCCGAGCGCTTTACCGCGTTTTCGCGTGCCGGCGAAGGTCCAGTGGTCCTGGTCGAAGGCAATATCAGCCAGGAGACCAAGGACAAGATCATTGCGATTGCCGCCGCTGACGGCGAATTGCAGACGTTCAAGTCGTCGGGCAAGGCTTACTACTATTTCAACAGTGACAATTCCGGTGCTGGTGTCAGCAACGTTAATATTGATGTCGACTCCCTTGAGGATGAGGCTTATATCAGCGTCGCGCTCAAGAACAAGATCCTGGTAACCAATTCGCAGGAACAGATGAAGGCACTGCTGGCCAATAACGGCAAGATCGAATCCGAATCCTCGAAGAAACAAAAGAACACGCTGTTCGTCTTGCGGGCGGAACGCAGCCTCATTCAGGCCGGTGTCAACGCGGATGAGTTGGATACGGACAGCGGATGGGAGTCGAAAATACTACGAAATACCAAACAGGTCGCCGTGCTGATCGCAGACCTTGGTGACAAGCTTGGGCTCGAAGCGCAGCTCATGGCGAATGAGCCTGAAATAGCGAACTCATTGGCAAGCATCGTAAGAGGCCTGATCAGTTTGCAGATTTTCAATGAAGATATGGATCCGGAGATCGCATCGATTTTGCAAAGCACCAAGGTCGACGTCGCCGGTGAAACGCTGAGGATTTCCCTGGCGATTGAACCAGACACTGTCATATCTGCCCTTGAGGACTGAGACACAACTGGTCAGCGCTGCCCAGGCGGGATCCGTGGATGCGTTCACGGAACTCGTACACGGCCACCGGCATCGCCTGTTACGGTTCTTGCTGACCCGCTGTGAGAGCTACGCGGACGCCGAAGACGCCCTGCAGGACACGATGATCAGCGCTTTTCGTTACATTCGTTCCTACGATCCGCGCTGGCGATTCAGCACCTGGCTGTATCGCATTGCTATCCGGAATGCGTCGAAATTGCGGACGCCCGAGCTTGTCGAAGTCGGTGATTTGAGGGACGAAGAAAGTGACCCGTTGCTGCAATGTATCGCTGACTCCGAGACAGAAAATCTCTGGGTAAACGCCCGGCGGTTGCTAAATGACGAAGTGTTTGCCGCGATGTGGTTACGTTATGCCGAAGACATGTCGGTAAAAGACATTTCGAAGACGCTTGATCGTTCGACATCCTGGACCAAGGTCAACCTGCTACGCGGTCGCAGGGCGCTCGACGCGGAATTGAACAGTATTGCAAATGAGAATGAAGCCTATGGATAAGCTAGCCCAACAACTTCGCCAGGATGCGGAAAAGATAGAGGTTACGGTTTCCGATGAACTGGATCATCGCATAGCCGCATCTTTGCGGAGCGTTACGCCCGAAGCAGAATCTGTTGCGGTGCCCAAATCGCGAAGACCAGCGCTATTCTGGTGGGCAAGCAGCCTTACCGGGATCGCCGCCGCCGTCCTGGTCATCATTATTGTCAACACGCAGCAGCCAGTGGAGCCCGCTACAGCAACGCCGGCGAGTATCGTGGCCGCCGTTCCCGTCATCGACTGGAAGACTGAAACCGCAATGTTGGCGGGCCCGCTGCAACAGGAACTGGATGCCCTGCAGGCTGACATGAAGAAAGCGGAAAAGAAGGTCAGGGACGATATCGGCCTCTGATATTGTGGAAAATACCTACTGATTCCACTATCCTCGACGGCGGGGTAAGGTCGCCGGTATCCATTAGAACCAGCGCAACAAAGAGATCCGGCGGCAAATAATTACAACGACCACCAAAGGATGCATTAAGTATGCCTTTCGCTGTTGTCTTGATTCTGCTCGTCGTCGGTTCTGTCGTTTTTCACATATACAGCCAGAATTATGAGTGGTGGTTCACCGACCTCGCCTCGAATTGGGGCATGGTGGATTTCACGGTCGACATTACCCTCTATGTCACTGGCTTCGTATTCGTGGCTGTTAACCTGTTCATGGCCTACTGCGTCATAAAGTTCCGTTACAAGAAAGGGTCGAGAGCCTCCTACGAGCCCGAGAACAAAAAGCTCGAAAGCTGGCTTACCGGCCTGACGGCGGTTGGCGTCGCAGCAATGCTGACGCCCGGCCTGTTCGTCTGGGCTGACTTCGTCAATGTGCCGGATGATGCTCACGTGGTGGAGGCGGTCGGCCAGCAATGGCACTGGACGTTCCGGATGCCGGGCGAGGATGGCAAGCTGGGCGAGGTCGATGCTGAGCGCATCACTGCCGAAAACCCGTTCGGCATGGATCCCGAGGATCCGAACGGCCAGGATGATGTCCTCGTCTATGACGGGGAAGTTCACATCCCCATCGACAAGCCCGTAAAATTCCTGCTGCGCTCAAAAGACGTACTGCATGATTTCGCCGTTGCCCAGTTCCGCGTCAAGATGGACCTGGTGCCGGGCATGAACACGTTCTTGTGGCTGACGCCCACAAAGACCGGGCGTTTCGAGATTCTTTGCGAGGAACTCTGCGGCATTGCGCACTACACGATGCGCGGTGCTGTCATTGTTGCAGAGGGCGATGACTACGAGACGTGGCTCGCCAACCAGTCCACTTTTCATGATCTGAACACGGCGCCGGCCGGCGATCCCGCGATCGGTGCAGCGCAGTACGCGGTTTGTGCTGCGTGCCATGGCCAGCAGGGCGAGGGCATTGCCGCCATGAACGCTCCCAAGATCGCCGGGCAGAGCGCCTGGTACCTCAAGCGCCAGATCATGAATTATAAGAATGGCCTGCGTGGCACTGACAAAGGTGACGAATTCGGCGCGCAAATGATCGGCATGGTGGCAGGGCTTGCTGACGAACGAGCTGTTGATAACGTGGTTGCCTACATTCAGACGTTTCCAGACAGAGCGGCGAGTCCGACTATCGAAGGTGACGTCGCCAGCGGGCAAAAGTACTACGACGTCTGCGCATACTGTCACGGCAGGGATGGCATGGGCATACAAGCAATGAACGCACCACGCACTGCCGGCATGTCCGACTGGTATATGGCGAAACAACTACATTACTTTAAAGACGAAGTCCGGGGCGGGCATCCGCAGGACTACAGCGGCAAACAGATGGGTTTCATGGCAGACAACCTGCATGACGACCAGGCGGTCAAGGATGTCATTGCCTACATCAATACATTATAGGCCGATCGTCGCGGACGAACGGCAGACCAGACAGGCACAAGGGGAACCGGATGGCATACGTTGCAATCGCAGATCGTGATCACGAGATAGAGCATCACGATCCGCAGACGTTTATCACGAAGTACATTTGGAGTCAGGACCACAAGGTCATTGCCGTGCAGTACGGGCTGACGGCAATCTTTGTCGGGCTCATTGCGCTGGGGCTATCGGCACTGATGCGACTTCAGCTTGGCTTCCCCGATCAGTTCTCGTTCATTAACCCGGAAAATTATTACCAGTTCATCACCATGCACGGCATGATCATGGTGATTTACCTGCTGACGGCACTGTTCCTCGGTGGTTTCGGCAACTACCTGATCCCGCTCATGGTGGGTTCGCGCGACATGGTTTTTCCGTACCTGAACATGCTCAGTTACTGGGTGTACCTGCTGTCGGTCATCATTCTCGTTGCCAGTTTCTTTGTGCCCGGGGGCTCCACGGGAGCCGGCTGGACGCTGTATCCGCCGCAGGCAATCATGGCCGGAACGCCCGGCGTTGACTGGGGCATTTTGCTGATGCTTCTGTCCCTCGCCGTATTCATCGTTGCGTTCACGATGGGCGGCCTGAACTATGTCACGACCGTGTTGCAGGCGCGCTGCAGGGGCATGACGCTCATGCGTATGCCATTGTCAGTCTGGGGTATTTTTATCGCGACGGTTCTCGGCCTGCTCGCGTTCCCGGCGTTGCTGGTGAGCGCCATCATGATGTTGCTCGACAAGACACTGCACACGAGTTTCTTCATGCCGGCCATCAGCTTGATGGGTGCGGATCCGGGCTATACCGGCGGCAGCCCGATACTGTTCCAGCACCTGTTCTGGTTCTTCGGCCATCCCGAGGTTTATATCGTCGCTTTGCCGGCGTTCGGCATCGTGTCCGATTTGCTTAGTACGCACGCGCGCAAGAACATTTTTGGCTATCGCATGATGGTCTGGGCGATCGTCGCTATCGGTGGTTTGAGTTTCATCGTATGGGCGCACCACATGTACGTCAGCGGCATGAATCCATACTTCGGCTTTTTCTTTGCGACCACGACGCTGATCATCGCGGTGCCGACGGCCATCAAGGTCTATAACTGGGTGTTGACGCTCTGGGAGGGCAATATTCATCTCCGGGTGCCGATGTTGTTCGCCATTGGTTTCATATTTACGTTTATCCACGGTGGCCTGACAGGATTGTTCCTCGGCAATGTAACGATTGACCTGCCGTTGTCGGATACCTATTTCGTTGTCGCCCATTTCCACATGGTAATGGGCGTGTCGCCGATACTTGTCGTATTCGGTGCTATCTATCACTGGTGGCCCAAGATCACCGGCAGGATGTACAACGAGACGCTGGGTAGATGGCATTTCTGGATGACATTCATAGGCACGTACTCGATATACCTGCCGATGCATTACCTCGGCTTCCAGGGTGTGCCGCGCCGTTACTTCGCGATGGGGAACACCGAGTTCATGCCGGATTCCGCACAGGACCTGAACGCCTGGATCACGGTATCGGCATTGTTCGTCGCGGCAACCCAGGTGTTGTTCTTCATCAATATGATCTGGAGCCTGAGTAAAGGACCCAAGTCTGATCCGAATCCCTGGCATGCCACGACACTGGAATGGCAGACGCCGGATCACCCGCCGAAACACGGCAACTGGGGGCACGAGCTGCCGGTCGTGCATCGCTGGGCCTATGACTACAGCGTGCCAGGCTACGAGGACGACTTTATTCCGCAGAACGTCTCGGCTGAAAATGCACCAGCCGGTCGCGACCATGGAGGCGCGCACTAGTGAGCCTGCTATCGCGTAGCAAGGAGCAACAATGACGATCGCTCTCGGCTTCCTGGCGTTAATACTCGCCACGCTGCTCGGCTGGCTGCTGAAACAGTCGTTTAACACACAGCCCTGGGTGGCTGAGGTCGTCGGCGAGACAGCCCACCACGGGCCGTTGGGAACCAACACCAGGCTCATCGCGCTGCTCACATTGCTGGCGGTCGTTTCCTCGTTCTTTGCGCTTATTCTGAGCGCCTATGCCTTGCGCATGGAGCTCGGCGACTGGGTGCCGTTAACTGAGCCACAGCTTCTGTGGACCAATACCGTCATGCTGATACTGGCGAGTATCGTTTTTCAATGGACACGCAATGCCGCCGTGAAAGATAAGCCATCGAGGCTTGCACCCGGTTTGCTATTGACAGGTCTGCTGACAACAGCCTTTGTTGTCGGCCAGTTCCTCGCCTGGCAGCAACTGCAATCATCGGGGCAGTTCATTACGAGCAATCCCGCAAATGCATTTTTCTATTTTCTGACGGGTGCTCACGCCGTGCATATTGTTGGTGGCATGTACGTGTGGGCCAGGGCGACCGCTAAAGTCGTCCTTGGCAGGGGTGATGCGCTGGTAATTGCCCGCAGCATTGAGCTGTGCACGATCTACTGGCACTTCCTGTTGCTCGTCTGGCTGGTTCTTTTTGGATTGCTGTTATCGACGTGAGAGGTCCCTATGTCTGAAGCGGTATTGAGTAGTGGAGCGGAAGCGCCTGGCACAAAAGGTGTAGCGGACGATTTCTCGCGAGACAAGCAGGTCTTTGGCGTGCCCTGGGGCAAGGCCATGATGTGGATATTCCTGCTCAGCGATACTTTTATTTTCAGCTGTTTCCTCGTTAGTTATATGTCCGTGCGGATCTCGTCGACGGATCCGTGGCCGATTCCCAGCGAGGTTTTCGCGCTGACTTTGTTCGGCACTTCAATCCCGTTGGTGTTGATCGCCATCATGACATTTATCCTGATCACGTCGTCCGGCACGATGGCGATGGCCGTGAACATGGGTTACCGCAAGGATCGCAATAAGACCTTCTGGCTCATGGTCGCGACGGCTGTGCTTGGCGCGTCTTTCGTGGGCATGCAGGCTTTCGAGTGGACGAAACTGATATCGGAAGGTGTTCGTCCATGGGGTAACCCGTTCGGCGCCGCACAATTCGGTTCGAGCTTCTTCATGATCACGGGCTTTCACGGCATGCACGTATCGGCCGGCGTTATTTATCTCCTGGTCGTGGCGTTCAGGGTCAAGAACGGTTTTTACGAAAAGCGTGGCGGCAACTATGAGATCGTCGAAATCACAGGCCTGTATTGGCACTTCGTCGATCTCGTCTGGGTATTCATTTTTGCATTTTTCTATCTCTGGTAAGGGACCTCAGGAGTCTTTGCTATGGCGGAAGAAGGACAGCAACATCCTCTCAGTGTCTATTTCTGGATCTGGGGGCTGCTTTTTGTAGTCAGTTTCTTTTCCTATATGGTGGACTACCTGCAGTTTCAGGGAGCACTGCGCTGGACTCTGATCCTGATTTTCATGTTTGTGAAAGCCGGGTTCATCGTCGCGATTTTCATGCACATGAAATGGGAGCGGCTTGCGCTGAAGCTCGCTATCCTGGGGCCGCCAGTTGCGATACTCGTGCTCATTTGGTTGATGTCCTACGAGGGCCTTTACATCGAAGACACGCGCGTCGAGTATTACGGTGAAAGCACGATGGAGCCGCAGACACCAGCGCACCATTAAGCTGTGATACATTCTTTGTCGAAGGGCCCGATTAATCGGGCCCTTTTGTTTTCGAGGATCAAACGTCATGCAAGTAGTCATGAGCCTGGTTGGAATAGCCACGATTTTTTCGATCGCCTTGCTGTTGTCTAATAACCGACGCGCGATAAATATCCGAACGATTTCGATGGCATTCCTTGTACAAGCTGTCATCGGAGCGCTGGTGCTGTTCGTGCCGGCCGGGGGACTCGTACTCGACAAGGTCGTAAAGGGCGTGCAAACCGTAATTAACTATGGCAATGACGGCATAGCTTTCGTATTCGGTTCGAACGTCCAGGCGACGCTCGGCTTCACGATCGCGTTCAACGTACTGCCCGTCATCGTGTTTTTTGCGGCGCTGATGTCGGTGCTCTATTACCTGGGCGTAATGCAACGCGTGGTGGGTGTCTTCGGTGGCTGGCTGCACAAGTTACTACAAACCAGTCATGCTGAATCAGTGTCGGCGGTCTCAAATATTTTTGTTGGCCACACGGACGCGCCACTCGTCGTTAAACCGTATCTGGCGGGCATGACGCAATCGGAATTGTTTGCCGTCATGACCGGCGGCTGTGCGACGATCGCCGGCGCCGTAATGATGGGATACGCGCAGATGGGCGTGGAGCTGAAATACCTGATCACGGCCAGCTTCATGGCAGCGCCGGGCGCCCTGATGATGGCCAAAATCCTGATGCCGGAGACAGAGCCCCACGATGAACGGCCGCACACCGAGCTCGTCGAGGAGGCAAATCAACCCGTCAACATCTTCGAGGCCATCGGCAACGGTGCGATGACCGGTATGCAGGTTGCCATGGCGGTTGGCGCCATGCTGGTTGCGTTCGTTGGCCTGATATACCTGGTAAACGGCATGCTGTCCGGCGTCGGTGCCTGGTTCGGCTTTGATAACCTCACGTTACAGTGGCTGCTGGGCCAGGTGTTCTCGCCGATTGCGTTCCTTCTGGGTGTGCCATGGGCAGAGGCGACACAAGCCGGCAGCCTGATTGGCCAGAAGCTCGTGATCAACGAGTTCTACGCGTACGTCAGCTTTGTCGAGGTCAAGGAGTCGCTGTCGCCTTACACGCAGCTCGTCGTCACTTTCGCGCTTTGCGGCTTCTCCAATCTCTCTTCCATCGCCATTCTGCTCGGTGGTCTCGGGGCGATCGCCCCTACGAGGCGGCATGACATCGCGCGACTTGGCCTCCGGGCTGTTATTGGAGGTACACTGGTCAATCTCATGAACGCGTCGCTGGCCGGGTTCTTCTTCGCCCTGCAATGAGCCGGAGTGTTGTATGGCAAGGGCAATTATTCTCGTACTCGATTCTTTCGGTATCGGCGCGACGGCTGATGCGGATAAGTTCGGCGATATCGGATCCGATACGCTCGGGAACATCGCGCGTGTGCGCGCAAAATCAGCCGAAGGTCCGTTGCAGCTTCCGAATCTCTCGAAGCTGGGGCTCATGCATGCCAGCAAAGAGAGCACGGGTGAATTCCCGGCGGGTGTCGAACAAAATATCGAAATTATCGGCGCGTACGGTCACGCGGCCGAACTCTCCAGTGGCAAGGATACGCCCAGCGGTCACTGGGAGATCGCCGGCGTACCGGTGTTATTTGATTGGGGATACTTCACGCGTAAAACGGAGACGTTTCCAGGCGAGTTGCTCGAAGAACTCATCGCCAGGGCAGATTTGCCGGGCGTGCTCGGCAACTGCCATTCCTCCGGCACCACGATTATTGCCGAACTCGGCGACGAGCACGTTCGCACGGGCAAACCGATCGTTTACACGTCGGCCGACAGCGTGTTCCAGATCGCCTGCCATGAAGAAGCGTTCGGTTTACAAAAGCTTTATGACCTGTGCGACATCGCGCGCGAACTCGTCGACAGGTACAACATCGGGCGAGTCATTGCGCGGCCGTTCGTCGGTGACGGTCCCGACAGCTACGTACGGACGGGTAATCGACGTGACCTGACGACTCCTCCTCACGCACCGACCGTACTCGACAAGCTGGTCGAAAGCGGCGGTGACGTATACAGCATCGGGAAAATCGCAGATATTTATGCACACCGCGGCATCACGAAAAAAATAAAGGCAACGGGAAACGCAGCGCTATTCGATGCGACGCTGGCGGCGATGCAAGAAGCCGGCGAAAATTCCATCGTATTCACCAATTTCGTCGACTTCGACATGCTGTACGGGCATCGTCGTAACGTCGAGGGATATGCCGCTGCACTCGAATATTTCGACCGACGTTTGCCCGAGTTGATGGAACAGATGCGGCAGGAAGACCTGCTGGTTCTCTGTGCAGACCACGGCTGTGACCCGACCTGGCAGGGCAGCGACCACACGAGGGAGCACATTCCGGTCCTCGCTTACGGCGCGGGTATCAAGCCTGGGTCGCTGGGACTGCGCGAGACCTTCGCCGACATCGGGCAGACCATCGCGGCACATCTTGGGTTGTCACCGATGGATTACGGTACCAGCTTCCTGAGCAACTGATCTGTCGAGCAGAGATATTGACCGCCGTTGCTCAGCAGCGTGCTTTGATCGCTGCGATGTGCTCCTGAAACGTTCGGCTCACGGCAAGCGGCACAATGCTAGATTCGCGTTGGCCCTGCAGCAGGTCATTTCCGACGGCCGTTGCCTCGTAATTGAAACCACGAGACTCGCGGTCATCGACGAAACTGTCTATATGTTCGTCAACGCGGTAAAGATGACTTTCACGTGCGCACCAGAAGTCCGGGATCACGATGTAGCCTTTGTCACCGACGATGTATGTCCGATTGGGCAGTTTGCAGCGAAACGACGTTGATAGTGTTGCCACGTAATCCCTGTAATTGAAAATCGCGACGACATCGTCTTCCACGCCATTCGGCGCGTTGCGTGAGACGACGTCGATACTGACCGGATCACTGCGCGTAAACAGGTAAGCCATTGCTATCGGGTAGATGCCCATTTCCGGTACGACGCCACCACCCAGATTCGCATCGTATTCTCTGCGGTCAGCGGAATAGGGCAGCATCGGGTAACCGAAGTCGGATTTGATATGGCACAGCTGGCCGATTTCGCCCGCCTCGAACCAGTCCAGCGCCCGCCGTATCGCCGGCAGGAACCAGGTCCACATGCCTTCCATGAGGTAGCCGCCGGTTTCGGCGACGACGTTCATCAGCGTGTCGACTTCCTCGACTGAAATCGTCAGCGGTTTTTCGCACAACACCGCTTTTCCAGCCCGTAAAGCGTCGGTCGTGTTTTCAAGATGCAGCGAATGTGGTGTCGCGACATAAATTGCATCGATATCGGGATCCTTATACAGCTGCTCATAGCTGGAATAAGCGGTATCGATGTCGTGCTGAGCTGCGAAATCGGCGGCGGTCTTCTCTGAGCGTGATGCAACAGCCGCCAGTTCGCCGTTTTCGACAAAAGCGAGATCGTGGGCAAACTGATGTGCGATACGCGCCGTACTCAAGATGCCCCAGCGGATCTTTCTCATGTCAGGCAGTCGCGTAAGTCTCGGTCAGGTATCGAATAATATCCTCAGACTCGGCCATTTCTACTCCTGTGTTCGGGTCTACCAGGTAGGGAATTGAGACCCGGCCAGCGCGTTTCAACAACGCTTTACGATTCTTTTGATCGGGATCAGATTGCATGTTCAATGAATCGCGCACCGTGGGGGGTACCCAGTCAGCCACGCGGGTTCGTCCGGCCGAACGAAGGACATAGGGAATCTCGAGCTCACACAAAAGGTCGCGGACCGGGCGCGCAAACGGGCTGGATTCGAAGCTGTACAACTGCAGGGGTTTCGCCGGGCGTTTAGAGGGTCGTACTCGCACTCCCCTCATGCCCCTGGCGATGCCCGTGATGGTCGAGCCGACTTTCTGCAACGGGCCGACGCGCCATCTCAGCGGCAATGGGCGCTTGGCATAGGTTTCGTACAGATAAGCAATGATGTCCAATGACTCGTACATCTGTTCCCCGGTATTGGGGTCCACGAGCAGCGGGAACTGCGCCTTGCCGCCCAATTTGGTGGCCCGCGGCCGGAATCGCTTGCCGCCCTTGGGACAGGGAAAAATCATGGCGTCCAGATCCAGTTCCGTCAGCGCTTCGCGCACGAGGCGGCAGTAAGGGCAGCCCTCGAACTCGTAGAGTTCCAGCAACTTGGCCGGCTTTCTTGCGGCCGGCCGGGCTGTCACGCCAGCACCGGTTCGGAGTGCGGTCGCCAGGCTCGAACTGGCAAGATTGACACGGTATTTCAGGGACTCAATGCTCATGAACAGGCCTCAGCTGGACACATTTTTCCAGGAATCAGGAACACGAATCGCGATGACCTCACCTTCTGCAGTCTGGATTCCGCCTGAATAAACTCTCGATTTTACGCGCGTTTTTCGCTCGCCGACTTCCTCGATCGTCGACCTGACTTCAATTTCCTTGTCGATGGGCGTCGGCGCCAGGTAGTTAACCGTCAGGCGTCCTGTAACGCACCAGATCTCCGGTGCGGCGCCAACGTCGCGACCTTCCAGTTTGTAGTAATTGGAAAGCGCTGTGCCGATACTGTGACAGTCGACGAGGCTCGCAATTGTACCGCCGTAAACATACTGCTCCGGGCCGGCACATTGCTCGGGCCGTGGCATGTAATGGCAGACGCATTCGTCGCCGTGCCAGTGACTCTTGATTTGCAGGCCCTTTTCGTTATCAGCGCCACAGCCATAACAATGATTGTGAGCTAGTTGATCCTGAATCGCTGTCACTCGCTGTTGCTCGACGATCCCGCACCCAGTGTCATGCCGAGCCATGCCGCAACGATGATGCCAGCGACGCCGAGTATCGAGAACCAGAGCGGATGAGGGATCATTATTAGATTCGCTGCGGTAGCGATCAGCATGAGCCCACCGACGACACCGGCAAAAACAAGCGGCTTGGCGTCTCCGATCTTGCAAGCCGCGAACGTGCCGCACAATGTTGCGACAAACCAGGCGCCACCAACGAACAGGAATGCGCCAATTGGAAGTGTCGAAGTATAGGCACGCATGGCATCAGCATCTGCGAAGTTCAGGTTGGGTGGCGGTGGGTAGACCGAGTGTCCGACGGTTTCGATAAGCCAAACGATCGCAATGGCAATAGCAATGCCGGCGATGCCGGCACCAATATTCTTCCCCATGATTTTCTCCTCAGCTTTCTTGTTGTTGCTATGGCGACTGATTTCTTTGCTTCAGCGCCGCCTGTATTTTTGCCGCAAGCGCGTTCGCTTCAGCCCTCACGCGGTCCGTATCAATAGTGAGAAATTCGCCGTCTTCCATCAGGATTTTTCCATCGACAACGACAGACGCCACGTCCTGTTCATCAGTGACATAGACAAGATGTGAAATCACATCGTAGGTAGGTACGTGATGTACGTCATCGAACGCCACCTGGATCAGGTCTGCGTGCTTGCCGACCTCGAGAGAACCGGTAATCTCTCCAAGGCCGATCGCTGTTGCGCCGCCGCGGGTGGCCATCGTGAGTACCGTCGTCGCCGACATCACCTCCGGATCCATGCGGTCGACTTTTTGCAACAGCGACGCCAGGCGCATTTCCTCCCACATATCGAGGTCATTGTTGCTGGCGGCGCCGTCGGTGCCGAGACCGACGCGAACGCCTGCCGCGAGCATTTCGGTAACCGGAGAAATGCCCGAGGCAATCTTCATGTTCGATGTGGGGTTATGGATCACGCCGACCTTGCGTTCGGCCAGGATCGGGATTTCTTCCTTAGTTGGCCAAACGACATGCGCGGCGATTGTCGGGCCGTCAAAGAAGCCAATGGACTCGTACAACTGGATACTCGGCATGCCGTAGGTGTCTTTCGAGTATTGCAATTCGAACGGCGATTCCGATATGTGGATGCTGATGGGCGCGCCAAGTTCCATGGCCGCCTTACGCGTGGCTCGCAGCTGCTCAGCGTTCAGGGTGTAGTTTGCGTGTGGCCCAAATATCGGCGTGATGCGCTCGTTCCGGCCTTGCCATCGCTCAATGAACGCGATGCCTTTCTGGATAGAGTCGCCGGCGTTTTCGGCGTCGGGACTGCGCTGGTCGATGACCGTCGCCGAAATCATCGCACGTATGCCGCAGCGGTCGATTACCTCGGCAATCGTGTCCGGGTAGTAATACATGTCGACAAATGTTGTTGTACCGCCGCGGATCATCTCCCAGCAGGCAAGCTCGGTACCGATGCGCACGAACTCTGCATCGACGAACTCAACCTCGGCGGGGAAAATGTAGTTGTTGAGCCAGTCCATCAGTGCCAAGTCATCGGCGACGCCGCGAAGCAAGGTCATCGCCGCGTGCGAATGCCCGTTGATGAGTCCGGGCATGACGATGCGGTGCTCGCCGTCGAGTATTTTCGAGGCGCTGTATTCGGCAAGAATATCCCGGGCGGGACCGATCGCCAGGATCAGGCCGTCGTCGATTGCGACGGCGCCATTCTCATAAACCGTGCCCGCTTCGTCCATGCTGGCGACGTAGTCGCCGCTGACGATAAGGTCGATCTGGCCGCCGCTACCGGCCGCAGCTTCGGGTGCCGGAGTGGAGCCGCATGCGCCGAGGCTCAGGGCGATTAAAATAGAGATAAAACAATAACTTGTTCTTTTCATGCGGTCCCCTTTGGCCCTGATTGTAGCACCGGATTTCGGCCTGGCCCGAGGAAAAAAAGAGCCGGTCATTCGACCGGCTCCCGTTTTTTAGTGTCGTGGGCTATTGGTCAGAATCGTTTCAAAAGCCGCAAACCGAATTCGCTCGCATCGTTACTCAGAATGCGAAGTACATAATCGCCCGTATTCAGTCGCGCGTTGTCGTAGCGTTCATCGGTGATGTTGCGGCCATACAGGGCAGCCGTCCAGCTATCGTCAGACGAGTGGTACGCGATATCTACGTTCGCAATATTTCGATTGTCGATTCGTGTGAATCGACCCGGGTCGGAACTGGGCTCGCCCCACATGTCGTCGCGGAAGGAATAGTCGGCGCGAAGCGTCACTTCGCCACCGCCAGCCGTCGGGATCCGCAGTTCGGGACTGATGGACCAGGTCAACTCGGGCGTCAACGGCGCAACCGGCGTCACGCCCGACTGCGAGTCGACGCTCACATCGATGTAACCGAGCGTAGCGTGGAACAGGAAAGTGTCCGTCAGGAACAAGGTGTTCTCCCACTCGAAGCCCGTGGAGTCCTGTTTGACGATCAGGTTGACGGTATTGAAGCCGCCCACAGCAGTCGTGCTGACCTGGTAGGGGAGGTCGTCATACTGTGTGAAGAACACCGCAGCGCTCATCTGGAAACGATCCGTCGGCTGGCCCTTGATGCCGACCTCGTAGTTGACTGCTGTGATGTTCTCGCCAGCAACGAAGCAGTCCGGATCGCCGAACAGGCAGAACGGACGTGCCGGGAACTGTCCCGATTGATAGCCACTCTGGATGCTGCCGTAAACGTTCATGCCATTGTTCATCGTGTAGTTTGCTGACAGGTCCCAACTCACTTCGTCCCAGTCCCTGCTGGCAGTGACGAGGCCGATGCCAACCTCTGTCGCGGCCTCCTTGTCATCGTTCGTAAATCGCAAACCGCCGGAGATCCGGAACCGGTCCGACACGTCGTAACCAATGTTGCCGAAAATTGCGACGCTGGTGACTTCCTGGGTCAGGAAGAAATCGAACGGTCCAAAAGTATTAAACGTATAGCCGTCCTGAAAATTGGTGCCGTCCTCCGTGAAATAGTAGATGCCGGAGACGAAGTCCCAGGCACCCATGTCCCCGTTCAATTGGACTTCGACGGAGGTCTGGTCAGCATCGCCAAATTCGGGAAACGACAGGAAGTCGTCAAAGAAACTGTCGTCGTCCAGCCCCGATCGGTATTCGGAGGAGCGAGTGCTGGCGATAAGCTTCGCCTCCAGCGAATCGCTCAGCTCCCAATCGGCGGTGATCGAGAGTCCCTGGGCCTCGTTGGTAACCAGCGTCTGGCTCGCTTGGCCGGTATTGTTATCGTAAGGGTCGGAGGAAACATCCGAGTTCCGGTAGCCGGCGTTGTAAACCGCGCCATTGATGTTCACGCAGTCGACCGCAGGATCCGCCGCTGTAGCACGGCAGTTCGCACCAAGTTCGTCGATTAACGTTGTGTACGGGCGTAACCCGCCTTCGCCGTCATTGGCATCGGCCGCAATCACGATAGAGAAGTCATCAGTTGGCTCGTAGCGCAGCGCGAAGCGCGCATAGACCTCTTTGATTTCGCCAACCTCCACGCCAGCGTTGGGCAGATTCAGGAAATCGCCGATACCGTCGCGATTCTTGAAACCGCCAGTGAAGGATATGGCGACGTTATCGGAAAGCGCCATGTCGCCGTAGAAGTCGCCGTTGAGGCGACCACGACTGCCCACCTCGACACCAATCTGGGCTCCTTCATATTCGCCGGGCGTTTTTGTAATGATATTGATGGCGCCGCCGATGGAGTTTCGACCGTACAGGGTGCCCTGCGGCCCGCGCAGGACTTCGATACGCTCGAGATTCGACAGGTTCCAGTTCTGGCCCACCTGGCGGCCCAGGTACACGCCGTCGACATACACACTGACGCCGGGGTCGGTCGTAATCAGGTGATCCTGCAGCCCGATGCCGCGAATGAACGGATTCGACGAGGACGTATGGCCCGCCGAGAACT
>Ga0224512_10001986_pt1 | contig 19104 bp, 17 predicted proteins | sample SF_May12_sed_USG_4_FD_169103 | JGI IMG/M metagenome (GOLD analysis project Ga0224512, IMG submission 169103) | Sediment microbial communities from San Francisco Bay, California, United States - SF_May12_sed_USGS_13 | ecosystem: Environmental > Aquatic > Marine > Sediment | place: USA... | reverse complement strand
CTGGAACGAGCGCGTGACATTCTCTTCCGGTGGATGCGCGGCCGCGACACCGTGGATGCCTGGCAGGTGCCCGGGCCGCTGTGCCAGCCAACGCGTGGAAGAATCCTGCGGGTCGTAATCGAAGAGGGCTGTGGGGTAACCGTGCGCGGCGTAATAGCTCGCCAGGTTGGTGGACAGGGTCGTCTTCCCGCATCCACCCTTGCTGTTAATGACAACGATCTTGCGAATCATCCGGATCCCTAAAGTTCTTAAACCTGATTCTAGGCTGCAGGATTGAACAGAGTGTACTACGTGTGGCTTGAATTTTCTGCTGCTTTCTGCCGGTTTTTTTAAAACACCGGTTTCTGGCGTCTTGCAGCGGGGGCGCGTGCGGGGCCATCCCGGATCACCGTTTGGCTGTCGGCCCCTGCCGCAACTGGCGTATGATGCGGCCTGTGTCAGGCGGGCCGGCCAGGACCGCCTTGAATTACTTGGCGCCATCATTGGCCTGGAGACGCTATGACGAACCATCATCAGGAACTGGCGGCACAGATTGTGGCGCAATTCCGCAACGCCCTCAGTGGTGAGGCCCGCGAATACATCACCGAGTCACAACTCGAGGACCTGACTCAGGCCATTCACCGGGCACTGGCACACGAGCGCAGTCATATCGTGGACCTGATGGAGGCCGTGGTCAGGTCGCTCCGCAGCGGGGTCGACAAGCCCGAGCTTGGCCTGTAGGCCAGGCGCTCCCCGTGCGGGCCGGCGCTCAACGGTGCCCGCAGGCTAGGTCTTGAGCCGTTCCATGGCGATCTCGCGCATGCGGAATTTCTGCAACTTTCCGGTCACGGTCATCGGGAATTCCTCGACGAACCAGATGTACGCAGGGATCTTGAAGTGCGCGATACGGTCCTTGCAGAACGCGCGTATCTCATCCTCCGTGACCCGTTCGCCCGCGTGCGGCTGTATCCAGGCCATGACCTGTTCACCGTAATAGGCATCGGGAACACCGAACACCGCTACCCCGGCCACCTTGGGGTGGGTGAAGATGAAGTCCTCTATCTCGCGCGGGTAGATGTTCTCGCCGCCGCGGATGATCATTTCCTTGAGTCGCCCGGTTATCCGCACATAGCCCGCGGCATCCATGCTGCCCAGGTCGCCGGAATGCAGCCAGTCGCTGGCGTCGACAGCCCGGGCGCTGGCCTCGGGATCGCCGTAGTATCCCTGCATGATGTGATAGCCGCGAAAGCAGATTTCGCCCACCTCGCCCTGTGCCAGGGTACGCCCGCTGCCGGTATCGATCACCTTGACCTCCTGGTGCGGCAGATTCCTGCCAACGCTCCCGATACGGCGCTCGAGGCTGTCATCGCGCGCCGTCAGGTGGGTCAGCGGGGAGGCCTCGGTCTCACCGTAACCGATCAGGATCTCGGGGCAGTGCAGTTCACTGATGACCCGCTCCATCAGCACCGGCGGACAGGGGGCACCCGCCATAATGCCGGTGCGCAGGGAGGACAGGTCCAGGGTACTCAGGTGCGGCAGTTCCAGCATGGCGATGAACATGGTGGGCACGCCGTGCACCGCCGTGCAGTGTTCCAGCGCAATGGCCTGCATGACGGCTGCGGCGTCAAAGTGTTCGCAGGGGATCACCAGGCAGGCCCCCACCGAGAGACACAGCAGGTTGGCCAGTACCATGCCGAAACAGTGGTAGAACGGCACCGGCACGCACAACCGGTCCTGTTCGGTGAAGTGCATGGCCTGCGCGGAGAACCAGGCGTTGTTGAGAATGTTGTGATGGCTCAGTACCACGGCCTTGGGGAAGCCGGTGGTCCCGGAGGTGTACTGGATATTGATGGCATCGTCCCGGTCCAGCGTGGCGCCGACCGCGTCCAGGGTTTCCCGGTCGACTGATTCTGCGGCGGCCAGGACCTCCTGCCACGTCAGGAAGCCGGGCCGTGGACGCCGGGTGTGTTCGGGGTCGGCCGGATCGTAGATCACCACCCGCGACAGGGACGGCAAGTCCGGATTGGCCAGTGGCATGGCCGCGGCCTGCGCCAGCTCCGGAACCCGTTCCAGCAGCATGGCCACATAATCGCTGCTGCGGAAGGCCGGGATGATGAACAGGCCCTGCACCTCGGCACGCTGCAGGGCATAGGCCAGTTCGCGCGGCCGGTAGGCCGGATTCATGTTGACCAGTACCGCGCCGATGCGTGCCGTGGCCAGCTGCAGCTGCAGCCACTCGATGTTGTTGGTCGACCAGATGCCGATGCGGTCTCCCTTGCCGTAGCCGATACCCAGCAGGCCGCGGGCGAGTCGCTCGACCGCTTCACCCAGTTCGCGGTAGTTCAGGCGGCGCCGCTGGTGGGTGCAGACCACGGCCTCGCGTTCGGGAAAGCGCGCGGCCACCGCGGCAACATGCTCGTGGATGGTGGTCCCCAGCAGGGGTTGCGTGCCACCGCGATGAAAGTAACTTGCCGGTGTCGAGGCTGCCATGATCTTGCGCTCCGGTTACCCGTTCCTCATTCACCCGCGGTGTCGACCCCGTCCCAGTAGGCATCGACCCTGGCCTGCAGTTCCCGCAACAGTGGCTCGTCGCGTTCGGGCTCGAACAGGTGGGCGAAGCGGCCCTGCCTGACCAGGTAGTCCTCGACCGGCGGGCGATCACGCGGCAGCTTGGTGTGGGTGACCCGGCCATCGCGGTATTCCTTCAGGGGCCACACCCCGCACCTGACCGCCAGCTTGCCGATGGTGACGGAATCGCGCGGGTCGTAGTCCCAGCCGGTGGGGCAGGGCGCCAGCGCGATAATCAGGCGCGGGCCCCTGAGCTGCATGGCCGTTTCGATCTTGCGCGCCAGGTCGAGCGGTTCGGCGCCGATGACCGTCGCCACGTAGCTGGGCCGGTGCGCCGCCCAGATGGAAAACAGGTCTTTTTTATATCCCGTGAATCCGTGCGGTCCGCGGCTGGTCGCGGTCCGTGCCGCATGCGGGGTGGCACCCGAATACTGCTGGCCGGTATTGCCGTAGCCCTCGTTGTCGTAACAGATGTAGATGAAATCCAGGTTGCGCTCGATGGCACCCGAGGTGGCGGACAGGCCCATGCCATAGGCGGCACCGTCGCCGGTCAATACCACGACCTGCAGGTCTTCCTGCGTGGGCAGGTCCCGCTTGTCGCGCAGGATATCCAGGGCGTCGCGTATCCCCTGGGCACCCGCCGGAGCCGAGGCCATGGCGGTGTAGAGCCAGGAGCCGCGGAACGGGGTGAACGGGTAGACCGACAGCAGCGTCATGCAGCCGGCTGCGTTGACGAACACGGTCCGGGTCCCGAGTATGTCGTAGATCTGGTGCAGGGCCTCCAGGCCGCCGCAGCCGGCGCACATCGGCGTGCCGGTACCCAGCAGGTGGGTGGAGGGCAGGTCCTTCATGCGCCGGAAGCTGGTGGTGGTCTCTGTCATGAGGCCCCTCCCGCGGGCCTGTGCCCGGCATGAGCTAGTGCCCCCAAGCGCTTGAATGGCAAGGCGCGGATACAGGCCGGCTGGCCCGGCAGCAACCGTGTGCTCATTATGATCATGGCGTCCCCCCCAGTTCCTTGCGTTCGACATGAGCAACAGCCTGTAACTTTCTGATTTCCTTTAGCTCATCATGGGTGTACAGGAGGCGTGGCGGCGGTGTTTGTCCCGTGTCCACGGCCGTGCGCAGGACCCGGGCGATTTCGAAAAACTCCTCTGACGTGATATCCCGGCCACCCAGCCCGCCGACAAAACTGGCCAGCACCGGGGGGGCGGCGGGGTGGCCGTACAAGGCCGCGGCCAGTTCGGTGTGCAGCACGCCGCCCTTGCCCATGGACAGGTTCTGGTCGATCACGGCGACTCCCTGTTTGCCGGCCAGCCGCGTGCGCAGGGCGTCCACTGGAAACGGCCGCAACAGGCGGGGTTGCACCAGCCCGATCGACCAGCCGGCCGCGCGCAACCGGTCGACGGCTGCCCGCGCCTTGGTTGCGAAAGAGCCCAGCATCACGAACACCAGTTGCGCATCGTCGGCCCGGTAGGCCTCCACCGCAGGGTAGGCGCGCCCGAAGCCCGCGGCGAATTCCGCGCTGATTTCGTCGTAGACCGGCAGCGCGTTCTGCGCGGCCAGGTGCAGTTCATAGCGAAAATAGGAATAGGGCCCGCCACCGAGTACTGCCACGGCCTGGCTTTCCGGGGTGCTGGCGCGAAACTGCATCGCCTGCGGATTGAACGGGCCGGTAAAGGCCGCGGCCTGGGCGGCATCGGGTATCACCACCGGCTCGCGGGTAAAGGACAGGTAAAAGCCATCGAGATTGACCAGCACCGGCAGGCGCACGCGTTCATCCTCGGCCAGGCGATAGGCGATCAGGGTATTGTCCAGCACCTCCTGGCAGGTGGCGCAGTGCAGCTGCAGGAAGCCGCAGTCCCGCGCCGCCATGACGTCGTTGTGATCGGCCTCCAGGGTAATCGGCGCCGAGAGTCCGCGCGAGACGTTGATCAGCACGAAGGGTGCGCGCCAGCCGGCGACCGTATAGAGCATTTCCATGGCATACAGCAGGCCCTGGCTGGAGGTCGCGCTGAACACCCGCACCCCGGTGGCCGCCGCGCCGCCGGCGGCGGTGAGCATGGAATGTTCCGATTCAAGCGTGACCAGCCGGCCGTCCATTTCGCCGTTGTCGATCCACTCGGCCAGGGTCTCGATGATCTCGGTCTGCGGCGTGATGGGGAAGGCCGGGATATAGTCCACCCGGGCCAGGCGCGCGCCCCAGGCCGCCGCCCCGTTGCCGGTCAGCAGGGTGCGGCTCATGGCCGGTCTCCCGGATTGTCGCCGAGGCCGGTGGCCTCCGCCTGGGCCTGGTGCTCGGGGATCGCCGCGATGGCGTGTGGCGGGCATTGCGCGACGCACACCATGCAGCCCTTGCAGTGGTCATAGTCGATCTGCGGCTGGCCGTCCGCGCTCACGTCGATGGCCCCGTCCGGACAGAAGCTGCTGCACACCCACCAGCAACGCTTGCAGCGCTCGTAGTCGATCACCGGTCGCAGGGTGCGCCACAGGCCGGTGCGTACCTCGACGCTGTTGGCAGCGGCGTAGATGGTCGGCGCGGAGACGCGCGCCGTCTCGAACGGCAGGTCGGCCCAGTCGGGCGCTACGTAATCCTCTGCACGGGGTGCCTCGCCTTCGCTGACCAGTCCGCTGTGCGGGGCCATGGTGTCCCAGGCCGCGAGCGCCTTATCCCGGTTGAGTGCGACCACGGCCTCGCCCAGTGCGCCGAGTTCCGTTTCAATCGCCCGGATCAGGACCTCGCGCGACAGCACGCCGACCAGCCGGGCGGCGGCCCCGGCGCAACGTGCCCCGATCCAGGGCAGGTCGGGACGGTCCCCGGTCTCGTCGCCCGGCGGCAGGGTGACGATGGGACCTGAAAAATTGAGCCGGTGTCGCCATTCTCCGGGGGTGGCGGCGCTGCTGATCAGCAGCACACTGCGCGCCGCGATGCCGGCCAGCACCCCGGCGGCAGGTACGGCCACCAGGGTGTCATCGGCAACGATCACCAGGTCCGGGTGCTGGATGATGCCGCGTTCATTGATCGGTTCGCGGTCCGCGCGCACGTAGGCAAAGATCGGTGCCCCGCGGCGCTCCGCCCCGTAACGCGGGGCATCCTGCACCTCGTAGCCTGCCTCGAAGAAGGCGCTGCCGAGGATGCGGCTGGCGGTCTTCATGCCCTGGCCACCGCGCCCGTGGAACCGGATCCGGTACATGGTTCGTCCCTCAGGTGTAGTCCGGCGCCGTGGAGATGAGCGAATAACGCCGGAAGCTCATGGCGCGCCGGATGCGTTGCTCGGCCATTTCCATGGCCGCCTGGCGCGGCAGGATCCGGTGCTCTCTCGCGGCCTCCAGCACCATGGTGGTATTGCGACGCACCTTTTCCTCGATGGTCTGCATGGCCGCGGCCTGGGTGGAACCGTGATATTCCATTGCCGCGCAGATGACGCCACCGGCATTGGCGATGAAGTCCGGTACGCACAGCACACCCTTCTCGTGCAGGATGCGTTCCGCACCATGGGTGAACGGGATGTTCGCGCCCTCGACCACCAGCCGGGTCCGGAGTCGGTTGACGTTGTCCTCGTTGACCACGTCGGGTCGTGCCGCCGGTATCCAGATATCGCATTCGATGTCCACCACCGCATCGCGATCCAGGCGCATTCCGTTGCTGTAATCGTGCACGCTCTTGCCCTCGGCCTTGAGGGCGAGCAACGCCTCCACGTCCAGGCCGGCAGGGTTGTGGATGGCACCGGCGGAATCGGCCACCCCCACCAGGACAGCACCCTTGTCGGTAAGAAAACGTGCCGTGTGCCTGCCGACCGCGCCGAAGCCCTGTATCACCATTCGTGCGCCGTCCAGTTCGAAGTCGCAGTAACGCAGCGCCACGTCGACGACGTGGCTGATGCCCCAGCCGGTGGCGCCGATCTCATCCAGCGGAATGCCGCCGATCTCGCGCGGCAGGGCCACCACGCGACTGACCTCATCGCGTATCCAGGCCATACATTCCTCGTCGGTCCCCATGTCCGGTGCGAATATGTACTCCTCTTCGCCGCGCAGCGCCTGGGCCAGCGCCCGGATCAGACGTTGCTTGCGCTTGCCTGGCATTTTCGGGTCACCGTAGAGGACGACCTTGCCGCCGCCATGTGGCAGGCCGGCGGCGGCATTCTTGAAGGTCATGGCGCGTGCCAGGCGGAAACACTCCGCAGTTGAGACATCCTCGGCCATGCGTATCCCCCCGATCGAGGGGCCCTTGGCGACATTGTCGATAACCAGCACGGCCTTCAGTCCGACCGAGGGTTCATAGGCATGGATGACCCTGGACGGCCCCAGGTCATCGGCATACGAGAAAATGTCTTCCATCCTGGCTGCTCCCGCTTTTTCATCCCTGATTTAAGTATAGATACGTTCGGGAGGGCACAGGGGCGATATCAGGCCGTATTGCCGAGGGAAAGAGTGGACTCATTCCATCGTTATCATCACAATCTCGGCAACATTGAACGAATCACCCTGCAGGGTGCACCCGGAGCGAGCGATCTACCGAGACAATCACAAGCACGGCATGTTGCTGCTGGTCCTGTGGCTGACGGCCTGTGCCAGCGCGCCGCTTGTGCCGCCGGTGGAGAATCCGCCGCTTGCCGACGAGTTAAAGCCGGTAGTTATAGCGGACCGCCCGGTGGTGGCCTTCGTGCTGGGCGGCGGCGCGGCGCGCGGCTTCGCCCATGCCGGGGTGCTGAACGTGCTCGAGCAGGAGGGTGTCCGGGCGGATATCGTGGTGGGGACCAGCGCCGGCAGTGTGGCCGGCGCCCTGTACGCCGGCGGTATCCGGGGCCAGGCCTTGCTGGATGCGGCGGCGGAACTGCAGATCAACAACCTGGCCGACTGGAACCTGCCGAACCGCGGATTTATCGGTGGCGAGCGCCTGCAGGCCCTGATCAACGACCGGCTCGGCAACCGGCCCATCGAGGCGCTGGACACGGTGTTCGTCGCCGTGGCAACGGACCTGCGGAGCGGGGAGGTGGCGGCCTTCAACCAGGGCAATACCGGCATGGCCGTGCGTGCCTCCAGCTGCATGCCGGGCATCGTCACGCCGGTGACCATCCGGGGACGTGACTACGTGGATGGTGGGCTGGTCAGCCAGTTACCTGTCAGGATCGCGCGCCGGCTGGGCGCGGACGTGGTGATCGCGGTCGATGTCTCCAAGCGCCCGGTACACAAAACCGTGCTGGAAAGCACCTGGGACGTGCTGCACCAGGCGCTGCTGATCATGTCCGGGGCTGTGGTCGCGGCCGAGGCCCTTGATGCCGACGTGCTGATCCGGCCCGAAATCGGCGACATCGCGTTGCTCGGCTTTGATCAACAGGCGGACGCCATTGCCGCGGGCGAGCGGGCGGTGCGCGCGGTGCTGCCCGACATCAGGCAACTGCTTGCCGGCCCGGCACGACGCCGGCAGGAACGCTGAGCGGATCGCGGTCGACCATGCCGACAGACCAATCATCAAACCGGTTACTGGTTCGGCTGAGACGTCTGGTTAAGGCGCAGCCGGGCGAACTGGCCGCGCTGTTCTGGGCCTTCGTCTATTTTTTCTCACTGCTGTGCAGTTACTACATCGTGCGCCCGATGCGCGACGAAATGGGCATAGCCGGCGGAGTGGAGAATCTGCAGTGGCTGTTCACCGGCACCCTGCTGGCCATGCTGGCCGCGGTGCCGCTGTTCGGCTGGGTGTCGTCACGATTCAAGCGACGGCATTTTCTGCCCGCGGTGTACGGGTTCTTCATCGTCAATCTGCTGTTGTTCTTTGTGCTGTTTCGTTCCGATATCACCCATGCCTGGGTGGCGCGCGCCTTCTTTATCTGGGCGAGCGTGTTCAACCTGTTCGTGGTGTCGGTGTTCTGGAGCTTCATGGCCGATATCTTCGACAATGAACAGGCCCGGCGCCTGTTCGGGTTCATTGCCGCCGGTGGCACCAGCGGGGCCATCTGCGGTCCCCTGGTCGCCGCCGCCCTGGCGCAACCGCTGGGGCCGACCAATCTGTTACCGGTCTCGGCGCTGCTGCTGGGCGTGGCGGTGCTGTGCATCAACCGTTTGTCTGCCTGGCGTTCCCGGCAGGCGGACACCCGGGCAACCACAGCGGCGGCTGAACAGGCGATCGGTGGCAGTATCTTTGCCGGCATTCGCCTGGTGCTGCGTTCACCCTACCTGCTCGGCATCTGCGTGCTGATGCTGCTGTTCACCACCCTGGCGACCTTCCTCTATTTCCAGCAGGCACAGATCGTGCGCGACAGCTTCTCCGATCCCGCAGAGCGCACCGCGGTGTTCGCCGGCATCGACCTGGCGGTGAACAGCCTGACGTTGATATTTCAGTTGCTGCTGACCGGCCGTCTGGTCAAGTGGCTGGGCCTGGGCTGGACCCTGGCGCTGGTGCCGCTGTTACTGGCGGGCGGCTTCCTGGCGCTGGGCCTGGCGCCGGTGCTGGCGGTGCTGGTGGTGGTGCAGGTGCTGCGCCGTGCGGGCAACTACGCCATCATGCGCCCGTCACGCGAAATGCTGTACGTGGTGCTGGGTCGCGAGGAGAAATACAAGGCCAAGAATTTCATCGACACCGTGGTCTACCGCAGCGGTGATGCCGTGAGCGCCTGGGCCTATGCCGGGCTGCGCGCCCTGGGATTGAGCCTGTCAACGATTGCCTTTATCGCCGCACCCCTGGCCCTGGTGTGGGCCGCGGTCGCCTACCGCCTGGGAAGGGCCCAGACCCGGCTGGCGGATGCTGCACCAGCTGCTAAAGTCTAGGGCATGGACCGGTACCGGATTTCACGCCGCCGTTTTCTCACCACCCTGGGCGGACTGGGTGCGGGCCTGCTGCTGCGCCCGGCCTGGCCGGACAAGCCCGAGCGGAAGCCGCTAGTCAAGCCGATACCGGCCAGCGGCGAACGCCTGCCGGTCATCGGCCTGGGGACCTCGCGCACCTTCGACGTGCGACCGGGCTCGGAACAAAGCCATGCGCTGCGGCCGGTGATGCAGGCCTTCTTCGAACACGGCGGCGGCGTAATCGATACCTCCCCCATGTACGGCAATGCCGAGGCGGTGATCGGCGAGCTGCTGGGCGCGGTGCCCCATGACCGGCCACGGCTGTTCGCCGCCACCAAGGTCTGGACCTGGGGCGAGCAGGAGGGCATCGAGCAGATGCAGCGTTCCATGCAACGCGTCGGGGTCGAGCGCTTCGACCTGATCCAGATCCACAACCTGCGCGACTGGGAGGTGCAGCTCGAGACCCTCAAGGCCTGGAAGGCCGCTGGCCGGGTACGCTACATCGGCATCACCACGTCGCACGGGCGCTTTCACGATGAGCTGGAGGTCATCCTGGAGACGCAGCCGTTCGACTTCGTACAACTGAGTTACAACATCGGCAACCGCGAGGTCGAGCAGCGCCTGCTGCCGCTGGCACAGGAGCGCGGCATGGCGGTGCTGGTCAACCGGCCGTTCATGCGCGGCGAGCTGTTCAGCCGGGTGCGCGGCAAGTCCCTGCCGGCCTGGGCGACGGAGTTCGACTGCACCAGCTGGGCGCAGTTCTTCCTGAAGTTCGCGGTCTCGCACCCCGCGGTGACCTGTGCCATTCCAGCCACCTCCAAGGTCCATCACATGATCGACAACATGGGCGCGGGCTACGGGCGGCTGCCGGATGCGGCACTGCGCGAACGCATGCTGCAGCATATGCAGGCCGTCTAGGCGCTTCCAACGTTCTGTCGATCGGCGACGGCCCGGGGCGAGCGGGTAAATTCACTTCCCTCCAGCTGCCGGTGCGCGAACTTCTGCTACTATTTTGGCTCCAATTGATTAACCTGTCTGGATTGCCGGACGGAACTTGAACCTGTCGCTCATGAAGATAACACGTCCCCTGACGGTGTTGTGCCTGTGGCTGCTGGCCGGCCTGGCCCTTGCGTCCCTGTCGCGCGACCCGGAAACCCATTTCTTCCAGGAAACCTTCGGTAACCTGCAGGAAGACCTGCAGATCGCCCGCGAGGAGGGCCGGCAGGGCTTGCTGCTGTTTTTCGAAATGGACGAGTGCCCGTGGTGCCAGCGGATGAGGAACACGGTACTGAACCAGCCAGTGGTGCAGGATTACTATCGAAAACATTTCCGCATCCTCAGTATCGATGTCGAGGGCGACCTGGAGCTGCAGGACTTCAGCGGCGAGACCGTTCCTGAGAAGGACCTGGCCTTCGAGCGTTTCGGGGTTCGTGCCACCCCGGTGTTTGCCTTCTTCGACCTGGACGGCCGGCTGCTGGTGCGCCATACGGGTCCGACCGCCAGCGTCGAGGAGTTTCTCTGGCTGGGTGAGTACGTGACCAGCCAGGCCTACCGTGACAAGAGTTTTGCCATCTACAAGCGCGAGCGTCGCACGCCGGGAGAGAATCGCTAGACATGCCGGCTGTCGTACTGCGCACGCTGTATCTCCTCCACGCTCTGGTCCTGATGTTGCCGGGCCTGGCCGTCGCCGGCTCCGATGGGCCACTGACGCTCGCCGATGCACTCGCCACGGTGTCGGACCTTCATCCGCGGGTGGCCGAGGAACGTGCCGCGCTGTCGCTGGCCGAGGCGGAGTCCCGGGCGGTGGCCGCCGAGGATGACCTGCGCGTCGGCATCAGTCTCGAGGGCCGCGTGATCGAGCCGAACCCGGTAGCCCAGGACCAGTCGAGCGCGGATTCCTCGGCCGTCGTCTATGCCCGCAAGCGCCTCTACGACTTCGGCTACCGCAGTGACTTGCTGTCGGAATCGGATGCCGGAATCGAGGGCAGGCGGTTTCATTACCTGGGTGCCGTCTCGCAGCACCGGCTCAATGTGATGCGCCTGTTCTTCGATGTGCTGCTGGCGGATCTTGAATTCACCCGCGACAACGAGGCCATGGCGGTTGGCTACGTCCGGTTCGACCGGGATCGGCACCGCAACGAACTGGGGCAGCGCGCCGATATCGAGGTGCTCGAGAAGGAACAGGAATACCAGGCACGCCGTATTGCGCGCCATACCAGCGAGGCCGGCATGCGTGCTGCCCGCGCCCGTCTGGCACTGGCCATGAACCGTCCCGGCGAACTGCCCGGCAATCTGGTGTCTCCGGAACTGCCCGAACTCGAACAGGCGCTCCCCGAATACGAAACACTCGTTGAACAGGCCCTGCAGCACAACACCCTGTTGCAGGCCGTCAGGAAGGAACTGGAAGCGACAGAATGGAACCTCAAGGCCATGCGCAGGCGACACGGGCCGGTCCTGTCCGGCGCCCTGCAGGCGCGTGCCAGTCAGCGCGATGTCGGTTCCGAGGACCCCCTGCAGGCCGAACTGGTGCTCGATATCCCGCTGTACCAGGGCGACCGGCGGTCAGCCGATGTGGCCAGGGCGCAGGCAAGCCTGCAGCAGAAAGCGGCCGAGTTGCTGCAACTGCAATACCGCCTGCGCCAGGAGGTGCTCGACACCTGGCAGGCGATTCAGACACTCAAGGCCCGCCAGGAGCAGGACAGGGTCGTAACCGAGTTCAACCGGCTCAACTTCGATCGCAGCCAGGCACGCTACGAACTGGAAATGGAGACCGATTTCGGTGATGCCCTCGTGGGGCAGTCGGAGTCCGCCCTGCAGCGGGCCCGTACCGGGTATGAACTGGCCTACCAGTGGGCGCGGCTGGCGCTGCTGACGGGGCAACCCTATGCACCCAGCCTCGAAACACCTGCCCTGGCGGCAGGACAGGAGTGACGCCGTGAAGCCATCGATTTTTAGGTACGGACTGATACCGGTTCTGCTGCTGGGTGCTGTCCTGCCGGCGGTGGCGGCGGACGGCGGGCGGCGGATCACGCTGAGCACACCGGTCTCCGGGGTCATCAGGGCCATCCACGTCAGCGGCGGTGAACGGGTCCGGGCAGGAGAGGCCCTGATCGAACTCGATGACCGGACCTTCCGGGCGCGGGTGGACCGTGCGCGGGCCCAGCTCGACAAGCTGCGCGTGGTGCGTGATGAGGCGCGGCGTGAACATGAGCGCACCCGGGAGCTGTACAACCGCCGGGTCATCTCGAGGCATGACCTGCAGCTTTCGGAGATCGCCGCAGCCGGTTCCGAGGCCGACTACACCAGTGCGCGCAGCGAACTGACCGAGGCCGAGGTGGCGCTGGAATATGCGACCGTGCGCGCGCCAGTCGACGGCGAGGTGGTCGAGGTGCTGGTCAATACCGGTGAAACCGTCGTCAATCAACAGCAGGTGACGCCGATGCTGATCCTGCGCGGTGACGGGGATCCCGGGCAGGCTGACTGAATGTCGCAAGCCGTGCCGGCAGCCCGTCCCGGCCTAGCCGGTGCGCTGCGGGAAGCGCCGTACCAGTTGCTGCAATTGCTGGATTTCGTGTGAGCCCTGTAGCGGCCTGCCGTAGCGCAGCGTGATGTAGAGCTCGGTGATCGGGCGGACCTGGCTTGCGAATTCGGGATGGGCAGCCATTGTCCGCCGGGCGAGATCGCGCGGTCCTTCGCTGGGTGCGCGCCGCACTCCCAGCCGTTCCAGGCGTGAGCAGAAGCGCTGCCAGGACCGCAGCACGGGGTCAGCGGGTGCGGGCGTTCTCACCAGCATCCACAGGGCGACGCCCAGCAGGCAGGCGCCCGTCAGCAGCAACAGCGTCAATGCCATTTCCCGCCACGAGGCCTGTTTGAAGCCGAGCGCCGCGAGCAGTTCCAGCTGGCGTTGCGGCCCGTAGGACAGGACCCACTGGTTCCAGTGGTTGTTGACCGAATCCACGGCGAATTGCAGCTGGCGCCAGCTGCGTACCAGCAGCCCGGTCTCCGCCAGGCGAAAGCGCGCCGGGGCACCGGCGGCCTGCGGGTCCGGGTCGAGTGCATGCTCGATGCGTTCGGGGGCCACGGCAGCGGTGGGGTCCACGCGCTGCCATCCGGTATCGGGGAGCCAGACCTCGGCCCAGGCGTGGGCATCCGCCTGGCGGACCAGCCAGTAGTCCCCGACCGGGTTGTATTCGCCACCCTGGTAGCCGGTCACCACGCGCGCCGGGATGCCCGCGCTGCGCATCAGCACCACAAAGGCGGCCGCGTAGTGTTCGCAAAAGCCGCGCTGGGTGCCGAACAGGAAGTCGTCCACCGGGTCGTCCCCCAGCAGCGGGGGCCGCAGGGTGTAGACAAACGGCTGGGTATGGAAATAGTCCAGTGCCACCTGCACCACCGCGCGGTCGCTGTCCGCGCGGGTACGCCAGTCATGTGCCAGCGCCTGCACCCGTGGACTGACATGCTCCGGTAATTGCAGGGCGGCCTTTCTCAACCGCGGGTCCAGTGGTCCGGTATGGTAATGCGGCCAGGACGTGGCCTCGTAGCGGATGCGCTCGCGTACCGGCCGGTAGGCTAGCCACTGGAAGTCCACTGTGTAGAGTGCGCGCTGCGAGATCTCCACCGGCAGGTCCAGTGCCAGTAGCCAGGGCTTGTCATGGCCTTCGAGGGTGATTGCGTAGCGCAGCGCCTGGCCGCGGTTTTGCACGGCCTCGGGACGCGGGCGCGGAAACGAGCCGATACGCCCCGGAGACCACGTCCGGCCGTCGGTATGCCACAGCACCGGGCCACGCCAGTAGCGCAGCGCCGGTTCCGGCGCCGGGCCGAAGAACTCCACCCGGAAGGCGGTGGCCTCGGACTGTGCCAGGGAACTGATGGCACCGGGGGTCATGCTGTCGCTCAGTCCGGTCATGCCGGCATAGGCGTCCCTGGGCAGCCCCCACAGCGGACCGGCGACGCGCGGGAAGAACACGAACAGCACCAGCATGATCGGCAGTGCCTGTGCCAGCAGCACTGCGGCCAGGCGCAGGTGGCTGCCGGCCGGGCGCTCCCCGCTGCTGTGAGTGATCACGGAGAGGGCGGCGGTGATCACCAGTGTGGCGACAAACATGTAGAGCGCGATCGGGATGGTCTGGGTGAACAGAAAGTTCGTAACGACCAGGAAATAGCCGAGGTAGACGAGCAGTCGCCCATCGCGAACCGCGCGCAGTTCCAGCAGTTTCAGGGACAGCATCACGATCAGCAGGGCGACACCGGCCTGCTTGCCGAGCAGCGTGCCGTAGGAGAAAAATACGCCCGCGGAAGCGGCCACCGTCAGCAGCGCCAGTAAGAGGCGCGGTGGCTGGTGATACGGCCGGCGCAGCAGCACCAGCTTGAACAGTCCGACGCCGACGGCAAGCAGTGTTATCCACCAGGGCAGGCGCGGGAGGTGCGGCAGGACCAGCAGCCCCACGGCGGCCAGCAGCCAGGTCTGGCTGCGCGTGTTCAATGCGTTACCGGGGCCGGGCATGGATCAGGCGAAGCGCGCCAGCGCCTCCAGGCAGCGGTGTTTGTGGCGCTCGCCGCTGGCGATGCCGATCTCGATCCCGGGCAGGCGCAGGCCCCAGGCCTGCTGGTTGCGGTGCGCATCCAGCACCCAGCGGCACAGCTGGCTGAGGCGCGCCTCGGTGTCCATGCCGGGCAGGGTATCCCAGTCCAGCCAGACCTCGTCGGCGCGGTCGCCGCCGAATTGCTTGACCAGCAGCGCCTGGTCGCGGGCCGCGGCCTTCCAGAACACGTGGCGCGGGGAGTCGCCGGGCCGATAGGGCCGGAAGCCGGCAAAGTCATCGACCCCGCGGCCCCGGTCACCGGTCTGGTGGGGCCTGTAGGCAGGGTCTTGCGGGACCGGTCGATGCTGCGCCGGGCGGGGATAGACCAGGCACTGTGCCCGCAGGTCCAGGTGCGCCCAGGCGCGGAACAGGCCGAGCGGGTAGCGCGTCGATACCGTCCAGCGTCCCAGTGGCAGTACACCCCGCTGCCGGGCCTCCCGGTACAGCATTGCCGTGCCGGTGTGCCGCCCCTTGAGGTCAAGGGTGACGGCAGGCTGCCCGGGGCTGTGCAGCCGGAGCGCGTAGCGCGGGCTTGCGCCGGGGTTGGTCACCAGGATCTCGAAGCCGGCGCGGCTGCCGGCAAATACCGGCGGGGCCTTGCCCACGGTGAAGCTGAGTTGCGCCAGGTTGCGATAGGTGTGCAGGATCGAGACCATCGCCATGCTGCCGACCAGGAAGGTGAACAGGTGAGCCATGCTGTTGTTGTAGTTGATGGCGCCGAACAGCATCACCAGCAGCATGCCGGCAAACAGCAGCCCGCTCGCGGTGGGCAGGATGAAGACCCGGGATCGGTCCAGGCGGACCGGTCCGTGTTCAGGTCCGAGCCCGCGGGTGAAGCGTTGCAGTTTGAAGCGGTCGCGTAGCGTCAGTGTTTGCATGAAATCAAAATGGGGACATTCTGCATTGCCGGCATGTCATGTCATTGCGAGCGCAGCGCAGCAATCTCCTGAAGGCATCGCTTTCAGGTTACAGATTGCTTGGTCGCCTCGCTCCTCTCAATGACCAAATGATTAGATTCTGCCTGGAGCATAAAAAGCACATCCCGGTTTTCTGCCATTTAACGGGGTGGGTGAAAAAAAGCAGAATGTCCCCATTTTAGTTTTTAGGGGAGCGGGACCGACTCCAGCAGCAGGTGTACCTGTTCATCCCCGCTCAGGGGTCTGGCCTGGTCCTCCGCGGCCTGCAGGCGATGGCCGACCACGGCGGGCAGCACGGTCTGCAGGTCCTCCGGCAGCACCAGGTCACGCCCGGCCAGCAGGGCCCAGGCCTTGGCGCTGTGCAGCAGGGCGAGGCCGGCGCGCGGCGACAGGCCGTTTTCGAAGCGGGGTGACTGGCGGCTGAATTCCAGCAGGGCCTGCAGGTAGTCGAGCAGGGCATCGGCCGCATGCACACCGTCGACCTGCTGCTGCAGTTCCAGCAGCTGGCCGGCGGACATCAGCGGTTCGATCCCGGCCAGCAGGGTACGCCGGTCAGCGCCCCTGAGCAGTTCACGCTCGGCATCGGCGTCGGGGTAGCCCAGTTCGATACGCATCAGAAAACGGTCCAGTTGCGATTCCGGCAGCGGGAAGGTGCCGATCTGGTGGAGCGGGTTCTGGGTGGCGATCACGAAGAACGGCTGCGGCAGCACGCGGGTCTCGCCCTCGATGGTGATCTGGTGCTCCTCCATGGCTTCCAGCAGGGCGCTCTGGGTCTTGGGGGTGGCACGATTGATCTCGTCGGCCAGCACGATGTGGGCAAACACCGGCCCGGGATGGAACTGGAACTCGCCGGTGTCGCGGTTGTAGATGGCGACCCCGAGGATGTCGGCCGGCAGCAGGTCGCTGGTGAACTGGATGCGCTGGTAATGCAGGCCCAGGACTGCGGCCAGCGAGTGCGCCAGGGTGGTCTTGCCGACGCCGGGCAGGTCCTCGATCAGCAGGTGCCCGCGGGCCAGCAGGCAGGTCAGGGCCAGGCGCAGCTGGTGCTCCTTGCCGAGGATAACGCTGCCCATGCGTTCAATCAGGGTGTCGAGGAGTGCAGTCATGGGATTGTTCTGGGGAGGCTGTCCGGTCATTTCACTATTGCGACGTCAGTAGCGGGAAGATCGCCGTTGCTGCAGCGGTCATGTCCATTGATTCCGCCGGCTAGTCTTTCTTTTCTTCCTCATCTTCATCGTCCGTGACCACGTCAATGACCGCGCCGGTCACCTTGAACGGTACCTTGGCGGCTTCGACTGCAACCGTGGTCACTACGCCCACGGTGGTTCCCACCACCATGGCCGCGCAGCCCTGCAGCATCAGCAGGACCAGGGTTAGTGCAACGGTTTTCATGCAATCGGACTCCTGCGGGATGGGCGGGCGAGGCTGTATGTTAAACCGTCGCGCCGGCAGGGGACAGGCCGCCGTCCCGGAATTGCGACCGGGGCGACAGTATGCAGCCGGGGATTGTCCGCCACGGTGCGGTTAACCATGGTGTCAGCTACGCGTTATGTATATTCTTCGGCATTGATACTCTTATCGGTGGTCACAGCAATTAAGTGAGAATACACCCGACTCCCCATCATTCCCCTGCCTGGCTCCGCGGCCTGGTTCTGCCGGTCCTGTTCGCCGGCCTGGCCGCTTGTGAGTCGCAAGAGGGCCCCCCGGCCGGGAAGGGCAAACCGGTCCATCTGGTCGAGACCGCCGCGGTGGTCCGTGACAACCTGAGCGTGGTGCGCACCCGTGCCGGCACCTTGCGGGCACGGCGCGAAGTGAGGGTCTACACCCAGGAGGAGGGCCGCATCGTTGAGCTGCCGGTATTCGAGGGTGACCGCATCGCGGTCGGTGACCTGCTGGTCCGGCTGGATGACACCCTTATTGCGGCGCAGCTCGCGCGTGCCAGCGCCACCCGCAAGCAGGCCGCGCAGGACGCCCGGCGCCTGAAGGAACTGCGTGGCAGCAAACTGGTGTCCGAAGATGAATACGCCCGGGCACGCACCGCGCTGGAGGTGGCCGAGGCCGATGAGCGGGTGTTGAAGACCCGCCTGGGCTACACCCGCATCACCAGCCCTATCAGCGGCGTGGTCAGTGAACGGCTCTCGGAGCCCGGCAATATCGCCGAGCGCCACCAGCACCTGCTGACCATCTCGGACCCCTCGTCACTGGTGACCGAGCTACCGGTTTCCGAACTGGTGCTGCCCGACCTGGCCATCGGCGATGTCGCCCGGGTGCGCATCGATGCCCTCGGTGACCCGGTCTTCGAGGGCCGCATCACCCGTATCTATCCCAGTCTCGATCCGCTGACGCGGCGCGGCACGATCGAGGTCGAGATCACGCCTGTCCCCGCGGGTGCCGCACCCGGCCAGTTGTGCCGGGTCGAACTCAGCACCCGGGCCGCCCCGCGCCGGGTGATCCCGTTCGCGGCCCTGCGCCGCGATGCGGACAGCGAGTACGTCTATGTACTGAACGGCGAGAACCGGGCACAGCGTGTGCCGGTGGTCAGTGGCCTGCGCCTGGCCGAGCGTATCGAGATACGTGAAGGCCTCGAAGACGAACAGCAGGTAATCACCAAGGGCTTCCTGGGCCTCACGCCCGGCAAACAGGTCAAGCCCGTCGAGCGCAACATCCCCTGAGCATGTCCGCACCGACATCAAGAAGCGGAGGTCTGGCGGCCTGGTCGATACGTCATCCCGTGGGTGTCTCCATGATTGCGCTGGCCGTGATCGTGCTGGGTGTGTTCGCATTGACCCGCCTGGCCATCGACCTGCACCCCCACCTGATCTACCCGGAGATCCGGGTACGCATCCTCAGCCCCGGTGTCCCGGCAACGGTGATGGAGGACCAGTTCACCCGCCAGCTGGAGGAGCAGCTGGCGATTACCGAGGATGCCATCAGCGTACAGTCGCGCACCGGCGAGGGTTCGGTGTCCGTCGACCTGTCATTCGAGTACGGCAAGGACATCGATATCGCGCTGCGCGATGCCAGTACCCGCCTGGACCGCGCCAAGCGATTTCTGCCCGATACCGCGGACCCGCCCATCATCTACAAGCGCGACCCGTCCCAGATCGCGGTGCTGGAACTGGTGGTCAGCTCGCCGCTGCGTGACCCCGTCGAGCTGCGCAGCTGGGTGGATGACGTGTTCGGCAAGTGGTTCCTGACCCTGCCCGGGGTGGCCGCCGCGGAGGTCGGCGGCGGACTGATTCGTGAGATACAGATACTGCCCGATCAGCAGCGCCTGG
>Ga0224512_10001985_pt1 | contig 19105 bp, 18 predicted proteins | sample SF_May12_sed_USG_4_FD_169103 | JGI IMG/M metagenome (GOLD analysis project Ga0224512, IMG submission 169103) | Sediment microbial communities from San Francisco Bay, California, United States - SF_May12_sed_USGS_13 | ecosystem: Environmental > Aquatic > Marine > Sediment | place: USA... | reverse complement strand
CCAGGGTCTGATCGTGTCCCGCACCATGTGAGCGAGGTCAAAACCCACGGAGTCGAGCGATAGCTTGCCCGCTTCGAGCTTGGAGTGGTCGAGCAGATCGTTAACCAGAGTAAGCAGCGATTCACCGGAGGAGTTGATGAGCTCTACGAACTCGCGCTGGTCCCCGGTTGGAGCTACCTCCAGTAGCAGTTGCGCCATTCCCAGAATCCCGTTCAAGGGGGTTCGCATCTCGTGGCTCACATGCGAAACGAGCTCCGATCGAGCGCGTGCGAGGGCGAGCGCGGCGTCTCGCTCGATTTCGAGCTTTTTCAGCTCAAGCTTTAGCTCTTCGAAGTCTGGCAGACCGTTTCTCCTGTTCGGTTTCATTATCGGCGTCAGATTGGGCGCACTTAGCGAATCCGTGCATGTTCATTAGCGTTGTTGGATGCGGGCAATTCGCTTGGCAGAGGCGGGCCTACCGCTGATAGAGGCAGAGCTGGACGAGCCTGCGTTATTGCCCGACGCCATTTTGGTGGCGGTGGAGGCGGCCGGAATCTGCCGTTCCGACGCCCATTACCGCTCAGGGTTCCCCAAGCTCACCCAGCTACCGCGCACCCTGGGCCACGAAGTCGCAGGAACAGTCGAAGCGGTGGGTGCTGATGTGCGATCGGTGTCGGTCGGCGAGCGGGTCGCGCTCCATTACCTGGTGACCTGCGGCGAGTGTCGACATTGCGTATCTGGCCACGAGCAGTTCTGTAGGACTCAGGCGATGTTGGGCAAGGAAGCCGACGGGGGATTCGCCCAGTTCATCGCGGCTCCAGCCGTGAACGCGTTCATATTGCCCGATGACGTTGCGATGACCAATGCCGCAGTGATGATGTGCTCAACCGCCACGTCGCATCACGCGCTGGCCAAGGCTCGTTTGAGAAAGGGCGAATCCGTTGCGGTTTTCGGGATCGGGGGGTTGGGTATGTCTGCTATCCAATTGGCTCGCCTGCATGGGGCAGGTCAGGTCTTCGCCGTCGACGTCAATCCATCCAAGCTGGAGTTGGCGCGCCAGGCTGGTGCGATTCCGATCGAGGCGCCGGCGGCCGCGGTTGGCTTGCGTTCTGCCACCGGGGGAGCAGGAGTGGACGTGGCGCTCGATCTTGTCGGCAGCGCCGAGGTGATCCGCCAGGGCCTGGACGCCCTGGCTCCCATGGGCCGGTTGGTCGCGGTTGGGTTGACCGCCGACACGATCCCGTTTGGTCCGTACACAGACCTGGTGACTGATGAGCGGGAGCTGATAGGGGCATCGGATCATCTGGCATCTGAGATCCCGCAGCTACTGGAATGGGCCTCGCAGGGAGCTCTCGACTTCTCCCTCGTGGTTTCTGAGACGGTTCCGCTTGATGCCTTGGCCATCAACGAGGTGCTCGATCGCCTCGAGGGCCAGGGTGACTCGGTTAGATCGGTGGTGGTGCCCTGATGGATTTCGAGTTTTCGCCACGGTGTGAGGAACTGCGCGACCAGCTCACGGGGTTCATGGAGTCGCACGTCTACCCGGCGGAGAAGGTGTATCGGGATCAGATGCAGGAGTCGGGCGATCCCAACTTCCATCCTCCGATCGTGGAGGAGCTCAAGGCAGAGGCCAAGAAGCGCGACCTGTGGAACCTTTTCCTACCCGATGACCGCTATGGGGCAGGGCTTTCCAACCTCGATTACGCCCCGCTGGCTGAGATCACCGGCCGCAGCCCGTGGATCGCGCCTGAGGCGCTCAATTGCTCGGCGCCCGACACCGGCAACATGGAGGTCCTCGCCGAATTCGGAACCGAGCTTCAGCAAGAGCAGTGGCTGGTGCCATTGCTGGCCGGGGAGATCCGCTCTTGTTTCTCGATGACCGAGCCGGATGTGGCCTCTTCGGATGCCACCAACATCAGGACCCGGATCGAACGCGATGGCGATGAGTTCGTGATCAACGGTCGCAAGTGGTGGTCGTCTGGCGCCGCATCGCCGCGCTGCAAAGTGTCGATCGTGATGGGGGTGACTGATCCCGAAGCCGACGTCTACCACCGCCAGTCGATGGTGTTGGTGCCGCTAGAAACGCCGGGAGTTGAGGTCGTGCGCAACCTCGGGGTGTTCGGATATCAGGATCGGGGCGGCCACCCCGAGATCAGCTTCACCGATGTGAGGGTGCCGGCAGACAATCTGCTCGGTGACCAGGGTGGCGGTTTCGCCATCGCCCAGGCACGGCTTGGACCGGGCAGGATCCATCACTGCATGCGCCTGGTGGGCATGGCCGAGAAGGCCTTCGATCTCATGTGCCAACGGGCGTTGAGTCGGGAGGCGTTTGGGTCTGCGATCGCAGAGCAGGGAGTGGTTCAAGATTGGATCGCCGAGGCGAGGATCCGCATCGAGCAGGTTCGCCTTCTGGTGCTGAAGACGGCGTGGCTGATGGACACCGTCGGCAACAGAGGAGCAAGGGTCGAGATCAGCGCGATAAAGGTGGCGGCTCCGGAGATGGCAACCTGGGTGCTCGATCGGGCGATTCAGGTTCACGGAGGTGGCGGGGTATCGGACGACTTCCCCCTGGCCGAGATGTACGCCGCGGCCAGGACGCTTCATCTGGCGGATGGACCGGACGAGGTTCATAAGAGGTCAGTGGCGCGGCGTGAACTGCGCCGCTACCGAGACAGCAACTAGTTCCAGGCTTGCACCCCTTCGCGGGCCAGCGCCTCGAGTTCGGGCTGCAGCAGCTTTAACTGCTGGTTCAATTCGTCCCACGCCAAGCGAATGCTGGCGGCGTCTTCTGCGCGGGCCGCCTCCTCCAGGTCGAGTGCTGCCCGGTAGCTCGGCGTGGCGGCGATGCTCCCGACGCTTCCTTTGAGGCGGTGAGCGTGGCGGACCACTGTGGGGATGTCGTCGGCTTCCACGGCGCGGCCGATCTCTTCGGACAGAGTGGCTACCTCGCCCAGAACCAGAGCTGCGATTTCCGAGATGATCTCCGGCATCCCTCCCACCAACTCCAATGCTTCTCGCCGATCGATAGGCGAGGTGTCTTCAGGAGTCGTCCCAAGCTCGGCCGGGGCGATATGGCGAGGCGTGTCGATGGCCTCTACGAGTTGCTCAATGGTGGCGAAGAGCTCGGCGCTTCGGAACGGCTTGGAAACATAGGCATCCATCCCGGCCTGGAGGCATCGGTCCCGGTCGCCATCCAGGGCATGGGCAGTGAGGGCGACGATGGGGATGTGGGCGTCGCCCCCTTGCTCGATCTGGCGGATCTTGGCCGTTGCTTCGAAGCCGTCCATGATGGGCATCTGTACGTCCATCAAGATCACGTCGAACTCCCCTGTGGCCAGCGCCTCGACGGCTTCGCTGCCGTCCGTGACCGAAACCACGTCGTGTCCCCGGTTCTGGAGCAAGCGCATCGCCAACATGCGGTTAGTCGGGCTGTCGTCCGCCAGCAGCACCCGGTAACGCTTCTGGTTCTCACGCAGCCAATGTCGCGTGATGAGGTTGCCGCCGCTCGAGCCGGCGGCCGTGATGCGGATCGCCTCGAGCAGCTCTGCATGAGAGACGGGTTTGGTCAGGTAGCCGGCGACCCCTACCTCGCGGTATTGGACCGCCTCACCCCGTCGCCCCGGGTCGGCAAGCACGATCACTGACAGGTCAAGGTCGATGAGCCTGGATGGCAGCTCGAAAGCGCTAGCCATGTCAACCACGGCCACCGGAGGCGCATCGTCGTAGGCGTCCAAGAGATCGAGGGCGTCTGCTTCGCTGTCGGCCGGGATGGCGTGCATTCCCCCTTGTCGCAGCATCTCTGTCAAACCGCGGCGAGCCGCTAAGTCCGTAGAGATCAGCAAGACGGGGATACGCCCGGAGCTGGCACCGGCCGGAGTTGCCAGCATCGTGGCATCACCCAATGGGGCCAGTTCGATGGTGAAGTGGAAGGTGGTTCCTGCTCCCACCTCGCTTTCGACCCAAACTCTCCCCCCCATCATCTCGACCAGTTGGGTGGTGATGGTCAAACCGAGGCCTGTTCCCCCGTAGCGTCTGGTGGAAGATCCGTCGGCTTGGGAGAACATGTCGAAGATGACTTGTAGCTGGTCGTCGGGGATTCCTATGCCGCTGTCGGAGACGGAGAACTGCAGATGCACGGCGTCTTCTTGTTCGCTCTCGAGCGAAACGGCAACCTCGACGCCCCCCACATGAGTGAACTTAATGGCGTTTCCGATCAGGTTGATGAGAACTTGACGCAACCGCCCCGGGTCGCCCTGAACGCCATCGGGAACGTCTGGGGCCACCGAATGGGATAGCTCTAACCCTTTTTCTGCTGCTTTGACCGCCAACGTTCTGACAGTGTCACCCACGGTGTCGGGCAGACCGAATGGGATGCGGTCCAGTTCCATCTTGCCTGCCTCGATCTTGGAGAAGTCGAGGATGTCGTTGACGAGGTTGAGCAATGCATCGACCGACGTTTTCGTAGTTCCCAGATACTCACGCTGTTCTGCAGACAACTCAGTGACCAGCGCCAGCTCGGTCATCCCAAGGATGGCGTTCATCGGCGTTCTTATCTCGTGGCTCATGTTGGCCAGGAATTCCGACTTGGTGATGCTGGCTAGCTCTGCTGCCTCTTTCGCCGCCATCAGGTCACGTTGCACGGCTTTGAGATCGGTGACGTCGATGATGGCGACAACCACTTGCTCCAGGTCGAGTCTTCCGAACTCGTCCTTGGGCGCCGTCCAGTGCAGTACCGCCTCCAGCGGTGCTCCATCGATCGTGGTTCCAAGCACCTCGGTGGTGACTGCGTCGTGCCCCTCCCAGACGGCGACGAGCTGAGCTGCGAACGACTGGCGAGTATCGACTGTAAGCGTTCTGGCGTCTATGTGCCCCAGCACTTGATCTCGTCCTTCGGCGTTCAGCATTCGGATGGTCGCCGGATTGACATCGGTCACTCTGATGAGAGCGATGGCCTGGTCCAGCAGCGTTGGGTCGCTCTCCAGATGCGCAGCCAGATCACGCACGCCCCGGCGCCGCAGATCGGTTAGCCATTGTCCAACATCGGTGAAGTCCTCCTGCCAGATCGAGGTGGGTACCCGTTCGAAGAGGTTCTGGTACCGAAGACTGGTGGTGGCCGATGTGTTGGCGACCCATCGCAGCGAAGTTGAGATGACGCCGAACAGCGCCACCTCGAATCCGAGGCTGAGAATGGAGTTGCTTCGCACCCCGTGTGGTGCCCAATAGAGCTGCGACATGTAGACCGCACCCATATAGACGGAATAGGGGATGAACCAACGCTTCTTGATGAACGGGCTCCCCACAGCACCGATCGCCGCCACCCCGAAGGGAATGGCGCGAGTGACCTCGGCGGACTCAGGGAAGATGGGCAGCTGGATGGCCATCAAGGTGGCGATGAGAACGGTCAACCGGCCCGGTCTTAGCCGCCCTGTTCTCAGCTGGTACACAGCGGCGAGGCCCACCACAAGCGCCGAGCCTGCTACAGAGAGGTATTCGGTGTTTTGATCGAAGAAGTAGAGGATCGCCATCCAGGGCGCGGTGAGGCATCCGGCCCACAGCACGAGTTTGACAAACACCCGTTCGGGCTCGAATGCATGAGGCGCGTCGGCAACCCTTGTCAGGATCTTCATTCGACACTAAGCATCGGCCTGTATGGACCGACCGTTGAGTCCTTAGGCCGCGATTTGTCCGATCTAGGGTCGGATTAGGGCACTGAAATCGGTTACAGCGTCCTCCGGCAGTCGAACCAGCACCATCGAGCCCTCGGACTGGTGGTCTTGGGAGAGAACCTCGCCGCGGCGATGGAGTTCAGCCATCACTTCCCCGCGGGCATATGGTACGAAAAGCTCAACTTCGGTGGTGCCGACACTGAGCAACTTGATGACGGCCGCCAGCAGCTCTTCGATGCCGTCGCCGGTCAAAGCGGAAATCGGGACGGCTTCGGGGTGCAACAGCCGCAGGCGGTTGAGACCCTGTGGTTCGGCGATGTCCGATTTGTTCAGGACCAACAGCTCTGGCACATCGCCGGCCCCGATGTCAGCCAGGACCTCGTGCACGGCCGCTATCTGAGCCTCGGCGTTGGCGTCCGCCGAGTCGACCAGATGTAACAGGACGGTTGCATGGGTGGCCTCATCCAGAGTCGAGGCGAACGCCTCGATCAAGTGGTGAGGCAGGTTGCGTACGAATCCGACCGTATCTGCCACAAGGATCTCTGGGCCATCGGGCAGTTCGAGGCGACGGACAGTGGAGTCGAGCGTTGAGAACAGCCTGTCCTCCACCAGCACCCCGGCATCGGTCAAGTGATTGAGCAACGTGGATTTGCCGGAGTTGGTGTATCCCACCAAGGCAACCTCGTGTTTGGCCGATCCGATCCGAGCCTTTCGTTGGGTTGCCCTGATCCGGGTGAGATGTTCCAGCTGTTCTTCCAGCTTGCGGATACGGTTCGTCAGGCGTCGTCGATCGCTCTCAAGCTGTGTTTCGCCTGGGCCTCGAGTTCCGATACCTCCGCCCAGTCGGCTCAGCTCGATGCCTCTGCCCCGCAACCGGGGCAGGCGATAGCGAAGCATGGCGAGCTCGACCTGGAGCATGCCTTCGCGACTGGTGGCGTGCTGAGCGAATATGTCGAGTATCACCGCCTCGCGATCCACAACGTCCACTGCGAACGCGGCCTGCAGGTTGCGCTGTTGGCTCGGAGTGAGGTCGTGGTCGAAGACCACCAGGTCAAGGTCCATCGCCTTCACCACCCCTGCCAACTCCTCGGCTTTGCCCTTCCCGATGAGCGTCGCCGGGTCGTATGCCGATCTGCGCTGCAGTTCGGTTTCCACGGCTTCCGAGCCAGCCGTGTCTACCAACAGCGCAAGCTCTTCGAGGCTGGCCTCGGCGGCGGCCAGATCTTGGCCCTTGATGAGAACGCCAACCAGCATGGCGCGCTGGCGCACCACCTCGAGGTCGGTAACCGAGGCGGTAAGGCGCCGTCGGCCGCGTTCAGTGTGTCGATCGGCCATACCCCCATGAAACCACACCAACCGGTACTACGCTCGAAAGGCGACTGTCGGATCAGGGGGCGGATATCTTGGAGGCGCAATTGGAGGAGTTCACACCGCAGCAGCACGAGACCTGGGCGGAGCTGTATCACCGTCAGATTCCCCTTATCGAGCGGTACGCCTGTAGTGAGTATCTAGATGGGTTCGCCATCCTCGATCTGCCGCCGGACGAGGTTCCAACAGTGGACTACCTCAACTCGAAGATCACTCCGGCCACCGGATGGGAGATCGTCCGCACCGATGTGAGGTACACGGACTCCGATGAGTGGTATCGCCAATTCGACATGAAGCACTTCCTCATCACCGACTACATGCGATCGTGGGAGGAGCTGGATTGGACCCCCGAGCCCGACATGTTCCACGATGTCTTCGGCCACCTGCCGTTCATGGCTCTGCCCGAGTACGCCCGTCTCCAGGAGATGTTCGCCCCCACCTACCTTCGGTCTGCAACCGGCGAGCAGAAGGAGAGCATCAAGCGCCTCGCGTGGTTCTCAACTGAATTCGGCCTCGTGCGCCAAGGCGGAGATGTGAAGATCTTTGGCACCGGGCTCATGTCGGGAGGCGACGAGATGCGAAAGGCCGCAGATGGTGTCACCGAGCGCCGCGAATTCACCATCGACAACGTGCTCACCAGAGACAAAGCGGTCAACGAGCAGAACGAAATCCTCTTCGTGTTCGATTCGATGGATGCCCTCAAAGCCGAGCTAGCCCGCTACTTCGACACCATCTGAATCGGTGCCCCAGCCCATAACATCGCCACATGGCACGGATCATCTTCTCGTCGGCTTTCCTGGTTGTCGTCGCCGCTTGCGGTGGCTCATCTGGGGGACCACCAACCACGCTTGGCCCGGCCAGCGCGGTAGACGCCCTGGCCAAGGCAGGTCCGGTGCTGCAGGATTTGGAGAGTGTTCGATTCCGCATCGAAGTGGACGGGGACCCTGTCTTCATCGATGGTGCCGAGCTGCTGGCTGCATCTAGTGCGGAAGGTCAGTACCAAGCACCGGCATCATTCCAGGCAGTGGTGCAAGTAAAGGTCTTCGGGATCACCGCGGAGGTCGGTGCGATCAACATCGGCGAAGACCAGTGGATCACGAATCCGATCACCAGCGAGTGGGAGCGGCTCCCGCCAGACTTCGGATTCGACCCGCTCACTCTGTTCGACCCCGACATCGGCCTGGGGGCGATGCTCGCTGGCGGTGTTGAAGGCGCCGAGTTCAGCGGCCCTTCCGAAGGGGTTGACAGCTACGCGATCACGGGAACACTGCAAGGCTCTCAGGTTGAAGTCATCACTGCTGGGCTGGTCGCAGAGCCGGAGGTTGAGATCCTCGTTGCCATCGACGCCACAACATCGCACGTTGAACAGGTGACATTCGACACCGGCGGAGGAACCAGCCAGTGGACGGTGAGCTTCTCTGACTTCGACGAGCCAGTGACGATCGAGCCGCCAGAGACCGAATAGGTGGAGCACAGGCCGCCGCAGTGGCTGGTCTTGACCGTCGTTGCCTTCGGTGTATTCGTGGCCGCCGACGACCTGACCGTCGTGACCACGATGTTGCGCTCGATGATCTCGGACTTCGACATTGCGCTTCCCGGCGGGTTTGACGAGGCGGCCTGGATCGTCGACAGCTACCTCATCGCCTATGTGGCGGTAATGCCTTTCGCTGGCAGGGTCAGCGACCTATTCGGTCGTCGCCGTGTCTACGTGTCGGCGCTTGGTCTCTTCGCAGTGGGCTCGATGGTCATCGCGGTGGCCGATTCCTACTCGGTTCTGTTGGTGGGGAGGGTGCTGTCGGCGATCGGCGGCGGGGCGCTGGTGCCGGTGGGGTTGGCTGTAGTGGCCGACCTGTATCCGCCGGCCAAGCGCGCCTCGGCATTGGGTGTGTTGGCGGCGGTGGACACCATGGGTTGGGTTTGGGGTCCGATGTTCGGTGCCTTCCTGATTCGGTTCCTTAGCTGGCGTTGGCAGTTCTATCTCAACGTGCCTCTGGCACTAGTGGGGCTGGTGGCCGCATGGATCGTCTTGCGTCACCATGATTCCCCAACCCAACGGGGCAGGGTGGACTGGGTGGGCGCTGGCTCTCTCACCGTTGGACTGGTGGCCCTGAATGTGGCCCTGCTCGAATCGTCCGAGATCCAATCGGTTAGCGGTCTCGACGAGCTGACCGGCGAGGTGGGCTATTCAACCCTTCCGTTCTGGGCGTTAGCGATCGCTGCGATCGGCCTGTTCGTCTGGTGGGAGCGCCGAGCCAGCTCGCCGACCATCGATCTTGGTTTGTTCTCTCGCCCCAACCTGTCGGTTGCCCTTGGAGTCAACTTCTTGGCCGGTGCAGCCTTGATAATCGCCATGGTCGACGTACCTCTCTTCGTCAATGTGATCGAGAGCGAAGAAATTGAGTCGGCGTTGGCTTCCGGTCGGGTTCTCAGCGCCCTCACGATCGCCATGGCCCTGTTCGCGTACTTCGGCGGAAGAACGACGGACCGGGTTGGCTACCGGCGTCCCACAGTGGTGGGGCTGGGATTGGTCGCGGTGGCCTTTCTCATCATGGGCTTCAGCTGGGACGCGGACGTGGGCTTCGGCACCATGGCCTGGCAACTCGCGATACTGGGGGTGGGATTTGGGTTGATGACGGCTCCCACGAACGCCGCCGCTGTCAGCGCGGCATCCGAGGGACAGCGGGGCTCGGCCGCCGCTCTGGTGATCGTCGCTCGCCTGACCGGGCTGGCTGTGGGCTTGTCGGGGTTAACCGCTTGGGGTCTTCATCGGTTCAATGTGCTACGCCAGGGCTTGGATCTGCCGCCCTTGTCCGACCCCGGATACCAGGACGCACTCAGCGCGGCACAGGTCGAGGTCACATCAACTGCCATCGCCGAGACCTTCCTGGCGGCAGCGCTAGTGGCCGCGTTGGGAGTTGTGTTGGCCTTGGCGCTTCGCCGCGACAGCTCAACGGTCTAGAACCTGCCCCAACGTGGTTGAATGGGTCTGTTCCGTATCAGGAGGGATTCAGCGAATGGCGATGTCACAGAACCACAAGAATGCTCTGTCGAGAGGCAGGACCGAGGCCGCCGCTATCAAGGGGTATCTCGAGTCGATCAACTCCCGTCGACCTGGCCGCCCGGTGACGGCCGGCAGCCAAAGGGCACGAATCAAGAAGCTGGAGACGGCCATCGCCAACGAGCAGGATCCTCTCCGTCGCGTCGAGTTGACCCAGAAACGAATGGACCTGGAGGACAGCCTCAAGGCGCTCAATCACCAAGACGACGCCAAGTCACTTGAGCAGCAATTCGTTCGCTATGCCAGCGGCTATTCCGAGCGCAAGGGGATCAGCTACTCAGCATGGCGCGAAGCGGGCGTTCCGGCCGCCACATTGTCGGCGGCAGGCATAAGGCGTACCAGGCGAGGCTCGCCCCGGTAAGCCAATCGTGTGAGCCATCGATTATCGTTGCGCCACCGATGGGAGGTGGCTTGTGAAGACTGTGGCACACATTCTTGAAACGAAGGGGTCAGAAGTTTGGTCGGTTCGGCCAAGCGATTCTGTGTTCCAGGCGCTCGAACTCATGGCAGATAAGGGCCTCGGTGCAGTTCTGGTCATGGAGGGCGACGAACTCATGGGGATCATGTCGGAGCGCGATTACGCCCGCAAGGTGATCTTGAACGACCTCACCTCCAAGGGGACCCCGGTGTCCGAGATCATGACGTCACGCGTTGTCGTGGTGCCTGTCGAGCACACCGTCGAGGATTGCATGGCTGTGATGACCGACAAGCACATCCGCCATCTCCCTGTGATGGACGGCGACAGCGTCGTTGGGGTGGTGTCCATCGGAGACGTGGTCAAGGCTGTCATCTCCGAGCGCGAGTTCATGATCGAACAACTGGAGCGCTACATCCAGAGTTCTGGATAGAGCGGGCTAGCTTCGGGCGCGTGATCACCCTCGATGACGTTGTCGCCGCCCGCAGTCGAATCGAGGCTTTGATAGCGCGTACGCCGCTCGTCCAGAGTCGCACCATCAGCGAGCGCCTCGGTACCAACGCCTATCTCAAGTTGGAGATGTTCCAAAAGACCGGATCTTTCAAGCCGAGAGGCGCCTTCAGCCAGGTGCTGGGCTTCACAGACCGCCAGCGCGCCGCTGGTGTGATCGGGGTGAGTGGCGGCAATTTCGCCCAGGGGTTGGCTTTCGCTTGCCGAGAGCTCGGTGTGGCATGTCACATCGCGATGCCGCAGTTCACTCCATCGAACTATGTGGAGGCGACCAAGGCCTACGGAGCCGAGGTGACCCTGACGGCCACTCTGGCGGAGGCTTTCGACATGGTGGAAAAGGAGGGGGCCCGGGGGATGACGTCAGCCCATCCGTTCGACAACCCGAACATGATGGCAGGCAACGGCACGGTGGGTCTAGAGATTCTCGACGATATGCCACAGGTGACCGATGTGCTGGTGTCGATCGGAGGCGGAGGTTTCATGACAGGCGTTGCCACTGCGCTCAAAGCGAACAAGCCCGAGGTCCGGATCTGGGGGGTTGAGACCGAAGGGGCCGACGCCATGCATCGAGCCCTGGAAAAGGGCGAGATATCGACCATGGAGCCCACCTCGATCGCCAAGACGCTCGGTGCTCCCTTTGTCTCAGAAGACACGCTTGCCGCCGCCAGCGCGTATCTGGAGGGGGTGACGGTGGTGTCGGACCGCGATGCCTACCGTGAGCTCAGATTCATCTTGGAGAGAGTCAAGGTGCTCACCGAACCGGCCGCTTCATGCACCTTGGCCGCCGCTTCCCAACTCGCAGAGCGATTCCAACCAGACGATCATGTGCTGCTCATTCTGTGCGGCGGCAACAGCTCCGTTGCCGATATCGCAGCATGGGAGGAACGTTTCAGCTAACCGGCAGCCCGGCTTCCTTCCAGGCTCGGAAACCACCGACGACGTCGGCGACCTTGCGGTGGCCTATGTCGACCAGCCGTGCCCCCGCCAGCGATGAAGAGAATCCGTCATTGCACATGAGTATGAGATGACGGTCGAAGTCGGTGACGGCCGGGTCCGAGGCGTCAGACGAGGGATCGGCTCTCCACTCAAGGACCGACAGTGGAAAGTGAACCGACCCGGGCACGATTCCTTCGGCGGTGCGGTCGTCGCCACAACGCGTGTCGATCAGCGTGGCACCCTCCTCCAGGGCCTGCGACGCGGCCTGCGGGCTCAACCTCTCGATCTGGCTCCGTGCCTCATCTAATCGCTGCTCGATGGTGCGGCCCATCAACCAAGGTTACGCCAAGAGTCAATCGTCGGTTGGAGATCGCTAAGCGAGTTGGTGCGGCGTCGGAGGTACTCTGGCTCGATGGCCGAACCCTTGCCCGATTCTCCGCGCCTGCGTTCTCGCGGAGACGGAACGGTGGGGATGGTGGTCGGCGTGGTCGTCGCAGCCCTCATGGCCTACCTGTTCCAATTGGTTGGAGGTCGGGCGCTCGGAAAGATCGAGTTCGAGCCCATCGCTCAGCTGTGGACCATTCATTTCCTGGCGTTCGCCATCGTCTTGCTGCCGATCGAACAGTTGACCATTCGTAGGCTGGCGATTTCTCCTTCGCACCCGCTTCGCCAAGATCTGCCTCTGCTGGCTGGCACCGTGGGAGTTGCCGCCGTGGCGGTGAGCGTCGTCCTGTACGCCGGTCGCGATCAGCTGCTGAGCGGCGAAGGCGTTCATGCACTCCAGGCTGGCCTAATAGTTCTGGGGTATGGGGTCTTCGCGTTTGGGCGAGGCCGGCTGGCCGGCTCCATGCAGTACCGCAATTACGGCTTCGCCACCGCAGGCGAGTCCACGCTCCGATTCATTGTCCTGTTGGCGGTGCTGGCGGCGGCGCCTCGCAGCGTTCCGGTTGGGTGGGCGATGGTGACCGGGTTCTTAGTCATCTTCGCCTGGCGGCCGTTTCGGATCGTGCGCGACGATGAGCCGCACACCGCTCCCAGCGCCGCGAAATTCCTTGGCAGCTACGTGGTCGCCAACGGCGCATCCAACATCGTCCTGGCCGCCGGGCCCATCGTGGTCAAGGCGATGGATGCCGCTCCCGGGGTGAGCAGTGTCTTCTTCTTCACCCTCATCTTGATGCGAGCGCCCCTGACCCTTGGATACAGCCTGGTGGCACGGATCCTGCATCCGATGTCCCGAGCTGTGGCTGAGGGTCATGGGCGTGCGCTTCACGTCTGGGGTCGTCGCATCGTTGTTTTCGGTCTGATCATGGCGGCTGCTGGCTATGGCGTCGGGCGGGTATTGGGGCCGGTGGCGGTCGAACTGCTCTTCGGTGCCGAGTTCCGGCCTAGCTCTGCTCTGGCCGGATTGATAGTTGCCGGAGTGGCTGCATCGATGGCGTCGCTGGCAGCAACGCAGATCCTTGTGGCGCGGGGCCACACCGGGTTCCTGGCCGTCGCCTGGGTTGTGGCGCTGGCGGCGGCCGCATTGGCCATCGTCGTGGCTTCAGGTGATCCCGATATCCGAGTGGGAGTCGGGTTCCTTGTAGGCCAGGTGACGGCGCTTAGCGCCATTTCGGTGGCTGTCTTCAGCTCGGGACGACCGGCCCTCTAGCTCCGTCGGCTCCGATAGTCTCGAACCTGGAGGCGTCAGAGTGCCTGGTGGGCTCCGCGGTCTTCAAAACCGTTGAGGGGTCGAAAGATCCCTGGTGGGTTCGATTCCCATCCGCCTCCGCGAAAAGACTGCATCTTCATCAAGCTCGGGCTCCATAGTCGGGTTCTGGCCGTTGTGTTGCTACTAGCCGGGCTCAGTGCGCCCCGGTGACAAGAGGAATCCTCCCACCACACAAGAGAGGTGGGCCGAGGCGTCATCAGGTCGGTCAACCCCTGGCCTACGACCCGTCGGTGATCGGGTACACGTCGGACTGAGCGAGGAACTCATCCACGAAGTCGAGCGCGGTGCGCATGTGCTCCGGCCTCTCCGGCAAGTGTGTGGTGAGCTCCGGCCTGATTTCGTCGTGGACGTTGGGATGTGCGATGCGCAGCCAGTCGAAGAACGCCTGATTGAACACGTAATAGCCCGGCTGGGTGAAGGCGATCACCTGCGCACTGACCTCGCTGATCTGGCCGTCTTCGTTCACGACGAAGAGCTCATTTCTCGTCAGCGAGATGCCGCCCGCACCGTGGAAGTCGTCGGCTTCCGTGATGGTGCATTCCACCTGCGCTTCGCCCTGCGACGTTGGCCCGACCCGACGGCAGCGTTCCACCAATACGGCCTGGTAGTTGGCCGCGGACTGAACCTCATAAAGGTTGCGAGCGATGGGTGTGGTCGCCCCAAAGACGATGGCTTCGTCCGTGAAATGCCCGATCCATGCATCGATGTCACCTGCGTTCAGCGCGTCATAAGCAGACAGCACGACGGCAACCTGATCTGACCCGGCAGGTGCTGCCGCGTCTGAATCCCCGCTAGGGCTGGTGAGCATCACCAGTGCCGCCCCGGCAGCGAGGACGGTTACGGCGGCGGCGGCGGCTACCAACCAGTTGTGCTCCCCCCGACGTAGATTCCTCAGCCCTCGAATCAGGCGGGATTCGGGCGCTGCACTAGATATCTGTTCTCCAGCCGCACCGGATGGCTCGCTATCGGTGACGTTCTTGTGCGTGATCTCACTCTTCTCCTCGACGGTGAAGACGAAGGCATCCATGGCTCCAGGTTCGTCCAATAGGCGGTCATGGTTGGGCACCGGATTGGCCCGTTCGAGCCGTTCGAGTGCGTTCATGTCGCTCCTCCTTCCTCGATGATCGGTGGGGTCGTGCTGCCGTGTCCGTTCAGGCGTTTCAGTTCTCGCTCCATGCGGCGAAGAGCCCGCTGGAACCGCTTGTGCACTGCCTCGACGGAGATATTCAGCATGTCCGCCGCGGTCTCTCTAGGAACCTCGTCCCACACGATCAGTGCCAGGACTTCGCGGTCGGCTTCGTTGAGGCGAGCCAGGGCGTCGACGACTTCCTGATCGCGTTGGTTTCGCAGCGTGATCGTCTCCGCCGAGGGTTCGGCAGATGTCGCCATCCCACCGAACCGCGAGGCGAGACGACGCCGCCGCTGTTGGGAGCGGTATTGGTTCGCCAGGACTTTGCGGGCAACGCCAAACAGCCAGTAGAGCGCTGCCTCACCCTCGGGAACCTGGTCGAATCTGCGCCACGCGATCGAGAACGTCTCGGCCGCGGCATCGTGGGCGTCGGCGTGGGCTGATCGTCGCAAGCAGTAGGCCAGGACCGGCTTGGCGTGAGCGCGCACGAAGCCATCGAAGGTCGCGCCTAGATCGGTCTGCCACGTCATGGGCCGATTCAACACCTTTTCACTCCTCACGGAGGGACTGTCCGGGAGACTTAGGTCGTGGACACCCCATGTGACATCACCTCTCACGACAAGCGCACCAGGGTGAGATCTCCAGTGGATCCTCGAGTGCTGCATTCATCTTCCGACTGAACCTGTATCAGTCGGTCAACTCCGGACGTTCCCTTCTCGAGCACCTCCACCTCGTAGTTCCCGCGTTGACCTGCGTCACAAGCCGTGCTGTTCTCGTTTGAAATGAAGGTGAACAGTGTCCCGTCAAGCGTGAATTGCCCTTGGTCGACCGTGGAGTTGGTGAAGTTGTCGGTGAGTGCAATGCGGTAGGTGCCGTCTTCACTGAATTCGAGGAAGGTGAGCCCTCCCGCCTTCCAGCGCCCTGTCAACTCCCCAACGGTAAGTCCACCGTTTCCGGAGTCCCCACAGGCGGTAGCGATCAGAGCCACCGCAAGACCGGTCTGTAAAAGCCGTTTGCGCATGATTGCCTCCTTCTGAGATGGGCCGCGTCATGCCTCGATTCGGCACCATCTGCTGCCCCTACGGAGGCAGTGTCCGGAACACACGGATAGTGGACAGTCCATGTCTCTTCCATTGGCTTGTTGAGCCGGTGACACATCGCAGACTGCGTCGGGGCGGCTCGACCTTCGCTACTGCCGCGATCGTCTCGGATACTCCTGGACGGGATCCCGCCGGGCGAAGACTCGGATTCGGGATTGGTGGTCCGGACGAGGCATCCTTGAGCTGCTAACCGTTTGCTAACGAACCTCCCGAGAACAGACCACACTCGCCAGCACCAGACGGACGGCCATACACCGAGCTTCATACAGGGCAGCACACGAAGGCACTCGATAACACCAGACGGACGGCTGCCACCGAACTTCAAAACCGTTGAGGGGTCGAAAGATCCCTGGTGGGTTCGATCCCCATCCGCCTCCGCTATCGAGCGTTGTTGCTCGCCTGCAGCGAGGGGACCGACAGGCAGGAGCGCATAGTGCCGGATCTCGGATGCTTCATCGGCCGCGGAGTTGCCCTGCCGGGTGTCATTCTGTACCGCAGTCACTATCGGAGTGTGTATGGGTATTGCCCGCGTCGGGTCTGCCGGGATCGGGTTGAGGATGCGGTAGCTGAGGTGTTCACGGTGGCGTGGCGGCGGCTCGGTCACCTGGCAAACGACGGCTGCGGGCGGGCCGTGGGAGCCGGCGTATCGGTTGCCATGACGCGGTTGTCGATGCCACGGCTTCCAGCGACGGTACATCGTCCGCACCACACATAACCCTGCCCTGCGCTTCCGCCGAGCGATAGGCCAACCGCACATCACCGGCTGATTTCATTCTGATCGGCTCGTTGTGGTGGTGCCCTCGCTTTCGCCCAGAGCTGGGGATCTGAGCGCCGGTCGTGACGACCCGGTTCAGCTTCATGGCGTCACAAGTTCAGTGTGCGGGTTGGCACCCGCACGATTGCCTCACTACCAGGCGAGTGCCGAGAGTGATGGCTGCGTGTTCGAGAGGCTGCCCTGCGATGAGCTGTTCCAGCATGCCGATGGAGCGACTTCCCAGCTCTGCGGCGGGAGCCATGATTGTCGTCAACGGCGGCGCGGTGTCGCCGGCCGATGCGATGTTGTCGTTGCCGACGAGAGCGAGCTCCTTTGGGATCGAAACGCCCAGTTCTCGTGCGGCGCGGATCGTGCCGATCGCGAGCGAGTCGCTTGCCGCGACGATGGCCGTCGGCGGGTCGTCCCGGTCGAGCAGCCGAAGAGCGCCGCGGTGGCCCGACTCGACGGCGAAGTTGGGAGCGGTCTCGATCAGCTCGGCCCGGAGAGCGACTCCGGCCTGTGCCAGTGCACGTTCGTAGCCGGCGTACTTCGGTGCCGCTGACGGCAGCTCACGGGGTGGGGCGATGAAGCCGATCCGCCGGTGGCCATGTTCCAACATGTGCGCAGTGGCGAGCGCACTGCCTTGCTCGTGGTCAAAAAGAACCGACGGCCCTGGAGCGCCAGGAAAATCAGCGAACACGATGGGCGGCTGTCCGTCGATGCCTGCTTCGATCTCGGAGGGAACCATGGCCCCGGCGACGATGATGCCGTCGACGTTCTTGGCGACCAACTGGTCGAGGTAACTAAGGCCCCTCGCCGGATCCTGATGCGCGACACAGATGAACAAGAGAGAGGGATCGGTTGAGGCCGAGTCGAGCGCATTCAGAAACGGGGCGTAGAACTCGAGATGGGTGGGGATGATCACCCCGATCGTGAAGCTACGCGTGCTCGCTTTGCTCGCCAGGTCGCGTTCTCGCTGGTAGCTGAGCACCGAAGTTCCTCGCCCGCGTTGGGTGACAACGAGGCCGTCCGCTTCGAGCTGTTTGTAGGCGGCGCGCACGGTGTTGAAATTGATGCCGAGCACCTCGGCAAGACCGCGGATGGGCGGCAGACGCTCGCCCTCGCTCACTTCACCCCGCGCGATCAGCCACGCCACCTGCGAGCTCAGCTGAACTACGAGCGGTATGGACGACTGCGAATCAACACTCAGATGTTGGGTGATCATGCCGCTTGACAGGATTGATTCATAGTATTAGTACTATAGTACTTATCGACCGATCCACGGTCACTTGTGATTGATTGGTGAGAGCGTACGGAATTCAAGGCGAGGAGCACGACATGCGAACCAAAGACCGACCCATGCAGCCACCACCGAAACCACGGGCGAAGAGCATACGGCTGATCTCGGCGTTGAGCGGAGCCAGGAAGGAGATGAGCCGACAGGTTCGGCCAGGATTCCGGTCCGCCGCAGCCATCATCGCTCTGGCGTTGGTCGCGGCGGCTTGTGGCTCTGGAGAGTCCTCGGAACCGGTGTCTGTCGTGGTGCCCGGCACCGAACAGTGGACCGACACCGGCATCGACCTCAGCATCGACGACAGGGTGTTGATCGAGGCCGACGGCGCCATCACCCCGTCGACGCCTGACGTTGCCCTCAATGACCCGAACGGCAACCCGAGCCCGACAGCTCGGCAGTTCAACGTAGAAGGGCTCAAGGAGGCGAACCACGCCGGCTTGATCGGGCGGATCGGCGAAGCCGGGGCACCATTCCATGTCGGCAGCCAGCTTCTGTCCAAAGCCGACACGGAGGGGCGCCTCTTCCTTGGGATCAATGACAGCGGCGTCGGGAACAACGCTGGTGAGTTCACCGCCACCATCACCGTGAACCCGTCGTAATCAGCCGACCGCGTCGTTGTGCAGCTCGCCGACCCTCTGAGGGAACGGGATGTCGATGCCCGCTCCGTCCAATGTCTTCTTCACGGCCCCGGCGACGTTGTCGCGGACGGAAACCCGCGCTCCGTCGTCGTGCCTGAGAGGACTCGAACCTCCACGGGCTTCGAGGGCGGGTGAGCCGCTTCGCGCATCAGATCACCCAATACGGGCGATAACGCCCGCAAGGGGGCGGTGCGCGAGATCGGCACTTCGGCGTTCGGTTACGCGTGCCCACCGTAGGAACATCCCTCAACACTGACACGCCGTCGCTAGGTCGTTGCGCGCGTCAATCCTTGCTCCGGCGCTGCAAACCGCTTGCTAACGAACCTCCCGAGAACAGACCACACTCGCCACCACCAGACGGACGGCAATCCACCGAGCTCCCCACACGGCACCACGCCCCGGCACCCCTTGGCACCCGACGGACGGCCGCCACCGAACTTCAAAACCGTTGAGGGGCTGAAAAGTCCCTGGTGGGTTCGATTCCCATCCGCCTCCGCTAGTCGTTCGTCTTTCGTTCTTCGTCTTTCGTCAGAACGAGGAACGAGGA